>Ga0315307_1000037_pt1 | contig 55156 bp, 50 predicted proteins | sample TDP2_MG_FD_203079 | JGI IMG/M metagenome (GOLD analysis project Ga0315307, IMG submission 203079) | Freshwater sediment microbial communities from Lake Towuti, South Sulawesi, Indonesia - TDP2 | ecosystem: Environmental > Aquatic > Freshwater > Lake > Sediment | place: Indonesia: South Sulawesi...
TCCTTGATCCGCGGTCTCTTGGGATGAACGAGGGTTAATCTTAAGCGTTCTCTGAGGCCCGATCGCGGGCAGGTGCTAGGCGTGTCGGTTGTTGAAGGATGGAAGATCCCGGGCGTGAAGGTTCCTCGGCCGAATGAGCGCGTCCTGAAGGTCTTGGTCTCACCTGAGACGGGTGGCTCTGAGCATATGTCGGTCCTGTTCTCGATCATCAGCCCCAGCTCCACCACGGGAGCGCATCAACACCAAGGAAGCGAGGAGTGCATGTACGTGGTCACGGGCAGGGGCACCTACATCTGCGGCACGGAGAGGACGTCCATAGCGCCCGACGTGCTGCTCATTGCCAAGGCAGGGGAAGAGCACGAGATCAGGAACGAGAGCGAGGAGACGATGAAGCTCGTCGCGGTCTTCAGCCCTCCGCTTAAGCCTACGGGCTACATCGAAGAGGCAACCCGAGCCCGGCTGGGCAGGTAGGGCCTGCAAGAGAGAGCAGCAAGGAGCTCCTGGGGCTTGCCGCCTGACGGGCTGTCCTCTTCCACGAAGGCCCGGGCTTCTCGTCATCCGCCCAAGTCTGGGTCTTTGTCCGGAAAACGTGAAATCCCGCGTTGAGAGATCGAGCGAGACGATGTCCTCCTCCAGCCCGGGCAGGTCTGTCTTTGAGAAGCTCAGTCGCCCCGTCAGGGAGGTGCTCGCTGAGAAGAGGCTGCTGAGCCCCACGGCGGCGCAGAGCGCCGCGATCCCCCACATCCTGAGCGGAGAGAACGTGCTGCTCATCGCGCCCACGGGCACGGGCAAGACGGAGGCCGCCGTGCTCCCGGTCCTTGACATGTTCCTCAGGAACCGACCTCCGCATGGCATCAGCATCCTCTACGTGACGCCCCTCCGAGCCTTGAACAGGGACCTGTTGGGGCGTCTCTCCAGCTGGGCTGCGAGGCTGGGCTTCACGGTGGAGGTGAGGCATGGAGACACGCCTCAGAAGGAACGACAGAGGCAAGCTAGGGCTCCGCCGGATCTCCTAGTGACCACACCTGAGACGCTTCAGGCCATCCTGCCCGCGAAGCGGATGCGGTCCCATCTGGCCAGTGTCCGATGGGTGATCGTGGACGAGGTCCACGAGCTTGCTCAGGACAAGCGCGGCGTACAGCTGACCCTTGGGCTTGAGAGGCTACGGGAGATCACGCCGGACGAGTTCCAGAGGATCGGGCTCTCCGCGACCGTGGGCAATCCTAGGGAGGTGGCCCGATTCCTCGTCGGCGCGGGACGAGATGCTGAGATCATTGAGGTCGAGGCCGCCAAGCGCTTTGAGTTCGCGGTGGAGTACCCGTTCCCCGGCGAGGCGGATTACGAGCTGGCTCAGACGCTCTATACGAGCCCCGAGGCCGCGGCCCGGATAAGCAGGCTTGAGGAGCTCATCGACTCGCATACCTCTACGCTGGTCTTCGTCAACGCGAGGACCGTGGCCGAGATGCTGGGCTCAAGGCTCCTCATGCTCGACCGACGGGTGGCGGTCCACCACGGCTCGCTCTCCAGGGATGAGAGATCGCGCGTGGAGGAGTCGTTCAAGGCCGGCGTCACGAAGGCGCTGGTCTGCACCTCGACGCTGGAGCTGGGCATCGACATCGGCCTCGTAGACCTCTCGGCGCAGTACATGTCGCCCCGACAGGTCTCGGCGCTCATCCAGCGCGTCGGCAGGTCCGGCCACAGCCTGGAGAGAACGTCTAAGGGAATCATAATCGCCGCCTCCACAGACGACATCCTGGAGTCCATCGCCACGATCCGAAGAGCTGAGAAGCGAGAGCTGGAGCCGACCCGGATGCACATGAAAGCCCTCGATGTCCTAGCCCATCAACTCGCAGGCCTCGTCCTAGACTACGGTGAGATCGGCCTAGACGAGGCCCTTGCGGTCATTCGCAGAGCCTATCCTTACCAGGGGCTTGAGAAGGAGCGGCTAGAGTCCACGGCAGGCTTCCTCGATCAGCTTGGCATGCTGAGGCTATACGGGGGCCGCCTGACCCGGACACGCAGGACACGAGACTACTACTACGGGAACCTCTCGATGATCCCGGATGAGAAAAGGTACCCTATCATCGACCTCTCGACGGGCGGCATGGTCGGCACCCTGGGCGACGAGTTCGTCGAGACGAAGGCCCGGAAAGGCCTCACGTTCATCGTCAAAGGAAGGGTCTGGAGGATCGAGGCGATGCCTCAGGACGGTAGGGTCTACGTGACGCCCGTGGAGGATCCCACCGCGGCCATTCCAGGCTGGGACGGGGAGATGCTGCCCATCCCGTGGGAGCTAGCTCAGGACGTAGGCGCTCTAAGGCACGGGCTCGCGGAGGCGCTGAGGAAGGAGGGCCTGGAGAAGGTTGTGACGGCGTTCGCGCGCGAACGCGTCGTCGAGCGGTACGCGGTGAGAAAGGTGGCTGAGGAGATCCAGGAGCAGATCGCGTCCGGGGCGTCCGTTCCTACGGACAAGCTTGTGGTGCTGGAAGCCTTCAGGAACTTCCTCATCGTGCATGCCACCTTAGGTGAACGAGCGAACAAGACCATAGGGTACATCTTCGACTACCTGTTGTCCACGCGTGCGCTCGTTAGGGGCTGGTGGGCGGACGCGTACAGGATTCTGATCGAGACCCCGGAGGACATCGACGAGACGAGGCTTAGGGAGCTTCACTCGATCCTCTTCTCAGTTACGCCCGAGGTGGCCGAGGAGGTCGCTCAGCTCCAGCTGGTAAGGAGCTTTCCCCTCGCGTACTACCTGAAGTTCGTCGCGGCAAGGTTCGGTGCGATCCCAAGAGGTCTCTTCATAGGCGAGAACAGCCTCTACCAAGGGATGACGTCGAGGTTCTCTGAGACGCCCGTTTACCGCGAGACCCTGAGGGAGGTGCTTCAGGAGAAGCTGGACGTGGAGCATGCCAGGGAGCTCTTCAGGTCTATCCACGAGGGGAGGGTTGAGACCCGCACATTCCTTGCCATGGATAGGCCCAGCCCCCTCGCCTACCATATCCTGAACAAGTTCATCGAGGTCCCCGAGCTTATCGCCCCTGAGTCCGTGCTGAAGGACAGCGCGGCGCACATGAAGGCCGCGCTGAGGGGAGAGCGCGCCCGGTTGTTCTGCATGAACTGCTGGAGCTGGGAACACATCCTCAGGATCGGTGAGATGCCTGAGAAGCCCGCCTGCGAAGCCTGCGGCTCAGGGTTACTCGCGGTCCTGAACAAGCTCGGCTTGGGCGTTCACGACGCGCTCATGAAAAAGCGGGAAAAAGCCCCGCTTGCGGATGAGGAGCTGAAGCTCGTCTCGAGAGCCAGGAGATCAGCGGACCTCATTCTCTCCTATGGACGAAGGGCGGCGGAGGCCCTAGCAGTCCGGGGCATCGGGCCGCAGACCGCCAGCCAGATCCTGGCGAGGATGCATGACCGTGAGGAGGACTTCTACAAGGACCTGATCCAGGCGAAGCTCAAGTACCTCACCACTCGCGAGTTCTGGGACAGCTAGCCGGGCGGTCGGCCCAGAGACCAACGCCGCGAGGTGGCAGGACCAACGCTGGGCGACTGGCCTGAGAGGCCTTGTGGTCCGCGGAGACACCGTGAAGACACGGAAGGGAGTCCTATTTTCCCGGAAGGGCTTTATCTTACGCCCTGTCACATGGCGCCTTTCCTTATGCCTTAGGGTGGTTTCATGCCACCAAAGGAACGCCTGGGAGGCCCCGATTCAACCGATTCGTAGCCCGGAAAGGCTCTGATCGAGAGGGTCCTCAGCCTTGCGTTCGATGTTTGCTCTCAATGAGAAGACTCTCCTAGAGCCAGCCCCCTTGCGAGCCCCCGTGGTTAAGGGAAGCTCGCACTGTCGTCGGCCACATGGCCTTCAGCATGCCCTCTCGTGTTTGCCCTCTACGAGCGCGCGTAGGAGCTGGACGCGGCCAATGTGAAGAGCGGTGTGCGCCGTGGTGATGAAGAGCCAGTGGGCCACGCTCAGGCCTCCCTCTGAGGTGGGCGGTACGGCGTGGAACTCGTCCTCGGTTAGGGACTCGATGTATTCCTGGCTCTTCTCGCGTACCTCGCGCACCCAAGCGAGGGCGTCCTGCACGGGTCCAGCCGAGCTTCGGACCTCCTCGACGGAGCGCCATTCTGGTCCGAAGACCTCGTACCGCGGCGGGACTATCGTTCCCTCCAGGCCTTGGAGGAATCGCCCTATATGCGTCCGCTCCCTGTGGGCGATGTGACCTACCTCCCAGAGGATGCAGAGGCTCTTCGGGTCAGGGACCCAGAAGAGCTGCTCCTCGCCCAGTCCCTTGATCTCCCTTAGCGGGTCTGCGTACCAGAAGCCCTCGGGCAGGTACTTTGGCCCCCGCCCGTAGAGGAAATGGGCCACGTCGTTCCACTTCGACATGCTCCCTCCCGGCCCCAGGAGGCGTATAACCTATATATGAATTCCAATCAATCCATAGCTGGGCGTCAGGCGTCTTCCATGTGGAACCGGATCGCCGAGAGGCTGCGGCCCTTCCCCGCCCGCCTCAAGGTTGCTCGCGCGCTCGTGGAGCTCGGCCTCGGCGTAGACCAAGAGGGCAACCTCGTCTGCGGACCCGTGCCCATGGACGAGGCGAAGGTTGCCCGAGCCCTAGGAGTTGACCGACGGGTGGTCAAGGAGACCGCGAACTTCATCCGAAGGGACGAGGAGCTCAGGCAGATCTTCGCGGGGCTCAGGCCAGCGGGCCCCTTCCTGCCAGATGTGGCCAAGTACCTGGGCTACGGGGTGATCGAGATAATCGCAGACCCGCACAAGGTCGGGATACTAGCGAAGGCCGCGACGATCGTATCGGAGCAGGCGATCAGCATAAGGCAGGCTGTGGCGGAGGACCCCGACCTAAGCCCGGAGCCGAAGCTCACGCTCGTCACGGAGAGACCCGTCCCCGGCGACGCGGTTCAGGCGATACTCAGGATCGACGGCGTCCGGAAGGTCTCCGTCTACTAACCGGAGACCGGATCCCGCTCTTGGAGATCGTGAACCTGAAGCGGATGGAAGTGGTGTACCAACGTCTGCTATAGGTGATGCTCCGCTCACGCTCAAGCGCCCTCGCGCAGCCCTGTCCGCACCGGCCCCCCGGCGGTGACAGGATCCAGACATGGGCCTCAAGGCCCGGGTCCATCTCGCAGCTTCCTCGAAGGTTGGAGGAGACCCCTGAACGGATCCGGCTGCCGGTCTCCTAGGCTGAAAGCAGGCTCAGAGGAGGAGCTTCAGGCGTATGGGGGTACCCGCCGACGCTTTGAAGAGCTCGGCTGCGCTCCCACGGTTCACTGCGACCTCCAGGAGGCCCGAGCTTCCGGCAAGAACCAGGGCCTGGCCGGGCTCCGCTTCGCCATAGGTCCTGAGCAGTCGGGCCTGCGTGACGCTGGGGCCCATATAGACCGCAAGCGTCTCTCCGAGGCGGATACGCTCCTGGAGCATCGAGGCCTCGATGTTCGTCACGAGGTTGCCGAAGTGATCGACGAGGAGTACTTCCCCTGAGACCTCGTTGCCTTCGAGATGAGGCTGTGAGACCGCTAGCCTCTGGAAGGAGTCTAGGCGTGGGCCGAGCTTCTCGGGCGGCAGACCGTTGGCCAAGTGGGCTGCAACCGGAGCGAAGATATCTCTCCCATGGAAGGTCATGGAAGGCCTGTCCAGCATATAGCGCGGGTTCCTTATCTCCCACGCGTAGGCCACGCCATCCCTTTCAGCCGCGATCGATAGGAGGCCGTTGTCGGGGCCTACGAACAGGAAGCGCCTCGTCTGGATGACTATCGGTCGTCTTTCGGTTCCAACGCCCGGGTCGACCACGGCTAGATGGACGGTGCCCTGGGGAAAGAAGGGAGCGCTCTGAGCCAGGATGAACGCACCGTAGCGCACGTTAAAGGGCGGGATAAGATGAGAAACGTCCACGATCTGGGCCTGAGGGCATATCTGGAGGATGACTCCCTTCATCGCGGAGGGATAGGGGCCTTCCTGGCCGAAGTCCGTCAGCAGGGAGACCACACGGCTTCTCCATGAGCCCGCTTTGGTCTTAGCCATCAGGCTTAGGCTCCTTGTTGCGATGCGTCAGGTAACGCGCAGGTCTCGGCTATGTCTTCACGCGCCAATGGGGTGAGGAAGCGAAGCGTTCGTACTCTTCTGCTACCATGCCCCGTTCCGCATCACCTCCATGGACGTAGATCCGGTAGTAGAATGTGAGGTCTTGGCCGTCGTCGAGGACCAGCCTGCCGCTGAGCGATGGGTTCTTCTCGAAGAGGGAGATGCCGAAGCAGTTCGCGGTCATCAGGCCGTAGTCTCTCGCATGCCAGTAGGTTGGGTGCCGTGGGTTCATGGGATGGTCGAAGACCGCGATCCCAAGCCTCTCGCCCTGCACGTCGCCTGAGTAGTCGCACCAAAGGGCTCTCTTCCCCCAGACCTGGGCCTCGCCGACCCCGCCCGAGGAGTTCTCCAGCCTGCCGCCTTCCTCGACCTCCATGGAGCCAGCGACGCGGACGGAGGCCAATCCGGCCTCCTTCGTGTCTCCGAAGATCACTCTACCGTATCTGGCCGCGAAGGTAACCGAGAGGTCGATGGTCACGGCGTCTGGGCTGGGGCTCGGAACCCGGACTCCCCTGAGCTCTTCAAGCAGGGCTTTTCCATCGCCTCTAGCCCAGAGGTTTCGAGCCGTGAGCACGGCCGACTCCTCGCTTTCCCCGAGCCCAAGGAAGCTTTGATGGACGATCCTGCCATGGCTTTCCTGCTCGCTCCAGCAGTCTACACCGTTCACGTCGCCATGAGCGACCCAGAGCGACCTGTGATGCGGATGGTCCCCCGGCCCCTGACTTGTCACGCACCGCCCGTCGGGCGCGTTCACCGGGTAGAGGAAGGGCTTCGACCAAGCCGCCCCGTACACGTAGGCGGCGATCAACCGATCGCCTGCCTTGATCTCCACTCGGTCTCCTAGGTCCCGAAGCGTGGGCATAGGCACCGGCATCCCGGGAGGAGGCATAGGCTATTAACGGTTTCCCGAGAACCCCGCCCTCCTGCTTTCGGCGAAGGCGAAGCTTGGGCGGAATCAGGTTCAAAAGCGAGTTGCCTACATCTGAGGAAGCAGAGGCGCGAAAGCCCCGAACGTGACGGCCTTGATGCGCAGGATGACCCCTCGGCAGACTAGGCGGATGATGCGGCAGATGGGCATGAGGATGGAGGAGCTGGACGGCGTGGAGGAAGTGATCTTCCGGCTTGCCGACAAGGAGCTGGTCGTGGAATCGCCTTCCGTTACCGCCCTGGAGGTACAGGGCCAAAAGGTCTTCCAAGTCACCGGGAAGCGCGTGGTTGAGAGGCCGTTAGCCGCCACACCGGCGGCGCTGGAACCGAACCCTGAGGATGTTCAGCTCCTCGTAGCCCAGACCGGAGCCTCGGCGGAGGAGGCGAAGAGAGCCTTGCAGGAGGCGAAGGGCAACCTAGCAGAGGCCCTGCTGACCCTGCAGGGCAAGGCGAAAGCCTAGCAGGTAGGTGCTCCCTGGCGCGCAAGGTCTCTTTATGGCTAGAGGATGGGCCTTGCTCTCATGACTGGGGGCACGCTAAACCTTTAAGGGCTGCATTGACTTCCGTATAGCGAACCGCTGAGAGAGGCTCTTCAGACTTGCCGATTATCGGTGAGGTAAGCCGAGTGGCCGGCCCCGTGGTCGAGGCCAAGCACGTCCTTGGGGCTCAGATGTACGAGCTGGTCAGAGTCGGGGAACTCGGCCTCATAGGCGAGATCATCAAGGTGGAGGGAGAGAACGCCACCATCCAGGTCTATGAGGAGACCACGGGGCTCAGGCCGGGCGAGAGGGTGGAATGCACGGGCGGCCCCCTCTCCGCCGAGCTGGGCCCGGGGCTTCTCGGCAACATCTTCGACGGGGTTCAACGACCGTTAACCGCCATCGAGGCGAGAATCGGGCCCTTCGTGAGAAGGGGGATCTCCGCCCCGGCGCTCGACAGGGAGAGGAAATGGCATTTCGTCCCCGCGTTGAAGCCCGGCGATAAGGTCCAGGGAGGCGACATCCTGGGAACGGTGCAGGAGACCTCGCTTCTGACGCACAAGCCCCTGGTCCCGCCGAGGGCCTCGGGCGTGGTGAAGGAGGCCTCGCCTGAAGGCGACTATGCGGTGACAGACACGGTCGCCGTGGTGGAGACCGAGAGGGGCGAAGAGAGGCTTTCCCTGATGCACGTCTGGCCTGTGAGGGCCCCGCGGCCCTACGTGAGAAAGGTGCCGAGCGATGTGCCCCTCCTGACGGGTCAAAGGATCATCGACGCCTTCTTTCCCATCGCGAAGGGCGGGACCGCCGCCATCCCCGGCGGCTTCGGAACCGGGAAGACGATCCTGCAGCATCAGCTGGCGCAGTGGGCGGACGCGGACATCATCCTCTACGTCGGCTGCGGGGAGCGGGGGAACGAGATGGCCGAGGTGTTGGAGAAGTTCCCGGAGCTGAAGGACCCGGAGACAGGTCATCCCCTGATGGAGAGGACGATACTCGTCGCGAACGTCTCGAACATGCCCATCGCGGCCCGCGAGGCCAGCATCTACACGGGCATCACGATGGGCGAGTACTTCCGCGACATGGGCTACGACGTGGCGCTCATGGCGGACTCCACCTCCCGATGGGCAGAGGCCCTAAGGGAGATCTCCGGCAGGCTGGAGGAGATGCCCGGCGAGGAGGGTTACCCCGCCTACTTGGCAAGCAGGCTTTCGGAGTTCTACGAACGCGGCGGCAGGGTCGAGACGATCGGCTCTGAGCGAAGGCTGGGCTCGGTCTCCATCGTGGGCGCGGTCTCACCGCCCGGAGGCGACTTCTCCGAGCCCGTCACGGTTAACACGCTGAGGACTGTCAAGGTCTTCTGGGGCCTCGACGAGGACCTGGCGAAGAGACGGCATTTCCCCGCGATCAACTGGCTGCGGAGCTACTCCCTCTACACGGACAGCCTTGAGGACTGGTTCAGAAAGAACGTGGACGAGGAATGGGAGTCAAGGCGCAGGGAGGCCATGGCGATCCTCCAGAGGGAAGAGGAGCTCCGCGAGATCGTCCAACTCGTCGGCCCGGACGCGCTCTCGGAAACCCAGAGGGTGGACCTCGAGGCGGCGAAGATGATAAGGGAGGACTTTCTCATGCAGCATGCGTACCACCCCGTGGACACTTACTGCGAGGTGACCAAGTCCCGGGAGATGCTGAACGCGATCCTGCTTTACTATGAGCGCATGAGGCAGGCTGTGGAGAAGGGCGTGCCGTTGCAGAAGGCCCTGGAGCTGCCGGTGAAGGAGGAGATAGCGCGGCTGAAGATTCAGCCACGCGAGGCATTCGGCGACGTGGTCAAAAGAGTTCACCAGGGCCTAGACCGTCAGTTCGCCAACCTACTGGGAGGAACATAGACGCTGGTGTTCAGCTGGAGGCGCGGAGGGAGAGCGATTGGCTGAGGCTGTGACGCGTGAGTACCATACGGTAGGCCGGATCGTGGGGCCGCTTCTCTTCGTCAACGCGGTGCGGGGCGTCGGCTACGGCGAACTCGTCAGGATAACCGACCCCACGGGGGCTGAGAGAAGGGGCCAGGTTCTCGAGGTCGGCGAAGGGATCGCCGTCATACAGGTCTTCGAGGGAAGCCAAGGCCTCGACGTGGAGAAGACCTCGGTCAGGTTCACGGGCGAGACCATCAGCACGCCCGTCTCCCCGGATATGCTCGGCCGCATCTTCGACGGTCGAGGAAACCCCATTGACGGAGGCCCACCGATCCTTCCGAGTGACTTCTGGGACATCTATGGTGCGCCGATGAACCCCAACTCCCGGGAGCATCCTAAGGAGTTCATCCAGACCGGGGTCTCCGCCATCGATGGGCTTTACACGCTGGTTCGAGGACAGAAGCTTCCCATATTCTCCGGCGCCGGGCTACCCCACAACCTCTTGGCGGCGCAGATCGCGAGGCAGGCGAAGGTTCCTGGAACGGAGGAACGCTCGGTCGTGGTCTTCGCCACGATGGGCATCACTGCAGATGAGTTCCGGTACTTCCGCGACGAGTTCGAGAGACGAGGAGCCCTGGACCACCTGACGATGTTCGTGAACCTCGCCGACGACCCGGCCATCGAGCGGTTGATCACGCCCCGCATGGCCTTGACGTGCGCCGAGTACTTTGCCTTCCACGAGGCCGCGCACGTCGTGACGATCCTCATAGACATGACGAACTACGCGGAGTCGCTTCGTGAGATCAGCGCTGCACGAGAGGAGGTTCCGGGCAGAAGGGGCTATCCGGGCTATCTCTACACGGACCTGGCCTCGCTCTACGAGCGGTGTGGCAGGCTCAGGGGCGGGAAGGGCTCGCACACGGTCTTCCCGATAATCACCATGCCCCACGACGACATCACGCACCCCGTGCCTGACCTCTCGGCTTACATCACCGAGGGCCAGTTGATCCTAGACCGGGGAATGCACCGGAAGGGCATATACCCGCCCATGGACGTGCTGCCCAGCCTTTCTAGGCTGATGAGGACGGGCATCGGGAAGGGGCACACGCGCTTCGACCACCGAGAGGTCTCGGACTGCTGCTACTACGCCTACGCTGAGGGCAAGTCGCTACGCGACCTAGTCGCCGTGGTGGGCGAAGAGAGCCTGACGCCGAGGGACAAGCTCTACCTGAGGTTCGCAGACAGCTTTGAGAGGCGCTTCGTCAACCAAGGCCTCTACGAGGAGAGAACCATAGAGCAAACCCTGGATCTGGCTTGGGACCTTCTCTCGATCCTGCCCGAGGGCGAGCTCAAACGCGCCGACCCGGACACGATCAAATGGGCCAGGGAAACGGGGAAGGTTGGGTCCCCTGTGACTGCCACCGGGTAGGAGACCGCGTTAGCGGCGTCTCGGCTCCTCAGCCGCGCCTGAGCCTAGACGACGCCTAGGTCGGCGGCGGTCATCAGCTGAAGCTGGGCGGGCTTCTTCGTTATCTCTGACGTTCGGACGCCGAGCAGGAGCTTGACGCCCTTCTCGCCTGCGAGGTCCACAAGCCGCTGCGTGATGATCCCATCGAAGACGATGGCGTAAGGCCGTTCGAAGCTGGGCAGCTTCTCAGCCAGCTCGCTGACGGGGATACGGGCGATCGCCTCGCTCTTCTCGTTGAAGAGAACGGCCTCAAGCGTGTCCTTCAGCTCGCGGAAGGTGTCAGCGATGGGTTGAGGGACCCCGGCCGGGGCCTCCTTCACGCCCCTCACCGGTACCTTGTCCCTGAGAGCCTTGAGAACCTCCTTCGGGGTAAGCTCCTCGACCTCCTTGCCCGGCGGAGCTCTCGCCAGGTGGTCGACCTTCGCGACTTGGAGGAGCTCCTTCAGGATCAGGTCGCCTCCGCGGTCGCCGTCTAGGAAGGCGGTTACCTCGCGCTTCTCCTTCGTGAGCTTGATGACGGTCTCAGGTATCTTGACGCCCTCGATGGCGATCACGTTCTTTATCCCGCAGCGGAGCAGGTTGATGACATCCGCCCTGCCTTCGACGACGATTATGCTGCTTGAGGAGCTTACGTCAGGCCCGGCCGGTAGGCTGTCGGGGCCGAACTCCTCCACGCCGAGGGCTCGGCTTCCCTCGGAGAGCTCCTTCATTATGGCCTCGACGCTGCTTATCGACTCGATGTTCCAGTCCCTCAGGATGGCGCGGGCGCGCTCCGTGATGGCCTTCCGCTTGGTCTCCCTGACGTCCTCTATCCTTTCCAGCGAGACCTTGGCGGAGCACGGTCCTATCCGGTCTAGGCTCTCTACTGCGGCCGCGATCAGGGCTACGGATACGCGGTCCAGCGTCGTCGGGATCATGATCTTCCCCGTGGTCCTGTCATGCTTAGCGCTAAGCTCGACCTCGATCCTGCCGATCCTGCCGTTCTTCTGGAGCTCCCTAAGGTCTAGCTCTGGGCCGAAGAGGCCCTCCGTCTGGCCGAAGATGGCGCCGATCACGTCAGTCTTCTCAACTACGCCCTCGACGTCAAACCCGGCTCTGATAACGTATTTAGTCACCATGCTCGGTGAACGATCCAATTCCGTATTCTCCTCCGAATCCGAGGTGAGTTGTAAGGGTGATGCGGTGAACCTTACCTAACCGCCTCCCTAGGTGCGTTGTGAAGCTAATTAACCTTTTCACCCGTAGCCGTGCTCCGTGAGGAACGTGCCCCGGTGAGACAAGGCCGAGGCCCTGGGGCATCATCTCTCCGTCGCGTTCTAGTCAGGCCGCAGCTTCTGTAGGCGTCGGCTGAGGCCCTCGATCCCCGCGACCTCGCCGTGCATCAGCGCCGAGAGACGCTTCCTGTAGGTAAGGTCAACTCTTACCCTTTCACGTTCCAGGGCTTGGCGGAGAAACCGAGCGAGACGTTCCCCCGCCGCGTCGAAATCTGTCAGAACGATCACCTTCCTGCCTCGGTCGATTCTCTCCGCGAAGTCTAACAGCCGGAAGCCCGAAGATTTGGCGGAAAGGATGGCGCCGTGGACATCGATACGCCTCAACGCCTGAGCATCTCTCCTTCCCTCAACTATGAGGATAGCGCCTTCAGCTGCCTCGGCCTTCAACCTCTGGATTAACTCCTCGACGCGCGCGGATCTGTCCTCCTCCAGGGTTCTCCCAGACGCAGGCTGCCGACCGCTTCCCCTGCTGTGACGGCTTCCCGGTCGTGTACTTCTGAGCCTCAAGAGAGCGCGCCTTGCCACCAATACGGCCCCGTCCTCGTTCCTGTGACTGGCGCAATGTCCCTGCTTAAGGCTGATCGCTGCGCGGAAGCCAGTGAGCGACCCGACCTAGATCGGCGGTTATAGGTGCCTCTGAGATACTGCTGCCTTACGGCCAGGAGTTTTGGTGGGCGTGTGTCCGCATACGACTAACAACTCAGCGTCATTGATGGACGCTACGTCCTTCTCAGCCAGCACTCTTTCATATGGGAGAGTTGACGCCCACCGCTAAGGTCTCCGAAGTGAGGCGATAAAAGGCTTCGCCCCTGAGTGATGTGAGGCCCTCTTCCGGCCTTTGCCGAGGCCTGTCCCATGCTTGGGTTGACCCTCCCCTCATCGAACGGCTTTGACGCCTAGACTCCGCGGGGTCCGTCGTCATGGGCATCCAGGAAGGAATCCGAAGGGCCTCGGTAGGGTTTCCTTCCCCGCGGAATATAAGCCTAGCCAAAGCCGAAGCGAGCAGGTCTTCGCCCTATCGTCGTCGAAGGCTCCAGAGGCGGTCTACGTCGAGTTCTAGGGCGGCGATGGGGTTCTCCAGCTGGAAGTTCAGGATCGCCTCAGGATGGAGTTCTCCGAAGAAGCCTACGGTCTCACCAGCGGCCTTGACCAGCCCGAACCTCCCCGGGAGGAAGCTTGCGTGGACGCCTCGCTCAACCTGGGGCTTGACGCCTAGGGCTTTCATGAGGCTATCGAGCACGGCCTTCGCCTCGCTTAGCTCCGCCCTTGGATGGGTGCTCGCCGCGGCCAGCTTCCGAATGGTCCGAGCGCCCGTCTCTTGGCTCTCATCCCGCTCCACGATGTCGTCCAGCTCGAATATCCTCTGCGGCAGGGCATGGTGCTTGTTCCGGGAGAAGACCTCGATGAGGCTTGGAAGCAGCCAGTTCCGGCAGATCGCGTACTCGCGGGTCTTAGGGTTCCGGATCTCCGCCACGGGCTCGCGGGGCAACCGCATCTTCTCAAAGAGCGTACTCGGGTTCGTCAGCACGTAGGTGATCACCTCCTGGTAGCCGAAACCGACCATGAGCTCCCTTACCTGGCTTGAGAAGAGCTCCAGGGGGTCCTCACCGCCTATCGTTGAGATCGCCGGTATCGTGGGCGCGAAGTTACCGTAGCCGTAAGCGATCGCCACGTCCTCGATGAGATCTACGGGATGCATGATATCCGCCCTGTAAGCCGGGATCGAGACGAGCACCGAGGCCTCCTCCTCTGCGATGGCGCTGTACCTCATTCTCTCAAGGAGAACCGCCGCCTGCTCCGCGCGGAGGCGGAGACCGAGAAGCTTCTCCACGGCTTTGAGCTCCAGCCTCTCCCGGCGCGGCGCGAGGTCCGGCGTCACGGGTTCCCTGCTTGGCTTTAGCGCGTACTCGTAGCTGGCCTTCACGGACTCGATCCTGCCGCCTCGCTCAGCTAGGGCACAGACCATGATGTTCAAGACCATGCCTATCGTCCGCCAGTCCAGTCCGGTCACGTCCACGACCACGTTCCGCGTCTCAGCCGTGACCCGGGTGTCCTCGCTGTTGATGATCGGCGGCATGCTGAGAACGGTGCCCTTACTGTCCATAAGGATCGGATACCGCTCGTGCCCGGCGAGTATGTGTCCATACTCTATGCCCACCGGATGCATCTTGAGGATCTCGGCGAGGGGCATCTGCGTGCGGAAGTCCAGCGGGACGAAGCTGAAGCCCTTTCCCATGGCCGTGTAGGTCAAGGGGAAGACGACCTTCTCCGCGTCGTAGACGCCTATCGAGCCTCTCCGCCTGTTCCGGCAGTAGGAGACGTGAAGCTTCTCCTGAAGCCCCATGATCGAGATCAACGCGGCCTCAGTCAGGCGTAGCCCCTTTACCACGGAGAAGACCGCGTAGGGCCTTACCGTCTTCACGGCAGCCTCCACGTGCGCGCGGTGACCTGCATCGTGGGCCTCGTAGCGGGGAAGCCCAGGCTTTAGGCCTATGTAGCCCGCGAAGGCCCTTGCCAGGCCCTCGGTGGAGAACATATCCGGCCTGCTGGGGAAGACCTCCACGTCGAAGCCCTCGGAGGACTCACGTTCCCAAGCCATGCCGAGCATCGGCAGGCTCTCGCGGAGAGCGCTCATAGGCAGGTCCTTCCCAAGGAGTTGAAGGAAGTCGGCGAGGTTGACGCTGATCACCGGCATGGCTATTCCCCCGGCCAGATCCGGGTCTCTCTCAACACGCCCAAGTCGTTTGAGTGAAGCTCACGGATGTCCTCTATGCCGTACGGCATCATCATCATGCGGCCGAGGCCTGGCCCCCAGGCAAGCACGGGGATATCCCTGCCGAAGAGGGGCTTCACCACCTCAGGTCGGAACATGCCCGCACCGCCCAGCTCCATCCAGGCGCCATGCGTGGGATGGAAGACCTCGACCTCCACAGAGGGCTCCGTGTAAGGGAAATACGCGGGCCTGAAACGTGGCTTGTCGAAGCCAAGCTTGGTGAAGTAACGCTTCAAGTACCCGATCAGATGGCTGAAGTCTACGTTGTCGTCAACGACTATCCCGTCGGTCTGGTAGAGCTCGAATAGATGGCGCCACGTTAGGGCTTCGTTCCTGAAGACTCTACCGACTGAGAAGAACTTCGCCGGGAGCTCCGACTCCTTGAGGGCTGCCAGCGTCCTCGCGGAGAGACAGGTAGTGTGCGTCCGGAGAAGGCACTGCTTCGCCGCCGTCTCGTCCCAGGTGTACATCCATCCCGTTGAGCCCGTCGTCCAGCCTTTCTCATGCGTTTCCCTCACGACCTCGACAAGCCTCCGTTCAGGTAGCCTCCCGTGGCCTGGCGCGCTCATGTAGAAGGTGTCCTGCATGTCCCTAGCTGGGTGGTCCTGGGGCACATAGAGCGCGTCGAAGTCCCAGAAGCAGGTCTCGACGAGGGGGCCCTTCATCTCGCGGAAGCCCATCTCGACCCATATGCGCCTCATATGCTCCAAGGCCTGCCGGACGAAGTGCTTCCTTCCCCCATAAAGAGGGTAGCTGGGCAGGGAGACATCGTACTCCTTCAGCCTGACCTTACGCCATTCACCCGAGGTGATCAGCTCACTTGACAGAGCTGAGACCTCCGTGACAACCGGCACCTCGCCCAGCGCCGCCCTCCGGCCGAGCTCCGACAGCTTGAGAGCCCTCTCGGTGAAGACCTCGGTGGCAAGTATCCCTCTTGCCACAAGCCCGGAGACGGCGGAAGCCAGCCTTTCCTCCAGCTCCCAAGAGCGCCTTGCTCTTCCGGACCCGATTAGGCTGATGAGTTCCTCGTCAGGCCCTTTTCCAGCCGCCCTGCTCTTCTCCGTGAGAGCAAGGGCCCTCCCTGCCGGAGTGGACGCGATCCCAATCCATCCCTTTCTCTTCGCCCACGCGAGGGCTACGGGTAGCTCCCAGGGCTCCAGCCCAGCTTCGGCGGCCTCAGCGAGCCCAGCCGAGGCCCTGCCTCTCAGCCAGTTCACAAGTCTCCGTTCAGGAAGCCCCGAGGCGTAATGCCGGGCGCCTTCCGCTGTCAGGCTTAGGAGCTGGCCTTTCAGCTCGTTGATCTCCACAAGTTCCTTCCCGCGCAGCGAGTAGGCTGCCGTGGTGACCTGCTCCTCTCGCAGCTTGCACTCCTTTGAGAGTTCGTCGGTTCTCCCGCGCCCGCCCAGAGCCAGTAGGGCCTTCAAGACGCGGCTCTCGTTCTCTGTGAGGACGATCTCCATCGCAGCACCTGCGACCCCGGTCTCCTCATCCGGCTTCGCTTTCCAGCCAAAGCGGAAGCTTCTGGCTTCCTCCCCGTGGCGACGGCCTCCTGATGTGGGCACGGCTGTTAATAACCTATGCCTCGGCGAAGCAGGCTGGAGGAAGCCGAGCTTCCAGAAGGCGATCTCGCGTAGGGAGCCTACAGCGCTAGGGCCTACGTGAGGTAGAGCAGCCCGTTCTGAGGATGGTCTTGTCGAGCGCGCTTCGGCACCCTACAGGCTTAAGTCGGCGATGCGCCCCACCGTTTCCGGACACCGCTCGGTGCCCACGATGATGAACGATCCCAACGCCATAGGCGACTGGGCCAGTGAGACGAGTGGGCAGCCGCCTAGCTGAGAGGTGCTAGGACAGATTGGGGATATAGATGCAGGGCAATGGTGAGAGATGCGTTTTCTGCGAGATATCCTCAGGTAGCGCTCCGGCCAGCTTCATCTACCGGGACCCAAAGGTCATGGCGTTCATGGACGCGCGACCGATAAGCCCAGGCCATACGCTGGTGGCGCCGAGAGAGCACTGGCCTAGCATCCTTGAGCTGCCGCCCGCGTTGAACCTGGAGGTCTTTGCCCTCGTAAGGGACATAGCCCGGGCCATCAACGAGGCCTTCCAGCCTCAGGGCTTGAACATCCTTCAGAACAACGGCAGGGCGGCGCTCCAAAGCGTGCCCCACCTCCACGTGCACCTGATTCCCAGATACCCGGGAGACGACCTCTCGCAGATACTGAGCGTTCTCGTCTCGCGCCGCCGCCACGAGATGCCGTCCCGAAGCCAACTGGACGAGGCAGCGCGGAGCATCGCCGGGCGATTCACCCGCCAGCCCTCGGCTTGACTGCGACCAGCGGAACGCCTAGGGCCTTATGCTGTCCCGGAGGGGCACCCTTGCTCCTGTGCTATCACGGCGAAACAGGCCGAGTCCAGGCATCTGTCCAAGCTCCGCCTGGGAGAAGACGGGACCGTCCTTGCAGACGAGATAGGAGCCGATGCAGCAGCTGCCACATAGGCCGAGTGCGCACTTCACGTAGGCCTGAAGGCTTGCTTCCATAGGTACCGCATGCCTCTCAGCAAGTCTGAGGGTCTTCGCGATCATCACGTCAGGCCCACACGCGTAGAGGAAATCCGGCCTCCTCGCGCCAAGCAGACCCTCTAGGGCCTCGACGGCCGTTCCCCGACGGCCCACACTGCCGTCGTCCGTCGTGACTATGAGGTCGCCGTGCGCTTTCAAGAGAGCCGCCTGTAGCCTTGAGACGAAGACCAACTTGGCTCTCGTCTTGGCGCCGAGAACGAAGGAAACACGGGAAGCATGATCAACGGCCTGCTCGGCTAGGAACGCGAGCGGGATCACGCCCATCCCGCCAGCTATCATCACAACCTCGCCGTGGTGAAAGGAGAAGCCTCGTCCAAGCGGTCCCATCACGCCGATCTCGTCGCCAGCCTTCTTCCCGCAAAGGGCGCTTGAGGCCTCGCCTATCGCCTCAACGGTCACGGAGGCCTCTCCGAGCTTCGAGATGCCGGAGACTGACATGGGAACCTCGTCGATCCCAGGCGCCCAGATCATCATGAACTGTCCCGGCTGTGCGGCGGCGCATTGAGTGTCATGGAAAACGAGCGTCCTCACCTTCTCGGCTTCCTCTCTGACCTCCTTGACCCGGACGATCCTGCGGTTCTCAATACTCATGGGACAGCCCCACCAGTTGGCGCACGGACCGATAGCCCTTCCTCAACATGTAGGCTTCGATGCCCGTGGCGATCTCCCTGAAGACCTCGACTCCTCTGCTGCCGACGGCGCTTCCCAGGGCTACGGCCGTGGCGCCGGCTAGGATGAACTCCAGGGCATCCTGGTAGGTCTCAACGCCGCCGCAGCCGATGATAGGTGTCTCAACCGCCTTCGAGAGCTCGTAGACGTGCCTGAGGGCGATGGGCTTGATCGCAGGGCCGGAGAGGCCGCCCGTCTTGTTCCACAGGATCGGTCTGCCCGTCTCCATGTCTACGGCCATCGCCTTCACCGTGTTGATCGCCGTTAGCGCCGAGGCACCCGCCTCCACCGCGGCCTTTGCGACCGGGATCAGGTCGGTGACGTTAGGGGATAGCTTCGCGAAGACCGGCTTTCGGTCCTGGCCTGCGACTTCAACCGTCGCGGCGATCATCTCGCGGACGAGCTGAGGGTCACTGCCCGCCTCGTGGATGCCTCCCACGTGGGGGCATGAGAGGTTCACCTCAAGGGCCGCCGCGGCTGTGCCGCGAAGCCGTCGGGCGACCTCGCCTAGCTCCTCGGTTGAGAAGCCGTAGATGCTCGCGATGACGGGCACCTCTAGGTCTCGGAGCTCCTCCAGCTCTGCGCGGAAGGTGTCCACGCCGGGGTTCGGCAGCCCCATGGCGTTTATGAACCCGACGGGCAGCCGCACGACGGTGGGGTTCTTATAGCCCTCGCGGGCCAAGAGGCCTAGGGATTTGGTGACGACGGCGCCTGCTCCCGCGCTGGCAGCTCTGCGGAGAAGCTGGGCGGAGATGCCCCAGATGCCTGAGGCCAAGAGGAGCGGGTTCCGCAGCCTCAGCCCTGCGAGTTCCACGGAGAGGTCAGGCCTCAACCAGCATCTTCCAGCCAGCCCTAGCGCCGGGGCTCGGATAAAAGCGATCTCCGCTTGGGGCTTTGACCTCGAGCCTTGGGCTTCTCGGCGTCTTGGACAAATCCATATATGGGTGATGCTGGGCCACGTGCATCGTGAGAGCCCAGTTGGGCTGAGGAGGTAGCCATGTCGGCGATCACGATCGATGCCTCTGCGATGAAGGGCGAGGGCGGCGAGGAGTTGAAGGAGCTGATGGCGCATCTTTCGAAGCGTCTGGATCTGACTCCCGTGCAGTCAGGGAACCAGCTTACCGTCACCCCTCCGGAGGGGAGGGAGCTTCGCCCACGGGACGTGAAGGAGGAGGTGAAGCGTTTCCTCTACAGGCGCGGTTTAAGGCCCAAGTACCGTGTCACGGCGACCGGACGAGCCTTGACGCTTCGAAGAACGGGCCCCAGCTCCTAAGCCGGTGAGCGTCTCTCAAGCCTCTCCCGCTTGCTCAGGAAACCCTTTAATCGCCTCTAGGCCGGCTTTCGTCTCCGGGTGTCGGGGTTGGACGAGAGGACTGTTGGGGCGTTGATCTGCTCTCTCAGCGTCGCGTTCATGCTCTTCTACACGTGGCTGCTCTTCCTCACACCTCAGGACTGGACGGTGCTTGGAAAGCCGCTTATCTGGTGGGCCGTCGCGATCCCGGTCTACGTGCTTGTCTTCACCTTCTTCGGCATCCTCATCTGGATAGGATGGGCTATGGCAACCACGCCTGAGGAGCCGCCCTTAGAGGTGGAGTTCCCTGCACCCGCGAGTAAGGCGAAGCCGGAAGAAGAAAGAACGGCGGCTTAGCGGACGAAGCTCTGGCCTGGCTCGCGATTGAGAATGAAGCGCTTCGTGTAGATGCGTCTATTCCGAGCCCTAGGCGGCAGCTTATGCTTAGGCCTAGCGACGATCTTCGGCGTCTGGCTTCGAACCTTGCCCGCCTTGGTCAAGCTTCCATGAGTTGGCATTCCATCAACACCTGGCAAGCCTCTAAGCCCGGCGCAGTTTAAAAACGTTGCCCGTAGCAACTGGGGTTGCTGATGCCAGGTTCCATACCGCTTTCCCCTGTTTCGAGGTGAGTCTATCCGCCTCGAATGAGCGCGAATCGAGCCCCGGACCAAAGTCTAGTGGGGGAGGCACTCTGAACGAGAACCCTCTTCTCAGGCCTAGGTGCCCCAGGTCGGTTGGGGACGCTTTCTCATGTCAGGCTCAGCCTGTTCCCTCATGGTTGAAGGTCACGATGTTGCACTCTTCTCGTACAAGGTACAGTCTGAGCAACTGACTGGCCAGTTCGTGGGTGCCATGTGTCGCGCCTTGATTCGTGTATGCCACGTCCATGTGCGATCTCTCCGGGGGCACCCCGACGGGGGCGTTCGTGATGAAGCCATTGCTCAGATAATGCTCAAGCACGAGCTTCGCCCTTTCATCAGCCATCTTCAGGTATCGCTTCTCACCCGTGGCCCGGTGAAGCTCCAGGTATAGATGGAGCACCCTAGCCTCGTAATGCGAGTAGGGGAAGCCTCCCCAATCAAAGGTCTTCGTGTCCGTCACATGGTCAGCGGTGCACCTTGCCATCTTCAGGAAAGCGAGGTCTCCCGTCAGCTCCCAGAGCTTCACCGCGATCGCCGCCGTGTCCCAAGTGTAGTAGCGGAAGGGCTTCCGTTCAGGCGTGGCTCCGTCCAAGCGTAGGTCCTGGTAGATCACGCCCCTGTCCCAGTCGAAGCCATACTTGACGTAGGCTTGCACGACATCCCTTGCTAGTTGAAGGAACTCGGGGTTACCCGTCCATCTGTATCCGTAGATGAGCGCCCAGTAGTACTTCGTCACGTAGGGATACACGGTCTCGCCCAGAACCTGGTTCCTCTTAACGTCGATCCGGAGGGAGATCAGCCCCGTGTTTTTCTCTCTCATCGAGTATGGGTAGAGCGCAAGCTGCAGCGCGCGGCCCGCGTAGTCGCGTTGCCCCGTCGCGTGGTAGAGGTAGGCCAGCATGTAGATCAGCTGAGCCCCATGGTAACTGCCCTGCGTGTGATCGGCTATCTCCCCTGTATCCGCGTTCACGGCATCCGCGTATCCGGCGTACTCAGCCTTGTTGTAGACATGGTACTTCCATACACTCTCGGCGTACTCCGTGAGCTCTGGCAGGAAGCCCGTCTTGGCCATGACGGCCACGGCGGGGAAGGGCTCGCAGAACTGGTGGATAGGCTCAGGCTTCTCTGGGTCCGAGGGCGCCCAGGAGCCTTTCATCACGTCATAGCGCATCTTTTCGCCCCATGCGAGAAGACCGGTCTGGGGAAACCTACAGTACTTGAACAAGCCTGCCTCGGAGTTCCTCACGGCCTCGAGGTAACGGGGTTCGCCGGTCAGAAGGTAGAGGTCGTAGAGGAAGCTTAGCCCCTTCTGGTACTCAAGCAGGTTGACGACGCCCTCTGGCTTCAGCGCGTCCGTGTCCACGCTGTTCACGAACATCATCGTCCTGCTCGGGCTGAAGTCATCCCTTCCATATCTGAGCATGTTGTCGGCGAAGATCCGGAGGATCGAGTACAGCTCGTCGACCAAGCCGTCACGTCTCCTTGCTGCGGTAGTAGGCCTCCACCGCCTCATAGTCCACTGTCTCGTCAAGCGGCAGGCCTGCGCGCTCGTACATGCGGCGCCTCGCCCTCATGTCGGCCAGCAGGACCGCGCGGGCGTGAGCTGCTACTTCCTCAGCGACCTCGAGGGGAACCACTATCGCGCCGTCGTCGTCGCAGCCCATGATGTCCCCTGGCCGGACTTGGACTCCGCCGCAGCCGATCTTCGTCTGAACCTCTGCTACCTCTATGCGGCCTGGGATGATCGTGCGGCCTCGTGCGCGGGCGCAGATGGGGATCCTCTCCAGTATCAGCTCGGCCGTGTCGCGACAGTAGCCATCGGTTATGATGCCCACCGCCCCCTTGTTGACCACCGCGAGGCTGTTGGCGGAGCCCCAGAAGCCCACCTCGTGGGTTCCTCCCGTGTCCATGACGACCACATGCCCGGGCCGGACGAGTCCCTCTATGTCTTTATTGCCGACCTCCTTGAACCAGATGGCGTGAGCGTTGAGTATCTCCTCCGTGGTGTTGAGACGCCTCATGGGCCGATTCGCCGGAACACATCGAACGGTGAGGGCGACTCCCCAGAACTTCATGCCCGGCCAGAGAGGCCTTATCTCCGGGGACATCAGCCCGATGTTGAAGTAGCCTATGCCGTCCATGGCGTCGGACACGTCGACGACGCGAAGGTACCTGTATAGCTTGCACACGCGGAAGGGATCAACCTCTTCTTCTGGTCTGGCGGGACTCATGACCACGCGCCTCCAGCGATCCTGCTTCCAGAGCTCATGAAGGTTAAAGTTTGGCCTCGTAGAGCTACCTGGCTGGACGCCGATCCAAGGGTAGGTCGATCGATCCGTGAGCCGCGTAGGAATAGCTGTGGCTGAGGATCGCTACGGGACAGTTGCAGGGCCGCTTCGGCTCATAGAGCCCGACGTGAGCCCCGGAGCGATCAGGGATCGAAGGGTCGTCGTGAAGCCCAACCTCGTCTCGAGCTCAGTCCAGCTTGCCTCAGTCCACCTCGATGCCGTCAGGGCGGTGATCGACTTCCTCCAGGCCTTTGGTCCGCAGAGGATCATCGTGGCCGAGAGCTCGGCAACCGGCACCCTGAAGGCCTTCGAGACCTTCGGGTACAGGCGCCTTGAGGCCGAGTACCCGAACGTCGAGCTCCTAGACCTGGGCGAGGACTCCTACGACGCGGTAACCTTTGAGACGCTTGACGGCGCGGGAAAGCAGGTGAGGGTCTCCAGGACCGTTAAGGAATGTGACTTCAGGGTCTCGTTAGCGAACGCCAAGACCCACGACCATGTGGTCTGCACGCTTACGCTGAAGAACCTTCTGGGATGTGTCCCGAGGGGAGAGCAGGTCTGGGCTCATGGAGCCGCGGTGGAGCCCTCCGAGCCCCTGGAGACCGTCCTGAGAAGCAACTGGCTCCTCGCAAAGAACCTGGTAACGCTCGCAAGCCAGGTCAAACCCGACCTTGGCGTCATAGACGGCTTCCTCGGCATGGAGGGCGACGGCCCCATCTCAGGCTCTCCCGTAAACCTCGGAGTCGCCGTGGCGAGCTCCGACTTCGTGGCCGCAGACGCCGTGATGACGAGCATCATGGGATTCAGCCCTCAGAGAATAAGCTACCTCTACCTCGCCGAGAGGCGCGGCCTAGGCAACGGCCACCTGAGGAACCTGAAGACCCTAGGCGAGGACCCGAAACGCCTTCGTAGACCCTTCAGGCCCCACAGCAACTACGTGAGAACTCAAACCAAATGGAGGAGGTTCGCCAAGAGGGAGCAAGGCGGCGAGGTCTAACGGCGCACTCGACACGAGGCTTTCATACAGCCGCCTGGCTCCGTCACGGCCTTTCGCCGCCTACGGAATCAGCCCCCGGCTTTTGACGCCGGGCTCTCCCTTGTCACGAGGCGAGTAGCCCAGAGAAGACTCTCGCGTGGAGACAGCCTTCGCACCTCAACGCGTGCGACGGCTCCTCGCGGGCTATTCCCGGTCGCTGACCTCCCTATATACGCGCTCTACTTGGTCTGTTATGATACTCCAATCGAAGCCTCTAGCCCTCTCCCTCCCATTGCTTCCCAGGCGAGCGCGAAGCCTCTCGTCCTGCAGTAGCCTGATGACCATGGCCGCGAGAGCGTTCTCGTCGCCTCTAGGGACCAGCAGACCCGTTTCTCCGTTGACCACCGCCTCGGATAGCCCTGGGATGTTGAAGCCAACGACGGGTCTCGAAGACGCGGCTGCTTCCAAGGCCGTGATCGAGAAGGCCTCCTGCAGGGAGGGAATGGCGACGACCTCCGCACATTGATAATAGGACAGAAGCTCGTCAAAGCTTAGTCTGCCCGTGAACAGAATCTTCTCCTTGATGTCACAGAGAGCCATCAATGCTGCGATGTACTCGCCGTATCGTCCGACGGGTCTCGGGCCAGCGGCGACTAGGGTAAGGTCAGGGCATTCCCTCTTGACGAGCTTCAAGGCCCTTATCAGGTGATGCAGCCCCTTCCTTGGATCATAGGGTTTCAGCATCAGGACAACGTGACCCCCCAAACACCGTTCATCCTCTCTGTACCTTAGACGGTGTGTCTCGAAATCACCCGCGTTGACCCCATTGTAGATCACTCGTATTCTCCCGGCTGGAACCCCGTATATCCTACGAATCCTGTCGCTTACATAGCGAGAGACCGCGATGGCCTTATCGCATCGTCTGAAGGCCAAGTATGCGATCGACCTTATGAGATAGGATTCGCCGCGCGCTCTAAGGCCCTCGCGAAGAGAACCTCCTTCTCGCCAGGAGTAGTAACATCTGAGGTAGTCGAGGTCTGCGCGGGGGCTGTGGCTGGTCATGATCAGGGCGGGTCTCCCGCCACGGCCGGCGATGAATGAGGCTCCCAGATCGTGAGCGTGTATCACATCGAAGCCTTTCACTGTAAGGCAAGGCCGCGGATGCTGAAGATACCTTACTCCTTTTTCCGTGAAGGAGTTGCGGCATCCCCTTGTGATCACCTGTACCTCGTGTCCCCGCCGGGATAGCTCCTCTGAAAGACGCCTGATATGGGTGATGATCCCAGTTGGACGTTCGAGAGAACGTGTGTGTACCTGCAGAATCCTCACATCGATCGCTTCCCCGGAGACCTCCCGGCTCACGCGGTATGCGTCGTGGAGTGGGCGCAGCTACGTTCCAAGTCGGCCGGGACGCTGATAGAGCCTGATGGAGCCGTCGTCTAGGAACTTGGTTATCCCCACCTCGGCAGGCTCAGCGGGCGGGTTGATTGCTATACCGTACCTGAAGTAAGCGATCAGCCTCGAATCCTCACCGTGTATGAAGAGGGTCCACGGAGGTCTGCACAACTCGCTGATGTTAGCGACGAGGCTTGCGTTCAGCTCTGCAGTGGTCTCGTATAGGAATACGTTTGAGGCGTCTGGCATAGCGTACAGGAAACGGTTCAGGTTGTTCAAGCTGTCGCTGAACACCACTTGGTCATGGAAGCCCTGAAGGGAGACGAACGTTATCGCCGCGGTTTCTGCCAGAGTGGTCTGGTTCACCACCTCGCTGTAGTTGGTTGCGACGAAGTTCAAGGGGACAAGCAAGAGCGCCCCAGCGGTCAGCATGACCGCGACCCGGCCGAGGCGCTTCCTCCTGGAGATCAGCTGCAGGCCTCGGAGCGAGAGGATGGCCAGGACCGGTGCTAGGATACCTGACGTTCTGTCCCCAAAGCCGCCGCTGGTCGAGGCCCAGAAGATAAGTGTGCCCATGACCGAGCTGGCGATGACCGCCGTGAAGAAGACATCCACCTTACCCAGTCGACTGGTCTTTCCACCGAGGAACCTGAGCAGGTTTCCTGAGAGCTCAAAGAGAGCGGGCGTCGTGATGATGGCGAGAAAGAGGAAGGTTGCGCGTCGAATAACCAATGAGTAGAGCGGCTGGTAAGACGGACGGTATAGGCCTTCGGTCAACCTGTATCTGCCCAGTGTGAGGGCCTCGTGGAGGCTTTCGAGCGGGGGCCTAGAGAGCAACCTGATCACGTCTGTTCCCGCGGGCTGAAGCCACCAAGCCGCTGCGCCTCCAAGGAAGAGCGCCAGCGTGATGCCTGTAGCCAGGAAGCGTTGGCGTCGTTCCACCATCTTGCTGAGGAGCCCGATCGTAACGAGTACGGGCGTGATCCAGAGCGTTGTGGTTGGGCTCGAGAGGACGATCGCAAAGAGCATGAGAGTCAGAACTACATGGAGCCCTCTGCTCTTCCCAGCTCGTCCATAGGCGCAGCTCATTGCCAACAAGGCCATGAGGTAGGCGAACAGTTGTGGCGAATAGTGTCTAGTATTTGCGATGAGCGTGTTTGGCATTATGAGCGAAATGCATAATGCCAGGATGGCGTGTTTGAGCTCTAGGAAGAGGGAGAAGAGGTGTATGAACGCTAGTCCTACAAGTGCGGTAAGGATGATCGCCAATACTCTGCTACTTGCCATGATGGTCAACCCTGATACGTTACTGAGGAGGCTCTGAAGAATAAAAGAGACCGGCCAGAGCAGGTAGCGGTCCCGCTCTGGATTGATTCCCTCCGCGGCCACTAGGAGAGCGCTCCGTGAGTGAACGAAGGAGTCAGGGTACCTTAGTCCAGGCTCTACGATGGTGAAATAGCTCCAGTAGAAGGTGAAGACCGTTGTCCCCCAGAGGACGACTGCTGAGGGGTTTCTTACCCATCTCGTCAGGAACGGGGTGAGCAATCCGTAGGAGAGAAATATCCAAAAGAACACGGGGATGGAAAGCCACCAATCTGAACCAAGCGTTTCTTGGAAGAACACGGGGCGCAAGCACGAGAGTAAGCCCAGCACGACCAAGACGGCAAGACTCGTTGTCTGCTTCGCTGCAGAGTACTCTCTCACGTGAAGTATCTGTCTAGGTGGGGAACGTATCATGATTGGCACTGCCACCTATGGTATAGTGGGCTATGCCTTCCTGCCTTCCAGCGCGCTCGTTCCGTCGGATGGGGGCTTCTCGGCGACCGGCAGCAAATCCAGGAGCGTGGGGAAAGTGTCAACCAGTTCCAAAGTCTGCCTGTCAACTCCCTCTAGGCTCTCATTGGTTGAGTAGACTATGAAAGCGCCCAGCATGAGGTCATCATCCACGTACCCATGCATACCCTTCAGATCACCCGTACTCCTTTGGAAGAAGCTGGGGGAGATCACGCAGCCCTTGTCCAGCCAGAAGAGGATGTCACCATACCTGTTATCGCTGAAGTCAACATGAAGCCTTCTCCTCTCCTCGTCAGATAGCGTTCGCCCATGACCCAGGCAGAGCAGCATCTCCTCGACCTCCTCCCTGGCTCTCCTAGACCTGAACCAGAACCTGGCCATCGTAGAATCAAGGAAATACACGTAATCCTCTGGCGCCTTTGATTCGAGCCTAGCGAGATCCGCCGTGATGTTGATGCTGCCTGAGACTTGGCGCATTCCATGATCGCTTACCACTAGGAGATTGTGGCTGCGATATCTCGTCTTCAGAAGGTCACAAAGATGGGCTACGCCGTTATCGATCTGGTTTACCGCCTCCTTCACTGGGCCGGAATCAGGACCATACTTATGGCCTAGAAGGTCTAGGTCTGCCAGGTGAGCCAGATAGAGGTCGTACGCCTGGTTTGCTCTCAAGGACTTCTCGAGGAGCGTGAAGAGGCGAGTGTACGGCCTGGAGCCGATGGTCGCGAAGCTATCCATTTCGTTCAAGCTTCTCAGGCCGCTTTTCTGGCAAACAGAGAACACGTTGGGCAGATGAGCCAATTCCTGTTCTAGGGGGGATCTGTTGATGGACAGGTCGAAGTATGACAGAAGGTCAAGCGGGATATACGCGGGGTCGGGACGAACTGCTCCTGTAAGGATTCTTGTCCACGTTCTGATCGTCCTCTTCACGAGGGGGTTGTAGGCCGTAAGCCTCTTGGAGAACGCGAATGGTCTAAGCCAGGCGAAGGGGGAGTTCAAGGGATCGTACAGATACCAAGTGAAGTGCCCGCTTGTGGAAGGGTAGGTTCCCGTAAGCATCGCTGTTCTCTGAGTGAAGCCTGCGGTCGCGCGTACCTTCTTCCGGATTCCTTTCCCGCCGAGTTCAAACAGGAAGGGCGAGTCTGTTGGATTGATGTAGTCGAAACGGCAGCCGTCTAGGTAGATGAAGACGGTTGTCTGCCTCATCCTCTTCCGCCTACGTGGTTTCTATCTCCTCGAGGAAGCCCATGCAAGATCTATCAGGTCCCTGGCGAAGAGCCATTTCTCCCGTGGACTGAGGCTCCTGACTGAGGCTTTGCCCAGAGGCATGATTGAGCTCACCAGCCCTATCGCCCGGTCAACTTCGGCAGACGCTATGTCGTCGTTGATGGACTGCGCTAGGAGGAAGAGCGATGCTCTCACAACGTCCGAGAAGGACCTGTCAAACCGGAGAAGCGTCCTGAATGATCTGACCCTTGCGCCTGAGAAGAGATTGTATGCCAGATAGTCGGCTGGCCGGAACCGGCTTCTGGAGAGCAGCCTCGCGGGGAAGTCCGGCGACCCGCAGTCTCTTGGTCCGATCCAAGCTTGCCAGTAGTAGGGTATTGTACGAAGCAGATACTGGAGCGCGGTTCTCCACAGGCCGACCGGGTCCCTGACTTTGCTGAAACCCGGCTGGAGTTTGAACCTCGTTGCAGCCTCGAAGTCGCTCATGAACCGTGGGTTACCCCGCATGAAGGCTGGGAAGTCCTTTGAAGCTATCGTTTTCAGAGCGTTAAGTCTCATCCGATAGCTGTAGTGGTATTTTCGCCGCAAGATGAGGAAGCTGTCTCCGCAGGCCAATATGCCCTTCACGGCCTCGAAGATCAGCATTCTTTCTGCTTGCCTTGTGGGCGCACCTGAGCGGGACCCTGGATCGAAGTACCGGAGCAGCCCATCGAGCCGGTTGAACATGAGGCTGATGCCCTCATTTAGCTCGATCTCTTCAGGACCGAGTATCGGGATCGATTGGAGGGCCTCCTTGTTTCCGAAGAGCACTCTGCTTCCGAACTTCAACTCGTACCAGAAGATCCTCTTTCCGACGTGTGGCAGCAATCCGATCCAGTAGCTGCTGATGTCTATGTGATCTATGCCGAATCGTCTTGCCAAGTCATCGTATTGCGTCCGGATTGGCTTCAGGTGAGGAGATCGGGTTATCACCATGAGATCGTAGTCGCCGAGTGGGGTCACCTTGCCGTCTTCCGTTGCTATGCTACCCTCTCCCTTGGAGTATCCGCCCATGAGGACTATAGCTACTGGGTCCCTGATCTGCTGTAGGACTCTGGCTCTGACCGCGTGCAGCTGGGATGAGACCAGCTTATCGACGTCTGGGTCTCCGTGGATAGTGAAGCTCAGGAGGAACCCCCGTCCATGTGCTTCAGCGCCGATACAGCGTCTCGATCCTCGGAAGCACGACCTCAGGGGTGTAGTTCCTGAGGAGGTGCTGTCTCCCCTTTGCTCCCATCTCTTCCATCGTCGAGGGGTTGGACAGCAGGTATTCCAGGGCCTCTGCGAGGCTTCCCGGGTTGGGTTTTGTGACCAAGCCTGTCTTGTGGTCTACGACCGTCTCCTTCAGGCCGCCTACCTTAGTTACCACAAGGGGTTTGCTGAATGCCATCGCCTCAAGCGCAACCATTGATCGAGGCTCGGCCCATACTGACGGTATCACTACGATCTTGCTCCTCTGGTAGAATGCGTAGAGCTGGTCTCTACTCACGCTCCTGCGGCAACTGATCGTGCTATCAGGGATGTTGAAGCCCCAGCGGGGATCTGGCTTGCCGATGATAGTGAGCTTCACGTGTGGAAAGCGCTTTCGCAGCAGGCTATGGGCTTCCATGAGAAGGAGGACGCCTTTGGTTGGAGTCAGTCTTCCGACGAAGAGGATGTGCGTCTCCGGGATCTCTGAGGCGTTTCCATCCGCGTGGGATGCCAAGGCGCTGTTCGGGTCTATGAAATTGGGCACGGTCTCCACGGGGATTCCGAATTTCACCCTAGCTTTCTCGGCGACGTAGTTGCTCACGGCTGTGAGGAAATCAAGGCGTTCAGGAGAGGTCTCACACAGCCTGAGACAAGCTACAATGCCCAACGACTTGAGTGGACCATACGCATGACCTGAGCATCGAATGCATTCTCTCCCAACCCAGATCCGTTCACAGATAGCATCCCCTCCCGCGGCTGACTCGTACACCAGGTCTCTCTTGGGGCAGATGAACCCGTAGTCATGGAGGGTTCCGCCCGTGATAACGCCAAGGCTCTTCTTTGCCATGAATGAGACAGGGAACATAACCCAGCCATGTGCATGGATAACATCCGGCTGGAATCCTCGAACCACCTTCCCCAGCCTATGAAGGAAGAGCGGATCTGGAAATGGGGGAAGATTCCGCTCATCCTTGTTCTTAAAGAGGAAAGGGAGGAATGAACTCGTGTGGGTTCCCCTGGCAACGGTCAGGTCATGGTTCTGAGCGGATCCCTGTGGTCCGCTCACGGCGTGAACGAAGACTTGGTGCCCTCGGCGAAGCAACCCGTTCACAAGAGACTCAGTTTGAGTCGATATGCCCCCAACGACAGGCGGATAGTAGTCCGTCACGATCAGCACTTTCATTCTTCTACTCTACACCAGCTTCAGCCTAAACACTCGTTTCCCCTGTTGGACCGCAGTCTACTCACATGTCTTGCTTTACTTCTTGTAGGTATATCTCTTCGAGTTTGCTGGCAACTTCATCCCAGCTCAGTATCCTTCGGTTCAGGGCAGTACGACCGATAAGGTCGCATATCAACGACGCTAGTCTTTCAGGGTCGATTGGAACGTCTATCCCAAAGCAGGCAACGTTATCTATCCATTCTTCCAGTGGAGGAATCCTCGCCACAACGCAGGTTATGCCTGAAGCCAAGGCCTCCAGCAAGGCGATCGGCATCGCCTCGTGTTGGGATGGCAAGACAAAGAGGTCAGCGTCGATGAACCTCTGCAACAACTCTGCCCTAGGTAGACGCTGGTAAAAGAAGACCCTTCCTCTCAGGCCCAGGTTGTTTACCCTCTCCAGCAACCTCGGGAGAAACGGTCCTTCGCCGACGATCTCCAGGCGGGCGTCCTCCTCGATGCGTGAGAACGCGTCTATCAGCACCTCCAGGCCCTTGTACTTGACAAGCCTAGACACGCTCAGGATGGACCTATGCTTCTTGGCGTTTCTCTGAAGCGATGCTATCTGAGAGAGGTCTACGCCGTTAGGAACGATCGATATCCTATCAGGCTCTATCCGGAAATGGTCGACCAAGAGATGCTTCTCGTACCTTGATAGGCTGATGATCCTGTTGGACCTGAGAAGCACCCCTCTCCCCACGAGCCTGTAGGGGAAATGCAGCATGGACGTTAGCTGGCTGCTGCCTGCTCCCAGGTAGTGTGGCGTGAAGATCAGCGGCTCAGCGCCAATGGACGTAGCTACATGAAGGGGAACAAAGGAATGATAACCGTGCACGTGAATAACATCGTAATCGCTCGCGTGCTTCCTAAGGTAGCTTCCAAGAGAGGCGGAAAGATAGTAAGCGTCAGAGGGGGCGAACGCTCTGAACCGCTTGACTGCCAGCCCATCAGCCTCCTCAAAGGCTGCAAGGTTTCCCAGAGGATCAGTCGTCAGAACCTCAACCTCGAAGCCATGCGCGCTCTTCACGAGGTGCGTCGCCATCTCCCTCACATGGGTTTCAATGCCCCCGGTAAATGGATGGAATCTCGCGCAAACCTGAGCCACCTTCACTCCTACCATCTCAGGTAAGACCTGCAGGATTCTCCGAGAGTTCCTCGGGAACGGGCGGACATGGGCTTCGGGAACGACCCTAGACGAATCCGGATTGGGAGGGCCCTTGTTCCTCCCCGAGGAGACCCTTTTCCGATTGAGCTATCGCCCGGCTAGGCCGTAGAACCGCCCGTAGCAATGACAGACAGCAAGCCAGTGCGAACGACAGGTGCTTAAGCAGGACATAGAGTGGGAATTGGAGAAGTATCACCGGATCGTCTGAAGCGGGCAACACGCTTCTCGTGAATCTGACCATTTTCCCCATATCAACGGCGGAAAGACCAATAAGGATCCGTGTGCATTTCCGCCAACCGACTGCCGATACAGTCTCACGGAATTTGCTCCCGTAGTTCCAGCTCCGTATAATCAGGTTGGTGACGGAGGGATCCTCGACGTGGTAGATAACTGACTCTACCCTTGATAACTTAGGTCGGTTCTTGCATGCTTCGGAATAGAAGATGGCATCTTCGAACAGTTCTGTCTCTTCCGGGTATCTGGCGGCCTGCAACAAGGCGGAGGAGTAGAAAAGAATGTGAGTCTGGATTCCGATTCCCATCTCGTACTCGGCATTTCTCATGCGGGAGCAGTCGAGAAAGGACCTTTTATCGCCGATGAACGTGACAGGGACCATGATACAGTCGGCGTTGAGCCGTAAGGCTTGGGTAACGCACTCCTCGACCACCCTCTGGGTGAGTACGTGATCCGAGTCTGCAAACAGGACGTAGTCTCCGTTCACTTGGGCGATCCCGTGGTTCCTCGCCCTTGACCTGTTGCCCCTTACGCGAAAGAGCCTGACCGGGTATTCCTGGCAGACCTTCTGTGTACTGTCCATGCTGAAGCTGTCTACTATCAACGTCTCTATGTTCGGGTATGTCTGACTGGCTATCGACTTGAGCGTTCTCGCAATGTTCTTGCTTCCCGTCATCGAGTTGCGTGTAGGTATCACTATGGAAACGAGAGGCTTCGAGCCTGCACCATTCGCTACCGTTGACGACGGCCTCCATCCGGGGGCTATTCCCTGGCGCCCAGCTTGAGGTATATCAGGCAGCCGAGTATCTGCCACCAGTCTCTCAGTGGCTGGATCTTAGAGTATCCTCCCCTATGCCGGTAAGGGTAGACCTTGGATACCGGAACCTCCTCGGCTCTGTAACCCAACGTTAGGGCCTTGTAGTGTACGTAGTATTCCAGACCGTAGCCGTCAAGCCATCTCTGCCAGATGTTAACGCGCTTGTCGTCGAATATCCTGGTCCTGTATGCGCGAAATCCGTTCGTTACATCAGTGCAACGAACGTCGGTGAGAAGCGTCCAGACGAACGGATACAACCGTGAGAAGACCCCGCGTAGAATCGGGTTCCTAACCCGTCTGGCCCCGGGCAGGAACCTAGATCCCTGCACGTAGTCGTACCCGTCCTCAAGGATGGGCTTCAGGAGCTTCGGGATCTCCCTGGGATCATCTTTACCGTTACCTGCCATCACCACGAGGGCGTCGAATCCGCCGCGGATCCCGTAACGGATGCCCTGCCTTATCGCGTGTCCAATTCCTCTTCTCTCTTGGTTCTGGACGATGTGCACACGGACATCGATCCTCTCACTTGCATGTTCGATCTCATTGAGGATGGCGTCGGAGGGACAGTCCAGAACAACGCAGACCTCATCGACGGAACTGCCCTCGAACTCGGATATGACGCTGCCTATTCTACCTGTCTCATGATAGACGGGTATCACCGCGAGTACACGAAGAGCGTTGGGCTTGATCATCGCACATTCGCTTGGGGACTAGGGCATCGATGGAACTAGGTTCACGGGGCGGATCAGGGCGGCTCTGTACCTTATGATCCTAGCGGGATTGCCGGCGACCACCGCGTTGTCAGGCACGTCCTTCGTCACGACAGAACCCGCCCCGACCAGGGCGTTCTCGCCGATCGTCACACCCGGTAGAATCACGCTGTTTGCTCCTATGGAGGCTCCGCTTTTGACCCTCGTAGGCAGCAGCCTCCAGCTCCCCTTGGATCTAGGGTACTTATCGTTCGTGAACGTCACATTAGGTCCTATGAAAACGTCGTCTTCAAGAACAACACCTGTGGGGATAAAGCTGAACGGCCTAATCTTACAGTTGTCCCCGATTGTCACGTCTTCTTCAATGTAGACGTATGCATCAATCTTGCAGTTCCTGCCTATCCTGCATCCATAGAGGTTAACCTGATCATGAACCTTTGTGTCTTCACCTACACTGACATCCCTTAGGATCGAGTACAACGAGCTGACAGGCGTCTTCCCATACAATGAGTCGGCACGGACAGTCCTTTCCTCTCTTAGGGATCTCTTCGCGATCTCGATGAGACCAACAACCTGAGCCCCTATGATCCCTGAGTTCTTGATCGTGAAGCTCTTGCTCAAACTGTTGTTCTGAATAGTCTCCTTGAAATGCAACAGCTCAGCCTCTAAGGTGTTGTTGGGCTTCACGTCTAACGCATAGGATCTATCCTCCTCAAAGACATCTACGTGCTGGCTTAGGCAGTCGACTTTCGCGCTTCTGCTTGAGCCTATGATGCTCACCTCCCTGGTCTTGCTTGGAAGAAGCCAGCTGAGCTCGATGTGCGCCGAGACGCCATTATCGAAGTCAACGATTATGTATGCCACCTCCTCCAGTCGGTCTCTTCGGTGGGTCTTGGCTCTGCACGTCACCTTCTCCGGCCAGCGGTTCAGGAGGAGGTTCAAGATGTCGAGAGGGTGAGGAGCAAGGTCGCTGATGATGTCTCTCCCTTGAATCGGCGGAGTCCAAGTCGTCCATTGGAGCCTGAGATGGAATATCTGTCCGAAGAACCCGTCTCTGATGAGAACTCTGACCTTGTTCAACGCGTTGTTGAACCTGAATATGTGACCAACGGATAAGACTAGGTTCTTCTCCTTGGCCGTTTCGATCAGGGTGTAAGCCTCTATAGCGTTTAACGTCATGGGTTTCTCGACCATGACGTGTTTGCCGGACTGAAGTGCGTCTCGACAGATCTCGTAGTGCGTCTCGTTTGGGGTACAGATATGGACCGCGTCGACTCCAGGCCAAGCTAAGAGCTCCCTGTGATCTGTCGTCAAGTGGGTTACACCGAGGTTCTCTCGGCAGTACTGTAGGTTCGTCCTCGACAGATCACAGGCGCCGAAAAGGTGAAGGTCAGGGGTCTCCTCTGAGAGCCTGACGTACTCCCTTACGACCTTCTTGCCCCAGTAGCCTGCCCCTATGACAGCTACCTCCGTTTTCTTCAAGGGACTACCCTCCTCCGCCGCTTCATGGACACGGAATCCAGCTTTGGTCTAGGAGGCGGCTTTCATGATCCGATTGGGCGCCTGGCGGGTGGTTCTACGCGGTGACGTTCAGCCACAGTCCGACGAAGCGGTTATGGTACTCGAAGCCCCCCAGGGCACTGTTGTAGAGCCAAAGCTCAAAGAAGAGCTCATAGTAGAAGCCCCTACGCTCTATGTCCCATGACGAGATGCTGCGGACACTCAGTGCTTCACCGTTCAGACGCAGGCCCTGAACCGCGCATGTGCCCGGTGAGAGGCTTACATCGAACACCTCGAAGGTGACCGGGATCTCCCAGGTGCCGTTTTCGGCCACGAAGGCCCTGAACTCGTACAAGGAGGGAACCGGGCTTGGCTCCGCTCCAGTCTGGCTGGGTAAGGGCTCACCTTGTGTCCTCAGCTTGACCCGTAGAGCGTAGTAAGCCAGGGCGCCCAGATGGTTCCGGATGCCCACGTAGACCCTCTGAGGCTCTGAGGGACGGACAACGAAGGGGTAATCCTCCGCCCTATGGCCCGGCCCGAGAACCCAGAACTCAGTGAAGCGCTCCATGGACTGTGGCGGTGGGAGGAAAGGGCCTAGAAGGCCCGCGGTTGCGAGTAGGATGAGAGCTAGACAAGATATGGTGAAGAGCGTACGGTAATCTTCAAGGCTCATGGGGACCAGTTCCGACGACGATCATGTCCAGGACCTGGGCATCGTACCATCTCGCAAAGCGGCCCCAGGTGAGCTTCCCGAGAAGGACTATCGCGGAAACCGAGGTCGCCCATTCGATCACCGCCAGTCTTAGCCGCTCGGCATTCCCCGACATGGCGAGCTCCCTGAGCCTGTAAGCGTTTTCTCTCACGTTTGAGGAGAGGGAAAAGGCTTGGTTCGCTGCCTCGATGGCCTCAGCAGTCCTTCCTTGCCTCTGGAGGGTCCTAGCCCGCGCTAGCGCTGAGGCTGCCTGATTCAGACCCTCAACCGCAAGGGATATGTCAGCGCCTCCCGCATCTTCGGCGCACCGAACCGCGCTATACGCTGAAACGATACTCTGTTCAGCCCTAGCGAACAGATCCTCCTCCTCAGACCGTGCTGCGGTGACCGCAGCGCCTAAGGGGACGACGGCTAGGCTCAGAAAGAGACACAGCCATAACGACCTAAGCTTGCTCAACGTGAATGTACCCCCTGCTATGGAGGCTGACTAGGGGCTTCCCCAAGCGGGCGCTCCTCCTGCTCTTGGTCCCAGCAGAGCTTCTCAAGCGCGATCCTGAGGTGTTGAGGGAACTGAGGCGATTCTCCGATCTCTTCTTCCGCCTTGGGTACCCGCCATGGTTCTTCAAGAGGTCTCTTTGCTTCTCCGTTACGGGGCGGCCTCGCTTGTCGATGGAGACGAAGCCTGCCCCACGACCTCGGCCCCTTAGCCAACTCGTAGCTGAGGTTCGTCCCAAACATGACCCCAGGCTTGCGAGTGGACTCTTTCGCAACGGACAAGACGCCTGCTACGGTGTCCAGCCCGCCTCTGTACCTGCTCTTGGCCACAGAACATCCGACATGGAAAAAGAAGAACGCTTGGCTCACACGGCTCCAGCATGGAGCCAACCTCTGCCTCCCTTCTTCAGCTGGAGAGAGCTCCTCGGATCGACCGCCTCTGGCTTCGCGGCCTTAGGCCTCCGAGGCATCTGGCTGCTCAGAGTGGTTCTGATGAACCGACCCCAGCCTCCGATCGAAGGCGGTGAGTCCACGAGCGTGTCGCGGAGGCCGTGCGCCTTTAGGATCTCCTCCAGCCTGGGCGGCCGACAGGCTCTACTTGCGAAGAGCACAAGTCCCTTCTCCACGAACAGCAGGGCGTAGTCCTTGTCCGCGATCGCCTCTGCTATCTCGTCATCCTCTAACCGTCTTTCCCACATCTTGTGCCATTCAGCCTTGACATCGGCGATGTACCGCCGCCGATCTATGGCCCCCACTTCTCCACCCCCTCCTAGTTGGAAGCGGGTTTCCGGTCTTCTATCTCTCTTGATCGATTGTCCTGTAGGACTAACTGCTTAATCAGGCATCAGAATAAGTTCTCAATAATCCCTTTACATGGTCTCTCCTGCTGAGAAGAACATTTGGGTAAGACATAGAGGGATTTCCACAAGGGTAGTGCGACAAGGTCAGGCGCAGATTGGGAATCCAGAAGACATTTATGCACTTCTTAGACAGGAACTCTAGTCTGACCGCGTTCTAACCTGCGGGGCTTTTTTGCTGGGACCGCATCGTCCGCGGCTGGGGCTGAGTGTCCATGGCTGCAAGGAAGCGGAACCGCGCGAGGATGGATATCATAGCCACCATCCTCTCAGCAGCGATCTCGGGTGAGAGAATGACACACATCATGTATAAGGCGAACCTGAACTACGCCCTAGTCAAGGACTGCGTCAAGGGCCTCATCGCGGCAGGTCTCATCGAGGAGGTCCAGACGGGAAAGGCAATCGTCTTCAAGACCACGCCCAAGGGACTGAGCTTCGTATCGGACTTCAACGCGCTCAAGGCCTCGCTAGCGGAGGCGACGTGAGCGAAGGCGTCATCTTCGCCCAGATCGCTGATCGGTCTCGGCCTTCGTCAGGTGTCTGTGCGTGGGAGGCGGGAGCCTCGCCCGTTCCACTACCTCGACACACTTTGAGCGGTTAACTTGCGGGAAGCCCTTGGTTATCCTCGTCACGTCTGGTTCGGGAACACATGCTTCCGGAGCCTACTTGTGGTGTGTAAGTTGTTATTACCATGAGCCGCGCACACGTGGGGGGGATCTTGGCTCTTGCGGCCGGAACCTGCGTTGGTGAAGAAGCGAGGCCAGTTGGGGATAATCGCCCTCATACTGGAGGCAACTATGCGGGGTCAAAGGAAGACCCAGATAATGTACGATGCGCGCATCGACTTCAGAACTCTTGATAAGTACCTGGAGTACCTGGTGACGAAGGGGCTGCTCCAACACAGCGGGCCAACCTACAAGGCGACGGACAAGGGAAAGCAGTTCTTGGAGAGATACGGGGAGGCTCAGAGGATACTAGAGAGCTGAGGCTCCGGGATCCGCCGAACCCTGGAACCGGGCAAACATCCCCTGCTTCATAAAGGGTCAGTCTCCTCACTTCGCTCCCAGGCTCATCCAGGATGGGCTTAGGCTTTACGTCGCTGTCCCGGCGCTTCAGCTTGGACGGCTCGAAGCTCTGTTTCCTGTCCCATCGCTGCGTATCCGTCTTCGCCTCGTCGTCCAGGCGTGTGGCGTGTCCTCGAAACCCTATAACCACTGGGACAACGTATACCTCAGCTGGCACCTGAGGGGAGAGAGCGCGGTATGACGTTGACCGGGGCGGACCTCCTTGTCGCGGAGCTGAAGCGCCAGGGCGTGATCTGGGTCTCGACCCTTTGTGGGAACGGCCTGAATCCGTTCTACGCCGCCTGTCGTAAGGCAGGGGTCCGGTTGATAGACGCACGCAATGAGCAGGCTGCCGCCTACATGGCTGATGCTTACGCGCGGCTTACCGGCCGGGTGGGAGTCTGCGCCGTGAGCAGCGGAGTTGCGCACGCGATCGCGCTCGCGGGAGTGGCGAACGCCTTCTTCGACGGCGCGCCCCTGTTATTGATCACGGGCGCAAGCGCAGGATACGGAGCCGGTCGCGGCGTCTTCCAAGAACTCGACCAGGTTGCTTTGGCTGCGCCGATCTGCAAGCTCTCCAGATCGGCAAACCGAGCCAATGACCTCATCTTCCTGATCCGAGAGGCATTCGCAGCGGCGTTGAGCGGCCGCCCTGGGCCGGTCCACCTGACTATTCCCGTCGACGTACTGGAGGCAGGAGTTGAGGCCGCGGGCGGCGTGGCTGAGAGAGGCGATGCGGCAGTCTCGTCAGCGGGGGAAGTAGCTGAGGTCTCGGTCAGAGAGGCCGTTAGGGCGATAGAGCGAGCAGAGCGGCCTCTCCTCATAGCGGGGACCGGGCTCTTCTACTCAAGGGGGCAGGAGGCCCTGACCGGCTTCAGCGAGGCTTCAGGTGTTCCGGTGGTCACGCCGATATGGGATCGTGGTGCGGTCGAGAGAGGCCACCCGAGTTTCCTCGGCGTCGTAGGCGCCGCGACCGGTGAACCTCGCCTTCTAGGGGACGCAGATCTCATCATCCTAGCTGGCGCCAGGGTAGACTACAGGGTGGGCTTCCTCTCCCCGCCAAAGGTCAGTGAGAACGTCTTCATCATACGCATTGACAGCGATCCCTCCGAGTTAAGGCGAGGAGTCGAGCCGAACATATCCTTCGCGGCCAGCCCGGCCTCGGTCCTAGACAGGCTTGCTCGCGAGCTGCGCCGTTCCGGAGAGCCGCGTCATCAGGGATGGCTGGAGGAGGCCCGTGAGCGTTGGCGTCTTTTCCACGCCCGCTGGGTGGAGAAACCTCCGCCGACGGCGAGGCCGATGAATGGTCTGGCTATCGTTGAGGCTATCCGTCCGCTGTTGACCGAGGACTTGGTCTTCCTGATCGACGGAGGGAACATCGGGCAATGGGCCCATATGGTGTTGGCTGATCGCTATCCTAGTCACTGGTTGACCTGTGGGGCAAGTGGCGTCGTGGGATGGGGAGTCCCAGGAGCGATGGCGGCGAGAATAGCCTATCCTGACCGGCCTGTGCTGCTCCTATCGGGCGACGGCGCCTTCGGCTTCGCGGTCGCCGAGCTGGAGTCAGCGGTCCGACAGGGACTGCCCTTCGTGGCGGTGGTAGCCAACGACGCGGCATGGGGCATAGTGGTCTCTGACCAGCGGCGCAGGTTCGGAGACGAGGGCGTGACCTCCAGCAAGCTCGGAGCGATCCGTTTCGACGAGGTGGCCAGGGCCTTCGGGGCGTATGGCATGAGAATCGAGAATCCAGCGGAACTGACCACCGTGATCCGAGAGGGCTTCTCGGCTGACCGCCCCACGGTCATCGATGTGCCGACTTCCCTCGGCGGCCCCGCTGACGTTCAGTAGCCGCGAGACGCCTTTACCGCGCAGCTTCAGCGGCCTTAGAGCGGAGGGAGAGACCTCAGAAAGGCTAGAGCAGTACGGCGACGGCTATGGCGGTAGTCCACAGACCATTCTTGTCCCCCTCCGCGGACTGAACGATGTGACGCGTCTTCACAACCTTACCGGAGATCCTCCAGATCTCCTTCTTCGTGTCATAGGCGTCGTCTATGTTGAAGTCCGCGCCCAGCGTGGAGGCGAGCATGGAGGCGGCCAGGTCCTCTGAGTAATCGCCCGCCTTCTCGTCGGTCTGGCCGTAGGCGTGGTACTCCGATAGGTAGCCGTACAAGTTGGGGTCCTGCGGTATGGCTAGACCTACGGCGGCGGAGATCAACCTGTTAGGCTCATTCGTCTCCGCCCTGCTCATCACGCAGAAGGTTACCTGACCGGGCTTGAGCAGCTTCAAGCCCTCATGGAGCGGGAGTAGCTTGCAGTTGGGCGGGATGATGCTTGTCACGTAGACGATGTTGCAGAACGCTATACCCGCGTCGCGTAGGGCTAGCTCAAAGCTCGCCAGGTTGTCCCTGTGTCTGCCCACGCCCTTCGTTAGGAACATGAAACGGGGGACTATCGAGTTCGATTCGGTGTTGGGTTCGCCTCGTCTTGCGCTCGGAGCCATCGGCACTTGACGTTATCTGTTGGCTGATAAAGATTCCTCCTCAAGGAAGCCGTTCATCAGCTAGCGATCACGAGCGTACGGTCTGCGCCCGTTGGCTTCTCCGCGATGACGCCCTGCCGTTATCGCCTATTCGCGCGGCTCACGGCGGCTGCCCGGCGGCTTCGCCTGGGGCGTGCGCTCGTGTACGGCCTTCGCATGAGTTTGCCCTTTATGCCCAGAGCGCGTAGCAGATGGAAGGGTCGAGGTTAAGATGCGATGGGAGGAACTGACCTGGAGCGATTTCCCAGAGGCGGTAAGGGTCTCGCAGGGCGTCTGCCTTCTCACGATCGGCGTCTTGGAGAAGCACGGGAGCCATCTTCCCCTCGGTACAGATGTGCTGAACGTCCACAAGCTCGCGTGCCTTGCGACGGAGAAAGAGCCTGCCATAGTGTTCCCGCAGTTCTACCTCAGCCAGATCTACGAGGCGCAGCACATGCAGGGCACGATAACCATCAAGCCTCAGCTCATGCTCGAGCTGCTGGAGAACGTGTGCGATGAGATCGGCAGAAACGGGTTCAGGAAGATACTCATCGTGAACGGACACGGAGGGAACACCCACCTGCTGGGCTTCTTCCTGCAGATGATGCTGTACCGGAAGAAGCCCTACGTCGTCTACCTCGCGGGATGGTGGCCCAGCACGCGCGAAGACCAGGAGTACTACAGGCGGCTGATGGAGACCGAGGAGCACGGCCACGCCTGCGAGTGCGAGACCAGCTACAGCCTAGCCAACTTCCCAGAACTGGTCAACATGACCGCGATCCCTGAGAAGCCCGGCCACAGTCTGGGCCGCCTGAAGCATCTCGGCGATATACGAACGCCCCTGGACTGGTACGCCAATTACCCTGAGCACTACGCTGGGGATGCCAGGCCGGCTACCAGGGAGAAGGGAGAGAAGCTGAGAGAGAAATGGGTTGAACACCTTCAATGCACACTCAAGATAGTGAAGCAGGACGAGACTCTGCCCGCCCTGTACGAGGAGTTCTTCGCCCGCACAGAGCACCGAGAGCGCTAGGACAAGTCTCTTATCCGCCGGCGATCGACCCCCGCCGAGGTAGCCGGGGATGGCCAGGCAATGTCGCTGACCTTGGAGAGCCCGCACATAGAGGTAACGGTCTCGGGCAACGGCTCTTACAGGGTCCTGGATAAGCGGACGCAGGTGAATTGGGACCCCAACCCGTACGTTCCACGTCTCGGCTCAGTCACTCTTCGCCTAGGAGACCGGCGGCTTCACTTGCCCCTCGATAGATTCGAGCTAACGAGAGAGAACGGCGGCCTACGGATGAGGTATCGATACTCGAAGGAAGTTGAGCTGACGGTCAAGCTGAGGCCGCTGGAGGATGGATGCACGCTGGAGCTATCGTACGAGCCCGGGGAGGGCTTAGACGTGGAGAACCTGCGGCTGCTCGAGGACGCCCTCTGGATCACGGACGCTGAGGAGGGCTACGTGGTCGTTCCCGTACGCGAAGGCCTGATGATCCCGTCGAACAGCGGACGGAGCTTCATCCATCGCTTCGGCACCTTCGAGTACGAGGGCTGCCACATGGAGATGCTCGGCCTCGTCAAGAGCGGCTCCGCGGTTCTGGTCACGTGGCACGACCCCTACGTGACCGCGGAGATCAAGAGCACGGCGAACACAGGGGCCGCTGATGCGAGGCAGGTTCTTTCCACCTCCCTCAACCTTACGAGGACGGCGAGGGCGGTAAGGCTGCAGTTCCTCGGCCGAGGCGACTACGCGACGATCGCCAAGGCGTACCGGCAAGCAGCCAGACAGAAGGGCTGGCTCGTGACCTGGAAGGAGAAGCTTGCTGAGACCCCGGAGGCGGCGAAGCTCATCGGGGCCTCGAACTTCAAGCTCTGGTCCTGCCTGGAGCGGCTTCTGGACTACAGGTCGAACGAGAAGTCCGTCAAGGTCAACTGGGCCTTTGAGGAGGCTGCGGAGACCGCGGAGCACCTGCAAGGGGATCTGGGCATTGACCGTGCGCTCTTCATGATAGGCGGCTGGATCCACCGCGGCTATGATAACCAGCATCCGGACATCCTGCCCGCCTGTCCTGAATGCGGTGGGAACGAGGGCTTGGCGAAGGCCTCTGAACGCGTGAAGAAGCTCGGCTACCTCTTCTGTCTGCATGACAACTATCAGGACATGTACAGGGACGCGCCCTCTTGGGGCGAGGACTACATAATGAAGCGGCCTGACGGTAGCCTGGCGAAGGGAGGCTTCTGGGCTGGCGGCCAGGCGTGGCTGATATGCTCAAGGAAAAGCCTGGAGCTGGCTCAGAGGCCGCAGAACCTGCCGGGCGTGAAGGAGCTCTTCGGGCCGAACGCGTACTTCAACGACACGACCTACGCCGCGGGGCTGCAGGAGTGCTACGACAAGGAGCATCTGCTGACGAGGTGGGACGACATGAGATGGAAGCAGGCGCTCTCTGACTACACGCGGTCCATCTTCGGCGTCTTCGGCTCGGAGTGCGGCAGGGAATGGGCGATACCCCACAGCCACTTCTTCGAGGGGCTCGGAGGCGTCAGCGGTAGGTACTTCCATGCCTTAGACGCCTCGCCGCTGGGCGCGCATCCGATACCGTTGTTCGAGATGGTCTACCGTGACTGCATCGCCGTCTACGGCAAGTACGGCTACGATTACGCTCGCGCCGCCGAGTACGTCGTCCATCACATCATCATAGGGAGGCCGCTGCACTACCACTCTTGGGAAAGGGGACTCTACTGGAAGCAGGCGGCTGAGGACGAGCCGCAAGGCTGGCCGTATGACAGCTCCTGTTTCATCCGCGCCGACGACGGCTGGGCCGAGGGACTATGCCTATCCGACAGGTTCATCAAGAACACCCACGAGGTCCTCTCGCCGCTGCACGAGCTCACGGCCGAGACGACGATGACGAGGCATGAGTTCCTGACGCCTGACCTGAGGGTTGAGCACATCGTCTTCGGCGAGGACATGGACGCCGTGGCCAACAAGGCCTCAGGCGAGTTCGGCGGAACGAGGGGATACCTGGACTACACGCATACCTCAAAGATGGGAGGCGAGGTCGTCCTCCCGCCGTTTGGCTTCGTGATCGAGTCGCCGACATTCATCGCGTTCCACGCCCTAAGCTGGAACGGCGTGGACTACAAGAAGCCAGTGCTGTTCACCATCAGAAGTCTGGACGGAGAACCCATCAGCGAATCGAGGAGGATACGCATATTCCACGGGTTTGGGGAGCCAGAACTAAGGCTTAGAGGACAGATACGGAGGGTGTCGAGAGAGGAGACACTGGAGTTCTGATTATCGCAACTCCGAGAGCGCGTCTCTGTTCGTCCGGTGGCCTGTTACCATCTTGGTAACGGTTTTGGTAACGATGCGGGCGCAGGTGGGTTGGCGGTTAGACCGGCTTCTGCTGCGGAGGTTCATGGAACTCTGCGGGGCGGAGGGTCTTCGGCCCGCCGAGGTGGTGGAGGAGTTCATGCGCCGCAGCATAGAGGTGGGGAGCGTGTCGAGAGCCCTAAGCCTCATGGTGAGCCACGAACCTAAGGTTCTCCTGGGCAGGGAGTTGAAGGCTAGGGCCCTGATCAGTGGCATAAAAGGCGCGATCAAGGATAGGAGCTTCAGCGGGGAGGAGTACGAGGAGTATCAGAGGGTTCTAGACCTCCTGCCTACGCTTCAAGACCCAGAGCTCATCGAGGAGATCAAGGCCCTAGCTCAGAAGGCCAACGCCCTGTTAACGGGGGATCAGCAGAGTTCGGCGAGGTGACGTAGCCTCATGGTATGCGCCTTCTTCTGCTGAGGGTCTCTCTGCGGATAGCTTCTCCCTAACCGTGCCTAGTACAGGACGCTGCGGCGACCGGCTCCTGTCACCTCAGCCTCTCCTCCTCCAAAGCACTAGGATCATCGCGGCGATCACAAGGGCCCCGACTATCACTAGAGCTATGAGCATCGTCTTTCCGACCTCGGCTTGGTAGCTTCTCTCAGCCGCGACTGCCTGATTCAACAGGAACAAGGCCTGGTACGCTAGTCGGTAGGCGGCATCGTTTTCGCCGCGCCTGTACGCGTCCTGTGCCTCTCTCAGCCTGCTCCGGGCTTGGGAGATGAGATCCCTCGCCTTAGGGCTTTCAAACCAGACGGTCAAGGGGTCGGCTGCTGGCGATGAGCCCCTGAAAGCTTCTTCTATCGAGTTCCGGGACGCGGCTTGGAGATCAACCGTCTTCGGATACTCACTGCCTGACTGGGAGTGGAAGCTGATGTAGATCACGCCCTCCCAAGGCCCACCATACAGGAAGACATAGGTGTACGAGTTCCCTGGCAGTATTCGTATCGGCAGCGGGTAGCCCGTCGTCACGACCCTGCCGTCTACCGATACCTCGGTCAAGGTCACATCCACAACCCCAGTGTTCCTGAGCCGACAGTAGACCTCTCGCAGGGTCTGGTTGGCCGCCACGTATGCGACCTCCATCTTCTCCATGCGCGTGAAAGCGGAGCTGCTCCACTGACCACCAACAAGCAAGAGCATCAGTGAAAGCCCCAGAACTAAGGCTGCAACCAGAATGCTGCGACGAGCTGTCACCTTCACGCTTTCGACCTCGCCAGCTACCTCACTCTGCGTGAATAAACCCGTCGATTACGGGGCTTTCGCCTTAAGAGAGTTAGGGGGCCACTTGCATCGACTAATGGAGAGAGTCATGTTCAGCCTAGATGAGACCTCAATCTTCACCAGACCTTGAGCTAGGCGAAGTACACGGGCAGGAGCTGCCGCTTATATGAGACGGCGCAAGAAGCCTACCATGGTGGCTTATGGCGGCGATGCGTGATCTCCTGGCCTATGGGCTGAGGGAGGCGGAGAGGCTTCACGTACCCTTCGCGGAGCTGAGAGGCGAGGACATCATAAGGAACTCGATAAGCTCAGAGAGGGGCGAGATCAAGACAACGGACTCGCTTCAGTCCGTGGGCATAGGCGTCAGGGTCATCAAGACAGGGGTCTCCGGGTACTCGTACACGACGCAGCTGACGGAGGACTCTGTCCGCGAGACGGTTAAGCGAGCGGCGGGGATCGCCGAGGCCTCCGAGCCCTACGCGAAGCTCCGCCTGAGGCTCCAGTACGGCGACCCCGTCAGAGCGGCTGAGAAACCGCGCGTCCGCAGGCACCCCAGAGGGGTCGAGTTCGAAGAGAAGAAGGAGTTCGCCCTACGCTGCTTCGAAGCAGCCCAGGCGAAGGGGCGTTCCGTCGCGACCATAACCACCCGGTACGGGGAAGCCTACGGGACAAGGCTCTTCGCGAACAGCGAGGGGACCGAGGTGGAGACTGAGCTCCTCATCACAGGGCTCGGCCTGAACGTGGTCTCGAAGGAGGCTGATGTCCTCGTGGACGCGTCTGAAGGCCTCGGAGGAACCCTTGGGCTCGAGGCCTACGAGGGAGAACACTCGCCCGAAGCGATGGGCGAGAGGGCCGCCCAGTGGGCTGCGGAGAAACTGAAAGCGTCGAAGGCCCCGGCGGGCAGGTTCCCCGCCTTGATCGAGAATGAACTCGCGGGGGTCCTTGCGCATGAATCCTTCGGTCACATGACCGAGTACGACTTCGTCCAGACAGGCGGCAGCCCGCTGAAGGGCAGGCTGGGTGAGCAACTCGGAAGCGAACACGCGACCATCATCGACGAAGGCGTCGTCGCGAACCCAACCTACCCCGGGTTCTGGCTCCCATACGACGACGAGGGCGCAAGGACAAAGCGAGCCACGATACTGGAGAAGGGCGTCTTGAAGGGCTACCTCCACACGCGGACAACGGCGACCGTGGAGGCCGTCGAGCCTACCGGAAACGGCAGGGCCGTTGACTATAGCTTCGAGCCCATCTGCAGGATGAGGAACACCTACTTCACGCCAGGAGATCTATCACTAGAGGAAGCTCTCCAACTCGTCAGGGACGGCATCTACGCCTACGGTACAGCCGGCGGCCAGGTGAACTTCGATGGTACCTTCCTCTTCAAAGCCGTGAGAGGCTACCGCGTGAAGAATGGCGAACTCGCAGAGCCCCTCAGGGATGTCGCGATCACAGGCCACATCCTGAACCTGCTCCGGGAGGTTCAAGGAGCCACACGTGACTTCAAGCTCAAGGCAAGCTTCTCGGGGGGCTGCGGGAAGGGCCGCCAATACCCGCTCTTCACGGGTCTCGGCGGACCCCACCTCGTCCTCAAGGAGGCGACATTCGGAGGCGAACAATAGCCGGAGGGAGCTGATAGACCATGATGAGCCTAGACGACCTCATATCCACAGCCGAGACCGTGGTGAAGAAGACACTGGGCCTCGGAGCTGATGAGGCTGAATGCTACCTCTCACGCCAGAGAACTGTTGAGGTAGAGGTTAACGGTGACCTCGTCACTGTCAATGAAGGCGAAACGGTAGGTGCAGGAATTAGGGCCACGATCGGCAGGAGGGTCGGCTTCGCGTCGGTCAGCACGATCGAGAGCGAGAAGCTCTACGCGTCAGCTGACCGGGCCGTTAGCCTAGCGCGGGTCAGGCCGGAAGACCCCAAGTTCAGGCATCTCCCTGACCCAGTGAAACGACCCTCAAAGTCTGGCATCTTCGACGAGAGGGTTGAGTCTCTAGGCCCCGCCCAGTTGATCGACGGTTCGCACAAGGCGCTTGCGGAGGCCCGGAGCCATAGGGAGCTCAGCTTTGTCTACGGGAGTTTCCTCGCAAACACGTGGATGTTCGCTGTCGCGAACAGCAGGGGCGTGAACTGCGGAGACAGGCGGACGGCAATGGACGGATACATCTCATGTAAGGCCTCCAGTAAGAACGAAGAGAGGACAGGGTCAGACCTGATCATCTCGAGAAGCCTCGTTACGTATGACGGCCTGGGCGAGAGCGCGGCGAAGAGGGCGATAAGCAGCCTCGGCTCTCAGAGACTCGACCCGATCGAGCTACCCGTCATCTTCGACAACCATACATCGACGCTCTTCACGATGCTGCTTGGCTACGGGATATCAGCCCGCTCTGTTCAGGAGAAGCGGAGCGCCCTCGAAGGGAAACTGGGCCAAGGCGTCGCCTCGCCAAATGTCACGATAGTGGACGACGCGGAGATGGCGGACGGTATTCGCACGGCGGCGTACGATGACGAAGGCGTCCCAACGATGAGGAAGCCCATCATCGAGGACGGCGTTCTTAAGACGTACCTGTATGACAGCTACTCTGCCCATCTCGAGGGCCGCGAGAGCACCGGGAACGGCCTGAGGCAGGCGAGGGAGCCCTACAAGGCCTTACCCCAACCCTCGCCTATCAACTACCACGTGAAGCCGGGGTCGAAGACGTTAGACGCGATGATACGCGAAACAGACCGCGCTGTCCTAGCCCGGTATGAGCTTATGGGCGCCGGGCATTCGAACTGGCTTACAGGCGACTTCAGCGTCGTCGCCACAAACGCGTTCCTGATCGAGAAGAGCGAGGTGAAGCATCCGCTCCGTCCTACCACAGTCGCCGGAAACGTATACGAAGCTTTGAAGAACGTGGTGGAGGTGGGCTCCGACCTCCGGTTGGACGGCCAGGGGAAGGTTCCCAGCCTCAAGATCGCGAGGCTGAAGTGCGGAACCGGATAAGGCCAAGTAAAGGGCTGCTACCTCGCGGTGTAAGGCATTAATCTCCGTGTGGCCCATGTGCAAGGCTGCTCTGAGCTTCGTGAGCCGGTGCTGCCATGTGCCAGTTCTGTGCTAAGCATGGGGCGGGCAGGAAATGGTACCTGAACGCGAGCAACTTCCTAGCCCGGAACGCCGAGGACCGACGCTTCCTGGTTGAGTGGAACACGGAGTTCTACAGGAACGTGGAGCGCCACGCCTCCGTGAACGTGAAATGGGCCACTGACCTGGCGAGGACGCCGGGCATCGGGTCGCTTGTAAGGCTGGTGGGAGACTGGAGGCTGGCCAGGCAGGGCTCAAGGCCGCCGTGGGGCTTCGTCGGCCAGGTGGTGCCGCTGAGGGACTCCGAGCTGGTCGCGAGGCTGGGACAGAGGATCACCTGTGTCCCCTGTGTCTGCAGGAAGATGGCCCGCGGCCTCGAAGCCTACACCTGCATAGCCTTCGACCTCTTCGGCGAAGGGGCGGCTCGCTTCCCAGAGTACCGGCCTAGGAGGGCGGAGCCCCTCTCCTCGGAGGAGACCATCGCGCTGCTCGGGGAGTTCGACGAGGAGGGCTACGTGCACACCGTCTGGTTCCATCCGATTCCGTACGTGGGCGCGATATGCAACTGCTCCTATCCCGCGTGCCAGCAGCTCCAGCTGCGGAGAGACTACCGTCTTCGAACCGTGCTGAAGGCCGAGTACGTGGCGAAGGTTAGGCCCGATGCCTGCATCGGATGCGGCAGGTGCCCTAAGAGATGCCAGTTCGAGGCCATAACGCTGGCTCAAGGCCGAGCAGAGGTTGACCCCCGGAGGTGCTTCGGCTGCGGCCTCTGCCAAGCCGCCTGCGAGAACCAGGCGATCGAGCTGGTCCCACGTGGAAGCGTCCCGTCAGCCTCAGGATCATGGTAGGTTCCGCCTTGAGGGTCAAGATCGACTACCAGCGATGCGCTAGGCCGAATCAGTGCGCCCGATGCCTCCAAGCCTGCCCGCATGCGGTTCTGCTCATGTACCCCGAGGAGCGGAAGGATGGAAGGCGCGCCGAGGGCTGGCGCGTCCTAGCCATGCACGAGGCCCTCTGCAACGGCTGCGGGCTCTGCGTCTCCGCCTGCCCGCGGAACGCGATCGAGCTTCGCGGATAACCGATGCTCTCCTCACCCGGGTAAGGGCCTCAGTCAGCGCTAGGGGCCCCTCAGGCGCCTGTGCAGTTCGTCGATCCTTCGCTTCGTAACCCAGCCCTTGTGAGGCCTGAAGCCTCCTCTGAAGCCCTCCGGGATATGGAGCAGCTCGTGGATGATGGTCTTCTCCTTCTCCTCCTCGGTCAGGGCGTCGTAGCGCTCTGAGATGACCTCGATCAGGTACCGTGGCTCCAAGCCTAAAGCGGACTGCCAAGCCCTTGAGAGCGCATGGATCCGAGCGGTCGTCCAACGAGCCTTCGAGCCGCGGCTCCTTACGCACAGGACCCTCTCAAGTGGGATATGCCGAAAGCCCAGCTTCACGGTAACCTCGTCCACAAGCCGCTTCACGTCAGCTGCATCCGCGTACCGCATCGCAACCCAGCCTGAGAGAGCCCCAGTCACGGCATAAAAGCGGCAAGCTCATTGACGCCTAGGCCGATGGCTGGGAGTAGGCCAGCGATGATCCTTCTCGACGCCAGCCCTCGGAAGGAGGGTTTCACCCCGGCCGCAGCTTCATGGCGCCTCTGCCCATGCCTCAGGGTGGTTCCACGCCGCCAAGGAAGCGGCAGGCAGGCCGGGAAACGAAGCCCAGCGTGGGGGGGCTCTGCTAGGAGAGCCTTGTCTCAGCGGAGAACCGAGCAGCGGCGTTCTCGGCAGCTGTAGGGTTTCGAGCTGCGAAGCGACGGTTAGGAGGGCGATCAGGCCTTGGCTTGGGCCTGGGGAGGCGGCGCGGCTCGCGTCCTGGCCGCTCGCTTGTAGTAGGTGAGAGCGTGCCTCACGCTTCCGCAGTGCGCGCCGTCATCGACGCATAGGCCGTGGGTCTTCAAGGTGCCACAGTTGGGCGGCGTGTACCTTGTGCCCGACCCGCGGCGTCCAGCTATGTGCTCGACTTGGTACCGCGTCATCCGCTGGTCTGCGTCGGGGCTACGCGTGAAGAGCCTCGTCACCTCCTCGGTGCTCATGCCCACGTTCAGCAGGAAGGATGTCAGCGTGAAGCGCGCCACATGCGAGAGATGCTTCCCGACAAGGAGGCCGTCGTAGAGCTGGCGGATGCACGGTGGGAACGCCCCCGTCACCACGGTCTTGGGGAGTTCCTCCGCCTGGAACTGGGCGCGTCGCGTCGCGAGGACCGCGACGAGGCGCTCAAGCCGCGGCCTGAACGAGGCCGGGATCTGGGCGTCAAGCGCGCCCTCCAGCCGTCTCTCGACCTTAAGCCTGGCGCCCTCGGCGACAAGCCGGGCCATGTCCTCCCTGCCCAGGTAGACTCTCGCGGCCTGGACGGGGCGGTTGACCAGCTTCCACTTCTCATCCTGGAAGCTGGGCGCCACCTTCAGGTAGTCTACGAAGTGGACCGCGTACTCGTAGATGCTCCCCGGCGAGGGCTTCAGGGCGTCCACCCTCCAGCCTAGGAAGCTCGAGGCCAGGTACGCGATCTTCCCTAGGTCAGGCTCCTTCGCTAGGAGGCCGTCCAGCCGCTTCGACTCGCTCAGCGCGTATCTGCGCCTGAGGAAGGAGTCGTTGAGCGCCTTGACCAGGGCGACCGAGAGGGGGAAAGAGAGTATCTCCACGTCCTCGCGGCCGGGCTCCTCGCGGTAGCTCACGGCCCCAAACCGCAGGGCCTCCGTGATCCTCTGCTCCGCCCGGTCGAGCACCGTGGCGTACTCCGGCCGATCAAAGTCAGCCAGCATGAAGCCCAGTGACTCCACGTATCTCGCCGCCTCCTCGGCGAAGGGATACTTCGCCAGATCAGACTTGGAGAGAAGCCACGTGGACAACCAAGTTGACTCCTGGGCGAAGCGGCCTAACTGCGTATGGCTACGCGTGGGCCAGCGTGAAAAAGGTTTGCGTTCAAGCGAAGGGCTTACGCTAGCAGGCTAGGCGCTTTCGTCCGAGGAGCCTTGGAGCAACGTCTGGCTTCGCAGGAAACCCGGGGGCTAGGGCTGAGCCTGGCCTCCGGCCTCGCCCCTGAGCCTCGCCAGCTCAGCTTCCACGTCCTGTTCCAGCTTCACCTTCTCCAGTTCCCTCGTCACCATGTCCTTCTGCTCGACCTCCAAAGCCTCGGCGAGGCCTCCGGTGGCGATGAGCTCATCGATCGCCGCGGCCTTCGACTGCATCTCCTGGACTCTCTCACGTGCGTCCTCCACGATCGCGCCCGCGTTCGCAGCGTCCTTCGTCAGGCCCGTCAGGCTCTCCTTTATCTTGACCTGGGCCTGAGCCGAGGAGTACTGAGCCTTGAGAAGCTCCTTCTCGGTGCGGAAGCCCTCCAGCTTCGTCTGCACATCGGCGTGAGCCACCTTCAGCTTCTCAGCCTCATCGGCGAGCTGCTTGATCTGGCCGTCGAGGCTCGTCGCCTGGCTTTGCAGCGTAAGCTTCCGCTGGATCGCCATCTTCGCCAGGTCGTCTCTGCCCAGCTTCAGGGCCGCTTTAGCCTGATCCTCAAGCCTATTGACCTGACCCGTGAGGCTTTGCTTCTGATACTCCAGCCTTTTTCTCGCGGCGACGACGTTCGCCATCTGCATCTCCATCTCGCGGAGATACTGGACCTGCTTCTCATACGCGTAGTCCAGCTGCTCCCTCGGGTCCTCCAGCCTGCTCAGCACCTTGCTGATCTTGGACTCGATTATCCTAGACAGTCTCGCTAGCATAGGGCCTTGACCCAACCTGCCGATTGAGCAGAACCTTATTTAAGGCTTCCCGCCAGCCGCAGAGGCGCCACGCCCCAACGTGTGCCTGCGCAGCGGGCTCAACCCTGAGCTGATCCGGGAGCGTCGCACGTGCCGGGATGCCTAAGGTGCCTTTATAAGGACTGGTGGCTCATGCTCGCGTGAAGCATCATGCCCAGAGTCTGGGTTTCAGAACCTATTCCCTGCAGCGAGGTCGCCGTGAAGACGCTGGAAGGCTTCGCCGACGTGGAGGTTTCGAAGGAGTTCTACCACGAGATACCGGCCGAGAAGGTGAAGGGCCTGGATGCGGTCATCCTAGGCGACGCCCGCTTCACGCCAGACTCGCTCAGCGGAGCCGGTAGGCTTCGGATTATCCAGAGGTTCGGCGTGGGCTTCGACACCGTCGACTTGGAGGCCTGCGCGAAGAGGGGGGTCTACGTCTGTAACATGCCAGGGTTGAACGCGGCAGACGTGGCGGAGTACACTGTCGGCGCGATCATCTCCAGCCTCAGGGGCTTCGTTAGGATGGACGAGTCTGCGCGGCGCGCGGCCTGGCAGGAGAGGCCGTCGCTCATGGGCGAGAGGCTGAGGGAGAAGACAGTGGGCATAGTCGGCCTCGGCCGCATAGGCCGGGAGGTTGCGCGGCTTCTCAAGCCCTTTGACGCGCGGCTGCTGGGCTTCGACCCTTACGTGACGCAGGCCGCCGCGGATGAATGGAACGTTCGCCTCACAAGCCTAGACGAGCTCGTGAAGGCCTCGGATATCATCACGGTTCATGTGCCGCTGAACGAGGAGACCCGCGGGCTTATCGGCGAGGAGTTCAACGCCATGAAGCCTACCGCGATCTTGCTGAACACCGCCCGGGGCGCCGTCGTGAACGAGGAGAAGCTCGTGGAAGCCCTCGAAGCCCGCAGGATCAAGGGCGCCGTCATAGACGTCTACAGCCGCGAGCCCCCTGAGGCCGGTAACCCGCTCTTCAGGCTGAGGAACGTTCAGCTCTCACTTCACCTCGCCTCGTGGACGCGTCAATTCTTCGAGGACGGCATGATCTGGTGCTCAAGGAACGTGATAAGAGCCCTACAAGGCAAGAAGCCCCTGAACATCGTCAATGCCCCTGTGGCTAAGAGGTGAGGTGGCGTCCTCCACCATAATGCGGCACAGAACTCGACCGAGAGCCGAGGATGGCGAAAGGCCTGAACGTCTTGGGCTCTTCGCGGATTCTGTCAACGATCCCCTGGCCCCGCGAGCTACGTCGAGGTAGATCCCATCGGTGAATGCACCCATGTGTATGGAAGGACGGCGGACCAGATCGAAAGCTACCTTCTCAGGCTGAGAGACAAGCTCATGGAGACGAGTGACCCTGGCTCTCCAGCCTAGCCCAGTCTGGGCATCTCAAGAGCTGCCGCGGATAGCGATCCGAGCAGAGGATGGGCTGGGAGAATGAGCGCCTCCATGCTGGCGGAGAGAATCCAGGAGCTTGAGCGGAGCCCCGTCGGGGAGGAGGTACGCAGGCGGGTCGTGGAGTTCAAGGCGCTCAGCTCCCGCGGCGCGCAGGAATGGTTCTCTGAGCTCTGCTTCTGCATCCTCACGGCCAACTCGAGCGCCAGCCTTGGGCTAAGCATACAGCGCGGAGTGGGCGCGGAGGGGTTCCTCGCTTGGCCTCGTGAGAAGCTGGGGGAGCGATTCGCCCAGATGGGCCATCAGTACGCGAAACGACGCGCCGAGTTCATCGTGGAAGCCCGCGGCTTGGGTAACATCAAGGAGGTCGTTACTCGATTCGGCGATGAGAGGCAGGCCCGCGAGTGGCTGGTCGAGCACGTGAGAGGGCTGGGCTACAAGGAGGCAAGCCATTTTCTCCGCAACGTGGGGTACATGAACGTGGCGATCCTCGACCGGCATGTGCTGAGGCTTCTGGCGGAGCACGGCGTGATCGCGGAGGTCCCGAAGACGCTTACGAGGAGACGCTACCTGGAGATCGAGAAGAGGCTGGAAGCCCTGGCGAAGGCCGTGGGCCTAAGCCTGGGCGAGCTGGACCTCTACCTTTGGTACATGAGGACGAGGAAGGTCCTCAAGTAGCCCGAACCCCTCGGTCCCGAGGACCCACATCGTGTCGGGGCCGTAGCTTCTCAGATCAGGAGCGCTACCGTGTTGTTGAGGATGTGAGCGATGATGACGAGGGGAAGCGACCGCGTCTTCTCATAGGCATAGGCCAGCAGAATGCCTATTATGAGTACCTCTAGGAGCACCCAGGGATCGAGGTGCAGTAGGGCGAAGAAGGTGGCGCTGGCTGGGAGGCCGCCCTTGGTGCCCCACCTCTTCTTGAACGCCTGATAGCTGAAACCTCGGAAGTAAACCTCCTCTATGATGGGAGCGATAACGGAGGCGAAGGGGAAGATCGCTGCGAACATCTCTGGCGTCTTCGCCATCCTCATAGTCTCCTCCTGAATAGGGCTGGAACCTATGATCGGCGTGGCCAGGAAGCTCACGAGCGAGGTAAGGGCGAGGAGCGCGACGCCTAACCCGACCCCTATCGCGGCAAACCTGGGCGTGATGAACGAGATGCCCATCTCTCTCAGGCTTCCCTTCCGCCTTCTAACGTAGTGCAGTGTGAACGCTAGCAGCAGCAGGTGGAAGGAAGAGAAGATGGAGAAATAGGCCAGCCCCATTCCGACCGTTCCAGCACGAAGAGAGAGCGAGAAGAAGAGCAACAGAACGACAAGGGGCATGTCTAGGAGGAATGAGGTGATCAAGACCTTGAATACATCGCCGATGCTCCACGGTATTTCCTTCTCTACTGTAGGCGCCGCCGGAAAGGCGGCAAGAGGCTGACCGCAGTTCGGACAGTACCGCGCGTCAATCGCCGTCTCCCTGGGGAGCTCTAGGCCGCAGCTTCGGCAGACCGTGAAGGATCTCCCACATCGATAGCAGAAGAGGTCCCCATCCGCCAGCTCGGTGCCACAGACAGGACAGGATTTCAAGCCTCTTCCCCGATGCGGTCAGCAGACCCGACCTATCGCCGAGGGCTAACCCGGTGGTAGGTTGCCGTGGTCTTCCATAAGTACTTATGGAATCCACCACAGCGCTTCTCGTCAAATTGGCCAGTTGAGATCGAGGCTGCCTATCCTGCGCGGAGTGTGAGGTACAACGCGGTAAATGCTAGCCAGTCGTGTCCGACGTGAACGCCTATGGGAGCCCAGAGGCTGTAGCTCCTGCGCTGGTACAGGTAGCCCATGAGGAGACCTGCGGCCGCGACGCCGACGGAGGACCAGGGGTCTAGGTGCGAGAGCCCGAAGAGCACTGAGGCAAGGACCAAGCCCTTTCCCTTGCCAAACCGGGCTTCAAGGCCGCGTTGGACGAAGCCCCTTGAGAGAAGCTCCTCGCAGGGGCC
>Ga0315307_1000038_pt1 | contig 55120 bp, 60 predicted proteins | sample TDP2_MG_FD_203079 | JGI IMG/M metagenome (GOLD analysis project Ga0315307, IMG submission 203079) | Freshwater sediment microbial communities from Lake Towuti, South Sulawesi, Indonesia - TDP2 | ecosystem: Environmental > Aquatic > Freshwater > Lake > Sediment | place: Indonesia: South Sulawesi...
GCGGGGAATCGGTCTAGCCTTGCGCCTCGATGGCAGGATGCGGCGAGCAGGCTTGCTTATTTCCAGGCTTCAATCTCGGCGTGCATGATCCTCAGGCCGCTGGTGTACGCGCTGGTGCTCTGTGTCGCCTCAGGCTCCGTAGATCCGCAGCATGTCGCCTGAGGCTCTGTAGGTCCGCAGCACTCCTGCCATAGGAGGCTTTCCGCGAGGTTTCCTGCCATCTCCCTGGGGTAGGCCTGCTGGCTGACGACCTTGATCTGGGTGAAGCCTGCCGTGCGGATCGCGTCCATGTATTCTTCGAGGCTTATGGCTCCGCCGATGCAGGCAGCCCGGGCCGCGGGGCTTTCTTTGAGCGCTTCGGGTAGGCCTTGGACCATGATGTCGGAGACGAGCATTCGGCCGCCCTTGCGGAGGACCCGGTAGGCTTCCTTGAAGACCTTCGGCTTATCGGGCGAGAGGTTGATGACGCAGTTGCTTATCACCACGTCGATGCTCTCGTCCGGTATGGGCAGCTGCTCGATCTCGCCGAGCTTGAACTCTACGTTCACGGCGCCCATCTTCGCCGCGTTCTCCCGGGCTTTCGCGACCATCTCCGGGGTCATGTCCACGCCGATCGCCCTGCCGCTTGGGCCGACGAGCTTAGCGGCTAGGAGCACGTCGATGCCTCCGCCTGAGCCTAGGTCTAGGACCACCTCGCCCGGCCTTAGTTGGGCTAGGGCGGTGGGGTTGCCGCAGCCCGCGGCGATCGCCCGCGCGGACTCTGGTATGGCTTCCAGCTGGGCTTCGCTGTAGCCTGCCATCTCGGTGACGGGGCAGCAGCAGGCCTCAGCCGGGCTCTCGGCGAGTTCACCGTACGTCCTCCTGACATGCTTCTTCACGCGCTCTTCTTGCCTCGCGTCTGTTAGGGGTGCGGTGGAGGAGGGGCTTCTCGCAGCCATTCTGGTCGCGGTTACTGTAGATTGTAAAGTATTTAAACTGTATAGAGGAAAGTGTTACAGTTAGTGAAAGCATGGAAAGTGAGGCGAGGCTTAGGACAGAGGAGTTCGAGAGGAGCGTCCATCTGCTCGAGTTCCTAGGCCGGAGGGGCACCTTGGAGCTCCTCATCCTCTTCTGCTGCGGAGAGCAGAGGCTAAGGTTCAACCAGATCAGCCGAACATTGAGGCATGTGAGCACGAAGACGGTGGCAAGCAGGCTCAGGGAGCTCGAGGGCGACGGCTTGGTCGAACGCAAGGCCTACAGTGAGATCCCGCCCCGGGTCGAGTATAGGCTGACGATCAAGGGACAGGAGCTCACCGATTCGATAATGCCGCTCTACGGTTGGATTCGGAAATGGGTCTCTCCCGCCGACCGGATGGAGTTCCAGCCCAGCCTGAAGGGGCCGCCCTGCTCCTGCAGACCTGATTAGGGCCCGCCTACCGTTTAGACTCTATGTAGCGTATGGCGTCTAGGGCGGCTCTGCAGCCATGGCCTGCGGCGAGAATCGCCTGGCGATAGACCATGTCCTCCACATCGCCTGCGACGAAGACGCCTTCCACGCTTGTCTTGGTCACGTCGCGTGTCACGACGTAGCCGGCCTCGTTCAGCTCCACCTGGCTCTTGAGCATCCCCGTGTTGAGCATGTGGCCTATGGCTATGAAGACCCCGTCGCACTCTAAGGTGCGTTCTTCACCCGTCTTCACGTTCTGAACCCTTACGCCCTCGACGCGATCCTTGCCCAGGATCTCGCGGATCACGGTGTCCCAGATGAACTGGACCTTGCCCGCGTTGAAGAGCCGTTCTTGGAGAATCTTCTCAGCTTTGAGCTGGTCTCGTCTGTGGATGAGCGAGACCTCTGAGGCGAACTTCGTCAGTTCCAAAGCCTCCTCGACCGCGGTGTCGCCGCCCCCGACGACCACGACACGCTTGCCCTTGTAGAAGGGCGCGTCGCACGTAGCGCAGGTGGAGACGCCGCGGCCCCTCAGCCGCTGCTCGGATTCCAGGCCCAGCCACTTCGGCGAGGCGCCCGTCGCGACGACCACGGCGCGGCCTTCGAGCATCTGGCTGTCGGTCCAGACCTTAAAGGGCTGCCGGGAGAGATCGACGCGTACCGCGTCCTCGAAGAGGAACTCAGCGCCGAAGCGTTCAGCCTGCTGCCTCATGCGGTCCATGAGCTCGGGGCCCAGGATGCCCTCCGGGAATCCCGGGTAGTTCTCCACCGCCGTGGTCAGCATCAGTTGGCCGCCCCAGACCACGCCCGCGACGACCATGGTTCTAAGCCTCGCCCTAGCCGCGTATAGGGCGGCGGTCAAGCCGGCGGGGCCCGAGCCCAGGATGAGGATGTCGTACAAGGCTCCGTTCACACGGAGGCCTAAGCCTCGAAGCATATTAAAGGTTCGGAGCCGAGGGCCCCAGGAAGCTGTTCACGTGGCTTGAACAACTACAGGAACGTTCTTACGCTTGGATGAGCAAGCCGCTTCAACGCTGGAAGCCGTGATTCCGAGGAGGAAGCCATGGTCTACTGCACGAGGTGCGGGACGAAGAACGCGGACGACGCCGTCGTCTGCGTCCAATGCGGAGAGCCGCTGAGCGCTGAGCGTAGAGCCTACGCCTACCGCCGCGAGCGAGACGCCTGCTTCGGCGGAGCCTGGGGCGGCGCCGGGTGGATCCTCTTCTTCGGACTACTCGTCCTGATAGCCGGGCTGGCCTCCGTCCTCTCGCTGGTAACGGGCGTTCAGATCGAGTGGTGGCCCCTCGTCCTCATACTGCTGGGCATAATGATCATCATAGGCGTCCTCACCAGGCGCAGAAGATACTGAAAGGGCGCCTCGCCCGTCCCCGGCTCCCTGAGAAGCCAAGGTGACTTATTCCCCTTATCCGCTCCGATAGCGGGGGTCCATCCCCAAGTTCATCAAGAGTCGCGGGAAGAGAGTCGAAGGAGGGGCTCTCGATCAGAGCGGCTCCGCGCTAGGCTTTGGCTGATTCGGGGCCCGCCGCGCGCTCGTTTGGTGGCATGAAAACCACCCTAAAGCATGGTGAGAGAACCGATGAAGCCACCTAACTCATTGAGGGCTCCCCAAAAGGACGCAGGTGGCTCTCTCGTCGCCTCCCGTGTGCTCGGCGGAAGCCCAGATGGTTACGCTTAAGAACGGGTAGACTTGAGGACCGGGAGTCCAAGGTGCTTGGCGCTATGGCTTCGTCAAGGGTGGGGATGCTTGGCTGCGGCGGCATCGCGCGGACGCATGCCCTGAACCTCTCAAGGCTGGAGGCCGTGAGGCTTGTGGCGTTCTGCGACATCCGGGAGGACGCCGCGAGGGCCTTCAACGAGCAGTACGCCGCGGGCAAGGCCGTGGTCTACAGGGACTTCACGGAGATGTACCAGCGAACGCCGCTGGACGTGGTCTATATCTGTCTGCCTCCCTTCGCGCATTCCGCGGAGGTAGACCTGGCCGCGGAGAGGGGCGTTCACGTCTTCATCGAGAAGCCCATCGCCCTGGACATGGCCTCGGCGAACCGTATGGTGAACGCGGTGGAGAAAGCGGGTGTGAAGAGCCAGGTGGGCTTCGTCTTCAGGTTCGGCTCGGCGGTGGAGGCGGCGAGGAAGATGGCTGCAGACGGCTCCCTCGGGCAGGTGGGCTTGGTAACCGCGCGGTACTTCTGCAACGCCCTGCATGGGCCCTGGTGGCGTGAACGCGAGAAGAGCGGCGGCCAGGTCGTAGAGCAGGTGATCCACATCTTCGACCTCCTAAGGCATCTGGCCGGTGAACCCGAGGTAGTCTTCTGCCTCATGGACAACCTCTACCATAGCCAGGTGGAGCGCTACACGGTGGAGGACGTGAGCGCCACCGCCATAAGGTTCAAGACCGGCGCCCTGGCCGTGGTGGCGGCCACAAACGCCGCCATACCCGGCCGGTGGATCGCTGATTACCGGCTCGTAGCCCAAAGGGCGACCATCGACTTCGCAGACGCGAACAACGCCGTGATCTACCACACAGACAAGCCCTGGATTCCCGTAACGCAGATCGGGTCGCAGAAGGACATGTACCTCGCCGAGACCCAAGACCTGCTCGAGGCGATACAGACAGACCGCGAGGCCCGCGTACCCATGAAGGAGGGCGCCAGGACGCTCCAGCTTGTCCTTGCGGCCCGAGACTCCGCCGACCAAGGGGGGCCGCTCAGGCTCTAGCCCAGCGCAGCCTCATTCCTGAGGCTTGAAGAGGGTGAGCAGGAAGACCAGGTTGTAGTCGGACGTAACCGTATGCCTTGTCTCCGCGGGCATGTGTATCCAGACGCCCGCCCGGGCCTCATGCGGCTCCTCGCCCAGCCTGACCTGGCCGTGGCCTTCGAGGACATGGATCGCCGCGGGCATGCTTGCGGTATGCTCTGAGAGCGCCTGGCCCGTCTCCATACAGAAGAGGACCACCTTTGTGTAGGCTGTATCCAGCAGCGTCTTGCTCACGATCCCCTTATGGGCGAACTCCACCATCGACGCCAAGTTCGCGACGAGAGGCTTAGTCGCCTCCTTACCTGGGTTCTCCGCCAATACGGCTCACGCTCCGCTCGAAGCCATCCACTCGTCCGAATGCCCGCCCCAGGCCATATTTGGCTTTCGCCCAACGGCGTATCCCTGACGCAAACGGCCACCCCGGGGAGAGAACGCGCCTGCCCCTTGCCTCCGAAGACCTGTTCAAACCACGGATACGTCCACGGGGTGGATGCCCGATCGCGTCTCGTTGCGTGCACCCCGTTCTAAAGCCTAGATATATACGGCCCCGCAGCCTAAGGCTTTGCCAGGTGAAGCGCGATGAGCCCTATCCAGCGGTTCGCCGTCATCCTCTCGACCGTCGCAGCCCTGGCCTTAGCGGCCTCGGCGATCATCTCGCTCTACGCGGCTCCAAGCACCATCTCTTTGGAGGGCTCGATGTTCATCAGCGACGCAGGCCGTTCCCACGGTGGCTTCGAGTACACCGCCGGCTACAACGCCTCCTTGCAGATCCGGGGTACCACAGGCAAGCTACAGCTCACGCTGGAGATCGGCCTAGGCGACGCCTTGGAGAAGCACACGTACGATGTCTCCGACTTCGCTATGGACGCTACGCGGATCAGCTTCTTGGCGGATGGGCGCCGCATCGTCCTCGTCTGGGTGGAGAACGATACGATCTGGGAGCACGAATACGATAGGCACTACATCGCCTCCTGGGGAGGCGACGCGCCACCGGAGGAGGTCAGAGGCGAGATATCGCCGCAGGTCTTCCCCGGCCTGAGCAGCCATTACTACGTGGAACTCAGGCTTAGAGAGAGAGTTGAAGCCCGAGCGGTGCGCTTGGACTAGCGCGCTGCTGCGTGGGGCTTAAGCCCAGATCCCCTAGCTGGATAGTGGCTTGAGCCTCCAGCCCCGCGGCCTCAGCGAGCGCGGGTTGACGGCTGAACGTCGATCCTATCAGGCTTGAAGCCCATCTCGACGAGCTTTTCCCTGACCTCTTCTCGATGGTCGCCTTGGAGGAGAATCTCAGTGCCCTTCACGGTTCCCCCCGAGGCCAGGCTCGTCTTCAGCGCCTTCGCGATGCCCCTTATGTCCGTGGCCTTCGGGTCTAGGCCCGTGATGATCGTGACCGCCCTTCTGAAGCGCCTCTGTTCGACGCGGACCACGATCCGGGCCTCCTCCCGCTCAAGCTCACGGAGAATCTCCGGGAGCCCCAGCTCCTCATCCAGGTCCTTTTCCGGCAACTTCACCGCGCCTAAAGGCCCAGAGCCCAGTCTTGAACCTTTAGGTCGCGTCAAGCCGCTGCGGCAGAGGAAGGCACGAGCGCCGTAAGGGTCTCCCCCGGGCCAGAAGCCTCTTATCCGTATGCCCTCGTCTCCGCCTTGACGAGGTGCGCGTATATGGAGTCGAAGCCCAGAACCGTTCTGGACGAGGAGCCCTTCCCGATCATGGGCTGGCCCGGCCCCAGCGGAGGCCTTCTCCGCGATGACGTGATGCGCGACATGGCGGAGGCAGGCTTCACCCTCAGCTTCTCCAGCCCCAGCCCCGGCAGGCGGCTTGAAGCCTTGGACGTCGCGTATAGGAACGGTGTACGCCTAGTCCTAGGCGACTTGGCCTACGAGGTAAGCGATGACTTCCGGCTTACGGCTGAGCGGCGGCGAGAGATCGAGGCGGTGGTCGAGGAGGTGAAGGACCACCCGGGGCTTTATGGCTATTTTCTCCGCGACGAGCCCTGGGCGGCGCTCTTCCCCGTGATAGCGGAGGTGAAATCTCTCATCGACTCCGTCGACCCATATCATCTGAAGTACGTGAACCATTTCCCGCCTAGGCAGACGGGCTGGGGCGCAGGCTCCATGGAACACTTCTGGCAAGACTACATCGAGAAGGTCCAGCCTGAGTTCCTAAGCTACGACCACTACCCCATCACCGTGGTAACGCAGAAGGAACTCGACAGCAGAGACCCAGCGGACCCCACCTACTTCCCACAGCGTAAGGTACGCGTGAAACCCGACTACTTCGACGCCCTAGACACCTGCCGAGGCTTCGCGCTCCGCTACGGGCTGCTGTTCTGGGCCTTCACTATGAGTTCAAGGCATGGCTGGTACCCGAAACCCACTGAGGGAGAGACCCGGTACCAGTTGATGCACGACCTTGCCTACGGCGCGAGGGGGCTACAGTACTTCACGTACGACGCAGCCATCTGGCTTGAAGGCCTCATCAACCGTCAAGGCGAGAGAACTGATACCTGGCAGATCGCGCGGAGAGTGAACCACGGAATCCACACGTGGGCTCCCACGCTGAGGAAGCTGACGAGCATCGCCGTCTACCACACGGGCCCAGTCTGGAGCGGCACAAGAGCCCTCAAACCCGACGCCACGCAGCACTTGGGCGTCGACTGTGAAGGCGACCCCGTCACCGTAGGCTTCTTCCACAACCCCGAGAAGATGCTGCATCTACTCATCGTGAACAAGAACCCCTTCGAATGGGCGAGGGCCGCGCTAAAGCTGAAACTCGATGCGAAAGAGGAGATCCTGGAGATCAGCCCAGCCACCGGCACGGCCGCGAAACCCTGGCCCTACAGCCGCGAACGCTTAGAGCTGGTCTTCGCACCGGGCGAAGGTCGCCTCTTCTGGATCGGTGAGGAAAGCTGAGCAGGCGGCCTCAAGGCTCCGCTAAGGTGGGTTGCGCCGCCGAAGGAGGTGCTTCTCCTTCACCCGCCGAACCCTGAAACCCAGCTTCCTGTAAAGCTCCAAGGCTGGCTGGTTATCCGCCATCACGTTTATCGTAGCCGTTGAGCATCCCTGCCGTCGGAGCCAGTGGAGGCTCGTGAGCAGCAGGGCTTTTCCAAGGCCTCTATGCCTATGCTCCCTCTTCACACCGAGCTGAGCTATCCAGCCCTCGGTAGGGTTCATGCCGGGAGCTATCTGAGCTACGGAGAAGCCTACAGCTTCATCCTCCCTGAAGGCGACAGCTACGTCCGTGAGGGTCTCTCCCTGTTCCGTCATTATCTGCAGCTCCTCAAGTCTGCGGGTAGTCCCGAAGATCATATGCCACAGGTTGAGTACCTCATGGAGTTGATGCTTTCCCGCGGAGGCTATGCGATAGCCCTCAGGGAGTTGTGGCTCCCTGATCGCCCCAAGGCTTCGCTCTTGGTCGATCATGGTCTGGGCTTCGAAGCCCAGCTTCTTCGCAAAGGAAGCGATCTCCCGGTTGCCCGGGCTGAGGATAACCCTGACAGAGCAGGGATGGTCGCCAAGCGACTCCAAGGCCTTCTTGAGCAGGGCTTCGCCGAAGCCTTTCCCTCGGCTCTCGGGGGCGATGTTCAGCTCTACGAGGGCTTCCGGAGGCCGCGTGGATTGGAGCTTGACGGTTAGGTCTGCCGCCAACCTGTCTTCCGCCACTTCCACCCAGTGTTTCTCCGCGTCATACAGCGGATCAGAGAAGACGAAGACCCGCACAGCCTCGGGCGTAGAGTAGGGGACCCAGTCCTCGTTATCCGCGTTCGCCTCGTTCACGAACCTCCAGTAGTCCTCTAGCGAGAACCGGCTTTCGCGCATGAGGGTCGGCAAGGGCTCCGTGCCTCAGGAGGCGTGGCTGCTTAGGCGTGGAGGCTTGAGCCCTGCTTATAGGGGTTAAATATCCTGCGTGGAAAAGGGAGCCCGTGAGGAGAGAAAAGGGGGTTTGTCAGTCTCGCTGAGGCTGCCGGTTGAGGGGAATGAGAAGCTGAAGGCCCTCGTGCAGCGGATGAGCGAAGACCGGAGGCTGCAGGCCTACTGGCGTTGCGCGAACGTGACCGCGATCGACCGCTTGGGCTTCTCAGACCATGGGCCGACGCACGTCCGGATCGTGGCCAACTTCGCGGTCCGGATGCTGCGGATGCTCCTGAGGAACGGCGTCACTCCCAGCGTCATGAAGAACTACGCCTTAGCCGCAGAGGACGCGGAGGTGGTCACGGTTCTAGCCTCCGTGATGCACGACCTAGGCATGGCGATCGTCCGCGAGGGCCATGAGGAGTGGAGCGTCCTCCTAGCCCTAGGCTTCCTAGACAGGTACCTGGGGGAGCTCTACGACCCGGAGCAGGCCGCGACCGTGTCGGCGGAGGTGCTCCACGCGATCGTCTCGCATCACAGGGGCCAGACCCCTTTAACCTTAGAGGCGGGCATCGTCCGCGTGGCCGACGCCTTGGATATGGAGAAGGGGAGGGCCCGCATACCGTTCGAGGCGGGCAAGGTGAATATCCACTCCGTCTCGGCTCAGTCGATCGAGCGCGTCTCGATCACGGAGGGCAAGGAGAAGCCCATCACGGTGAGCATCCGAATGTCGAACTCCGCGGGCATCTTCCAGGTGGACGAGCTTCTACGGAGCAAGATCAAGGGCTCGGGTCTAGAGCCCTACATCCACGTCGTCGCGGAGATAACCGGCGAGAAAGAAGCCAGGATCATCGAGAAGTTCGAGATCTAGCCGGCGGGCTCACTACTGAGCAGTTGAGGCATGCGTCAGGCCCCTGGCTTTCTCCTTGGAGCCATTCTTGTTCCATCCGAAAACCCTTAACTCCTTGAACAGCTCATCTAGCTTGGCTGAGGCTAGTTCAGAGCCTTCCATAGATTGAGGGAGGAGTTCTCTCACGTCGGGCTTCCCAATAGAAGTGCGGGGCTTAACGAAGCGTTTCACTGCGAAGAAGGCCCTCGGCCCCGAGGAGCAGGGCGTCCTAAGGCTCCTAAGGCGAGTCGCGGCGATGCGCAGGACCAAGGAGACGATCTTGGCCGTCAACAACCTGAGCTTCGAGGTTGAGAAGGGCGAGGTCTTCGGCCTGCTCGGCCCGAATGGGGCGGGGAAGACGACGCTTGTGAAGACGCTCTGCACGCTTCTATGGCCTAACGCTGGCACCGCCCTGATCAACGGCTACGACATCAGGCGAGAGCCGGCCAAGGTTAGGGCCTCTATCGGCACGGTCCTTGACATCCAGATGGGCTGGTATGAGCGTCTCTCGTGCAGGCAGAACCTGCTCTTCTACGCCCAGCTTTACGGTGTGCCCAGGGCCGAGGTGAAGAAGCGGATATGGGAGGTCCTCGAACTCGTCGGTCTAACGGACAAGGCGGATGAGTGGCAGCAGAAGCTCTCGAGCGGGATGAAGCGGAAGCTGGACATGGCCCGGGCGCTGCTCCCCGACCCGCCGATACTGCTGCTGGATGAGCCGACGATCCAGCTGGACCCCAAAGCGGCGAGAGACCTCAGAAGCATGGTGAAAGACGAGCTCTGCCGCAAGAGGGGTAAGGCGGTCCTTTGGACGACCCACAACATGAACGAAGCTGAGGAGATCTGCGACCGCGTCGCGATCATAAACAAGGGCAAGGTCGTGGCCATAGGCCGGCCGGAGGGGGTCAGACAGCTCGTTAAGTCAAGCAAGAACATCGTGCTCGACGTGGGGAGACTGCCACAGGGATTGCTCGAGTCGATCAAGAGCTTGGAGGGCGTCGTCTCACTTTCATCAAGCGACCTGCCCTCCGGCCTCGCCCAGGTCAGAGTCCAGGTGAACGATGAAGGCCTTGCCCCCGACGTATCCCGGATTGTCGTCCAGCATGGGGTAGCGCTCCACTCAATAAGGGTCGAGGAGCCTACGCTGGAGGAGGCCCTGATCAAGCTTACGGAGGGATAGAGGGAGACGCTGCTCAAGCCTGAGGACCTGCATCGGATCTATGCGTTCTTCAGGCGCGACGCCGTCAACGTCACGAGCTACAAGCTCAACTTCACGTTCGACATAATCGGCGAATTCCTTGTCACCTTGATGTTCGGAACCCTTGGGTTTGTGACCCAGTCAGCGCAGGCGCCGTACATGGCAGAGTACGGGGGCATGACGGCGGCCACGTTCATGATCATCGCGATGATCAGCGAACGTTTCCTAGGCCTCAGCCAGTTTGCGCCGCAGTACATCGCTAACCCGGGAAACATGGAGAGAATCCTACTCACGCCCTGCCGCATCCCAGTCTTTATCTTAGGCTCGATGAGCTGGCACTACTTCCGAGGTTTCATAAGCGTCGTGATCGCCGTCCCCATGGGGCTGCTCATGTTCGGCATGACGCTGCCCAAAGACCCCGTTGGCGTCCTTCTCGTTCTGGTCATAGGAGTCATGGCCATGCTGGGACTCGGCATAATCGCATCCGCGATCCAGCTCGTGACCAAGCAGTGGAACCCCATCAACTGGTTCCTCGGAGCCTTCTCATACCTCGTCTCAGGCACCTTCTACTCGCGTAGAGCCCTCCTCACCGTAGACCCGACCGGCATACTCTACGGCATAGGCTGGCTTCTGCCGCACACGTACGTTTACGAGATGGTCCGCAAGGCCTGGGTCGGCATCTCCATACTCCAAATGTGGGACCTCTTCCTAGCCCTACTCTCGGTGGCCGCGGTCCTCTTCGTGATAGGATGGCTGACCTTCAAGGCCTGCCTCAAACGCTGCCAAGCCGAAGGCAGCCTAGGCTGGGTCTAGGCTCCCCGGACGGTCGTGGGCTTGACCTCCTACGCGATCGAGACCTTCGGGCTGACAAAGAGGTACAGGATTAGGGAGACGAAGCCCGGGGAGGAACAGAGGCATAGGCTTGTCAAGCTTCTTCTGGGCGAGTCCTTCAAGGGACGCATCGAGGTGAAGGACAAGCTTGTCGTAGACCACGTCGATCTCAAGGTCGAGAAAGGAGAATGCCTAGGCGTTCTCGGCCCGAACGGCGCTGGGAAATCCACGCTGTTCGAGATCCTCTCCACCGGCATACTGCCAGATGAGGGCACTGCGAAGATTATGGGATACGACATCATCAAGGAAAGGGGGAAGGCAAAGGGATACGTTACGCCCATCTTTCCCATCTTCGGTGCAAATCACATGTGGACTGCAAGACAGAATCTTGAGTACGTAGCCCTCCTGTACAATCTGCCAATTCAGGAGATGAAGAGCAGGATCAGCGACGCAGTTAAGCGCGTCGGCCTAGAGGAGAGGATTGACGAGATCGTGATGAAGTATTCTTCGGGAATGGGCGTTAGGTTGACCCTGGCAATGGGGCTTATGATAGACAATCCCGTCTACCTTATGGACGAGCCCTTTGTAGGCGTGGATCCCGGGACAGCTAGGGAGATAAGGAAGTTCGTGAAGGAGGACCTTATCGGAAGAGGCAGGACGATACTGCTCGCGACGCACATATTGGCCGATGCCGAGGAGCTATGCGACAGAGTCGCCCTTATGAACGAGGGTAGAATCGTGGCGATAGACACCCCGGCCAACCTGAGGAAGAGGATAAGAGGCATCGAAACGGTAGACCTGGAGATCTTAACGGACAACGACTCCGCTATGGCGGAGGCCTTAAGGAAGCTTGATGGAGTCAAGACCTGCTCGTTTTCCACCAGCATCTCAGATCAGGTGAGGGTAGCTTCTGTGAGGATACATACCCCTGACAGTAGGAGCCTCTTGCCCTCCTTGGTAGATACGATCCAGGGGATGGATGGCAAGGTCAGATACGTAAGGGTCTCTGAGCCCACCCTTGAGGATGTTTTCATTCACTACACTGGGAAGAGGCTGTCCGAATGAAGTCACTCGAAATAGAGCTTAGGAAGATCTGGTACATGATACTCAGCAACTTCAGGGTGAGGATGCTGTTTGCCACGGGCATAGCAATGGAACTCGTCAATATAGCTATCGCAGCGGCAAGCTACTTCTTCTTCACCAAGGTCTTCCAGGGGACGACGGCGGTCATGGGAAAATACGGCACGGACATCGTATCCTACATCATACTTGGGATCGCATTGAACTCCATGCTGATGCGTAGCTTGACGGGCTTCTACTCCTCCCTCGTCATGTCCTACTTCAACCGTTCCCTGGAGCGCGTCTCACTCAGCCCAACCAGCATCTACACGCTCCTCTTCAGCGACACGGTCTCCGGCCACGTTTACGGGGTGATCCATGCCGTCCTCTACCTGGTCGTGGGCGTCCTGATCTTCGGAGTAGACCTCGGAGCCGGGAACGCCGCCTTGGCAGTTCTAGTGCTCTTGCTGGGAGTAGTGGCAACACAGGGGCTCGGAATGCTATTCTCCCTGGTTTTCTTCTACACAGCCACAGGCAAGGGAGGACCTAATCCCATCCTTATGTTTACCCACACATTCGCCAACACCTTTTCTGGGGCTACGTTTCCCGTGGAGGTTCTCATCGCTTTCGCCCCGTGGCTTTTCCCAATATCGGCTTTCCTGCCGCAGACACACGCTCTCTCAGCCGTGAGGATGATCCTAAAAGGCGCCAGCATACTCAGCCCCCCGGTCATCATAGACTTAACCTACCTAGCCGTATTCGCAGCCGTGGCAATACCTATCGGCTACTATGTCATCAAGAAGGGACTAGACCGAGTCAGGAAAGAGGCCTACATCCCTCCAACGGCGGGAATCTGGATCTTCTGACGGCACGGGGAATGGGATTCTCAGACCGGAGGCGAAGGCTCATCCTCCGCTCGCTGGACTCTATCAGCGCTCTCAGCGCAGCGGCGTCCTCAATCCCCGCCCGGCGAATCTCAACCAAGGAGCCCTATCTCTCCTGAAAGCGTATTCCAAGGGTTTGTCGCTTGCTCTTTTGCTTCTTCTCAAAGCCTGCTGATGCTGGGTGTTCGCCTGCCCTTATTAGTGTTCGCCGGGAGCGAACGTTCGCTAATAGCGAACGTTTATATAGTGTAGCGAACACGTCCCAGCTGATGAGACTCGCCAAGAACATATTCGAGCCCAAGGCTTCGAGAATCCTACGATGTCTGCTTCTGAATCCAGGTAGGGCGTGGACGACGAGGGAGCTCGCTGGCGAGGCTCAGGTGAGCCTCGGATACACACACGCGGTCGCCTTGGCTCTAATCCAGAACGGGTACCTAGTGAGAAACGAGGCTTACCGTCTAGAGGTCGTAGACCCCATTCGCCTGCTCAGCCGCTGGGCCAGTTACCATCAGTACACTACGGCCAACAGTTTCCTCGACTACTACACGTTCGAGCGGGAGGTCGATGTGCTCATTGGGAGGCTGCGATCCGTCCACCGAGGATATGCTTTGACAACGCTCGGGGGTGCGTGGCTGGTAGTTCCTCACGTGAGGCCGGTCGTGGTCGAGGCCTATGTGGAGGACAGGAAAGAGGCAGAGAGCATGGCAGATGAGCTTCATCTGAGACCCATACCCAGAGAAGGAAATGTTCGTCTCGTCATCCCACATGATGCGGGCATCTTCTATAAGGCCCAGACCATCACTGACGTGATAGTGGTTTCAAACGTCCAGCTCTACGTTGACCTCTACAACTATCCTGCCAGAGGAGAAGAAGCCGCTGGCCCTGTGTTAAACCTTATCCAAAAGGCCTGGAGCCAAGCGCTACTCGGAGGTGCGACTCGTGTATGACAGAAAGCTGACGGAGGCCTCGAAAGGCGCGCTCGTGGAACTCTGTATGACGCTGCATCAATACAAGCATGAGTTTGTACTGGCTGGGGGCTGGGCCCCGTTTTTCCTAACCCGTAGATACTTCGATCACTGCGGTTCAGTAGACATAGACCTCGTACTGAAGCCAAGAGTGATGCGTAGGTACATGAGCATTAAGGAGACAGTACAGAACTTAGGTTATCAAGAGACAAGCAATCCCTTCCGGTTCAAGAGAAGAATACCCATGGATGCGACTCAGGAGTTTGAGACTGAGCTCGACTTCCTGACCGAGCCTGAGGCCGCGATCGAGCTCGACTTTCTGGTCAACGTCCAAGATGACCTGCGCGCATGCCTTATCAGAGGGGTAAACGTGGTGTTCGACTTCAACTACGAAGAGCGTGTGGAGGCTACTCTCCATACGCGGGGAGAAGCTTCAACTACAATAGATGTCGCAGACATAGTGGGATCACTGGCAACCAAAGGCCTAGCGCTGCCGCGACTAAAGGATAAAGACAGCTACGACATCTACGCAGTTGCTGGCTTTCACGCTGGGTCCCCTATCCAAGCGGCGGGCGTGTTCAACCGCCTCATACAATCCCGAGCCCAGAGCATCAACCCTGTGATGTTGGAGGCTCTCAGGAACATCAGGGGCGGGTTTGCCTCTCCAACGCGCTACGGATGTGTCGCAACCGCGCGCTTCATAGGCTCCAATGGAACAGTCCGAAACGACGCCTACCAGAGGGTTACCACCTTCTACGAAAGTCTTGACTTACAGTTGTGAGATCACATCCTAGACCTTTCCGACTCACAAGCGAGCGAAGCGTCGTAAGAGACCTACGCTAAGCAGAAGAGGCTACGTGGGCCTAGGGCCTGTCTGCTTCATGGTGTATGCAACTGAGGTGGCGAGCAGGGCGACTAGGACCAGATCTATGAGGATCAGGAGCTTGTTCTCGATGAGTCCGAAGTAGATGACCTTATCCAGCTCAGAGACTTGGCTCAGGGCCTGAAGCATACCTGATCGTCGGGGGACGGGGAACAGGGATCCGGCCGGGGAGGTTCTCCACGCGATGGCGCCATCCGTCACGTAGAGGCTGTCAACGACCAGGTACACGGTAAAGGTGTAGAGCAGAAAGTACGCGCACACGAGGACGAGGAACACATTCGCTGCCTTGAACCCCAAACGCATAGAGGCCACAATCTCCACTTAGAGACACGTTAGGCTCCCTCTTAGCTCTAGGCTTTAGAACAAGAACACGAGACGGGAGCAAGCCTTCTCCCCGCGCCGGGCATCCCCTGTGGGCTATCAAGCGTGTGGTCTTGTGATCTGTACGTCTTTCATGAGGATGTACGGCGCGAGCGAGGGCGGGTCTGCTTCCTCCCACCAGTGGACGTGCTGCCGCTCCTTCGACACGGCCGCGATATTGTTGAGCATCCTTAACGCGTTGTCGCTGAGGCGTATGTCCTTCCATGATTGTTTGATCTCGCCTTGTTCGATGAGGAAGATGCCGTCCCGCGGGATGATGGAGAAGTCCCCGGCCGCGTAGTTCTGGAACCGCGTATACCAGGTGTTCGTCAGGTAGAGGCCGCGCTTCAGGTCGCGGAGCATCTCGTCGCTTTTCACGTCGCCCGCGGCGAGTTCCAGGCTCCAGGGCGTAGGCGCCACGAGGCCTGCGTTCCCCGTGGTCTCGGTCTTGAAGAGCTTCGCCGTGGAGGTGTTGTGGAGATACGCTTGGAGCACGCCTCGGTCGATCAGGACGTTCTCATGCCCGGGCACGCCTTCGTCGTCGAAGACCCTGTTGCCTACGGAGTACGGCGCGGGCACGTCGCTCAGGGTCACGATCTCAGCTGCCACCTTCTGGCCTAGCTTACCGGCGAAGATGGACATCTGAACGAGCACATTGTAGGCGGAGGTCATCGAGCCCCACATGGCCAGCAGCGAGCCAGCGAAGAGCGGGTCGAAGACCACATCGTACCGTCCCTCCACGCCCGCCTCCGGGCTACGCGCCAGCCTCGCCACCTCACCGGCTTTGCTCCCAGCTCGGGAGGGCTCGAAGCCCCTGAGCGTCGAGCTGCACTCCACGCCGTGGCCGGAGGCCTCCCGCTCGGAGAAGGCCCTGATGGAAAGCTCCACGGCTGACCGGCTGTCCCAGCCCATGGGGCCCTCGGAAGAGACTAGGTAGACATCCTCCAGCCTCGTGTAGAGGATGCCGCCCGCGTTCGTCTCCGGTCCCGCCTCCTGGCGCGCTGCCTCCACGGCCTGGAGAACGTACCCCGCAGGGTCCTCCAGGGCTTCCACAGCCCTATCAGCCCTGTTCTCCGCGTACTGGAAGCTTCCCTTCGCCACGCCGCCGTACGTCGGGTTCTCCTTCGAGACCCTCGCGAGCTTGAACAGCTGCCTCACGCCCTCGTCCACGTTCTGGAAATCGTGTATCTGCGTGGCGACGAAGCGTCTCCGCCAGGATAGGGCTACGTCGGTGACGTAATCGTTCCAGGCCACGGTGATGTCGACCTGGTTGTTGCTGAACCTGGTTTGACGGTAGCGGCCGAAGGTCGTCTTGGCCAGGACCTCGTCGGCGCCCAGGGCCTTGCCCTTCTTCACGATCTCCTCGGTCTTCGCCAGGGCCTCGCTCACTTCATATGCACCCCCCTAAGCCTGATCATCGGGCCGCCCGCGTAGACGGGCATGCCCTGCATCGGATCGCCCTTCCCACACGTGGCCGCGTCGTACTCGACTCTTCGCGATACGGCGTCGACGGCGGTCCAGAACGCCAGAGTCGTCGTCTCGATCACCGGCCGGGCTAGTGGATGCCGTAGCTCGCCGTGTTCTATCCAGTAGGCTTCGCGCCCCACGTAACGCTGATTGAAACGCCTATCGTCGATGTTCCATTCCGTGAACGACCGCATGTAGACCCCCTCCTTCACGTCTTCCAGCAGCTCCTCCTCGCTCATGTTGCCGGGCTGAACGAAGGTGTTCGCCATCCGCACGATCACCTCACGGTCATAGTTCACAGCCCTAGACGAGCCGTTGCTGCGGACGCCCAGCTTCGCCGCGGACTCCCGGTTATGCAGGAACTCGTTGATCACGCCGTTCCGGTAGAGGTACCGGGGCTTCGCACGGATGCCCTCGTCATCGTACTCATAGTAACCGTAGCTGTTCGGCACCGTTGGGTCGTCTATTATCGTGACCGCGCGGCTGCCTATCCTCGTGCCCAGCCAGAAGGCTCCGCCCGGGTAGATGAACGACCTACCCGCCTGGCTCATCTCCCGGCCTAGTATCCGGTCCGCCTCCATCGGGTGGCCGCAGGACTCATGCGCGGCTATGCCCGTGACCTCGGGGCCGCAGATCAGGTCTGTTCTCCCCGGCTTGACGGCCTTGCCCTCCCTGATGACGCGCTGCAGGACCTTGGCCTGGCTGATCATCTGCTCGTTCATCCTCCACTCGTCCAGGGCCTCCCAGCCGCCCGCGTACCCGAACTGCTTGTACGCCTGCTCGGGTCGCCCTTCTTCCATCACGGTGATGAACCCATACGCGCCTATCCTGGGCACGTGGCAGGAGATCACGGAGCCCTCGCTGTTCCGGAAGTACTTCTCCGTCAGGCTTACCTCGAAACTGAACATCCTCGCGGCGACATTGATGCCCTGCGAGGTCAGCTCCTTATCCATCTCCATCAGGGCCTCGATCCGCGTCTCAGGCGGAACATCCGCGGCCTTCTTCCTCTCGGCCACTCGCCAGTCAGCCTTGACGCTCTTCTCCTCCGCGAACGTGATCCGGTCCTTACGCCTCGCTGTCTTGGCGAACCTGTAAGCGGCGTCTACGATCGTCTTTGCCTCTTCCCTCGTCCATCTGTTTGTAGAGGCAAAGCCCAGTCCGCCGTCGGCTAAGACGCGGACGCAGAACCCGTCGTCCACCGTCGCGACGTAGGCGTCTAAGGCGCCGTTCTTCATCACCAGCCCCGAACGGTCCTCGCGATGAGCCCTGACCTCCGCGTACTCCGGTCTCAGGCCTAGGGCGTACTCAAGCGCGAAATCAGCTATGTCCCTGTCCAAGCTCCTCGCTCCCGCGGGATCAAGGCGATCGCCTTCCCGGATATAGGCTTCATGATCCCCGCTGGGCTTAGGAGGCGCGCGGCGTGAGAAGCAGCCCGAGGATGAGGCCGCCGACGAGGCCGAAGAGATGAGCGAAGAGGTTCACGCCGGCGCCTATGCTCTGGAGGAAGATCAACGCCGCGTAGACGAGGGCGCCCGCGAGCTGCTGGCCCCTTCGCTGGTAGACCGCGTAGGAGCCTATGATGCCGAAGATCGCCCCAGAGGCGCCGCCGGAGACCGTTAACGGCGAGAGGAGAAAGAGCGACGCCACGTTCCCGAGCAGCCCGGAGCCGAAGTAGACCGCTAGGAAGCGCGCCCTATGATAGATGGCCTCGTTCATCAAACCGAAGTAATAAAGCCCAAACATGTTCAGACCGAGGTGAAGCAGGTCGAAGTGGACGAAGAGCGAGGTGAAGAGCTGCCAGTAGAACCCATACCTGAGCACAAGCAAACTGACCTGGCCTAGAAGCCTGTAAAGGCCCCCACCGCCCCAAAGCAGCAGCACGGCGAAGACCGCCACGTTCGCCACGATAAGCCAGTAGGTCGCCGGCCAACTCGCCCGGTACATTCCAATGCTACTCCGCTGAGACCGGATCAAACCGTCAGGGCAGCGTTATCTCCTTTCGCCCGCTCTGCTTGCCTCGGAACGGGTTTGACGTCTCCTAGCTTCGTCTCGGCCTGGGGCTTCGCCGTAGGCTTCCTTGAGTCGAAGGACTTTCAGCCCCTGCTTCTCCATCAGCTCCTTGACCTCCTGCCTGAGCAGGTGCTGGTCTTCTGTGAGGAGGTCTGAGGAGTCTACGACCGCTGCGGCGAGGCTGAGCGCATCGGCCACGTAAAGGCCCAGTCCTACGATCAGGTTTCGAGCCTGATCCCTCAGGGCCGCGGTGGGGATCGGCTTCAGGAAGCCAAACGCGCCCATTTCGCTCAGCGTGGCATAGGCCTCTTCGACCTTCGCGGTGGGGTAACCGACCTTCACTAGGGCCCGGCAGACCTCAAGGGGCACAAGCTCTGAGACTGAGGCGTTGACCGTGGACGCTAGCACGTCACGCCTGAGCCTGAGCGCCTCCTCTTCGAACTCCTCGCCTCTCTTGAACCACTTGGCCACGACGGAGGCGTCTAAGGCGAAGCCCCCGGCCATCAGCCCTCGCCTTCTTCATGAGACTCGACGACGGCCTCGGTCACGCTGGGCATCGTCTCGGTGCCCTCGCGTATCCTGTCGATCCTGGCCGCGAGCTCCGAGGCCTTATGCGACCTTATCAGGAGCCGGAGGGCCGTCTCGAAGGCCTCCTTCTTCGTCTTCACGTATCCGCTCTCCACCAGCTTCTCGACCTCGCGGAGAAGCCTCTCATCGAGCTTCACGTTCACCTGCACCAGCAAAGCTATCCCAGAGAGGTATCCGGAAAAGCTATACTATAAGGCTTACCAGTCGTGGCCGCCACACCCCTCTCGCGACCGGACTGGAGAAGATGGCGGACGCCTCGCCCTTCAAGCGACCGCAACTGAAGCCTGCCTGCTCGAGGGCTGTCTCTCCCATATGTAGTACCGCTTTTCCTGGGCCCTTATCGCGAGGCTACGTATCGCTTTCGCGAGGAGCTCCGGGTTCGCGGATAGGTCTGCCCTGATCCTTTCTAGGCTGGGAAGCTTCCGGGCGTAGAGGTCGCCGGTCGATAGGAAGGGATGCCGTGCGATCAGCTCGATGACCTCGTCTCTCCGGCGGTCTGTTAGCCCGTTTAGCACCTGGTGGTTGTAGGCTTCGCTCGGCGCGAGGCTGGGGTGGAAGCCGTACGGCCGGAGCGCCTCCATCATCGCTTGGCAGCGGCTCTGGAAGCTGCTGGGGGCGTCTACGGGCGTCATGCCAGCCTTGGCGAAGAAGGGGTTAAACCGGGCCATGACCGCGATGGCCTCCACGTAGCGGCTTCCCGCCTGGGGAAGCGTCTCCTTGACGAGCCTCGTGCCGAGGCCTATGCTCCGGTACTTGGGATGAACGACGACGCGGCTTATGATGAGGAAGTCCCGGTTCACCTCCTCCGCGCTAGGGGCATAGCCTAGGAAGCGGCTTCGCGCCGCGCATAGGCGCGGCGCTAGGCTGTAGACGATCGCGGCTGTGAGGCGTCTGCGCAGCCAGGCGGCGAAGACCCTGCGGACGCCGAACGGCCGCCCCGCCCTGTAGTGGAAGAACTCCAGCTGCCTGTACTCTTGCATCGTGGCAGGCTTGATCTCCAGGCCTTGGAGAACCGTGCAGTCTAGGCTTGGCTTGTTCACGTAGCGGTGGGCTTCTACCTCGCAGGCAAGATGCTTCGTGACATGGACGCTGGGCTTGAGGTCGTCGAAGAGGTCGTCGTGGCTGGTCGCCAAGACCGCAGTTCGGCCCATGCGCCTCGCAGTCTTCTGGAGGCTGAAGGCCACGATCCGCGCCGTCTCGCGGTCGAGCGTGGCGGCGAACTCGTCGAAAAGCCACGTGGCGGCGCCCGAGGCGAGCATCTTCGCTATGCGGTAACGGTACCTCTGGCCGTCGCTCAGCTCCCGGTAGCGCCTAAGCCAGAGAAAGGCCTCGTTCAGCCCCGAGAGGCTGAGGTGGTTGAGCGCCTCGTCCACGGTGGCGCCGAGGCCTTCCACCAGGATCTCCTCGGGCGAGACCACAAGCTCCGCGTCCATCAGCACCTTGCCGAACTCGGGGCAATGGCGCATCTGCTCCCTGAGCTCCCTTAGGAGAAGCGACTTGCCGCCGCCCGACTCCCCGGTGATGTAGACGATATCGCCAGGGTTCACCTCGACCGTGAAGTCCCTGTAGACGGGCCAGGTCTGTTCCTCGTCGAGGCCTAGCCCGAAGGCTTCGGCGACGGCGAGCGTCCGCGGCGTAACCTCGGAGCGCGTCTTGAAGGCCCGATCGACCTTGACGAGGAGCTTAGGCCTCCTCGCGGAGAGCCGGATGGTGAAGAGCGTCAAGGGCCTCGGCCTCCTAGGAGCGCGAAGCTGGGCGTGGCGCTGGGCAGGGCGGCTACGGCGAGGGCTACGGCCCAGAAGCGGTCGTCGTGCGTCCCATCCGGATGCGAGAACTGGATGTGGCCGGTCTTCGTCAGCTCATAGCGTTCCGCGTTGAGTTCGTCGATGAGCTCGCGGTCGTAGGGTATCTGGAAGAGCCCCTGGCTCATCCGGTCACGGAGGACCTGCGCGAGGCTCTCCTTCTCCGCCACGGTGAACGTGACGCCTTTCACGCCGGGTATACCCGCGTTCCTCATGTCCTCCGTGATGTACTCGCCTACGCCGGTGATATCCGTCCAGACCGCGTGAATCGTCTTCCAGCGGTCCGCAAGCGCCTTCACGTAGCCTATAGCCGAAGCGTAGGCGGCGCCAAGGGGGAAACGGTACAGGTGGACGAGCTTCGAGGCGTCGTCGCGTTTCTCCACCACGGCGATGACCGTGTAGTCCTGAGCCTTTCCGAAGTCGCAGCCCACGTAGAACGCGCCCCGCGCCTCACTCTGGAAGTCCACGTAGCCCAGATCGGCGTCGATGCTCTTCGCCAGGAGGTCCTGTGAAAGCCAGGAGTCCACGTCGTCAACGAACTCGGCCAGGTACTCCATCCTGTACTTCTCCGGCCTAAGCCTCTCCAGGGCTCTGATCTCCTCTACGGCGTCGGGCTTGTACACCCCGGCCTTCAACGCGTCCATCCAAGTCGCCACATGCCTGCTGAACCTGGAGTCACTGTTCAACTCATAGTAGACGCTGTTCTTACCCCAAGGCGTGGAGGAGACGGTGAGGCTCCCGCCCGTGGTCGCGAGCATGGGCGTGAGCACGTTTCGGAAGATCTCCTCGTCGTTCGCGAAGAAGGCGGCTTCATCGGCCACGATGGAATGAGCTGAGAAGCCGCGGAGAAGGTTCTCGCTGTTCGGCAGGGCGACGATCCGGGCGCCGTTCCTCAAGCTTATCACGGTCCGCTGCTGTTTCGCGACGAGCGCTCTTCTCAGCTCGGGTCTGAGACGGGCGAGTAGGTCCTGTATGCGGTCGCTGAGGAGCATGCTCTGCCTGAGGCTTGGAGCCACTATGAGCGTCAAAGTGCCGGGGTTGGTGGCCGCGTACCAGACCGCCTTCGCCGCGATGGCGACGCTCTTCCCCGTCTGTCTCGCCCAGCGGAGGAGGATGCGCTTCGAAGCGTCTCTCAGGTAGGCTTCCTGATAGCTGGTCGGCCTGAACCCCAGTACTTGGACGGCGAACTCCACGGGGTCAGCCGGCAGCTCGATCTGGGGCTTCGCCTTTCTGTTCCGCAGCCGCTCAGCTCTCTGCCTCAAGCTCCTTGATCTCGCGTTCAAGCTCCTTAAGCTCACGTTCAAAGGCTTCCACCTCATAGTCGCTCAGAACCTTGCAGGCCTTGGTGACCAGCTCCGCTAGGAGCTTCGCTGCCCAAGCCTTCTCCTCGGGCTTCGTCTTCTTCGCGTAAACCTTGCCCTCCAGGGTTTGGATGATCCTCTTAACGCGCCCGTAGAGGTCTTCGCGCTCCACTTGCACCTCAAGGATGAGGGGAACCCGGACGGTTAACGGTGGTTTCATCGTCTCTCTCACCATGGTTTAAGGTGGTTTTCATGCCACCAAACGAGCGCCCGGCGGGCCCTGATTCCGCCAAAACCCGGTGCGAAACCGGTCTGATCAACTCGTCGCTCCAAGGTTGTCATGATTGTGTCTTGGTGAAGAAGGCTCCGAGGACGAGGCCGCTGAGGAAGATGATGGCGTTCAAGGCCTCGGGCTGAACGGTGCGGAAGAGGAGCATATGCGCTATCTCAAGGGCGGCGAGGACGCCGATCGCGTAGAAGGCGACCGCTACGGCGTAGACGAGCGCCTTGGGCGGAGGAAGCTCCCCTTCGCGTGAGCCCTTCATTAAGGGTCTTCGTCTTGAGCGCCTCGTGAAGGCGGCCGCGATCCAGTCTGTCCAAGGTTTCAAGCCCATCCTCTCCGCTTCAGCAGCTGCGAGTAGCGCCTGATGCGTTGGATGCGTTCAGACAGCACTAGGCCTGGGATGATCACCTCCAGGCGGCTCCAGTCCACGTTCTCCTCAAGGATGTCCATGAAGGTGGCCTCGTAGCCGTCGGCGAACTCGCCGAAGTAAAGCCGTACGTGGCGCTTCTTCTTCCCCCAAACGCCGGCGAAGATGCCGTAGTGATGCGCCAGGCATTCGGGCGGGCCGAAGGCGCCACGATCCACCTTGCTGCTGTCGTTCCAGTAGACGTGGATGAAGTCGCCTATCTGAGGCCTCCGACCGCCCTGAGCAGGATCAGGCGCTTTTATGCCCGGCGGCTCGCTTGCCGCGGTCAAGGAGCGGTCGCCTCCACCAGCACGGGGAAGGTCTCCGTGTCCTCCACCACGCCCGTCTTAGTAAGCTCCAGCTCGGCCCTGTAGCCGCCTACGGTGTCAAAGTCTCCGCTTGCCACGGTGTAGGTGCAGACGCCGTTCGCGGCGTCCGTGACGGCGCAGGCTCCCGTGAACTTTACGCTGGCGGCGCCCGGAGCCCAGACCTTTAAGGTGACCGTGTAGCCTGTGAGGTTCTTCGCCGAGCCGTCGCTGTTCTTCACGTTGAAGGTGAGCGTAAAGCCGTAGTTGCCCTTCTTCACGCTGAGGCTCATAGGTCACGCCCTCCTGTAGAGCAGCTTCAGGTCGACTAGGCCGAGCTGGGCGTTGACTCCGCCCGCGGCGCCGTTTATGATCGTCAGGACGAGCTTGCCGTCTGGCGTGCTGCCGCTGGGAACCGCCGTGCCTGTCAGGGTTCCGGCCAGGGCGTCGTCCACGTAGAACTCCACCTTGCTGCCGGGGATGTGAACGATCCTGAACCGCTTTGTTCTCTTGAGCGTCAGCGAGCCTAAGGCGACCGTGCTCCGGGCGGTTCCATAGGCTTCGCCTGTCACGGCGAGGTTGGCGATCTCCAGGCCGAAGCCCTTGTCCGTGAGGGCTCCTTCGCCGCCGGTGGTCTTGAGCTGAAGGCGGCCTACGGCCTGGGCGTCGCTGTAGTCTCGCCAGGCTTGGAAGAGCATCTCGATCCGCTTGTCGAAGTCGATCTGCCAGCAGTCGAGGCCTCCACTGTTCAGGCCGCGTGCAAAGGTGTTAGCGCCGCCCCGGCTGCTCGCCGTTGTGCCGGTGCTTACGCGAAGCTGCATGGGCGCCTGAAGCTGGGCGCCGCTGCCCGTGCAGTCGGCGGTCCAGCCTGCGTTCAGAGGCACAACCAGGTAATTCCAATCCTTGTGCAAGCCTAGTGTGTCAACATAGTCGTGGTCCTGAATGCCGTGGATGTGCTTCTTCTCAGGCCACATAGCGAAGGGAAACCCATACTTGGCGGCGACCTCGCGCAGCGGCAGGACGACGCAGGCGCTCGCGGCCACGGCGTCAAGCACAGCCTCGAAGTTCGAGGGCGTTATGTCCTCCCCGCCCGTGCCGATGCTGTGGCAGAAGAGGATGAGGCTCTTGTTGAGGCCCTTCGCCTCGTTTATCCACGTGGACACGGAGCCATGATTCGCGTTGCTGATGCCTTGGCGTAGGATGCTCTGGCTGGGGTAGCCGTCCCAGCCCGTGCCCGTGCCCTGACAGCCGTAGGGATGGTAGCGTGCAACCAGGTCCTTTGCGGAGACCCCGTCCTTGTCTAGGTAGATGTATTCCGGGTAGCAGAAGCTTAGGCATGGGGCTTCGATCTTCTGCTCAATCCAGTTCTTCGCGTCCCTTACGGTGTCTTCGATCTCGGCTCGCGTGAGGGTGTTGAACGCGGGGCCGTTCGTGGTATGGTTGCCGATCTCCCAGCCCGCGTCGCGGAGCGCCTTGACCTGGGCCTCGGTAATGTAGCCGCCTGAGCCGATGAAGTTGGGCATGATGAAGGCGGTGGCCCTCCAGCCCCGAGCTGCAAGCCTCGGGTAGGCTTCCGTGTATTGGCTCACTAGGCCGTCGTCGAAGGCGAAGACCACGTAGGTTGCGGCTGAGGCTATCGGATGAGCCTTGCGAAGGGGATGAAGCCTTGCCTCCGTGGATTCGCCGGCCAGGTAGTCGATCAGGTCATTCCAGGCCGTGGCGTCGATTATGGGCGGATGCTTCCTAATGCCTGCCATTACCTTCTCACCTTCAGGGCTAGCGTCACAACGGGACTGGACGAATGCATGAAATGCGCGGACTCGAAGCCCGCGGCGTCGAAGACGTCCACGCCCTTGAAGCGAACCCGCACATCTAGGCTGCGTCTCGGAAAACGCACAGTTACGCTCATGTCTTGTCTCTCCCTGTCCCTTTGAGGACCGTGATGAGCCACGCTCCGAAGGCGGCTAGGAGCGCGGCGAAGACCTGCTCATGGCTGAAGGGCACCAGTAGGTCGCTGGGCCGGAAGAGGTACGACTCTTTCAGCCATTCATCAGCTAGAACGAGGAGGGCTGCGACTAGGAGCCAGAGGCCGAGCCGCCGCCCTAGCTGCTTCAAGCCTAGACCTCCACCAGCGTTAGGCTTACGCGGAGCATCTGCACCCAGCCCGGCACAAGCTCCCAGCTGAGCTCCGTGATCCGCGTCGAGACGCCGCCGGTCTCCACGTCGTCCGTGTAGGTGACCGTAGTCTCGCCCGCATGCCAGGTTTGAAGCTGGTCCCTGTCCGTCAGGTAACTGGCACCCTGGAGTAGGCCTCTCAACGAGATGCGTAGGCCTTCGCCTCCGAGCTTCTTGACGTAGAGCTTCGAGCCGTCAGGGATGAACCTCGTCGCGTAGCGGATCGTCTTCAACTTGACGACGGGCTGAGTCTCCGCGATCGTGACCGTGGTTCCGCCGACCGTGAGGCTAACCATCATGTATCACCCGTGTTTCTAGAGCGCCCAGATCTTGCCGAGGACGACGATGTTCGTCTCGAACCGAGCGAGGAGCAGTCTGTCGTCGACCGCCAAGCTCGCGGCCTCAACGAGGCTGTAGTCAGGTTTGGCCTCGGCGCCGTCTCCGAAGCGGACGGTCAGGGGATTCAGGGCCGTGACCCGGGCGATCCTGAAGAGGCTTGTAAGCCTCCCGCGGAGATCCGTGAGATCCAAGCCATGCGTGGACAAGGCCTGGTCTTGGCGATGCAGCTTCTTGGTAAGCGTCTCGAAGAACGCGGGCATGCTAAGCGGTCCTCCTGATCACGTCGCTAAGCTCTCTTCGTACGCGGGCCAAGGCTTCTTCCAGGCTTAGGGGCAGAACAGGGCAGAGGTCTAGCTCCGTGACGGCCTCGGGAACACGGTGACGACAGGCTAGGACGCGGTAGTTCTCCCCGCTTATGCCGAAGTCCCCTATGGTGACTTGGATGTTCTGTCCGGCCTCGACCTGGCCGGGTAGGAAGGTAGCTGTAACGCGGAGCCGCTTGTACGGGTTCTTGTAGAGGTCGATCTGTTTCTGCGCCCAGGCGCCGGCCCAGACCGAGTCGCCCACGGTGTCATCGCTCTTCAACGCGTCCCTACGCCGGTAGGAGGCCTGCGACGCGGCGTCCTCCTTGTCCACTTGGATTTGTGGCGTGTAGAAGTAGAGCTCGTCCACGTAGAGGGCTCGGTTGATGCCCCCGTACACCTTGAGCGTTCGGTCATGAGCGGCATTGTCCGTATAACCGCCCTGATACCGCGTGTAGACGCCGGAGTAGCCGCTTTGGTTCGCCCAATAGTAGACGTAGAGGCCGTTGCCACCCGCGTATTCAAGCTGGATACGGACCTCGAGGCTGCCGCTGATCTCGTAGCTGTTGTTGAACGTCAGCCACCCTGAGCTTATGCTTGAGATGTCAATCGAGCCGAATGTTATGAGGAGAGCATCATCGGAAGCCCGTCTTATCGTGCAGTTTATAGCCCCGGCGGGGCTGCCGTTCTTGAGTACGTAGAACTGTATCTGCTTTATCACGCAGTCCGTGAGCGTAAGCCGCTGGCCGGCTCTGGTGATGCTTCCGCCGTAGAGCAGGTCCTGGTTTGTGGCCGTGGGGTTATCGAAGATAGGGTCGGTGCTGTGGGTTCTCCACCTGTACCGGATGAAGTTCACGGGGTCCGTGGCCCATGCGAACGAGCCTACGGTCGTCCAGCCGCTGGCTCCTACGCCTACGGGAACCTGCTTCTGCTCCCACGTGTCAGCGGCAGCGATAGACAGGCTGCGGTAAAGGTAGTTGCTGTCGTCCTTTCCCAGCTCCAGCCGTAAGAGAGCAGGGTCGTTAATCTGGCAGCGAAGCCGCATGTACATGTCCGTGTAGTCGTCGCCTATCACCCAGCCGAGGTCCTTCGCCGCGGGTCGCCAGAACACGCCATCGCTGTCCGGACTGTACCATACGTGCTTGACGCTGTAGCCGCCCGCGTACCTCACGGCGGCATCGTAGCTCAGAACGCCGTTCGACTTATCCCAGCCGCTGTTCTCCGTCCAGTTGTCCTTGTCGCTGGGCTTGTAACCGACGCCGCCCAAGAAGCGAAGCCAGTTCACCAGGCGGTCGTCAGCCTGCTCCCACGTGGCTTCAAGGATATTCGCGCCCTGCGAGAGGCTTACCGCAGCCTGGGCGGCTGAGGAGCGTGGCTTGAAGTAGAGGTCTTTATCCGGCCTGATCCAGAAGTCCGCGTCCTCTGCCTCCGCAACCTGGCGTATGGCCTCGAAGACCGTGAGCTTATCGAACGTCTTATCGTAGAGCGTCGTGAAGGTCGTCGCGAGGTTCGTCGTCGTGATATCCGTGTAGTAGGTCGTTATCAGGTCGCTTACGATCTCATGAGCCTTCTTGTTGACGTAGCTCTTCTCGAAGACAAGGCGGAAGAACAGCCAGTACGTGTAATCGAGGCACTCGCAGATGCGGCTTTTGCCGTCGAGCGTCTGCGTCACCCGCGTCACGACGCCCTTGAAGACCGTGTAGAGGCTCCCGCCGTAGTCTCCCTTCAACTCCACGGTATCGAAGACGGCGGGCGAGACGTCGAGCGTGAACTCTACGCGGGCTGATCGCGTGCCGTACGTGGCGGCTTGCTCCGTCTCCCAGCCGAGGCAGTAGCCCGTCTTATCGACGGCATTAAGCAACACCTGATGCAGCGTCAAAGCGTCCTTGTCCTCCTGTAAAGGCTGAAGCTGATCTCCTCGGCTACGCGCCTCGCCAGCCTTTCCTCATCCGCGGGATGCGAAACTTGGCCCACATGGAGGTTCACGGTCACGCTCGCGGCCTGGCCGGCCGGCAGGACACGCTCGCCCTCATGAAGCCAGGCTAAGCCGCCTCGCGTGATCAAGCCGCCGGCCTGAAGCCCCGGGATCCCCGGCCCGCCGCCAAGGTAAGTGACGCCGTACCGCTCCGCGGCCCCGGTCAAGCCAGCCCCCGCGGTTTGGGCCTCAGCCGCAAGCTGCCCCGTCTCCTCAGCCGCCTTCTCCTTGAGCCCCAGGAGCCTCGACCACCAGTCGATGGCGTCCTGAAGCCATTTGATCATGCCCTGGATCGAGCCTATGATCGAGTCGATCACCGGGCCGAGCACGTCCCTTATGCCGAACCAGTTCTCCGCCCAGGCCTTGGCGAAGATCTGGATGGCGAAAGTGATCCCAGCGATTGCCAAACCCACCGGTCCCATCGACGTATAGAGCGTGCTCATCCCCACTACCATCATGGGAATCGACTGCGTAACCATTGAGGTCATGCCCTTGATCTGGTCTTCCTGAGCGTTCTTCGCGACTTCCTCGGCGATGGCCAGGTTTCGTTGCGCGGCCTCAAGCTGCTGCATCTGCGTGGCTACGGCTTCGGTGTCTCCGTTGGCTTTCTCCAGTGCCCTGTTCAGGTTCTCCTGGGCCTTCTGCACGGCCAGCTGAGCGTCCAAGACGCGATCATGGGCCTTCGCCACGCGGAGATTCGAGGCCTCTACGCTGTCGAGGACGTTGTAGAAGCCTATGCCAGCCGCGGCGGCGCCTGCCACACCCGTAGCCAGGTCCTTGAAGCCCTTCTCCTGAAGGCCGAGAGCCGCTCTGACCCTCTGGCTGACGGACTCCGCAGCCTCCCCCATGCCTTGAGTAGCCTCACCGACGCGTTCCATACAGCCCCTCAGCCCGTCGAAGACCTCGCTGAATAGGTCAATCGCCTGGATTCTGAACGTGATCCCTTCACTCATCGCAAGGCCTCTCCTTGAGACGCTCCGTTAGGAACGCGGCCAGATGCCGTAGATAGGCTACGTCGCGGCTCCGCATCTCCAACAGCTCCTTGAAGCTCACCGGGAACCCATGGTGTGCAAGCGTGAAGGCCAAGCTGGCCAGCTCCGTGAAGGGATGGGGCTCACCCAGGGCTAGGCTGGCAAAAAAGCCCGGGTTTCTTCCGGCGTTAGGCCGTTCAGCTCGCCTAACTTCGAGAGCAGGGCGTAGAAGACATGGCGCGGTAGCCGCCTCACGTTCTCCTCGTCGATGGGCAGGGGCTCGCCCTCAGCGTCCTTGAGGCTCCAGGCCACGAGGCTCATCTGGAGGCTCTTCACGTTCAACCTCCGCAGGTCAGGCCTAGGCTTTCCCGTGATGGGGTCCCAGCTGAGCGAGGCCTGGAGCACCTCCAGGTCTTCGCCCGCGGTTTGCTCGCGGAGCGTGAACGATTCGCCTTCAAGCTCCACTCTGGCGGTTCTGGGCTGCATCCTGGCTCGGGGGCCTCCTACGCGTCCGTGAGGCTGGCGGTCTTCGCTTCCAATCGCCATCGTTCGACGACGAGTTCCGTGGGCTTAAGCGCCATCGACTCCAGCCTCGTGAGCTTCGCGTTCCCAAGCGTCAGGGTCTTCGCCGGGCTGCCGGACTGGAGCGTCCACGTCACGATCTTGAAGCTGTCGCCTACCGCGTAGCTGTAGTAGACTCCCTCCCTCAGCAGGAGCGTGAGCGTCGCCGAGATACGCCGCGCCTGGTAGGGCAGGTACTTGATCTCCGTGGCGCCGAGGACATGGACGCGCTCCAGGTTGTTCTCCACGGTGACGCTGATCTCGCGCACATCCGGTGTGTCCGCGCCGATGCTCACGGGGCTCGCGCCACCCGAGGAGAACATGAGCGGGTCTGCGCCCGGATCGCTCGCGTCCGCCAGGCTGCCGGCGGGCTCGGTCATGTAGTCCGGTATCTGCTTGGCCCATATGTCGCAGTCCACGGCCAGGGGCTCGCCGACGCGTCCTCGAAGCGTGATCGCGTTTATGCGGCTGCCTAGGGCGTCTATGACGCGGGCAGAGCCGGCGATCGTGGCCTTGACGCGGATGCTCAGGCTCTTCTCGATCGTCCCCGCGCCACCGGCCAGGTTCACGCCGTACTTGGCGAATGCCACGTCGTAGGGCACGTACTCAAGGCGTACATCATAGATGCTCGCGGCCTTGAGGATGCTGCGAAGATCCCGGCTGCCAAGCTGCGGCACCAGCAGGGATCGCATATCAGCCCTCGGGTCGAAGCTCCTCGCGACGCCGATGAAGCTGAAGCTTCCCGCCGCGGGAAGCTGCCCGTAGGTGGTCTCCTCGATGTACTCGGGCCCAGCGGTCACCTGGGCGCCTGTGACGAGGCTCAACTACTGCACCTCTCTTCTTCGTCTGGAAGGGTTTCACGCGGCCAGTCCAAGGGTGGGCGTGGCCGACGTGCCCTCACAGCCTAAAGCTGAGCAAGCGAAGCGTCGCTAGACCGGCTTCAGCCGCCGGGGTCAGGTAAGGCCTGGGCTCCATGCGGCTTGTCCCATACTCGACGGCCGCCGCGTAGCCGAGGCCGGAGCCTAAGACCAGGACTAGGCTGGGCTCATCGACGCGCGCGTAGAGCGAGTCTCTCAGCCGCCCAGACCTGACGGGGACGAGGCGCTGGGCCTCGCCTAGGCCTCGGGCGCCCGCCTCCCTGAGCGCCTTGAGGACCATCTCGCGGGTCTGGGAGGCTCCCTGCTCGCAGAGGCTCTTGACCGCGGCCGAGGGCTTCAGCGTGAGGCTGAGGCTCATGGGGCGACATCACTCCAGGCGAGTTCCAGCTCCAGGGCCGTGTGGTATACGAGCGGTCGGCTGCGCAGCTCGTCTAGGTCGCGTTCCGCGGCTCTGAGCCTCGCGTAGAGGAGGCCTTCGCCGGGGCTTCGGCCGTTCTCGCGTAGGATGCGGCGTATCTCCTCGCAGGCCTTATGTCGCAGCTTGATGCCCGTCGCAGCTGCGGGGAGGTCGGTGTCCCGCGTCCATACGTGAAGTTGGAGCACGGCCCTGTAGATGCGTCTACGAAGGCCTAGGTCGAGGCTCTCGGCTGGCGCCGCGGCGAAGGGGCCTACGATCACCTTGGGCTCCAGGAGCATCTGCTGCTCCGCCAGGGCGCGTCTGCCGGAGGCCTCCACGATCGGCGTCACAGGCGTGGAGTCGTCGTCCGCGGTAAGCTGGATGCTCGTCCGGATCAGCGCGGCTATGGTCTCCCTTGGGTCGTCCATCGCGGGTTCATCCCGTCTTCGCCAAGCCTATCCGGCGGCCTAGCAGGTGGCGGAGCTCACGCTCCTCCAAGCGTAGCTGTGCGATGCGTTCCTCCGCCCTGTGCAGTCGCTCGAACGCCTGCACGGCGGCCAGCAGCACGGCCCAGCGCTGGACGAGCGGGTACTCCGCCTCGCTTCCAGCCCAGCTCTTGCCCGTGTAAGCGTCTATGTACGCGTCCGCCTGCGCGAGGAACGCGGCAAGCTGAGCGTCGCTCACCTCCGCCGTGGAAAGGAGCGTGGCGTCACGGACCTGGCCTATGGTTGCGTAGCCCATCTCCCATCACGGGGTAGAGGAAGCCCGTAGCCGGGTCGTAGGTCCCCAAGACGAGGCCGCACCGCTCGCAGAGGGCCTCAAGCATAGAAACGCGCTGCTCCCCCGGGATCGTCGAGAACCTCTCGTCCCGATGCTTCTCGGGAAAAGGCACATGGATGACGGGGCTTAGGCACTCGGGGCAACGCCGCGAAGTGGCCCGAAGTCCAGGAGACCTCGACCCCATCCCCCTCTCCTGAAACGCGAAGCCCAGATAAGGCACTGCTTGTACCGCGAAACGCAGAGGAGCCGAGTAGCCTAAGCCTCAGAGCCGCGCTCTGAACTGATTCGGCGGGCGGACCACGGGTCAGACTGGGGTGAAGCCTGCCTTCTCGAAGTCTTGGTCGAAGGTGAGGGCTTTCTCGATGCCTAGCGCCTTCATGACGACGAGGCTCGTGCAGTCTGTGAAGCTCAGCTCTAGCTGCTTGTGGGCTTCGAGAAGCTCGTTCGCTTGTTTGGCGATCTCCTCTGTCACCCATATGGTTCTGAGCACGGTGGAGGCTTCGACCTTTCGCTTGAAAGCTAGAGCAGCGGTGAGGCTGGCCCTATACCTGAGCAGGGTGATGGTCTCGTCTAGGACGTAGTTTGTTGTGTAGGGTGTGCCGTACGCTCCCCTGGCTAGGTTGCTCTTCGCCACCCCCGCCTCCTCATGATGTACGTCAGCCTCGACCTCAGCGGCGTAGAACCAGCTGGTGTCGATGAAGATCAAGCCCGGCCACCGTAAAGATACTCGTCATGCCTTTCAGAGGCATCACGAGCGCCCGTCTTGGAGACTGGTGGGCTGAACAACGGATCGTCCGCGCGTATCTTCCCCTCGGTCTTCACGTAGGCTGCGACCGCCTCGGCGACCAAGGCTTTCAACGACTTCCCAGAGGCTTCGCTCAGCCTCCTCAGGAGCTGGTAGTCAGCCTCGCCGAGAACGGTCTGCACGACCTTCCCCATGAGCCTTTCACCATGTTACATGCAAGATGGAAGATGATATAAGGATTCCTCCTATGGGTTCTGGTGACTATCTGGGCGTTTGAGGGTGTTGACTGGCGGGCGGTGACGAGCGGGCGTCCCTCGCGCTCCGCTACCCCTTTAGCGTCAGGGGGGAGCCTGGGCTACTCGAGTCTCTCGATGTGGAACTGAAGCAGCACCGAGCAGGATAAGTAGGAGGGCCTCATGGAGGAAATGCGTTAGGGCCCGTAACACCAAGCGTGATGTTGGGAAGGCCAGGAAAGAGGACTCGCGGTGGACGTACATCGTGGAACCACATGGGCCGTGGATGAAGATCTACCAAGGGAAGCGTTGGCCCAGCTGGCGCCATGCGACCATATATCCCCCTTTGTCGCCATCCCTCGCTGCGTCCTTAGAAGAGCGTCTTCACGACATATACTCCGTCAATGGCGCCTGGCGGGACACAGAGCGTATGATGTCGTCTACCTTCGCGGTTAGGCTCTCAAGCGGCTGGGTCATCTTGACTCTCCGCGACTCCAGGGCGTCCAGAATCCCTTTTAGCTCCGTCTGTATGAGTCTCTGCAGGATCTTGTGCACCTTAGCCCTAAGCTCGGTCTGGTGCCCCTTGGAGAGGGCCTTCCAGACAGGGTTGAACGTCTGCATGTTCATCTTATCTATTTCGAGATAGGTCTCCGTGCTAGGGCCTCCCCGGCCAGCCCTTATGGCAGTTGCGACGAGCCCGCGGAGTACGAAGGGCGTAACATACTCATCATCGTCCTCTGCGGAGAACGGGTAGTAAAAGAGAGGAGGGACCTTGTTTTCGAGGCTTATGGGAGATGCAAACGCCTGGTTAAGTTCACGGACCCCAAAGCTATTCGATTTCACAATCTCTTTACGAGTGAAGGTTAAAACGGGGAACGGGACGTGCGTCCCCGTGGCCCTCGGGAAGACACAGTAGCATATGTCATGTCGCAGTCCTGTCGAGGAGTAGACGGTAATCCATCTCACGAGGTCCACCGGACGGAGCCCCAAATACCTGTTGACCTGCTCAGTGTCCATGTCGTGCCCACCCTTGCATTCGCAGACCAAGCAGTGGAGGTATTTGTTGCATACCACTACTAGGTCTGGCTTGACCGTCTCACCCGTTCCTGCGCATGTCATCTGTTGCTCTATCAGTTGGACCTCGTATCCATGGTCTGCAAGAACTGTTGGCCATCGGTCACCTTTTTTGCAGAGGCCTATCATATAGTTGATGAGTCTCGTGTGGTCGCTCACGCTCATCTAGTCACCACGGCGAGCACGTTCATCGTCATAGAGACAGTTTATCGAGGCCGCGGAGGGTGAGACGTGAGTCGAAGTTGTGTTGGAGGTTGACGTACAGTCTCATCAACGTGTTTCCACACGAGCCTTGCGGGATATAGACCCGGATCAGTGACGGGGCAACCTCCAGATCGATAGGTTGGCCGGTGTGCAGGTCGACAGCGACTACGCGGCGCGTCTCACCGTCCTTACTCACCTTGATCCCCCACAGTCTGAAGGGGGGGCTAGGGTCAAGCAACCTTTTGAGGAAGACATCGTAGTCCGGGACCTCTCGCTCGAACTCCAAGTCGTACGCCTGTCCCTTGAACAGCGTCCTTCCTTCGACTTCCTCTACGCCAATGGAGCTTTGTTCGACCTCCTCGATCACTGTCTTATAGAGAGTCCGTGTGCTGTTCACCAAGCCGATATGATTGTCCGCGGAGGTGCCATCCAAGACTATGAAACGTCCATTAAAGCTCACATCATCCCTTGTATAGGAGGAGCCTGCCCCCCGTTGAACCCTCAGTCGCTCGTAGGAGATCGACCTCCTGATCGATTCGCTCTCTCGTAATGCGGAGATCGCCTCGGACGAGCTTCTTCCAGAGACTGCCATCGTTAACTCTTCAATCGGCGACTCCTCTTCTCGGCTGGCTAGGATGTCGGTGAACCTCAAACCGAAACCTTTGTAAGCGTTGCCTGGAAGGCTACTGATGCGTTCCAGCATCTCCGACGGGATCCAAGCCCTGTCGAGCTGAAGATGGCTCTTGTCCACAAAGCTTCTATACAGCAGGTTCACGTCCTCCGCGAGGTTAGGCGTGTGTAGCACCCAGAAACGTGGGTCCTGCATGTCGACGTAGAAACGCACAACATCCTTCACTGCCTGCGTTTCAGCCCTGAGGCAGAGAACCTTGAGTTCTGGGAGCCCTGTGTCAAAGACTCTCGCTTCCCCGCCTTCAAAAGTAAACCGGGAGGGTAACTCGCTGTTCGATTCAGTTATGTAGCTCTTCAGGGCACGTGGCCTTCCTCTTTTCTCGACCTCTTCCTCTTCTTCCTCCTCGATGGGTTGTTCTGCGGTCATGATGTCCTCTAGGATCTCCATGAACTGCTTCCGTGACTCTATTATCGGAGCCGCTGGCCACGCAGAGTCAGATAGACCCCCCGAGGCTCCTTCTTTGATCGCTTCCATGGCTATTATATGGTTCAGGGGTCAGTCGATATATACGTTGTTCTGTACATGAGGCGACCTATCGGGAACTAAAGGCAAGGGTCCTGCATCAACCCACGGCCCGATGGGCTACGCTGTTGACCGGCAGCCATGGATACCATGGCATGTTTGTTGACCCCACCTTAGGGTGATCACAAGGCATGAGATCTTTCAGGCTCCCGTCTGTGTCCAAGTACTATTTCGAGGGACGCCCGCTCGTCACCGCCCGCCAGTCAACACCCTCAAACGCCCAGATAGTCACCAGAACCCTCCTACGCATGCTCCTCAATGGCGCTGCTAGTGAGGTGACACGCAGCTCTTATCCCGGGAATGGCTCAATCACTGCGGCGACTGAAGTGCAATCAGCCCAGGTCAGGTTGACCGAGGAGCAGTCAAGGCGTCGGATAGGCTTGTCGCTTCGCGGCTGTTCTCCAGCCGGAACGAGGCGGTCCGAGAGGCCGTTAGGCGCCTGGCGGCCGCTCGCATCTCTGGGTCGGAGTACAGGTGGCCGATCTTCTGCCCTGGAACACGGGACGAGGTGAAGCCCCTAGACAGCCACGAGGATCCGCGGAGCGTGAAGCTGTCCCCGCGAAATGATGGCTGAGATGGAAGAATATCTCCGCCTCTGATTCCCTTGGGTAAGTCATTCAAGCAAGATGGTTCCCTTGAGCCCCTGGAAGTGTCTATCCCCTGTCACGACACCTGCTGCAGCGGCTCGGGCGGTGGCGAGGACGATCGAGTCAGAGAAACTCCAGTCCTTAACGGTCTTCCTTAGCTCATGATGAAGCCTTCCTGCTTCGACTGCAAGCTCTTTCTCAAGTGGGACGATCGTTGTTTTCGATGAGATGAAGGCGAGGTCCTCTTGGAAGAAGCTCCATCCTTCGCGGAGGTACTTCGCCCTAAGCTCAGCCAGGGTGATCGTTGCGGTAGCCGCGTCTCCGCTCTCAATGTACTCCTTGGCCTTATCCCCGAGCGGGCTTCCTCGGAAGTACTCTATCCAGGCGTAGGAGTCGATCACGTACCTATAGCTCATGTCCTTGGCCTTCATCCTCGCGGGTGAACGGCCTCATCTCAGGATGGGCTCCGAACTTCGACCTAGGCACGGGGCGCAGACGGCTGATCAGGGCTTGGATCACCTCGTCGAGGCTTCGGGCGCCGAGCTCCGCCTTCAGCTCTTCCAAGGCGCGCAGCGTGTTCCTCTTGACCTCCACGGTCGTGCGGGACATGTCCGCCATAGCTATGGACTATGGCCCGAGTGATAAGCGTTTCGCCCAGAGCGTCTCGTTCAAGGAGAGGGTTCGCCGTGAGGCTTTCTTGCAGGGTCTCGGATGAACAAGGCACGCTGAGGATGCGACGATGAGGGCTCGGCGAGACGTGATGCCGCCGAAAATAGATCGGTGCCCCAGATGACGGCCCCTCGCCAGTGCGTTGAGATAGATCCTGTTTGTGCCTGTTGCGGTCAAGGCCTCGCAGGGCGTATACTGCTTAAGTCGATTCCCCCTTGGTGGCTTCGAGGCTTACATCGAGATCGCTGCCGAGCGGGCAGTTGGTTAACTGCAGCAGTGATTCGAGCCCTCGGTCGGAAGCCTCGACGTTTCGGGCGGGGACTCAACACAGGAGCTGTTGCTGACTTTGCATGACGGCGGAAGGGGAGTGATGGCAAGGCATATATTGGGGGGCGACAGTACGCCGAGAGGCGCTAGTGGTTCACGGTGGTCTCGCGAGAATCTTATCCCGTGGAGGACTACCTGAAGCCAGGAGACCACCTCTGCTCCTTCTACGAGACGAAGGAGGAGCAGTTCCAGATCGTGCTGCCCTTTCTCGCGAACGGCCTCGCCAAGGCGGAGAAGTGCGTCTACCTGACCGACGAGAACACGGCCGCGGAGATCAAGGCGGGGCTCCTGATGCGCGACGTGCCCGTTGGCCGGTACCTCCAGTCAGGCCAGCTCAGGATCGTCACGGCGAGAGACTCGTATCTCCGCGATGGGAGGTTCGATCCACACGCGATCATCTCCTTCTTCTCTTCGTCCATTGACGAGGCCGTGAAGGAAGACTACACGGGGCTTAGGGTGGCAGGGGAGACCTCCTGGATACTCCGGGACCTCAGAAGCCTCGACGACTGGATAGCGTGGGAGGCTATGGTGAACGTCGCCTTTAGGAACCGGCCCTTCAAGGGCCTGTGCCAGTATAACGTAAAGAGGTTCTTCGGCGACATGGTCGTCAAGGTCCTGAAGACTCATCCCCGCGTGCTGCTGGGCCTAGACCTGTTCGAGAACGTCTTCTACGAGCCGATGAGGCTACCGGTCTAGGAGGCAAGGGCAAGAAGGCCTGACGTCCCGGCTTAAAGCCGCAGTATCCTTCTCATGTTCTCTCCGAGGATCAGGGCCTTATCCTCTCCCGTCAAGCCCGGCATCCGGTCGAACTTCCGGAGTTCACGTTCCTGCGCTATGTAGGGCGAGTCTGAGCCCGCGATCAGCTTCGCGGCGCCCAGCTTTCGGAGCGCTTCCTGAAGCCTCGCTAGGTCGAAGGTGCCCGTGGTGCCCAGATAGACGTTCTCGTGCTCCCCGGCCACCTCCAGGTACATGGGGCCCTGCATGTGGGCCATGATGATCGTCGCCTCAGGCACGCGTTCCGCGAGCGCTCCGATCCTCGCAGGCGGCGAGAGAGCCTTGCCCGAGTCGAAGACCACAGGTATGCTTAACGCAGCGGTCTCCTCGATTATCCGTAAGATAATCGGCTCGTCCAGGGAGAAGCCTTGGCTGCTAGGATGGAGCTTAAGCCCCCTCAGTCCCAGCTCGTTTATCGCTCTCCTAAGCTCCTCGAGAGCCTTATCGCCGTAGTGGGGGTCGAGCCTCGCGAACCCGATGAGGCGGTCAGGGTACCTTTTCACGGCGGCGGCTATGAAGTCGTTGGCCTTCGAGAAGGAGATCCCGGGGTCGGCCTCGTTGAAGGGAAAGACCACCGCCTTGTCTATGCCGAGGCGATCCATGGAGGTGATGATCTCTTCAGGCGACTGCCTGGCCCCGTCGCCCTTGTCCGGTCCTCCTAGATGGTTGTGGGCGTCGATGATCAACCGCTTTCACCCTCGAACGGGCGCATGTCCCATAAAAAGAGGGAGGATGCCAGGCATCGTCTCAGGGGCTCTTGGCAGTGTAGCTTCGGGTTGAACTCCTTGAAGGTCTCGTCAGGGTCGGCTTTTTGCAGGAGCCTTGCCCGTTGGGGGCGGGGAGGCGGGTAGGTTTAAGTACAGGCTTTGGTATGAAAAACTTGGGAGAGAATCATACCATGACCCTTAAGGACCTGGAAACGGCTATCGAGCACGTCCGCAGCCACATGGCCTATCCTGCGACCAAGGATGAGCTGGTTCAGGCGTGCAACAGGATGATGGACGTCCCAGAGGAAGAGCGGGAGTGGTTCCGAAGGACTCTGCCTGAGGGCACCTACAAGAGCCCTGAGGAAGTCCTCAGCGCGCTCCGCGTGTAGCCCGCCCGGCCTTTTGGGCCTCCATCTCCCCTCTTTTTCCCGCGCCGAGCCTATCGCTGGAAAGCCGATCGGCCCTCCAGAGGCCGAGCTGGAGGCTCAGGCTACGCGGCTGGTTTCCCGCCGTCCATGCGGCAAGGTTAAATAGGCGATGAGTATGAAGTAGCCATGGAGGAGTGATATTCTGCGCTACAGCAGAGAACAGATCAGGCCGCACCTTGGTCACGTGGAGTACCCGACGACGAAGACGCAGCTAGTTGAGGCCTGCAACAGGATGATGGACGTCCCCGAAGACCTGAGGGAATGGTTCATAAAGACTCTGCCTGAGGGAACGTATAAGACCGCTGACGAAGTCCTGAAAGCACTAAGGCTGGAGTAGACCGCATCTTACCGGGGCGTCCATCTCCCCGTTTTTCTGCCCTCAAGCTCCCGCCGGAAGCCGAGGCATCTCTCCTGCAGCTTCTTGACCGTCAGCCCGTGGCTTATCCTCGCCTGAACGGTGGGAAAGCTTAAATAAGGCGAAGTATGAGGAAAGCATGGAGGAAGTAATACTATGAGCCACTGGGATGTGACCTACTACAGAAGAGATGAGATAGTCGAGCATCTCAAAGACCATGTCAAGTTCCCTGCTACCAAGAGGCAGCTAATCGAAGCCTGCAACAGGATGGAGCACGTCCGAGCAGAAGACAGGGAATGGTTCGAGAGCGCGATACCTGACGGCACCTACAAGAGCCCTGAAGAGGTTTTCAGGGCGCTAGGCATGGGACACTAGACGACATCCTGTTAGGACGGCAACATCCCCTCTTTTTCCCTCCGTGATTGAACCTGCTTCCTAGCGTTATTCGCAGCCTTAGGGCTACTCCTCTCGCTTGAATGGGCGATAGCCTCCCTGAGGGAACCTGCAACAGCCCTGAAGAAGGCCTCAAGACGCTGGGCGCCTAGACAAAGCCCACCCGTCTCCTCTTGCTCTTCCTGAGCTACGAGACGGAGTTCCTCAGCGATCTCAGCGCCTCTGTCTGGCAGCTCATGCGCCTTCTAGCATATCGTCTACCTTACCGCCTCGCATCCGCCCTTGCTAAGGGTTATAAGCCTACGGCCGAGCGTACCGTTCCATGGAGGCTCTTGGCATGAGGCTTGCCTACGGCGCGATCTCGGAGGTAACGGAGGAGAAGCTCCTCTTCGCGAAGCAGCTGGGCGCAACCGACATGATCGTCCACTCGCCTCCCCTGCCCGGAGAGGGATACTACGAGTTTCTTCCGCTCTTGAGGCTGCGGACGCGCGTGGAGGCCGCTGGCCTATGCTTGGCTGCGATCGAGAACGTCCGCGACCCCGCCTGGTACATGAAGGCGATGCTCGGCCAGCCCGGCCGCGACGAGCAGATCGAGAACTGGTGCAGGACACTGCGGAACATGGGCAAGGCCGGCATCCCGGTACTGGGCTATCACTGGATGCCCGCCAGCGTCTGGAGAACCTGCGGGGACACGCCGTGGAGAGGCGGCGCCCGCGTTACGAGCTTCGACTACGAGCTCGTGAAGGACGCGCCCCTGACCCCCGCGGGCACCGTCACAGACGAGCAGATGTGGGAGAGCTTCGAGTACTTCCTGAAACGCGTCATCCCCGTCGCCGAGGAGGCGGGCGTGAAGATGGCGCTCCATCCGGACGATCCGCCCGTGCCCTCGCTCGCGGGCATAGCCAGGATCTTCCGCAGCCACGCCGCCTTCAAGCGCATGATCGAGATCGTGCCCAGCGACTATAACGGCATAGAGTTCTGCCAAGGCACCTTCTCCGAGATGGGCGAGGACGTGATCGAGGCCATCCGCTACTTCGGCAGCCGGAAGAAGATCCTGTACGTCCACTTCCGGAACGTGCTGGGAAGCCCGTACAAGTTCCATGAGACGTTCGTCGATGACGGCCAGACGGACATGCTCCGGGCGATGATGGCCTACAAGGAGGTGGGCTTCGACGGCGTCTTCATAGACGACCACGTGCCCCATGTGGTAGACGACACGCCCTGGGGTCACAGGGGCCGAGCCTACTCGTCCGGCTACATCAAGGCCCTCATCAAGGCTGTGAACGCACTCTCTTGAGAAGCCGAGAGGCGTGATGGGACGCAGATACGGGTGCTCCTAGACCTAGGCTTGAAGGGGACTCCTCCCTCTTCCATGGCCGGGAGCGGTCCATGGGCCATCTCTGGGTCGATGCTAAGCTACTGAACCCTACTACAGGTCATGAAGCCAGAGCTAGGGCCTTGGTCGACACAGGCGCGACCTTCATAGACATTCATGTGAGATACATGACGGATTGAACTTCCAGATCGTTCGTAGGAAGACGATCGAGACGGCTAAGGGTTCTACTGAGCTTGACGAGGGTTTTACAGTGATAGAGGAGAGGAGGGCTGACGCGAGGGCAGCTGAGGGCCTCAGGAGGCTCGATGAGGCTGGGCTTGAGGCTTACGAGAAGCCTTTTATAATACGTGCGATATGTTTCGTATTACGGTGGCGGCTCGATGGCTGAGGTCGTCACGGTGAGGTTACCGCCAGACATCCTAGAGGAGCTGGACAGGCTGGCGGAGAGGGAGCATAAGGACCGGTCTACGCTCATCAGGGAGCTTCTTGAACGTGGGGTGGGCGAGAAACGGGTTGAACACGCCCTTGAACTCTACCGTTCGGGCCGCGTGACAGGCTGGAAAGCAGCCCAGGTGGCGGGTATCTCCCTCTGGCGGTTCTATGAGGCCCTCAAGGCGAAGGGAGTCCTCCTCCAGTACTCGGAGCATGACCTCGACGAGGACCTTAAGGCGTTGACCGAGGCCTAGCCTTGCCCGCTGTCTCTGACAGCAGCCCGCTCATCTGGCTCTCGAAGGCGGGAAGGCTCATCTTGCTCAAGGAACTCTACGGGAGCATCCTCATACCTGAAGAGGTCTACAAGGAGACCGTGGTGAGAGGCCTGGCTGAAGGCTTCGCTGACGCTCTCGCGGTCAACGAGGCTATCAAGGAGGGCTGGATAACGGTCTCAACCCCAACGGAGAGCGATAAGGAGCTTTCTCGCAGGATCGTGGAGCATGCCCCCGAGGTCCATAAAGGCGAGGCTGAAGCCATCACGATGGCCCGTAGGACCGGTCTCCCGCTGCTGATGGACGAGGCGAGTGGAAGAGCCGTCGCGGAAACCTTCGGGCTCAGGGTCAGGGGTACAGTCTACGTGGTCCTAAGGGGCTTGAAGGAAGGATGCCTAAGAGGGGAAGAAGCCAAAGAGACGATGCTGCGTCTCGTCGAGAAGGGGTTCAGAATAGAGCCGAGGCTCCTATCCCGGATACTAAGAGCCATAGAAGCCCATACCACAGAAGGCCGGGGAGGGTCCATGTCTGGACTCTTGAGGTAAGGCTCTTATCCTCCAACCGGAGAGAATGGACCCCAGGTGTGGTAAGGTTGCCGTTCATCCAAGTTCACCTCGTAGAGGGCCGAACCGAGGAGCAGAAAGAGAGGCTGGCCGAGGCGATAACCAAGGCTACGGTTGAGATACTCGGCGTCGCGAAGGAGAACGTCTGGGTCCACTTCGTCGAGATGCGGAAGATCGACTTCGCCACGGGCGGCGTCCTCAGGAGCAAACGTCCAACCTAGAAGCCCCTCCAGTCTCCTACCCTGTCAGACGGCTGTCTCCGGCCCCGGAGGCCCACCTTTCCTCTCGCGTAGCCTTTCTCTTGGTCTCCTGAGCCCTTGAGAGCCTCCATCGTCCTTCCAGTTGGGCTTGTGCAGCTCGTGTGCGGAGCTACTCCCGTACGGGGCCAGAGTCTATGGGTCTAGTCCTCCCTCTGACCTGCCATAGTCCCTGCCCGTGCGTAGAGAGGAGAAAAGCTGGTTTGGAGGGGCTCCCCGCCTTACTCAGGGCGTCGTGCGCAGTAGAGGATCTCCAGCTGCTCGTCTGTGATGTTGATCATCGAGTGCTGCTCGCCGGGGATGACCCAGACCGCGGCTCCGGCGGGTTGATGCTGGAGCTCCTTACCCACCCAATGCCAGCCGTCGCCTCGGAGCACGTACCAGATCTCGTCCATCCTCGGCGGATGCCCATGCGGCTCAGGAAGGCTTCTCGGGGGCACATCGAGCCTCAGGAAGCCCGCGGCGGCGCCCAGGGGCATGTGGTTCCAGTGCCACGGCCCAAACTCGCCCCCCTGCTGCTCCAAGGGCCTAGGCTCCTGCCAGTGATAAACCACGGCCTTATCGTCGCCCTTCCCCGGCGGGTTCCGGACCACGACCAGCTCCAGGGGACAGTCGGCCTCGTTCGCGAACATGTGGCTAAGCCCGGCGGGCACCTGGATCATGTGGCCCGGCCGGATAGGCCACTTCTCGCCGGAGATCTCCACGGAGCCGCAGCCGTCGACGACGTAGATGAACTCCGCTTGGGCCTCGTGGCTGGCTCGTTCCGTCCGCAGTCCCTCGCGTAGGAGGCATCGGCTGTACGTGTCGAGGTTGAAGCAGACCGCGCCCGTGTCCTTGTCAGGCTTATCGCCCATGCGCCTTGTCCAGATCTGCCATTCCCAGAGCCTCCCATGCGTCACCGTGGGCTGTACATCACGCCAATCGCGAATGAACACCTGCGTACACCTTAAGCCCCGCAAGGGCATGCGCCGCTATTTAAGCCGCATGGCTCGCGTCCAGAGCCTGGAAAAGTTTCTTGATGGCACCGGGACTGGACGAAGGCGGAGAAAAATCGACGGTCGAGTCAAGAAACCCGGAGGCTGTCCTGGGTAACCGTCCTGATCATCCGGCCTGATCTTCGCCAGCCGCCAGGGTTGGGGAAGCCTTAGCGCTGATCCACGCATGGAAGGGAGCCTGTGAGAGAGTTGGGGCTACTCGGCAGGCTTCTCCGGTATGACGGCTATGACGTCTATCTCCGCGGCTCCGGGGCCTAGGCCCACCTGGACCGTGGTCCGCGCCGGCGGGCTCTCGCTGAAGTACCTCTGCCATAGGGCGTTCAGGTACCGTTCACGGTCGGCTATGTCGCGGAGGTAAACCGTGGCCTTGACCACGTTCTGCATGTTGCTTCCCGCGGCTTCAAGCGCGGCCTTGATGCTCTCGAGGATCTGCGTGATCTGGGTTGGGACATCCGCTGTGACGTCGCCCATCACGCCGCTGAGGAAGAGCAGCTGGCCTACCTTCACGTTCGCGAAGATCCCCTTTCGAGACACGATCTCCTTGCTCAAGGCTGATGCCTCCAGCCCAGCGAGACGCTCTTGGCGTTATTAAGCGAAGCGGCTGGGAACGAGTCCCCTGGGCCCGGGGCTCCTCGCCGCGATGAGCCTAGGGGCGCCCCGAGAGGACGAGCGAGCCATAGGAGCCTGCGTTCAGGCCGCGGCCTAGCCCTGTGCGGCTGCGGCGGCTCGGGTTCTTCTCCTCGTGAAGGCCGTTGTCATGATGAGGAAGGCCACGGCCTCTGCGCCTAGGAAGAGCACGGCCCAGTTGGTGAAGTCCAGTAGCTCGTTGACCGGTATGCTGTAGCCTGTGGCGATGGTGACGCTTACTATCGCGGCCACGCTCAAGGCGACGGCGGCCACGATGAGGCCTAGGGCCAGGGGCACGGCTTTCCTCTGAGGCCTCGCCTCCTGCTCGTTGGACCTGCGTCTCCTCGTGCCTAGGACGGCGGCGGCGAGGGCGACTACACCTGCCAGCAGCGAGTAGGGGATGGACTCCTCGACGGGGTTCACCTTGAAGAACACGGCGGTGACTGTCCTCGGACTGAGCATCGTCACCGAGGTCGTCCTGCTCGTTCCCTGGGCGTCTCCAGTCCATTCCCTGAAGACGGCCCAGTAGCCGCGGCCTATCCTGTTCGGCGTCGAGATCGTAAGCGTCACGGGGGTTCCCTGCCTCAGCGTCTCCTGTACCGGGATCGTGTAGCTCAGCTCGCGCGTCGTGGCGGCGCTCGCCGTGATCGTCACGGTGGCCGTGAAGGGGTCGGTTACGCCCGCCGCCTTCACTAGGAGCTCGTACTCTGTCTCCCAGGAGGCGATGACCGTGGAGGGCCTCGTCATCGTTATCACGCCGCTAGGCTGCGTTAGGCTGATGTCTCCCGACCACTGGGCGAAGATCCTGGTCGTCTTGTTGCCCTGATCCACGGGCGTCGTGACGCTGAAGCTGGCCTGCGAGCCCCTTGGGTACCAGCCTGAGCCCTGGGGCTCGCCGTAGTCGCTTATGACGCTCAGGTAGTACATCGTCTCCTCCCATTCGGCGCGCTCCTCCACGGGCCCAGTCATCGTGACCATAGCGGGGTTCTCCGGGCCCGTGTAGTAGCCGCCAGCCCCGGAGCCAAGCCATCGCCGGAACGCGTACTCGATGCCCCTTTCGTCGTATCGGACCACGGTCGGCGAGACCGAGATGCTCGCCGTGGCTCCGGCGTTGTACCAGCCTGAGCCACTTGTCGTTCCGTGCTCCGAGGAGACCACAAGCCGGTACTGCGTATCGTAGTACGCGATAAGCCCGCCTGGGCCCTGGGCTACGACGATCCTGTCGGTGAGACTGGAGCCATCGCTCCAGTTGGCGAAGACGTACCTGGTTCCCTCAGCGCCTGCCTCGACCGGTGGGACTGAGACCTGGTGCACTGAGCCCGGCGCCCATTCCTGCGTGACCGGGAAACTGGAGTACGTGACGTTGTCGATCGTCATGACGCCCTGCCTCGGGCTCTTGTCCAGCGTGAAGACGTAGAACTCAGCCGTCCAGTTGGCGACGGCGGTCTTTGGCTCCTCCATCACGATCGGCTCACTCGTAAGCCCCATCCCAGACGCGTCGCCCGTCCAGTTGACGAAGATGTACCGCGTGTTCTCCTGCGTTATGCCGCCCGTCTCGAAGGAGGCGTAGGCTGTGCTGTTCTCCTCGTACCAGCCTTCTCCGCTGGGCTCGCCGATGGGCGAGGTCACCGTGAGGTAGTGCTCCGTCCTCCAGTTCCAGGTGAGGTTCGACGGAGCGTGGATGACGAAGTCCACGCCCGTGCTCGTGCCCGACGCCGGGACGCTTCCCGTGCCCGTCCAGCCGGTGCAGACATGCCGGGTCTCATTCGTCTCGCCCGGCCAAGGCGAGGTGACCGAGGCCGCGACCGGGGTGCCGGCGGGGTACCAGTGCTCGCCCACGCCTGGGACTGGGGAGTCGTGCTCAGACGAGACGAGAAGCCGGTACTCGAGGCTCCAGCTCGCGGCCTCCGTGATGGGGCTGTTCATCGTTATCGAGGCCGGGTTCACGGGGCCGCTGTAGCTGACGGTACCGGTTCCGTTCCATCCTAGCCAGGTGTATCTTACGCCCTCCTGGGCGGGTGGCGCGGAGGCCGTTATCGTCAGGTTTGAGCCGGCGTTGTACCAGCCGCTTCCCGGGGTGACGCTTCCATAGATCGTGGACATCGTCAGGTAATGCTGCGTCACGTAGCCGAAGACGTAGCTGCCGGGGGCGGAGACCGTGATCGCGCTCGGCGAGCACTGGTACCGTGTGCCCAGGCCGTCGTTGACCACGGCGTCCACGGAGATCACGTGTGTGCCCGTGAGGCCGCTGAAGGTGTACGACTGCCCATTCGCCAGGGTGGCTCTTAGGCTTCCGTCTAGGTAAAGCCCCGTGGAGTAGCCGCCGCCCAGCCCGGTGACGGAGACCGTGTAGCTGTACGGCAGAGGCGAGACCGCGACCTGAGCGCTCCCGAAGCCGGGGACATAGCCCTCCTTAGAGGCTGAGGCGCCTATCGTGAAGGTGCCGGGGGTGGCCGAGGCGAAGGACGCGTTCAACCGGCCGTTTGCGTCCGTGGATCCAAGCGTCATGTTCAAGGAGCCTCCGTTGCTGCTCAGGGTTACGGAGGCGCCGGCAACAGGGCTTCCAGCGGAGGTCACGGTGACCGTGATCACGGACGACTGCACCGTCGTTATCGCAGCCGGATTCGCTGAGACCTCTACGCTCAGCTGTGGCATAGCCTGGAAGTAAGCCGTCTCCGTGATCGGAGCCTTCATCGTCACGTTCGCGGAGCTGCTTGCTCCCGTGTAGGAGCCTTCGCCGACGCCCGTCCAGTTGCTGAAGAGGTATCCGCTGCCTGGGGCCGCGGAGATCCCGACTAGGGCCTCGGCGTCGTGCCAGCCGCTTCCGGGAGAGACGGTGCCTGAGCCCAGGGGGCTGACGCCCATAGCCAGGTAGTACTGCGTCTGCCAGTTCCATGTGAGGCTGGAGGCCTCCGTGAGGCTGAAGGTGACCGTGGCCTCTGAGCCGCTCGCGGGCACGGAGCCTGTTCCCGCCCAGCTTGTGCAGCGGTATCTTACGCCCTCTGACTCGTCTGTGGGGCTTGTGACCGAGGCCGTGACGCTTGCGCCCGCGTCGTACCAGTGCTCGCCGCTGCCTGGAACGGGCGCGTCCCGAGCCGAGAAGACCATGAGCCTATACTGCGCGATCCAGTTCCAGGTTATGCTGGAAGCTTGACTGATGGTGAAGGTGACGGTTGCCCCGGTTCCAGAGGCGGGGACGCTTCCTGTACCGGTCCATCCTGTCGTTCTATACCTTGTTCCAACACCATTATCGTCGGCTGGGCTGGTCACGGATGCATCGATGGATGTGCCTGCGTCAAACCAGCCGCTTGTAGGAGTAGGTGAGTCGTGATCAGAGGTTACGGTCAGGTGGAACTGAGTCTTGTAGTTCCCGGTTACGCTTCCCGCCTGGCTGACGGTGATCGAGCCTGACTGGGCGGAGGAGAGGCCGCTGGTAGATGTCCAGACGTACCTCTTGCCCAGGTTCACGTCTAGGGGCGTGTAGTACGTGAAGCCGATCTCGGAGCCGCTGTCCGCCCAGAGTGCGACGCCGCTGCTTAGCTGCGCTTGGCCGTAGTCCGTGCCGTTTATCGCCGCGACTACGCCGGTGAAGTCTAAGCCCACGCCTGACTGGGTGAACGTGACGAGGTACTGCGTAACGTAGCTGGCGGTCACGGCCGTAGGTCCCGTCACGGTTATGGGCGAGGCTGGGCCGGTTACTGAGTCCAGCCTGAACCGCTTTCCTGCCTGCGAGCTGCTTACCACGCTGGCGTAGCCGTAGGTGACTGAGGCTCCTGAGTCGAGCCAGGTCACGTTCGGAAGCTGGCTCAGGGTCTTCACGTCACCGTCGATCGTGACCACCGTGCCACTCGCGGAGCTGTCCAGTCCATTCGCGGCGAAGGTGACGCTGAACTGCGTGACGTAGCTGCCGAGGAGCGTGGTCGGCCCCGTGATGGCGAAGGCTCCGCTGGGCGATGAGCTGGGCGTCGAGTCGTTAACAGCCACGTTGCTGAACCTGTATCGTGCAGCCGCGGAGCTTAAGCCGGGGACGATGGGCGCCGTGAAGCTGTATGTGATCGTCGTGTCCACGTCGATCTCCGCGTGGAAGGGCAGGTCGCTCCCCGAGAGGTACACTGGGGCCGTTCCATCGATCGTGAGCGTGACGATCGTCCCGGAGCCGTCCAGCCTGATGTTCTCCGAGGCCGTCACGGTGAGGCTGAGCTGCTTGACGTAGTTCGCCGTCACAGTCTTAGCCTTATCCATCAGCACCGTGGTGGACGCGGCGGATGCGTTCGCGATCTCCGCCATGTCCGCGGTGGTCCAGCCGGTGAAGTAGTACCGTGACCCGGGGCTGATATCCACTGATTGAGGCGTAGATATGGCCGCTGCGGCTCCCTGGTCGTACCATCCGGCGCCTGTGGGAGCGGCTACGCCTGAGGGGCTCGTCTCCAAAGCCAAGTAGTACTGGACCCCGTAGCTGGCCGTCTCGTTCACCGGCCCCGTGAGCGGGCCGAAGTCATGCGATGCATCAGTGGAATTGCCGACGACGGAGCTGAGCATGTACCGTTTGCCCGCCGCCGTGGAGGCAACGACCTGCTCGTAGCCGTAGCTGAGGGTGGTGCCTGCGTCTACGAAGACATCGAAGAAGGAGTCTCCGGCGTTCCTAGCGCTAGGCGTGCCCCCGAGGGTTACGGTAACGACTCTCCCCGTGGCGTCGCCTCCTAGGCCCGTCCAGGTCACCCTGACCTGGTACTGCGTCCCGTAGCTGCCGGTCACGGTCAGGGGCTGCGTAACCGTGAGCGGCGACAACTGATCCACGCCGATGAGCCTGAACCGTTTGCCCGCGGCTGAGCTGCCTACGACATCGGCGTACTGGAAGACGAGCACGTTGCCAGCGTCGTACCAGTCGCTGAACGGTAGGTCAGCCCTCGTCCTGCCGGAGCCGTTTATCGTCACGACGAGACCCGTAGCGGTCTCATCCAGCCCAGCCTGGGCGAAGCTGACCTGATACTGCGTCTCGTAGCTGGCCGCGATCGTGTTACCGGCTGAGACCGTGTAGCCCGAGGTCGGCCCAGCCACTGAGTCGAGCCTGTATCGCTTGCCGGCTACGCTGCTCTGGACGGTCTGCTCGTAGCTGTAGAAGACCTTGGCTCCCGCGTCAGCCCAGAGCTCATAGGGCAGGGCGGCTGCGGACGCGGATGAGCCGTTGACGGTGACGATCGTTCCCAAGCCGTCGCTCTTCACGTTAGCTGAGGCGTCGAACCGCTGGAGGTACTGCGTCTTCCAGTTGGCCGTGGCGGTTCTCGGCCCAGTCATCAGGATCGCGTCGCTTCTCAGCCCTGTGCCGGAGGCGTCTCCGCTCCAGCCCGTGAAGACGTGCCGGGTGGAGTCCTCCGTGACAAGCCCGGTCTCGAGCGTCGCGTAGGCCGTGGCGCCGTCGTCGTACCATCCCTGGCCGCCGGGCGTATCGTAGGCGGAGACCACGGTCAGGTAATACTGCGTCCTGTAGCTCGCGGTCTCCGTTACGGGGCCTGTGAGGCCGCCGAAGTCATGCGAGGGCTGAGTCGAGTTGCCGATGACGGAGTCAAGCATGTACTGTTTGCCTTCCATCGTGCTGTTGACCAGGTTCTCGTAAGCGTAGCCGAGGGTGGTTCCGGCGTTAAGCCAGGCGTCGAAGGAGGGGTCTCCGGCGTTCTTGACCGTGGGACTGCCGGCTACAGTGACGGTGAGCACCTTGCCGGTGGCGTCGGCTCCCAGGCCTGTCCAGTCAAGCAGGACATGGTACTGGCTCAGGTAGCTGCCGGTGACCGTGGCGGCCGCCGTGACGTTGATGGGCGAGCCTGGCCCCGTGACGCCGGCGAGCTGGAACCTCTTGCCCACCGTGGTGCTTGCCACCATGGCCTCATAGGAGTAGGCCACTGAGGAGCCGCTGTCCGCCCAGAGCGTATACGGCAGGTCCGCGTACGTCCTCGCGGAGCCGCTGATGGTCACAACGGTTCCCGTCGCGGACGAGTCAAGCCCCGTCTGAGCGAAGGTAAGGTTATACTGCGTCCCGTAGCTGCCCGTCACCGTTCCCGACGTGGTGACGGTTATTGAGCCGGCCTGCAGCGTGGAGATGCCGCTCGTGGAGACCCAGGCGTACCGCTTGGCGGCGCTAACGCCTAAGGGTGACTGGAAAGCGAAGTCGTGAGCGCTATCCTTGTCCCACCAGAAGGAGGCGGGCAGGCCGGTTACGTCGTAGCTGATGCTATCGACGGTGACCACGGTTCTCGCGTAGTCTGAGTCCACGCCCTCCTGAGCAAAGGTGACGTTGTGCTGGACGAGGTAGTTGGCCGTTACCGTCTTAGCCTTGTCCATGAGCACGGACGTGGAGACAGCAGAGGGGTCCGCTATCTCCGTCATGTCCCCGGTTGTCCAGCCGTTGAAGCGGTAACGTGAGGAGCCGGCCGTTATGTCCACGTACTGCGGCGTGGATATCCCCGCCGAGGTGCCGGCATCGTACCAGTCCTCGCCTTGGGGCGTCGCCACGCCAGGTGGGTTCGTGGCCAAGGCCAGGTAGTACTGGGTCTCGTAGTTGCCTGTGATCGTGGTCGACGCGGTGACCGTGAAGGGTGAGGCGGGGCCGCTTACTAACGCGAGTGTGAACTGCTTCCCAGTCTCGGTGCTGGGCACAAGGCCGGTGAAGGCATACGTGACATTGGTTCCGGACTCGACCGTTACATTGTACGGCAGCTCGGCGAAGCTCTTCGAGACGGGGGCGCCGCTTCCCACGGTTACCGTGAGTACGGTCCCGCTTGCCGAGCTGTCCAGTCCCGTCTGGGCGAAGGTGACGTTATACTTGACGATGACGTACACGGTTATGTTGAACGAGGCGTCGTCTGATTCCTTGCCGGGAGGTTGCTGGTGGAAGAGCTTGACCGTGATCGTATAGTTGCCTGAACTCGCATAGTTATGTCCTAGATCCGTGAAGTCGGGAGGGTTCGTGTTGAAGGTACCGTTAAAGTCCTTCGCATGCTGAGGCTCTCCGGTGTACTCCCAAGTCAGGTATGGAGCGCCGGGATACTCCCAGATCGTGTAAGGTGAGTTGTCGCCCCAGTCTATCCGGACGCCGTACTGGTCCATGTGTCCCGATCCGCTCGTGACGTTGAAGACACCGAAGAGCTCCACGGGGTTCTCAATAGTCGGTGGTAAAGACGACACAGGCCATCCATTCACTGTGGTTATGCTGATAGAATAGCGCTCAGGCGGGCTGTCCGAGAACGCTGTGGATGCTAGGATGTCGCTGGTCAGGGGGTCAATGACGAGGACGGTGTAGGTTCCTTCCATCGCTCTGTCCGGTGACAGCTCATAGGCCAATGTGAACGAGCCAGAGTTGTCCGTCTGCGTGGGGAGCAGGTCCGTCCCCAAGGGTCTCAGGATCTGGACGACGAGCGTCTTATCCGCGGGGAGACCCGTGCCAGAGATGACCACTGTTTCCCCGGGCGCGTAGTCCGGTTTGTCCGTCCAGGCGGTTGCTTGAGCCTTTGCGCCCGGCGCATGGCTCAAAGCGCCTATCAGGGCGATGAGGACCATGGCTGTGAGAAGCCATCTGGCGGAAGCCCTATAGGGTCTAGAGTCTAGCCTACTCAGCAAGTTATCTTGTCCCCCCAGTCCCAGCCACCCGTTTATTCCCAGTCTAGCGATTCATCTCGCTAACGAGTCTTTTAAGGCATCCGCACTTATCGTAAGCACGACTTAATGGTACTTCCAGTGCCCTATCGGAAGCCTACCTGAAGGCCGAAGGCTGCATGGCTACGCGGACTGAACCCGCGGATGATAACGGCGCGAGCCCGCCCCTTGGGCTTGGCTCTTCTTCAATGCGCAGGGCGTAGACCCGGCGGGAAGCCGTCTCCGTCGCGGAGCCTAGGGCTGAAGGCCGCGTCACGCCTCCGTTTCTCAGGCTCAGGCTCCGTGCTGAGAGCATGGGCTATGATGGGAGGCGCGCAGATCCTCTGCCCTGCTGCTTTCAGAGGTAGCTTCCCGCGCTGCGCACGTTCTGGACGCCCAGCTCGGTGATGAGGTAGACCTCGCCTCGACGCGTGCTGGTCTTGGAGACCCACTTCCTAGACTCCAGCTTCCGGAGGATCCGCCTCACCTGCACGGCCGTGAGCGCCGTGCGCGAGATGATCTCCTCCAACGTCCGCGGGTTCTTCGAGAGAGCCTGAAGCACCTTCAGCTGATCCGGTTTGAGCGACACCCTAAAGGCCTAGCCCTTATGATGGGCTCATCGCATATGAGCTTTACGCGCCAGCCAGTCAGGAGCCTAGAGCCCCAGCCTCCGCCTCAGGTACTCGCGGCTGACGGCCATGCTCTCACGGGGCGTCCTCTCCGTCCGGTCCTGCTCTATGACCAGCCATTCCACATCGCCGCCTTGGATCGCGTTCATAACCGCGGGGAAGTCCACTGTGCCCTGGCCTAGCTCCGTGAACGTTCGGCCGCGGCCGTCCTTCAGGTGGAGGTAAGGCGTCCGGGCGAGGTTCTGCTTCACGTACTCCGCGGGAGCCAGGCCGCCGACCTGAACCCAGAAGACGTCGATGCAGAGCCCAACGTGCTCCGGCGAGGTCTCCTCGCAGATGATCCGCATGCCCAGGGCGTTGTTTCGGATCTCCGCATCGTGGTTATGGTACAGGGCCCTTACGCCGCGGGCTGCAGCCCTCCGGCCTACGTCCTGAAGCCACCGGGAACTCCGCCGGTACTCCTCCTCCGTGTTCGTGCGGCCTCCAGCGCCGCTGAAGATCAGGTACCGGCCGTCTAGGGCGTTCAGCAAGCCCAGGGCCGAGTCTACGGCCTTCAAGTCGCCTACGCCCATGTGAAGCCCCGCCAGAGCGAGGCCTCGTGTAGCGAAGAGCTGCTTCGCGTCAGGGTACCTGGTCAGGGAGCCGGGGCCCATCTCCACGCCCACGTAGCCCAGGGCCGCGACCTCGTCTAGGACGCCGGGAAGGTCGGAGTCCGGCCTCTGCCCCCAGATGATGAGCTGAGCGCCCACGTTCATCCTAGCCATGCATGGTCACGTCCCTACCGCCTTCGCTCCACACTTTAGGCTTGCGGCCTTGCCTCCGCGCCGGGGCATAGCGCTCTCGGCGTCTGGCCCTGGCGGAAAGTTTATTAGGGCGGATATCGATATTGATATCGACGTCGATATCGGGTGAGCGTATGTTTCCGTTCAGGCATTGGGTCCATCACACGGCGATGGTGCCGAAGGGCTTCCTCCGCTACCAGGTGCTGAGGCTGCTCAACGAGAAGCCCATGTCAGGCTCGGAGATAATGACCGAGATCGAGAAGCAGACCGAGGGGCGGTGGAGGCCCAGCGCCGGCTCCATCTACCCGCTGCTGGCCTGGCTGCAGGACAAGGGCTACATCAAGGAGGCTGACGGCGAGGCGGGCATAAAGCGCTATGCGCTGACGGAGCAGGGCAAGGCCTTCCTAGAGGAGCACGTCAAGACGCAGGAGGAACTCCGCGAGCGCTTCAGACACTTTGGGCCAGGGCCCGGGTTCATGGGACCACCCTGGCATGAGTTCTACCCGGAGAGGGCGACGGAGCTGCGAAGGGCCACAAGGGAGCTCGCGGTCGCCGTCTGGGGTCTCCGCGAGAGGCTGAGACGCGAATACTCCGAGGAAGCCGCGGAGGAGGCCAGGAAGATCCTAGAGGAGGCCGCGCGCAGGATCGACGAGATCACCAAGAGACCGCGGCGGTGACCCGCCCACGGGCGGCGACGCCATCGTAGTCAACGGGCTGACAAAGGTCTTCAACAAGAACCTGGTCGCTGTGGACCACGTCGCCTTCGCGGTGAAGGAGGCGAGGTCTTCGGCTTCCTCGGCCCTAACGGCGCCGGGAAGACGACGACGATCAACATGCTGATCACGGTGCTCAAGCCGACGGAGGTCTCCCGGCTCGTATCGACCTTGGCTCAGTGGAGCTGCAACTCTTCGCGGAGAAGCCTTGGTTGAGGCTTCCATAGGGCCTCTGCCATTGATGGCGGCAGCATTCTCTTTCGACAAGCGTTTCGATGGACTGAGCATCCTAGGCTTGAGCCTAGGTCAAAAGGCGCTTAGACCACGTAGGTTAGGAGCCTTCTCCGCCTTATCTCTTCTAGCACTTCTTCGAGGATGTCTTTGCCCTCGGGCGTAAGCTCCGCTTCATCCTCGCCCTCAATGTCCACGAGGTCCTCGAGCAGGCTAGCCATCAGGCTATGATGAGCCCTAGACCCCTTATAAGCGTTAAGGACACCGCGTTCATCAACCCGTCTTAGGCACGGCGCCGAGGTGAAACACATCAGGGCCGGAGGCCTCGGAGAAGCCCTATGGACGTGCCATCCCGGTTCACGAGGAACGCCCCTATTGGTAGCAAGCCAAGCAGTAGCCGGAGCGCTGATCCACGGCGAGCCTGCCCAGTCTGAGACGCAAGGCGCGCATTTCCTCTCTGGCCGCCGCGAAGCCGCTGTCGCCTTAGGCTTTTAAGACACCCCGACGTAGCCCGGCTCCTAGGCGTAGGCGAAGCCTGCGGAGCCATGGGAAGGTCTGCGGATTGCGTAAAGGGCGACCGATCAGCCATACGTGTATGAGGCAGGCTTCGGGGAGGCTGAGTTCACGGTAGCGCTCCCTAGCCGCGGGGCTCATGGTATGCCTGAGAAGCCAGGAGTTGATCTGCAGAAATGGAGTACGACCGCGTAACCGAGGACATCATCGCGAGGCTCAAGCAAATAGCCGGCGCAGAGAACGTTCTAACCGATGAGGAGAGCCTCCGGGGCTATTCCTCGGACGAGGCCCCTCTGGGCTTGAGGGTTCCGCCCGAGGTGGTCGTTAAGCCCGAGAGCACGGAGCAGGTCTCCGGGCTCTTGGCGTTCGCCAACGAGCGGAGGATACCCGTGACCCCGAGGGGTCGAGGCACTGGGCTGTGCAATGGGGCCGTGCCGCTCTACGGCGGGATCGTCCTAAGCCTAGAGAGAATGAACCGGATAATCGAGGTGGACGAGGAGAACCTGATGGCCGTCGTGGAGGCCGGCGTGATCCTCGCGGACCTCAAGGCCGAGGTGGAGAAGCGGGGGCTCTTCTATCCCGGCGACCCGGGGGAGAAGAAGGCCTCCATAGGCGGCAACGTGAACACGAACGCGGGTGGAATGAACGGCGTCAAGTACGGGAACACGAGGCGTTACGTCCTCGGCCTGGAGGCGGTCCTCGCCTCGGGGAAGACCCTGCAACTGGGCGGGAAGACCCTTAAGCGCTCAGCGGGCTACGACCTGATGCAGCTCCTGATAG
>Ga0315307_1000041_pt1 | contig 53549 bp, 41 predicted proteins | sample TDP2_MG_FD_203079 | JGI IMG/M metagenome (GOLD analysis project Ga0315307, IMG submission 203079) | Freshwater sediment microbial communities from Lake Towuti, South Sulawesi, Indonesia - TDP2 | ecosystem: Environmental > Aquatic > Freshwater > Lake > Sediment | place: Indonesia: South Sulawesi...
GGCGCGCTTGGCGGTGTCATCGCCGCAGAGGTAGGCGGTATAGCCGTGGGCCAGCTCGTGGAGGACGATCGCCAGCAGGAAAGCAGGCAGGCTGACTATGAGGTTCAGCGGGAAGTCCGCCATGTGCGGGGGCCGCCTCAGGGGAGGGCGGGGACGGGCACCTGGTCGAGCACCTCGGCCACGACCTGCTGAGTGTCGGCCTGGCGGACCAGGGCCTCGGGCTTCAGGAAGATGCGGTGGCTGATCACCGCTGGCGCGACCGCCTTGATGTCATCCGGCAGCACGTACCCCCGGCCGTAGAGTGCCGCCCGCGCCTGACCGGCGCGCATGAGGCCCAAGGAAGCGCGCGGGCTGGCCCCGAGTGAGAGCATGGTGTGCTCCCGGGTCTGCCAGACCACGTCCACCAAGTAGTGCTTCAAGGAGGGGTCAATGTGCACCTCCTTGACATACTCCTGCATCTGGCGCACCTCGTCGGTGGGCACCACCGGCTTCACCGAGTGGACCGGGTGCTGCTTCATCTGCCGGTCGAGGATGGTGACCTCCTCCTCGGGGGCCGGGTAGCCCATGTGGATGCGCATCAGGAAGCGGTCCAACTGCGCCTCCGGCAGGGGGTAGGTGCCGCGGTACTCGATGGGGTTCTCCGTGGCGATCACGAAGAAGGGCCGGGCGAGTGGCCGGGTGACGCCATCCACCGTCACCTGGAACTCCTCCATGCACTCCAACAGGCTCGACTGGGTCTTCGGGGTGGCCCGGTTGATCTCATCAGCGAGCAAGATGTTAGTGAAGACCGGGCCCTCCCGGAAGGCGAACTCTGAGGTCTTCTGGTTGAAGATCGAGGTGCCGGTGATGTCGGCCGGCAGAAGGTCGGGGGTGAACTGGATGCGCCGGTAGTTCGCCCCGATGGAGGCGGCGAGGGACCGGGCGAGCATGGTCTTGCCGACTCCGGGGATGTCCTCGATCAGGATGTGCCCGTTGCACAACAGGCCCATCACGACCAGCTCGACGGCCTGCCGCTTGCCCACAATCACGGTCTCGATCTCGCGGATGATGAGCTGCGCCCGCTCTGCCGTCCAAGTCGTAGTGTCCACTGTCCCTATCCTTCCAATCGGCCCCCGATTATAGCACCCCGGCCGACGCGCAACAATCGCGGCGAGGCGGAGCAACGGGCCACCCTCAGTGGGAATCGCCTGGCGCTAGGCGCGGTCGGACCTCTTGGCAGGCCGCCGGGCGCGGCCCGGAGGCACCGCCTTCTCCCACTGGCGGCGAAGTCCCCAGGTGCCCCGAGGTCCTGCGGGGGGCGTCTCATGGGGTACGCGCCTCTCGGACCTCGGCTCACGCTTCCCCGTACTCCTCCCGGACCCTCAGCATGAGCTGGTAGTTCTCCAGCGGCACACCGGTGAAGATGCAGTTGCTGGTGGAGTAGATGTAGGCCCCGGTGCTCACGCCGCCGCGCTCCAGGCAATAGCGCGCGCTCGCTACGATCTTCTCCGGGGGGCCCTGCTGGAGGTAGGCACAATTCACGTTCCCAATCAGACAGACTGCGTCGCCGACCATGTCCCGGACCGTGCCGATATCCACCCCAGCCATCGGGTCGAGGGAGTGGAGCGCATCCGGCCCGGCCTCCACGAGCTGGTCCAGGATGGGCATGATGTTGCCGTCGGTGTGCTTGACGCTGAAGGCCCCGGCAGCGCGGAAGGCCTCCACCTGCCGCTTCAGGAATGGGGTGACGAACTGCCGGAACATGCGCGGCGACAGGAACGGGCCGTCGTTGAAGCAGTAGTCCGCGCACATGAAGATCACCTCCGCGCCGGCCTGGATGAGGGGAAGCGCGAAGGCGATCGCCCGCTCGACGTTCTGGTGCGCCTCCTCCAGGGCGCGCTCCTTCTCCTCGGTGAAGTAGGCCGCCTGCTCCATCATGTTGCTGCCATCCGGGATGGCGAAGGTGCCGTCCGCGAAGGCCGAGACCATGTAGGTGTGGCCGGCGATCTCCCGGATGTACTCGAAGCTGCGAATCTGGTCTTCCCCCTCCAGCCAGTGCAGGCCAGTGATCACTGACCAGCCGAACCGCCGCGCCACCTCCACCCAATGCTCGGCATTGCGCTTCAGTAGGTCCTGCCGCCTGGCCCCAGCAATGCCCTCCAGATGCTCTCTCCGCAGCGCCGGCATCCCCAGCAGCTCCTCGGAGAGCTGGAACTCAAGCTCCAGATGGGGCACGAGGCCATCCGGCTTCTGCTTGTTCAGGGCGGCGACTGCCCTCTCGCGGGGCGTCATGCGCGACCTCCCCTGGCACTCGCAGGTGAAGGCTCGCCCGGCTTCCCTGTCAGGGGCTGGCTCCCTCCCGGCCGCTCCTGTGGCCAGCCATCGCGCCAGGGTCTCTCCCGCGGCCGAGACGGCCCAGCAGGGGCCTCAGTCCGTTGGTACACCGTCAGGTGCGTCACCAGTGGCGCCAGCTCGGGATGCGGCGCCGTGAACCGCCGCGCTTCCCGGTAGTGCCGGAAGAACAGGTCCCTGTCCTGCGGAGTCTCGAACAGCTTTCCCCCGTTGAAGTGCCGGTTCTGGTCCACCTCGAACGAGCGCAGCACGATGTAGTCGGGCTTCAGCTCTGTGATGATGCGCTTGAAGAGGACCCCGTTCGAGCCTGTGCTCGCCTTGAGCTTCACCACTCTGGGAGTCACGAGGCCGGCCATGTCAATGACGCGGCGGCCTGAGAAGTAGCCCTGATAGCCGATGGCCTCCATGGCGACACCGGCATTGGGCGGAGTGTGCTCTCGCAGCCAGAGGCCGAGGCCGCGCCGCAGGCCCCACTCGTTCTCCTGAAAGAGCCTGGCATGGCGCGCCTGCCGAGGGAGCTGCTTCACCAGGTTCATCAGGCCGGGAACCAGCGCCGCGGCCGCCACGGCCATGGCCGCGGCCCGCCACTTCCAGTTCGCCCTTCCGTACGCCACCCAGGTGAGCACCTGCCCGACACCCGTGCCCCCGAGGGGTAGACAGCAGAAGAGCATCGGCACCAGATACCACTGATACATGGGCGCTCTGCCCAGGTACATGAGGACTGCGTAGACCGGCGGGAAGACAGCAAGCAAGAGGGTCTCTCGCCGCCTGCTGCGCGCCGCGGCATAGAGCCCCAGGCCCAGCAGCGCCAGCCATCCAGGGAAGAGAGGATGGTCGCTGGCAAATCCGGTTCCGGACAGGTACCAGTGCGACAGCCGGCTGACGTGCTGCGGCTGCACCAGCAGCCGCTCCCGCCCCGGCCTCACTACTCCCTTCGCGCGAACCGTGTTGGGGATCGGGCTGCCGAAGTAGAGGAACGCGAAGATGACCCACGGCGCGATGGTCGCAATGAACCCCGCGGTCTGCGCCAGCGGCCTGCGGTACCGCGTGACCAGGGTCGTCCCGACGACCAGGCCTCCCCAGATCAGCCCGTCCAGACGGCAGAGCGCGAGGGCCGCCGCGGTGATGGTCGCCGCCACGCTCCTCTGCCGCGAGAGGTAGTACAGGCTGAGGGCCATGAGGAAGAGCACCAGCGGAGTCTCCATCCCGCCCAGGGAGGTGCGGATGACTAGGGGATGGAGGTAGAACAGGAGCGCGCCGGCGGCCGCGCCGGCCCTGTGGATTCCCAGCCCGACCAGCGCGGCATAGGCCAGCAGGCCGGCGGCCAGGCCGAAGAGGGGCATGAGGACTGAAGCGACAGTGGGGATGCGCTCCGGCCCGAGGGCGAGGCCGAGCGCAGCCAGCAAGAGCGTCTGAAGGGGTGTTGTCGTCCCCAGCACGCGCTCGCCGGTGTTGTAGACGAACCCCTTGCCCTGGGCCAGGTTCCCGGCATAGCGGAAGGTGATGAAGGCGTCCTCCAGCGTGATCCTGGTGCTCAGGCCGAACCACGCCCACACCGCCATGCCGATCGCGGCGAGCACGGCGAGGACGATCCTGTCTTTCCTCTCAAGGTCGAGAGAACTCGGCTCCGGCGTCATGGATATGGATGCTCTTGTGAAGGCGCGCTCCGGCCCAGGACTATGTTACCATAGGGGCTGCTGCATTGCCCCAGTGTCGGGTCTGGCAGGAACTTGCCTCCTCGCCGTTCCCGGGCTGTGCAACCTGCATGTGGCTGGCTGGCCCGCCTCTCTGAACGGCGGGCATGCTCGGTCGCCTCCGGCGACCGGAGACATGCCGGCCGTGCAAGCCAGAGGAGACCCAGGGCAGGTCGCGCCCCTCATCTGTCGAAGGCCTGTGGCCATGTTTGACGATCCGGGGGAGCCTGGGGAGCGCCGTCAGCTCGCCGGCGCCATCGAGGCTGTGCGCCACCACAACCCGGAAGACGGCTGGACGGTGGCGCGCCTGCGCGTGCACGACGGGCAGAGCGAGGCCGGTGGACTCGTGTCGGTCGTTGGCAACCTCGCCCAAGTCCAGGAAGGCATGGAGGTGAAGCTCTGGGGCGACTGGGTCACTCACCCCCAGTATGGCGAGCAGTTCCGCTTCGTGCGCTACGAAGTGGCCAGGCCGATCACGGCTGAGGCAATAAAGCGCTTCCTCTCTCGGGGAGCAGTCAAGGGGATCGGGCCGGCCACCGCACAAGCCCTCGTGGGGCGATTCGGAGAGGAGGCTCTGCGCGCGCTCGACGACCCCGAGAAGCTGCGCGAGGTCCCTGGCATCGGAGCCAGGCGAGCGCGCGCCATCGCCGAAGACTGGCGGCGGCAGCGAGAGGCGGACAGCCACGCCGTCCTCATGCGGCTGCAGAGCATGGGGATCAGCGCCGCCCAGGCCATCCGCATCCATCGCCACTACGGCGACGAGTCGGCGGCGGTAGTCGAGCGGAACCCCTACCAGTTGGCAATGGAGGTGGAGGGCATCGGGTTCAAGACCGCCGACCGTGTGGCGCGCGCCCTGGGGGTGCCGAGCAGTTCTCCCTTCCGCCTCCAGGCCGGGATCGTTTACGCGCTGCAGGAGGCGGCCCAGCAAGGGCATTGCTTCATGCCCAAAGACCGCTTGCTGGAGTACGCGGGGCGCCTGCTGGAGTGCGAGGAGGCGGAGTCCCTCGCGGACGCGCACCAGGAGCTGGCCGCGCGCGACTGGGTGGTTATTGACGATGCGCCAGAGCTTCGTCCGCTCACCGGGCAGGCGTCCCCTGACCGCACCAAGGCGGTCTACCTCCCTCGCTTGTCCCGCGCTGAGCACGAGGTGGCCCGCCACCTGCGGCGGATCCAGGCGGCCGGCGCGCAGGCCAAGGCCACGGCAGAGTCGCTGCGCGACTGGCTGACCGGGGACCGTCGGGTGGGCGAGGCCGAGCTCTCCCAAGAGCAAGCTGAGGCAGTGCGCCTGGCGCTGACCGAGAAGGTGGTGGTGCTGACCGGCGGCCCGGGTGTGGGCAAGACCACGGTGACGCGCGCCATCGTGGAGGTGTTCGAGGAGTCGGACTGTGAAGTGCTCCTCGCCAGCCCCACGGGCCGCGCGGCAAAGCGTCTGTCGGAAGTGACCGGCCGGCCGGCGCGGACCATCCACCGCCTGCTGGAGATAGACGCCGCCACCTGGCGCTTCCGGCGCAACGAGGAGCGACCCCTGGAAGGCGATGTCGTGATTGTGGACGAGTCGTCCATGCTGGACATCGAGCTTACCTGGGCCCTGGTCCGTGCCATTCCCGACCACGCGCGCCTGGTGCTGGTGGGCGATGTGGACCAGTTGCCCTCCGTCGGGCCGGGGCTGGTGCTGCGCGACCTGATCGCCTCCCAGGCGGTGTCAGTCGCCCGGCTGACAGAGGTCTTCCGCCAGGACCGGGAGAGCCGGATCGTGATGAACGCCTACCGGGTGAACAGCGGCCTGGTGCCCGAGTTCCCCACACCTGCGCGTCCGGACGATGACTGCGTCTTCATCTCAGAGAGCAGCCCTGAGGTGCTGGTGAACCGCGTCTTGCAGGTGGTCGGCGAGGAACTCCCGCGACAGGGCTTCGAGGCCTCCGACATTCAGGTGCTCACCCCCATGAACAAGCGCAACCTGGGGACAGTGCAGCTCAACGCAGTGCTCCAGCAAGCGCTGAACCCTCCGGCCGGGGCCAAGCACGAGGTGCTGCGAGGGGAGAAGTGCATCCGCGAGGGGGACCGCGTGATGCAGAACGTGAACAACTACGCCAAGGATGTGTTCAACGGCGACGTGGGCACCGTGCTGGCGATTGACCCCGCAGCCAGCAGGGTGACCGTGCAGTTCCTGGATGCGACCGGATGGTATAGCTACGACGAACTCGATGAACTCGAGCTGGCCTATGCGTTGACGGTCCATAAAGCTCAGGGCAGCGAGTACCCGGCGGTGGTGCTGATCTGCCACACCAGCCAGTACATCATGCTCCAGCGCAACCTGCTGTACACGGGGCTGACGCGCGCCCAGCGCAAGTGCGTCTTTATTGGCAACCGCCAGGCGATCTGGACCGCGGTGCGCAACAACAAGCCCGCGCGACGATGGACGCGGTTGAGGCAGTTGGTGGCGGGATGAGATCGGCATCAGAACCGCAGATAGACGCAGATGAACATGAATACCCGCCGGGGCAGGTCGCGGACCCGCCCTACCTGTCCCGCAGGAGGGCAGCCGGAGGCGGCGGGCGTAGGAACGCCCGCCTACAACACCCGCATCGGACAGGGTGACCAGGGCGAGATCCTGGAGCAATCTCAGCGATCTACCCGGTCGGGAGGGGATCGAGATCACTCGCGCCTGGCTGAGATCCTATTGGCTGGCCAGGGACACGCAGCCCCCTGGCTCTGGGGAAGCGGAGGTGTAGGGCGGGCGTGCCTACGCCCGCCTGGCGTGGCAAGGTGAGTCCATCATGCGAGGCCGCAAGCATCTCCGCCGCCTTGATCGCATTCTCCCGGGGCTGTCTCCGGTGCTGTTCTTCATTACCTGCTGCGTGACGCAGCGTCGGGGGGTGCTCGCGAGCGATCCAGTGAGCGCGGTTCTGGTCTCCGCGTGGCGCGACGCGGAAGAGGTGCACGGTTGGGCGGTCGGGCGCTATGTGGTCATGCCGGATCATGTGCACTTCTTTGCCAGTCCCCGTGGCGAGAAAGCAAAGAGCCTTAGCCAGTTCATCGAGTGCTGGAAGCGATGGACATCCCCGCAGATTCGAGCCACTGGGGTGTCATCGTTCTCATGGCAAAGAGAGTTCTTCGACCACCTGTTGCGAGGCGGAGAATCCTACGAAGAGAAATGGGAGTATGTGAGAGCCAATCCGGTGAGGAGGGGCCTGGTACGCTCTGCGGATGAATGGCCGTACCAAGGAGATGTTAGCATCCTGCGATGGTAGCAGGCGACGGCGGGCGTAGGAACGCCCGCCCTACAGGTGTGATGAAGCGGCGACGCAACGAGCTCAATGATCTCACCGGGCGAGAGTGGATCAGGTTCACCCGGACCTGGTTCATCTGTGACTCGCCGCGCTACTGGCGCAACAAGCCGACGGAGCTGCACCCGGCGCGCTTCCCGGAAGAGATGGTGGCGGAGTTCCTCAGGTTCTTCACCAAGCGCGGAGGCGCGGTGCTCGATCCTTTCGTGGGGTCGGGCGCCACTTTGGTGGCCTGCGCGGAGAACCAACGCATCGGCGTCGGCATAGAGCTGAGCCCACGGTACGCACGGACCGCGCAGGCCCGCGCCCAGAACCTGTTGTGCCCGCAGGTGGTGATCCAGGGAGACGCACGAGGCCTGGGCGAGAGCCGCTTCTGGCAGCCCCACCGTGAGCATTTGGAGGCAGCCGGCATCGAGCACCGCCGCGGCCTGCCCCAGTTCGACTTTGCTATCACTTCGCCGCCCTACTGGCGGATGCTGGGCACCAGCCGAGGAGGCGTTCTCTCGAAGCACAAGCAAAGGGCTGCCAGCGGCCTCGACACAGTCTACTCCCAGCGCTCAGATGACCTGGGGAACATCGCCGATTACCGGGAGTTCGTCGGAGCCCTCGGCCAGGTGTTCGACAGTGTCAGGAGGTGCGTCAAGCCCGGCAAGTACCTGGTGGTGGTGGCGCAGAACCTACGTGATCCGGCAGGACGGATCAGGCCGCTCGCCTGGGACCTGGCGCGCCGCATCGGGAGGCGGTGGCGGCTCCAGGGAGAACGTATCTGGTGCCAGAACACCAAGCCCTTGGGCATCTGGGGATACCCAAAGATCTTCGTGCCCAACTACCACCACCACTACTGCTTGATCTTCCAGAAGCAGGGGTGAGATGAGAGCCATCGTCCTCGCGCTGGTTGGCATCGCCACTATGGCGGCCGCGGCGGCCGCCGGGCAGCGCCTATCGCAGGAGGCAGTGATGAGTCCGTCTGAGTATGAAGCCCGAATCCAGGCCGTGGGGAGGCCCCGGCTGTTCTTTCAGGCGAAGGAGCTGGCGCGGCTGCGGGAGGAGATCCGCACCAGCCGCCGGGGCGAATGGGAGCGGCTGAAGTCGGCCGTGGACAAGTCGCTCGATCGCGATCCACCAGAGAACCGCCCCATCGAGGGCGACCCGACCCGGCCGGGTACTCCCAATGATGAGATGCTCTGGCAGCGGGTGTTCGGCTACCGCATCCCGGGCCTGGCGCTGGTGGCCCTGCTCGACCCTGACCCGAAGTACTTCCAGGCAGCGCGCAAGTGGGCGCTCAAGCCAGGTGAGTATCCCCTCTGGGGCGCGGGGGTCTTCGAGGGCACCGACCTGGCCGCGGCCCACGAGCTGTACGGCATCTCGATCGCCTACGACTGGCTCTACGACCGCTGGTCGCCCCAGGACCGGGAGCGGCTGAAGAGCATTCTCGCCGAGCACGGCAAGGTGATGTACGAGGCCGCGGTCGGGATCAATGAGCGCGGCTGGTGGAAGACCTCTTGGCGACAGAACCACGCCTGGTGCAACTATGGCGCGCTGGGCGTCACCGCGGTCGCGCTCGCCGGCGATGTGCCCGGGGTGGGCGAGTGGCTGGCGAAGGCCGAGTGGGCCTTCGAGCACATCGTGGGCGAACTGCCCGAGGAGGGCGCGTACGAAGAGGGCGTGCCCTACTGGGGCTATGGCATGGAGTCCCTGGTGCGCTTCATCACCGGGGTCCGGCCCTACCTCTCGCAGGACTTCTACGCCTCGCCCTACCTCCGCAACACGCACCTCTTCCGCCTCTACATGGCGGGGCCGAGCGTAAGGACGATCGCCAACTTCGGCGACGGGCCTACGCGCGACTGGCACGCCATCGCGCCGCTCATGTTCCGCCTCGCCGCGGAGTACCGGAACCCGCTCGCAGAGTGGCTGGCGGAGGCGCTGCCCCAGAGGAACGACCTCGACGCGGCCACCTACGAGCTGCTCTGGCGGGACTCGACAGTGAGCCCGGAGGGGCCCGCGCCTCTGCCGCTGTGGCACGCGTTCAAGCAGACCGGCTTCGCCGGCGCGCGCACGAGCTGGAGCGATGACGCGCTCACGGTCCATCTGCGCAGCGGCAAGGCTGCGGTCTCGCATTCCCACCTGGATGTCAACAACTTCCTGCTGAACGCGGGTGGCCAGTGGCTGCTGCACGATTACGGTTACGGCAAAGTCGGCCCCGGTTACTTCGGCAAGGACGTGGACTACTTCAGCAACGACACCGCCGGCCACAACTGCCTGCTGATCGGCGACAAGAACCAGCGCAAGGACAGGGAGAGCGCAGGCACGATCACCGACGCGGCCGAGGCGGATGGGCTCATCTGGTTCCGCTCTGATGCGACCAAGGCCTATGAGGGCGCGGAGTCGGTGGTGCGCGAGCTCGCGCTGGCGCGGCCGCACGCAGGAACAGGCCGGTGGGGCTACGTGGTGGTCCGCGACCGCGCCCGGACGAAGGAGCAGCAGACCTTCGACTTCGTGCTTCAGCCCGCTGGGCCGGTCAGCTTCGGCTTCGGTTCGGTGCGCCCTGCCGAAGCCGAGGCGAGTTCCCAGCCTGCCCCGGCAGGGCAACCTGCCACAGAATCCACCAGTGACCGATTTGTGATCCATGCCGAACGCGCGTGGCTCGCGGGCCGGGTGCTGGCCCCGTCGGGAGTGACCATGCGCGTGCTGCCAGGCATCGGCGAGCGCGTCAATGTCGAGAAGCCGCTCACTCTTCGCATCTCGGCCCCGGCCGCCGCCCGTGAGATGGAGTTCCTGGTCGTGCTCGTGCCCCTGGCAGACGGCGAGTGGGCGCCAGAGGTCGAGCTCAAGGACGGCGCAGTCTGCGTTGGCAAGGACCGGCTCACTCTCTCGGCCGACGGCACAGCCCCTCCGAGACTACAGCCCTCCTCGTGAGCGCTCTGGCCGGCCTAGCCACACCCCGCCGTACACCAGCTCACGGGTAGAGCTGGTTCGTCTCGCCTGTCTCCAAGTTGGTGGCCTTCACGATCTGGTGCGGAGGCGAACCTGCGATCGTGATCAGCCGGCCGCTATCGTCGAAGCAGGCGAAGCGGTTCTCGTCGGCGAACTGCACCGCGGTTGCGGCCGAGGGCACTGGTCGGACCCGCCCGCGGTTGTCCACGAGCATCGCTCCGTGCCGGGCGCGCTGGCCCCATCCCGGGTGAGGCCAGATGAGCAGTTCGTCTGACTCGGGCCTCACCAGCAGGGCGGCCGGGTCGGGGGGGAACTCCACTTCCGTCACCCTGGCAAGCGACGGCTCTCCGGGCTGCCATCGGACGAGCTGTCTGCGCTGGTGGGCCCGGTCGGTCCCCACCCCAACGAGGGCAAACAGAGTCGGGCCTTCTGACGACCAGGCGAGCTTCGCCTGCTGCGAGTCCTCGGGCAGACCTCCGGCGGCCGAGGACCAAGTGAGGTGCTCGCCGCCATCGCTTCGGACCAGGTGGATGACCAGCCTCTCGGTGTAGCCCTCTTCCTGTTCCATCAACAGGCCGCGGACACGTTTCGTGACCTGGCGCGTCGCCTCCCGCGTCTCGACCAGCGCGACCCATCTCCCGTCTGGCGAGATGCCAGCGAGCGAGAGCGCCGCTCCTTCGGGCAAGGGCCCGGGCGACCAGAGCGCTTGCGCCGGCCGGCCGTCGGGATGAAAGCGGCGGAGCCTGGCTCGATCCAGCGCGTAGATCACCTCCTCGGTGGGAGACCAGGCCCACTGACCGAAGGCTGGCATGGCCGCCAGCGCGCCCGCGGACGAGCCGTCTGGTCGCATCACGTAGAGGCCGTACGGGCCGGACGGCGCTGAGTAGTACGCCATGAACGCGAGATGCTCCCCGCCGGCAGACCACTTGAGTTCAGCGATGGCGAAAAGCTGTTGCCGCCGCAGGGCCTCGGGAATACCGGCATAGCGGGTCTTGCCTTCCCGCAGATCAACCACCACGACCCGCTGCGCCAACCGGCCTCCTAGGCGCCCTCCCCAGGTCAGACCGGCCGGACCGGCCGCCGCGGCCGCAAGTCGCCCATCTGGTGAGCAGGCCAGCCCCTCTGGCTCGCCGCCGAAGGGCCGACGATGGACCCACAGCTCACGGCCCGTGTGGAGATCGAGCACCACCTGGTAGTTGCTCCGGTAGAGCGGGCCCCGCACCAGGTCACCCATCTGCCCCTGCTCCCAGTTGAAGGGCCGCCGCTCCCAGCCTTTGCCGACCTCATCTCGCTGCAGAGGCACCGGGTCGCCGTGCGTCGTCAACGCAAGCACGGCCGCGGCCCGGGAGGCGGAGAAGGCCGAGATGGACTGAACTCGGTCCCGCTGGTAGCGTGTCGCGTAGCGCGCTGCCCCCGAGACGACCGCCATGGTCACCACCAGCCCAGCAACCAGAGCCGGGCCCGCGAACAGGAGCTTGCGCGCGGACTGAAGCAGTTCGCCCCGCGTTACCGCGAGGGCCGAAGCAACTAGCAGGGCTGGCGCGACCAGGAAGCCCCACAGCGCAACATCAGTCGCGGGATTGTAGCCAAACAGCAGAGCGCCTGCCTGGCCCCACAGCAATCCCAGCCCCAGGCCGAGCGCCGTCGCCAGGCAGATCGTGCCGACGAATGACGCGACCACGTATGGGGTAAGCGCGGACACGAACGCGGCCGCCGCGAACACGGAGACCATGGCCAGGCAGAGCTCGGGAAGATAGGCAGGGATGGGCAAGGTGCGGAATGCATCTGGCAAGAGCAGCGCGCCGATCGCCAGGAAGAGCGCGGACCCGATGGCTGTCAGAGCAAGGCCGGCGAGCACTTTGCCTAGCCAGATGCGGCGGCGTGACAGCGGCAAGGCGAACAGAATCGGCACGGTACCGTGGTCGGCCTCGGCCGCGAACAAACCTGCTCCTGCGAAGAGCGCGAGCAGCAGGGGCGTGGCCAGCATCACCATCGCGACCGTGACCGAGAGCGGGTTGATCTCGCCATATCGTTCGTACCCGAGGCCGGGGAAGGCCCGGCCGACGACGGCCTTTCCCGCGGCCAGCAGCAGGGCCACGACCAGGCTGAAGATCAGCAGGGGGCGCCCCTGGCGGACTTCCTTCAGGAAGAGCGGCTTCATCTCAACACCCCTCAAGGGTAGACCTTGGTGATACGGCCTGTGGTGAGGTCAGCGGCCTGGAGGAGAGGGGGGCCGGCGCGGCCGCTCAGCAGGGCCCGGCCCTCACTGTCAATGCCCACGAGCCGGTAGTGCTGCGGCAAAGATCGGATCTCAGGACTCGGAAGGGGCCCGAAGCGGCCCTGCCCATCCACCATGTAGGCGGCTGCCGCGGTCCACACCAGGAGCTCACCTCCGGGCAGGACCGACCGGTCCCGCACCTCCAGGTTGGCCGGCGCCGCGACGCGCGTCGCCTCGGCCTCTCCCACCCTCCAGCGCATGATCTGGAAGGGCCTGGTTCCGATGAGATAGAGACAGCGGCCATCAGGGGACCAGGCCGTGAGGCCGGCCCCAGTCCCCTGCGCGATGGTGAAGGGGCGGGAGCCGTCGGCGGGCACCAGCAGCACCAGCCTGTGCGCCTCACGAGACTCGCCAGACGCCAGCAAGGAGACGCTCAGCGCCACGAACTCGCCCCTCGGCGAGACCTGCAGCCGGGAGAACCACAGTTGCTGGCCCTCCTGGTACGTGCCGCTGGGTGCCCGCGGCTCCCAGACCGTCTCGGCCTTGCCATCGGCAAGCTTGTGTCGCACCAGACGTCCGCCAAGCGTCAGCGTGTAGAGAGCACTATCGCCCGGCGCCCAGCCCCAGGATGTGATCCGGGTGTCCTCGATTCCCACGGCCTCTTCCGGGGCGATGCCTGGTTCAGGGTATTCCCAAAGGACGATCTCAGCGAGCTGCGATCCGTCCGGGCGCATCACCACTATGGACTCGTGCCCGCCCCCGTGCCGCGGGTCGAGGCTGCTGGTCTGGAGAACCAGCCACTCGCCCTCAGGCGACCAGCTCACCCACTCGAGTGGGCCGATGCTCGGCTGCTGGAGCTTGCGGGGCGCTCCTCGAAGCACTCGCCGGCGGCCGCGCAGGTCCCAGACTCGCAGCGACCTGGCCGAGTGACCATCGAACCGGCCGCCGAGGACGGCCAGGTAGCGGCCGTCCGGCGAGAGGGCAGTCATCTTAGTGGTTGGCAGCACCATAGCTTCGCGGCCGGTCTTGAGATCGAGCACCACCAGATGCCGGCTGCGGTAAGAGGCCCCGGTGGAGCGCCGCCAGCGGTGGTCAGAGGTGCGCTCCAGGGGCGCAGGAGAGCCCAGGGAGGTGAAAGTGACTGCTGCCCCTCGGGGCGCGAGCTCCACCCCTTCGATCCTCTCCACCCGCGCTCGCTGGTAGCGATAGGTGTAGCGAACCGCGCCCAGTAGCACCAGTGAGACAACCGCGATGCCCCCTACCAGGGTGGGAAGAGCGAAGGCCCACTTCCGGTTCGACTGGAGCAGCTCACCCCGCGCGAAAGCCAGCAGTGAAGCCAACAGCACCGGCGGCACGATCGCCAACACCACCAGGGCAACATCCAGCGCGTCGTCGTATCCTGTGATCTGTACGCCCAGGATTCCGACCATCCAGGCCACGTAGAGGAAGAGCGCGAACAGCAGGGCCGCCGAGGCGAGAAGCACGCTGATGGTGCGCTGGAGCAGGGTAGAGCAGAACAGTGTGACCGAGAAGCCAAGCAGCACCCAGATGACGATGTCAGGCAGGTACAGGCCGAGGTGGAGCTCTCTCACCGTCCCGGGGATGACCAAGGCATCGGGGACAATGAGCAGCAATGCGCCAGAGGCAACCAGCGCCAGGCCGGCCAGCGCCTTCGCCAGCCAGATGCGAGACCGGCTGAGGGGCAGAGCCAGCAAGTAGACCAAGGTTCCCCGGCCTGTCTCTGACGAGAAGAGGCCTGCGCTGGCGGCCAGCGTCATCACCCCGGTGATCACCACCAGCAGATAGCCGCAGAGCGCGTCCAAGTCGCGCTGATCCACGGGCGCGCGCACGTACTTGCGCGACCAGACCGCGTAGAGCGCAGCGATCAGCGCCGACAACAGCAAGCCCATCCACACCAGCAGATGGCTTTGCCGGTACTCCTTGGTGAAGAGGGCTCTCATGCCCGCACCTGCGCAGACCCGGAGGCGTTGAGCTGCGGCTGGGCCAGGTCCACGAAGATGTCCTCCAGGCCCAGGTCCATCACCTCGACCCGCAGGCCGGGAGCGGAGAGCGAGTCCACCAGCGCAGGCGAGAAGTTGGAGACCGTGAACTGGGTCTCGCGCGCTGCCCGCTCGACGCGGAGCGCTCCCGGGGGAACGGCTGGCGCGCCATCGGGATGCTCCACCCGGAGGCGCTTCACCCGCGCCTTCAGCTCCTCCAGCGTAGACTCCCAGAAGAGCTGCCCCCTGATCAGGAAGCCCACGTGATCGCAGATCCGCTCCATATCGGCGATGTCCTGGCCGGTGATGAGCACGGTCCGGCCCTCCGCGTGCATGACGTCAATCACATTGCGGAGCACTTCTCGCCGGGAGATCGGGTCGAGGCCTGTGAGGGCCTCGTCGAGCAGCAGCAGCTCTGGCTCGTGGCCGATGGCCACCGCCAGCGAGGCGAGGGTGCGCTGGCCGCGGGAGAGGGTCTGGATCCTCTGATGCGGCTCGACGCCCACCCGGGAAAGGATGCCGGAGACTGTCTCTGGATTCCAGCGTGGGTAGCAGCCGGCCATGAAGCTGGCAAACTCGCGCACTGTCATCCACTCCCACAGCGGCTGGAGCGCGGCCACGTGTCCCACCCGCCGCCGTACCGCCACCGAGTCTCGCACCACGTCATGGCCGAGCACGGTGGCCGAGCCAGAGGTTGGGTTGATCAGGTTCAGCAGGCAGCGCACGAAGGTAGTCTTGCCCGCGCCGTTCGGCCCCATCAGCCCATAGATCGAGCCCACAGGGACGTGCGCAGAGACGCGATCCAGCGCCAGCTTCCGGCCAAAGCGCCTGGTCAGCTCGTGAGTGGCAATGGCGCAGCGGTTCTTGCTCATCGTTCCTCCTTCCGCGCCGGCCTGCGCCTGGCAAGGATGTCGCGGAAGAGCTGCAGCACGGCCTCGTGGGAGATGCCGAAGGCGCGCGCCTCGGCGGCCGCTTCCTCCAGCCGCGCCGCCACCAGGCGCTTGCGCTCCGATTCGGCCAAGGCCGAGGCGCGGGCGGCGACATAGGTGCCCTGGCCCCGGCGCGTCTCCAGCAGCCCCTCCCGCTCCAGGTCCCGGTACACCCTGGCCGCAGTGTTGGGGTTGATCAGGAGCTGCTGGGCCAGCTCCCGCACAGAGGGCAACTGGTCGCCTGGCGCCAGCACCCCTGCGGCCACCTGCCGGCGAATCTGTTCGATGATCTGCAGGTAGATCGGGACAGCGGACTTCGGGTCTATAGGAGTGAACATAGCGCTATACCATTGGGCGGCGCCGGGGCCGCCGTGCTGCCGTACTAGTACACGCATATAATACCACAAATCGGGAGGATTTCAACTACCAGTTTCTGCGCCCGGGCGAGGGAGAACGGCCGGTTGCGGGTAACTCACCCGGGGCCAAGGAGAGACGACCATGAACGACTGGGAGAACCAGCAACTGCTCTCGCGCAACCGCGAGCCGGCTCACGCCACATTGGTGCCGTATCCTGACGAGACGACGGCCCTCGCTGGCGAGCGGGAGGCCTCACCCTTCATCAAGCTGCTCAACGGCCGCTGGCGGTTCCGCTGCCTTCCCTCCCCCGCGGCCGTGCCCAGTGATTTCGCTCAGCCGGGCTTCTGCGACGCCGACTGGGCAACCATCCCGGTGCCCAGCAACTGGCAGATGCTGGGCTACGGCAAGCCCAACTACACCAACGCCGCCTACCCCTATCCCGTTGACCCGCCTCGGGTGCCGCAGGACGACCCGGTTGGCCTCTACCGGCGCAGCTTCGACCTTCCCGCCGGCTGGGAGGGGCGCCAGGTGTCCCTCAACTTCGATGGGGTGGACTCCGCATTCTACGTGTGGGTGAACGGCGAGCTGGTGGGCTACAGCCAGGGCAGCCACCTCCCCTCTGAGTTCAACATCACCCGGTATCTGCAACCTGGCACGAATCTGCTGGCCGTCCAGGTGTTCCAGTGGTCAGATGGCAGCTACCTGGAAGACCAGGACATGTGGCGGCTCAGCGGCATCTTCCGCGACGTCTACCTGTTCTCCACTCCTGCGGTGCATCTTCGCGATGTCCGGATTCGCACCAGCTTCGATCCGAGCTACACCGGCGCAAACCTCGACCTCGCGGTCTGGCTGAGGAACTACTCGTCTCAGCCGAGCAGCCGACGCCATGCGAGGGCTCGCCTGCTCGACGAGGAGGGGCGAGTGGTCTGGGAGCTGGTGCTCGGGGAGACGGGTGGTCTCGCCGGCGGTGAGGAGACCTGCCTCACCGCGGCCGCGCCCGTGTCGGCGCCGCGGAAGTGGACGGCCGAGGAGCCCAACCTCTATACACTGCTCGTGACCCTCACCGATGGAGAAGGAGTGGTCCTGGAGGTCGAGCGCTTTGCGGTCGGCTTCCGGCAGATTGAGGTGAGCGGCCAACAGGTCCTCATCAACGGCAGGCCGATCAAGATCCGCGGCGTCAACCGTCACGAGACGCACCCTGACCTCGGACACGCGGTGTCGCTGGAGTCCATGATCAAGGACATCACCCTGATGAAGCAGCACAACATCAACGCGGTGCGCACTTCTCACTACCCGAATGACCCGCGCTGGTATGACCTCTGCGACCGCTACGGCATCTACGTCATTGACGAGGCTGACCTGGAGACACATGGCTTCGCAGTGGTCGGCAGCTTCAGCCAGCTTTCCTCCGATCCCGCCTGGCAGGCGGCCTACCTGGACCGGGCCCAGCGCATGGTGGCGCGGGACAAGAACCACCCCTGCATCATCATCTGGTCTCTGGGCAACGAATCAGGCTACGGACCCAATCACGACGCCATGGCCGCCTGGATTCGCCAGGCCGACCCGACCCGGCTCATCCACTATGAGGGCGCGGGCGAGTCAAAGGTCATGGACCTGGTCAGCGTGATGTACCCGACCGTGGATCACCTGATCCAACAGGGAGGGCGTAGCGATGACCCCCGGCCGTTCCTCATGTGCGAGTACGCCCACGCCATGGGCAACGGGCCGGGCAATCTGAAGGAGTACTGGGAGGCGATCCGCGCCCACCCCCGGCTGCTGGGCGGGTGCGTCTGGGAGTGGGTGGACCACGGGATTCGCCAGCGCACCAAGTCAGGCGAGGAGTGGTTCGCCTATGGAGGCGACTTCGGGGATGAGCCCAATGACGGCAACTTCTGTATTGACGGCCTCAACTTCCCCGACCGCATCCCTCACACCGGCCTGATCGAGTACAAGAAGGTACTCGAGCCGGTGGCCGTGGAGCCGACTGACCTGCTCGCCGGGGAGGTCAGGATCGCCAATCGCTACGACTTCGCGTCGCTGCGCCACCTGGAGGGGCACTGGTCGCTGAGCCGTGACGGAGAGGTGCTGGAGCAGGGCGCGCTGCCTCCACTGGAGGTGCCTGCCGGAGGTCTGATGGAGGTGACACTGCCCTACCATCTGCCGGCGCCTGAGCCTGGCGCAAGCTACTGGCTCAACCTGAGCTTCAGGCTGTCCGAAGCGACCCTCTGGGCGCCCAGGGGACACGAGGTGGCCTGGGCGCAGTTCGAGCTGCCAGTGAAGCGCGCCGCCCCGCCGCGCCTGCTGCGGGATATGCCCACAGTGAGCGCGGAAGAATCGCAGGCAGAGATCATCGTCCGCGGAGAGGACTTCCGCCTCGCCTTCGACCGGTACCGCGGTTCGATCTCGGCCTGGGAGAGTCACAGCGTTTCACTGCTGACTGCGGGGCCGCGGCTGAATGTCTGGCGCGCGCCCACAGATAACGACGTACACGTCGCCCGCGACTGGAGGCGGGCCGGCCTCGACCGGCTCATGCACCGCGTTGAGCGCGTCGCCGTAGCCGCGGCCTCCTCCCACGCGGCCCAGGTGGAAGTGGACTCGGTGCTGGCCTGCTACTCCCTCAGGCCGGCCTTCACGTGCCGCTACCGCTACACCATCCACGGCAGCGGAGATCTGATCATCGAGACCCACGTGGTCCCAGCCGAGGGCCTGCCCAGTCTGCCGCGCCTCGGCCTGGAGATGCGTCTGCCCAGAGAGTTCGACCGATTCACCTGGTATGGCCGCGGCCCCCATGAGAGCTACCCTGATCGGAAAGAGAGCGCGCGGGTGGGCATCTACTCCGGGAGCGTGCAAGACCAGTACGTCCCTTACATCATGCCCCAGGAGAATGGGAACAAGTCGGATGTCCGCTGGACCACCCTGACGGACCCGCGCGGCATGGGCCTGCTGGTCGTGGGCATGCCGGTGATCAGCGTCAGCGCACACCACTACACGCCAGAGGACTTCACCCGCGCCCAGCACACCTTCGAGCTCACGCCGAGGGATGAGACCGTCCTCCATCTCGACCACGCGCACCACGGCCTGGGGAGCAATAGCTGCGGGCCGGGGCCGCTGGAGCAGTACCTGCTGAAGCCGGTGGAGGCGCGGTTCGCAGTGAGGCTGCGGCCGTTCGCCGGGGATGGCAGGACTGCCATGCGCCTTAGCCAGCAGGAGCTGGAGGCGCCTTGACCCCACGCAAGCGCGGCCTCTGTAGAGTGCGTCGCAAAGCCCCCTCCGGGCGCGAAGGTGTGCGAAGCTCGTGTCCCCGCGCTACCGGTAGGGCAGGTCCGCGACCTGCCCCATACCCCGATCCCCACGGCCCCCGCGGTCCGGATGGCTCCGGCCCGCCGGCGATCATTCCGGGAACAAGCTGACCTGCCTCTGCCCCTCCGCGACCACCCGCCTCTCTGCAAGCTCGCAATACGCCGGGTCTATATCAACCCCGATCCAGAGGCGGCCGAGCTGGGCGGCGGCAACGCAGGTCGAACCCGACCCGCAGAAGGGGTCCAGCACCAGCGCGCCCTTCCACGAGTAGAGCTTGATCAGCCGCCGCGGGAGCTCCACCGGGAAAGGCGCCGGGTGGCGCACCTTGCTCGCTGACTCCGTGGGAAAGCTCCAGATGCTGCGGGTGAGGGCAGTGAACTCCTCGCTGCTCAGGTCGCTCTCCCCCTTGCCCTCAACCAGACGGAACTGCTCCTTGCAGAACACGACGATGTACTCGTGCACATCCCGCAGCGTTGGGTTGCTGGGGCTCTGCCAGCTACCCCAGGCCGTGGAGACGCCCACCGAGGCGGCCTTGTCCCAGATGATCTCCCCTCGCATCAGGAAGCCCAGCTCGATCAACTGCTGGGTGATGTAGGATTGCAGGGGCAGATACGGCTGGCGGTCCACGCCGGCCACGTTCACGCAGATACGTGCCCCCGGGCGCATCACCCGCTTGCACTCGGCCCACACATCGCGCAGCAGAGCCAGGTACTCCTCGAGGGGGAGCGCGTCGTTGTGGTTCTTATAGTTCTTGCCGACGTTGTACGGAGGAGAGCAGATCACCAGGTCCACCACCTCGTCCTCGATCATGTCGAGGTGGCGAGAGTCCGCACAGTAGATGCGGTTGCCGAGGGTGCGGGAGCCGACGACGGGCCCTGGAGCGCGTGGGTACATTCCGGGGTGTAGGCATTCGACAGGGGGAACGCCCAGACCTGCGCGGGCAGTCGGCACGCGCAAGGCAAGCTGCTCCCGGTGACGAACAGAACGCCCGGGGCCGAAGGGATGCGAGTCTTCGTCATCCGCCACGCTGAGCCGGAGCCATTTCAGGGTCCGGACCCGCGGCTGACCCCCCTGGGTCGGCAGCAGGCCGAGCGGCTAGCCCGGGCACTGCAGGGGCAGCGGCTCGACCCCATCGTGTGCTCGACCATGCGGCGCGCGGTGGAGACGGCTACCCCTTTGTCCGAGGCGATGGGAGCACCTCTGGTGCGCGAGCCCGGCCTAGTCGAAGCCGATCTGGGAGAGCTGTGGGCGTTCGGGGCGGCTGAGCAGGCGGAATGGACGCGGGTGTGTGATCGGTGGCGCGCCGGCGACTTCGCGGCGCGACCTCGGGGCGGAGAGAGCCTGGCAGAGGTAATCGGCCGGGTTGGGCCCGTCGTCCGCCGCGTGGTCGCCGAGGGGTGTGAGCGTGGCCTTGCCATCATCGGTCACGCGGTGGTGAACGGGGTCATCCTGCCGCTCCTGTGTCCTGAGCTTCGGCCGAGACTGGGCGACTACCTGGGCCACAGCTTCACGGGAATCTGGGAACTGGAGGGGGAGGGGCGCGACTTCCGCGTGCTGCGGCGGAACGACAGCACACACCTCTCCCCGGGCGGAGGCGCGAATAGGTCTGGAGCAGTAGGTCACGGCGGCGGCGGCGAATAGCGCGTCGGGACCGAAAATGCGCCTTCTCATCATTCGCCACGCCCAACCCGAACCAGCCTCGGCGGCCTTACCAGACGGGGAGCGGCCGCTCGACGCTACCGGACGGCGCCAGGCCGCCTGCCTGGCTGAAGCTCTGCGCACTCAGGGGCTTGACTGTGTCGTCTCCTCACCCATGCGCCGCGCGATGGAAACCGCCGAGCCCGCGGCTCACGTGCTCAGCGTTCCTTTAGTGGTGGCGCCAGAGCTGGCTGAGATCGCCCTCGGCGACCTGTCGGCGTGGGGGCCCAGGGAGCAGGCGGAGTGGGAAAAGGTCACATCTCGGTGGGGCCAGGGAGAGCTATCGGCCTGCTGCCCAGGAGGAGAGAGCTTGGCTGATGTCGTGGAACGCGTGGAACCGGCCGTCAGCCGCCTCCTTGGTGGTCTCTACCAGCACGGTCTGGCGGTTGTGGCCCACGCGGTCGTGAACGGGGTGATCCTGTCGCTAGTCTGCCCGGAATTGCGGGGCACTCTGGGGAGAGCCGTCGGTCACAGCTTGGCCGGCATCTGGGAGCTGGAGGGAGGGGGCAGAGCCTTCCGGGTCTTGAGGTCGAACGACACTCAACACCTTCCGCAGTGGCATGAGGTGGATGGGGCATTTCGCTGAGAGAGCGGGGCATGGGCCCAATGGCCACGGCAGATCAAACGGCGCCCGAGCTAGTCAGCCCTACTCCCACCTGCTGCGCGTGCATCGTGCGCGATGGCCGCCTGCTGCTGATCCAGCGCGCGGCCGAACCCAGCAAGGGCGGGTGGAGCTTCCCCGGCGGCCGTGTCGAGTTGGGTGAGAGCATCTTCGAGGCGGTGACGCGGGAAGTCAGAGAAGAGGCGGGAATCGAGATCGAGCCGCTCGAGACATTCCAGGTCTATGACTGGATCACCCGGGATGAAGCGGGCGGCGTGCGGTTCCACTACGTGGTCAACTATGTGCGCGCCCGCTACCTCTCCGGTCAGCCGCATCCCGGCGACGACGCGGCCCAAGTGCGCTGGGTCACCGAGGGCGACCTGGGTTCCCTCCCGATGCACCCGTTCGCCCGGCAGACCGCCCTCCAGTTGCTCCGGGAAGGCGGAGCGTAGGCCGGCGCAGCGGGCGCGCAAGGCGGGCCGCTGATCCGTGTCGAACTGCACGAACAGGTCGGGCGGACAGGCCCGCGGCTCGACGAGCATGGCGGAGGGAGAGCAGAGATGATCGGCAAGCAGATCCGGCTGGAGAGGATCATGAACCGGGACACCGGCCGGACCGTGATCGTGCCCATGGACCACGGCATCACCGCCGGCCCGATCCGGGGCCTGGAGGACATGCGCGAGACTGTCACCAAGGTCGTGAACGGCGGCGCCAACGCGATCCTCATGCACAAGGGGATGGTCCAGGCCGGCCACCGCGGGGGCGGGCGGGACATCGGCCTGATCATCCACCTCTCCGCCGGCACCAGCCTCAGCCCGGACCCGAACACCAAAGTGCCGGTGTGCACGGTTGAGGAGGCGATCCGGCTCGGCGCGGACGCGGTCTCGATCCACGTGAACCTCGGCGCGTCGACCGATGCGGACATGCTGCGCCACTTCGGCGAGGTGTCGAGGAGCTGCCTCGCCTGGGGCATGCCACTGCTGGCGATGATCTATACCCGGGGCCCGAAGATCGAGAGCGAGTTCGACGTCAAATACGTGAAGCACGCGGCGCGGGTCGGGGCCGAGCTGGGCGGAGATATCGTGAAGGTCAACTACACCGGCTCGCCGGAGGGCTTCCGCGAGGTAGTCGCCGGGTGCCCGGTGCCGGTGGTGATCGCGGGGGGCGAGAAGGTGGAGACCGACGAGGAGCTGCTCCAGATGGTGGCCGGGGCGCTGGAGGCTGGGGCCGCGGGCGTCTCGATCGGCCGGAACGCCTTTCAGCATGCGGACCCCGAAGGCATCATGCGGGCCATCAGCAAGATAGTGCACGAAGGCGCAGCCGTCTTGGAGGCCAAGCGCTTGCTTGGGTTGCGCACATGAAGCGGGTCTGGGTGCGAGTCGAGCCCTGGGACAAGTCCCTCGCCATCGCCGCGCTGCAGAGCGGGGCCGACGCGCTGATCGTAGCCGAAGGCGACTCCGCGCGGGTGAGGGAGCTGGGCGCGCTGCCCACGGTCGCGCCGGATGGCGACATTGTGCCGGGAAGAGACGTCATCTGGATAGAGATCAAGGGCAAGGCCGATCAGGAAGCAGCGGCCGCGGCCCCTCTCGACAAGATGGTTGTTGTCCGCACTACCGACTGGACGGTGATCCCTCTGGAGAACCTAGTCGCCCGCCGGGGCGGCTTGATGGCCGAGGTTTCGGGCGCGGAGCAGGCCAGGCTGGTGACCCAAGTGCTGGAGAAGGGCGTGGACGGAGTGGTGCTCACCGCGCGTTCGGCGCAGGAGATCCGGCAGACCGTGGAGCTGGTCCACGCGCTTATGCCCAAGCTGGAACTCGTTGCAGCCACTGTGACTGCGATACGCCTCCTGGGGATGGGCGATCGAGCCTGCGTGGATACCACTACCCGCATGGGCCCCGGCGAGGGCATGCTGGTCGGCAACACCGGGCAGGCCTTCTTCCTGGTGCACTCGGAGAGCCTGGAGACCGAATACCTTCTGCCCAGGCCGTTCCGGGTGAACGCGGGCGCGGTGCATGCCTATGTGTTGCTGCCCGAAGGCAAGACGAAGTACCTCTCGGAGCTGAAAGCAGGAGATGAAGTGCTGCTGGTGCGCTTCACCGGCGACACCGCGCTGGCCTACCTGGGCAGGAACAAGATCGAGCGCCGGCCCCTGCTGATGGTGGAGGCTGAGGCGCGGGGGCAGACACTGTCCGTCATCCTTCAGAATGCTGAGACCATCTACCTGACATCTCCCGAGGGAGCAGCGAGATCGGTGGCTACGCTGAGACCGGGAGACCAGGTGTTGGTGCACCTCGTCGAGGGGGGGCGCCACCTTGGCACTCCCGTCGAGGAGACGATTGTAGAGAAGTAGGCGCCGCACTCCTGTGCCGGTTGGCTCTCCGTTGGGCAGGAGGTTGCTCCTGCCCTGACGATTGCTCGCGGACGCGGTGGTCTCACTCGCTAACAGATCCTCGGCATTTGCTCTCCTACATGCCGGTCCAGGATGCGATGGGTGCCCAGCGCGGTCCTGAGCAGGACCCGGCCCGCGTGGTGCTCCTGCACCCGGCCGATCTGGGCCGCCTCTCGCCCTAGCGGGTGGGCGCGCAAGGCCGAGAGGGCCGCCTCGGCATCCTGGGCCTTGACTATCACGATCATGCGGCCTTCGCTCGCCGCGTAGAGCGGGTCCAGGCCGAGCAGCTCGCAGGCCGCCGCCACGGCCGGCCGCACAGGCACTTGCGCCTCGATGATCTCGATCTCCACCTGTGACTGGCGAGCGATCTCATTAAGCGCAGCGGCCAGGCCGCCCCGCGTCGGATCCCGCATGGCGTGCACTCTCCGGACTGCCTCCAGGAGTTCCTGCACCATCCTGCCGAGCGGCGCGCAATCGGTGACGATCTCGGACTCGAACTCCAGCCCTTCCCGCCGGGAGAGGACAGCCAGTCCGTGGTCGCCCACCGGCCCCGACAGCAGCACCACATCACCCGGCTGCGCGTTCGCACCTGAGACCGACACACCCTTCAGCACCTCGCCCACACCCGAGGTGGCAATGTAGATCAGGTCGGCCTTCCCGCGCGGCACTACCTTTGTGTCACCCGTGATCACACGGGCGTCGGCCTCCTCCGCGGCCTGGGCCATCGAGTCCACGATCTGCTTGAGATCAGAGATCCGCAGCCCTTCCTCGAGGATGAAGCTGGCGCTGATGGCGAGGGGCCGCGCGCCCGCGGTGGCGAGGTCGTTCACCGTCCCGCAGACGGCCAGGCGCCCGATGTCGCCGCCGGGGAAGAAGATCGGGTCCACCACAAACGCGTCGGTGGTGAAAGCGAGTCGCCCCGCGGCCAGGCGCGCGGCATCATCGCCGGCCGGCTCAGCCGTGCCCAGCCGGGAGACGAAGACTCCCGCGATCAGATCGGCCATCATCTGGCCGCCGTCACCGTGCGCGAGCAGGACGCGCTCATTCCTCATCATGGTGCGTTGCCCCTCCGGCCCGTGGTAGGGCAGGTTGGCAACCTGCCCGGCAGGCATCCGCCTGCGGCGAGATGCTGTCCTTACAGAACAGCTTGACCGCGCCGGTAACGGTAGTGGGCCTGGCAGGCCCCTTCACTGGACACCATGCATGCGCCCAGGGGCGTGGCAGGCGTGCACGCGGCTCCGAAGAGGGGGCACTGCGGCGGGTCCATCGCGCCCCGCAGCACATCGCCACATCGGCAGCCCGCGGGCTCCGGCGCAGTCGGCACTGCGACCTCGAATCGCCGGGCCGCGTCGAGGGCCGCGAACTCCTCCCGGAGTGCCAGGCCGCTCTGGGGGATCTCGCCGAGCCCCCGCCAGCGCGCCTCCACGATCTCGAACACGCGAGCCAACAGCTCCTGGGCCCGCGCGTTGCCTGTGGGTCGCACGGCCCGCGCATACGCGCTCTCCACCTCCGAACGGCCCTCCGCGATCTGCCGCAGCAGCAACTGGATGGCGCGCAGGATATCGGCCGGCTCGAACCCCGCGACCACGCAAGGCTTCCCTCGCTCGGCAACCAAGCGGTAGGCATCACTGCCGATGATCACACTCACGTGTCCGGGGCAGATGAACCCGTCCACGCGGACTTCCGAAGTGAGCAGGGCGAGCATCGCCGGCGGGATGAGCTTGTGCGCGCACAGCACGGAGAAGTTGCCCATCCCTCGCCGGCGCGCCTCCAAGACTGCCAGCGCCACCGCCGGGGCCGTGGTCTCGAAGCCGATCCCGAAAAAGACCACCTCTCGCTCCGGCAGCCGAGCGGCCGCCGCCACCGCCTCCATCGGCGAGTAGCTGACGCGCACGTCAACGCCCTCGGCGCGCGCCTGCTCCAGGCTGCGCTCGCTCCCGGGCACGCGCATCATGTCCCCGAAGGTGGCCAGGGTCACCCGGTCGAGCCGGCCCAGCGCAACGAAGCGGTCAATCTGCTCCTGTGGTGTCACGCACACCGGGCAGCCCGGCCCCGAGATCAGCCGCACTCCATCCGGCAGCACCTCCCGAAGGCCATGACGTGCGATGGCCACGGTGTGGGTGCCGCACACCTCCATCAAGGTGGCGGGCGGCGCCTTCGTCCGGCGCACGGCCTCGGCCATCCGGCGCACCAGCTCAGGGTTTCGCAGTTCCTTCAGGCTCTCCACTGAGCAGCTCCGCGAACAGGCGCAACGTCTCCTGGGCCTCGTCAGCGTCGAGGCGCTCTATAGCTATGCCCGCGTGCACGATGACATAGTCGCCGACCTGCACCCCTTCCACCAGGTCCACCCGCACCTGCCGGCGCACGCCCGACTCCTCGACCCGGGCCACCGGCCCCTCTATCTCGACCACCTTCATGGGCACAGCCAAGCACATCAGATGTCTCTCCTCGGTGAGCCCTCAGCCTACCACGCTCTCACCCCTCCGTCCACTCCCATAGTCGCTTGAAGTTCTCTGCAAATACCAGCTTCTGCTCCTCCGGGCTGATACCTGAGCGCCTGACGCACTGAACCGCGATGACGGGATCTACCGCGCTCACGTCGCTCCCGAACAGCACGCGCTCAGCCCCGAGGCCGGCAACGACCTCCCTGACATCGCCCGCCCGGGCCATAGCGCTCCCGGAAACGTCGAGATACAGATTGCGATGAGGCGCCATTGCCGCCACTCGATCCATGTGATTCCTGTTTGTCCTCGCACACATGTGAGCGATGACGAACCTGCCTTCAGGATACCGCTCTCCGATATCCACGACCACCTCGTTCTCGCAGTGGATCAGCGGCACCACCCGTAGCTCGACCGCGCATTCGAGCAGGCGGTAGTAGCCTGGCGTCCCCCAGTGGTGCCCCAGCGCCGCGTCGAACATCTCCCCCACGAAGCGCATCCCGAACTCGCCCCGGCAGCGCCGCAGCAGCTCGCCCGCCCTTGCGTCATCCGGCCGGACGATGGCGGAGGGGAAATAGAGCCCATCGGAGGCCTCACAGGCCTCGAAGATCCGCCGGTTCCACTCCAGCAGTTCGTCGTACGAACGCCCCTCCACCGACTCATTGCGGGAAGCCAGCGCGCTGCTCACCCCCGCCTCCCGCAGCACCGCCACCTTCGCCTCGAACGTCGGCCATAGGCTCTGCTCGAAGTACTCGCCTGGATAGTAGAGATGGGTGTGCGCGTCGATGATCTCCATCGCTGTCCAAGGCACTGTGCTTTTCTCCTCCCTGCTGCCCTCACGGCCTGGCCCAGACTCAGCCCCTGCCATTCGGCGGCACATCTCAGTCAGTCTGCGGTGCCTATTCCGGGCGCATTTCACGCCGCCCCTGTGCTGCGACTACGGTTGGAGGGTCATGGGATGCGCTTTACTTAGGGATTCTCCTGCATCAGGGTAAGACCCCTGATGCAAGAGAATCCCCAGGCACACATTCCGCATCACGCCGGAGAGGACCGTCTCCCGCGCTCCGCGTTGCTCCGACGACCGCGGCCGCAGACCCGTCCACAGTGGGAGCGAGAGCGGCCACATCGTAGGGGCAGATCAGGTTGGTGTCAACGCGCGCGGGGTGCCTGCGCTGGTGCCGGCAAGAGGCATGCCGCGGCGGGCCAGCAACCATCTGGCGCGGTTCACCTTGACGAGTTCGCATGGCAAGTGTAACATATACGCCAGTCTCCACATGTGCGGCGTTGCGCTGCCACAGATACGGCAAGTCTGTGAGTGAAGCAAGAGGAAGGCGGGGGCGACCGAACATCGTGGGCATTGACACGGGGGTGGGGCCGCTGGCGGCGCAGGTGCTGCGCGCGATCTCTGAGCTTCTTCCCCCGGTGACAGTGCGCGACGTCTGCGACGCGCTCGCAAGGGAGGGATATTTCGCCTACCAAGGGGTGCTGAACTGCATGAACCGCCTAGTGCGCAAGGGAATACTGGAACGCACCAAGCGCGGAGCCGCCTTCGTCTACCGCCCGCTGGTTGAACTCGAGGAGGTCACCGCACAGGCAGTCGCCAGTGTCCTCGGCCACATGGGCGGCGAGCCGGAGCGCGTCATCTGTCGGGTGCTGGACATAGACCCCGACATCGGCGCAGAGAGGATCGCGGAACTCAGGCGCAAGGTGCCGAGCCTGGCCCGACGGATCAAGAGATGACGGCGCACCGGCCTGCCATCCCATGATCGTCCTCGTTGACCACCACCTCGTCCCGTGCCTTCTTGCCTCCGGAGTTCTCTATCTGGCCCTTCGTCTGCTGTTCGGCCCCGGCAAGCTCCGTCGGCCGGGTGATCGCGTCCCCTTCCTCTATGTGGGGCTGCTCAAGGCGGCTCTGGCTCTATGGGCGGGCACCAGTGTCTCCTGCCTCGCGCGCGACTCGCCGGTGTTTGGGTATTTCGGGCTCCGCCTGCCAGACCTAGTGCCCGACGGCCCCCCTTTCGAGAGCCGGAAACTGATCGCCGTCTTGTCCAGCCCGGACCTCGCCGCGCGGGTGCTCATCGTTCTGCTTGTGCTAGGCGTGGTGCTGCTCTGCTACCGCTGGGCCCGCATCGCTCCGGTCTACCGCGGCATCTACCGAAGCCGCACGGCAGAGGTGGGGGAGTTCGCGGAGACGTTCCAAGTCTTCGAGGAACTCGCGGGCGAGGCCTACCGCCACAGCCCGTGGCTCCCCAGGCCCAGGCTCATGCTTGTCTGGAACCCTCCCACACCCGCCTTCACCATGGGCATACGACCTCCTATCGTGGTGCTGTCCGCTGAGTTGGCGCGGCAACTGGGGCGTCGCGAGCTGAGGGGTGTCCTGGCCCACGAATTGGGCCACATCCGCCACCTGGACTACGTAGGACGGTGGCTGGCGACCATCCTCCGGGACATCATGATCTGGAATCCCTTCGTGGTGCTGTGGCACAGGCAGGTCATGGAAGAGCAAGAGAGGGCCAGCGACGGGTACGCCGCTGAGCTCCTAGGGGACCCGGCAGCCGTCGCCAGCGGGCTGATCGAGATCAGCGCGCACGCGCAGGGGCTTCCCCTGGCTTCTCTGGGCCCCGTCGGCGGATGTCCTGATAGGACAAGAGCCTTGCGGAGCCTGAGCGGGCGTGTGGGCCGTCTGGCCGGGACCGACCTGGGCCCTGCCGGAGAGCCCAAGTGGCCAGCATGGCTGCTCTACCCGGTCCTGGCCTTGTTCCTGCTGGCGCAGCCTCACGTCGTTGTCTCCTTCCCGAGGCTCCAAGCACTCGCCACTGGGCCCCGCTGAGAGGGCACTTCGACCCCTGCCGTTCCGGTCTCGAGAAATCTCCCTTCGGGCCTTGACAGGGAACGATAGTGCCTGTACAATGCTGCTCACGTCAAATGTAGACTCCATGTGGAAGTTGCCATCGGAGGTCACGCATGACTGCCCTCAATGAGACGGGCACGCTCTGGAACACGGGGCTGGCAGAGCTGATCGGAGCGCTGGCCTCGCCGGCAGAGGGCGATCCCGAAGAGCCGGGGCCCACCTGCTGCTGGTTCATAGACATCTGCTGCTGGGTGGTCTGCTAGCAGGAGCTGGTAGCGCGGTCACGCCGCCCGCAGCCCCGGGAAGGCCGGCCAGGTGTTCTGGCCGGGAGCCTCCCGGGTTCCATAGCGTCTCTTGCTTCGCCGGGGCGAGGGGAGTGCAAGAGAGGGAGACCGCAGCCCCGCTGGCGCGTCTCTGTGTGTTGCCGCGCCACCATGCTGACGCGAGCGCCCCCGCAAGTCCGCAGAGGTGAAAGGGAACCGGACTATGCACCTGACCAGGCTGGCCAGCCTTCATCGGCTCACGCCGCAGACCAGCCTGCTGGTGAACGCTCTCTCAGGGGCGGTGGACCTGGTTGGCAACCGCGCAAGGTCTCAGCTTCTAGAGCTTGCCCTGGGGCGCGAGCCCGCGCTGGCGGAGCAACTCCGCCAGTCATTGGTGGAACGTGGCTATCTGTACGCTGACGAGGGGGAAGAACGGGCCGCGCTCAACAGGATCTACAAGATGTACCAGGAGGTCTCGGCCTCCCGTCCGTTCCAGTTGATCGTCTCTCCCACCTACACCTGCAACCTCGACTGCAGCTATTGCTTCCAGAGCTCCCAGTTGCGCGCTCGGCCGCAGGTCATGAGGTTGCAGCAGGTGGCCCACCTGTTCCTGGCGGCTGAGCAGTTCACGGCGAGCTGGCCCGGGCGAGACCGCCAGCTCGTGCTGTTCGGCGGCGAACCGCTGCTCCCCACCACCGAGGGCGTGGTGCGGGAGATGGTGAAGCAGGCCGAGGACGCGAGGCTCACGGTGCGGGTCGTGACCAACGGCATCCACTTGCCACGGTTCGTCCCCCTCCTGCGCCAGCATCGCGCAATCGTCAGAGGGATTCAGGTTACCCTGGACGGACCCCAGCCCGTCCACGATGCCCGCCGCAAGGCAGCGAACGGCCGGGGATCCTTCTCCGCTGTCGTGCACGGGGTGGAAGCCTGCCTCGAGGCCGAGTTGCCCTTGAGCCTGCGGGTCAATCTGGATGCGCACAACATCGGCTCCCTGGAGGCGCTGGCCGACCTCCTCCGGGACCGGGGATGGGCCGGGCGGAAAGGGTTCCGGTGTCAGCTTGCGCCGGTCACGGACCACCTAGGGACGAGTCGCTATCCCTTCACGATGCGCGAGGACGAGCTGGTGGAGCCAGTGCTGGCGCTGTGGCGACGGCGGCCAGAGCTGAAGCAGGCGCTGGACTTCCGCCTCTTCCGAGTGCTGGACCATCTGATCTCGGTGATCGAGCCCGGCAGGCCCTCCCGAACCCTGCCCCGTTTCCACTACTGTGAGGCCGATCGCGGGGATATCCTTGCCTTTGGCCCCGACGGGCTGATCTACGTCTGCCCAGAGTCGGCGGGGACTGCGCGGTATGCCGTCGGCACTTACTCGCCGAGGTACCGACTCTGGCCGCGTCGGCTCCGAAAGTGGGAGGCGCGCAGCGTGCTGGCTCTCCCCGAATGCCAGAGCTGCAACATCGCCACCTTCTGTGGGGGCGGATGTGGATACGCGGCGCTGCGGCGGTTCGGCAGCCTGCACCACGGCGTGTGCGCAGGAGCGCCCCAGGTGTTCAAGGCCTACACCGAGGTGCTGCGGGAACGCCTCCAGAACGAGCAGGTTCTCCTCACTGCTTGAGCGTGCTTGCCTTCTCCCGCGAAGATCGAGGGGCTATCTAGTACAGATTCCCTCGCATCAGGGTAAGAGCCCTGATGTAAGAGAATCCCTCAGAAGGGCCCCAGACGCTCTCCTGGGGAGTCTCTTGGATCATGGTCTGTCACCATGATCCAAGAGACTCTGTAGGTTCCTCCGCTGCCTCTTCCGGCGAGACCCAGACAGACCGGGGCTCGAAGCTTCGCCGAGAACATGGTCAGTCCCCATTGTCAGAGGGAGGTTCGACATCCGCTCCGGCTGGCTCAGTGTCGGTGAGCCACCGCGCCCGGGACTGCAACACTGCGGAGAGGACCTCCGGGTGCGCCTCTCGCAGTCGCGCCACGAGATGAATGGCCCTCTCGACCAGGCCCCGAGTGAACGCACACATCCCCGGGTCCGGGGGCGCACCGAAGGGCTCATACATGGCCCTGTTGCTGAGGCAGTCCCCGCCGCACAGAAGTCGCGCCCAGCAGGCGGCGCAAGTCTCCAGGTCCCACACGCTCCGTGACTCCAGGTACGTCACCACCTGTTCATCGAGCCCTTCTTGTATAGACCCCATCCCCATTCTTCCTAGAGCAGCCAACTCCGGGCAGGGGAACAGCTCGCCGTCCGGCGTTACGGCCAACATGCCCACACCTGCGTCACACCGCCGGCGCACCCGATGGTTCCCGGCGACACGCAGCAGATGTCGTCCGAAGTAGTCCTGGGAATGCACCATGCACTTCAGGTATTGCAGCAAGCGCGTGCCGTCAACAGTGAGCAGGTGCCGCAGTAGATCATCATAGCCAGCGAGCAACTCCGAGGCCGCGGCTTCCGTGATAGCCAGCTCTGATCCAGGAGGGAGTCGCACTGGATACAGGGAGACGAAAGGCGCGCCCAGCGAGGCCAGATGCAGGAAGATGGCTTTGATGTCCGTGGAGCGGGCGGTGACGGTTGCCACAACATTAGCCCCCGCTGCCTCGGCGGAAGCAGTGGCCAGCAGCATCTTCAGCGAGGATACCACGGCATCGTAGGTGCCCAGGCCGGCGGGTGTGGTGCGGCACCGGTCGTGGACCTCGCGGGGCCCGTCCAGGCTTATGGTGGGCCAGGACAGCTTCGGGAGCTTGCCGGATCGAGCAAGCGTGAGATTCGTTGCTGCCATGCCGTAGGCAATCCTGCGGCCGGTCTCAGCCTCTCGGCGCTGGGCATAGCTGCCGATCTTCTCGTACAGCTCCTTTGCTAGCAGCGGCTCACCAGTATGCCCGAATGAGACCACAAGTTCGCGAGTTGGGGACTCCAGCTTCCCGAGCGCGAACTCGATCGCCGCTCTCGCGGTCTCGAACGTCATGTCCGCCTTGGCATCCCGCCGGTCCCCGCTGCTGAGTCGGACAAAGCAGTACCTGCAGGCCAGGTTGCACCGGAAAGTCGCGCACAGGCAGAGCTCAAGACTCCTGGGTGATCGTTGGTGGGCCTCCTGCCACCTCAGCCTTTTCCCTCCCTCAGCGTATCGGAGTGCTCGCTCACGCACCTTCTCCAGCTCCGCAAGTAACGCCGGGGAGACGCTGGAGGGCGGCCAGCGCCCCAGCACGGGCCCTGGCCCTGCCGCGGCCTCGCGTAACTCGGCCAGGGCGCGGCTCACCGGGCCGTCTAGCTCGAACGGGAAGCCGCTCGATCCCTGCACCGCGTAGTGGCACCCCTCGAGGGAGAAGGTGTGGAGTGAAAGCAACGGGTCCTCTTCCGACGGCCTGCCTCGCATCCGATTGCCCCCCTGGTCAGTCGTCAGACGCTGGCGCGCTGCAGCCAGGTCCGTGCTTTCCATAGTGTGCCGAGAACACGCAGCCTGTCAACCGGTTCTGCGCTGAAGGTGTGACGCGGCAGCGTTCCCCCACCAGCAACGCGCCGGCTATGGGCCGTTGTACGCGAATCGCGCCAAATGTCGCGTTATCGCGCTTAGCCCGCTCGACCATACTACCTACCATCTACCCCATTGCGGCCGGAGACCTCGGGTCGGAGAGGTTCGGACACGAGAACCCGCAAGCTTGGGCGGGCCACCGCAGGAAGGGAGGGATGCGCGGGCGCATGGAGGCGGCCGAGTTCTCGACGAGACCGATCGCGAACGTCGGGAAGCGAGCGCCTCTTACCAGCAGCTACAGGCTCGTCAGACGAGTCGGGTGCGACTAGGCGAGCCAGACGGGAGACCGCGGAACACGCGGCTTAGGGAGCTTCGCATATTGCAGTGACGGCGGCAGGGGGTTCGTGGAGCTTCCTGACGTGTTCTGTCTGAGTCTCGCCCTCACTGCATTAGGCGAGACTCAGTTAGGAGAGAGAAGATGGGTAGGTCAAGAGGAGCCTTGGTGCTGATACTAGCGGTGGCAGCCCTGACCTGGGCAACCCGGCCAGGCCGCGCGCAATTGCTGCCAAGCCAGGATCTACAGTCGGCCATTCAGCGCAGAGCTAAGCGCGTGACCCAGGGGGAGAGGGAGGCCGCAGCAGATCGTCTTGCGGCAGCTCGTGCCCTGGTAGCTCGTCGGAGCAAACAGGTGGGCGAGCTTGCCGCGCAGAACATGCCTATGCCGGGCGGGACGCCGCATTACTTCGGCCCTGAACCCAACTGGGCCTTTAGCCCGCCCCTGAGGAAGTTCGTTGACACGCTGCCGGGTCTGACGGCTACGGGCGAGAACAACCTCGGACAGTACCTCCCCGTTGCCAATCCAGATACCATCACCTATCCCGGGTCTGACTACTACGAGATCGGGTTGGTCCAGTACACCGAGCAGATGCACTCGGACCTTCCCCCGACCACACTCCGGGGCTACGTGCAACTCAACTACGGAACGGACCCCGGGACGAACCAGAACACGGTGGCGCCGACGCCGGTGCACTATCTGGGACCTCTGATCGTCGCCCAGAAGGACCGGCCGGTCCGCATCAACCTCACCAACCTGCTTCCCACAGGCGGGGGAGGCGACCTCTTCATCCCAGTGGATACCACCGTCATGGGGGCGGGAATGGGGGCCGACGGCAGCATGTACACACAGAACCGCGCCACCATTCACCTCCATGGCGGCCGCAGTCCCTGGATCAGCGACGGGACGGTCCACCAATGGACTACCCCCGCGGGAGAAGTGACCTCCTATCCCAAGGGGGTCAGTGCCCAGAACGTGCCCGACATGCCGGACCCGGGCCCAGGGTCGCTGACCTTCTTCTGGACCAACCAGCAGAGCGCCCGGATGATGTTCTACCACGACCACGCCTGGGGGATCACGCGCCTCAATGTCTATGTCGGCGAGGCCGCGGGGTACGTGCTAACCGACCAGACAGAACAGGATCTCACCGCTTCCGGGTTGGTCCCTGCCGACCAGATCCCCTTGATCATCCAGGACAAGACTTTCGTGGACGCCGACACGATTGGCGCCACCGATCCTACCTGGAACTGGGGAACTATGCCGGGGATGCCGATGACCGGCGACCTCTGGTACCCCCATGTGTACATGACGGCCCAGAACCCGTACGACATCTCTGGGGTAAACCCCTATGGCCGGTGGCACTATGGCCCCTGGTTCTGGCCGCCCACTACAAACATCACCTACGGGCCGGTCCCGAACCCCTACTACGATCCCGTCAACGCTCCCTGGGAACCGCCGTACATGCCGGGGGTGCCCCACCCCTCCATGCCTGGGGAGTCCTTCCTGGACACCCCGGTGGTGAACGGCACCGCCTTCCCCACCCTCACGGTGGAGCCAAAGGCCTATCGCTTCCGCATCCTGAATGCCGCCAATGACCGATTCTGGAACCTGCAACTCTACGAGGCCGACCCCAGTGTCATCACCGTAGATGGCCGGACCGACACGGAAGTCAGGATGGTTCCTGCAGTGCAGACCCCGGGCTTCCCGGCGAGCTGGCCGACGGATGGAAGAGAAGGCGGCGTGCCCGATCCGGCCACGGCAGGCCCACCGTTCATCCAGATCGGCAGTGAAGGCGGCTTCCTGCCGGCGCCGGTGGTGATCCCCAACCAACCGATCGCGTGGAACGCGGACCCGACAACCTTCAACTTCGGGAATGTCTCAGACCACGCGCTTCTCCTGGGGCCAGCGGAAAGGGCGGACGTGGTCGTTGACTTCTCCCAATACCCGGGGAAGACCCTGATTCTCTACAACGACGCTCCCGCGGCGTTCCCGGCGCTCGACCCGCGGTATGACTACTACACAGGCGCCCCGGACCTCACTGACACGGGCGGCCACCCCGGGCCTCAGGTGGGCTTCGGTCCCAACACCCGGACCATCATGCAGATCAAGGTGGCCAATGCCACCCCAGCGCCAGGCTTTGACCTGCTTGCGCTCGATGCCGCGTTCACCCCGACCGCACCCGCGGAGGGGGTCTTTGTGCGGTCCCAGGAGCCGATCATAGTCGGACAGACCGCCTACGATCCCACCTACAACACTACCTTCCCCACGACCTGGCCGACCTGGGGCTACGTGAACATCCAGGACACCTCGATGACCTTCAAGACGGTTGCAGGCGACACGCTCACGGTCCCGCTGGAGCCGAAGGCCATCCAGGACGAGATGGGTGAAGCTTTCGACCCGGAATATGGACGGATGAGTGGCAAACTGGGGCTCGAACTACCATTCACCGCGGCCGGGAGGCAGACGTTCGTCCTCCAGAACTACGTTGATCCGCCCACCGAGGTGATCACCGAATCCCTTGCGCCCGGGCCGCCGCTGGCCGGCGACGGCACCCAGATCTGGAAGATCACGCACAATGGCGTTGATACCCACCCCATCCACTTCCACCTGTTCGACGTGCAGTTGATCAACCGGGTTGGCTGGGACGGGGCGATCAGACTGCCCGACCCCAATGAGCTGGGCTGGAAGGAGACCGTTAGGATCAGCCCATTGGAGGATACCATTGTGGCGCTGCGGCCGGTCGCTCCCAAGCAGCCCTTCGGCCTGCCCGACAGCATTCGCGCCTTCAACCCGGCGATGCCTCTGGGATCGGCTATGGGATTCACGAACATAGACCCACTGACAGGACAGCCCATCGTCCCGCCGGTCACGAACCAACTGGCCAACTTCGGCTGGGAGTACATGTGGCACTGCCACATCCTGAGCCATGAAGAGATGGACATGATGCGGCCGGTGGTCTTCAACGTTGCGCGGCAGTTGCCAACTGCGCCTGTCCTGACCGCCGCACGAGCCGGAGATACAGTTGACCTCACCTGGACGGATGCCACGCCGTGGGACGGGAGCGGCCCGCTCGCGACCTTGGGCGATCCCACCAATGAGATCGGTTTCCTGATCGAACGGGCCACCATCGGCAATGACGGTAGCATTGGCGCCTATGCGCAGATTGGGTCGGCCCTCGCTAACGCGACCAGCTATGCCGACACCACGGCTGGCTCAGTTCTGACCTACAGCTATCGCGTGGTGGCTTACAACGCGGCCGGCAATGCGGCGTCGGATCCTGTAACAGTGCTGGGGTCGGCGGCTTCGGCGCCAGCGGCGCCTTCGAACCTGGCTGCCATTGCGATCGGGCCCCAGCAGGTTGACCTCTCCTGGACGGACAACTCCACCAACGAGGCCGGCTTCACCATATTGAGGGCGACGGACGCCGCTTTCACGCTGGGGCTGACCCAGTTCATGGTCGGAGCCAACGAGACGGGATACAGCGACACCACCGTCCTCCCGATCACGACCTACTACTATCAGGTGATGGCCTTCAACGTCTACGGGAGCTCCGCATGGTCTAACACGGCAACCGCCACCACACCCAACTGGGTACCGGCAGCCCCCTCCAATCTGGCTGCCACCGTGGTGGGACCCCAGCAGGTTGACCTCACCTGGACTGACAACTCCAACAACGAGACCGGCTTCAACATCCAGAGGGCAACGGATGCTGGCTTCACGCTCGGGCTGACCACGTTCACGGTTGGCGCGGACGTGACGATGTACAGCGACGCGACGGCCCTATCCGACATGACCTACTACTACCACGTGCAGGCCACCAACGCGGTTGGCCCCTCTGCATGGTCGAACACGGCGGCAGTCACAATGCCGCCGTTGGCGCCAAGCAACCTGAGAGCGACGCCCTCCGCGGCTGGCGTGGCACCCATCTCGGTCGCCTTGCGCTGGGGGGACAACTCCACCACTGAGACGGCGTTCCTCGTCGAGCGGGACAGCGGGACTGGCTTTGCCGAGGTGGCTCGCGTGGCCGCGAATATCGTGGACTGGACAGATACGACCGTCCTCCCTAACGCGACCTACGCCTACCGGGTGAGGGCGACCAATGCCGGGGGCAATTCGGCCTACACGAACACGGCCACCGCCACGACGCCACCGAATACCCCGCCAGCGGCGCCGTCGAACCTGCGGATCGTCGCCATTGGCAACAACTACCTGACCATCGGCTGGAACGACAACTCCACCAACGAGACCGGGTTCGAGATCCAGCGAAGCTCGACTGCGGGCGGCCCGTGGACCACGGTGGCCACGGTCCCGACCAACACGACCCGGTACCGCGACAACGGACTAGGGCGCCGGACTACCCGCTACTACCAGATACGGTCCGTGAACGGCTTCGGCACCTCAGGGTGGATTGGACCGGTGTCGGGCACGACCAGGTAGCGGAGTCAGTCACCAAGAGAGGGGCCGGCGCTTCGCCGGCCCCTCTTCCTTGGCCGGTGAAGCATTGGCAATACCGCATGCTCGGCCGAGTTGCTGCTGGCGCGATGTGTCGCACTGCCGTTGTTGGTCACACTGCAGAGTCTCGTGAATCATGGTGAGAGACCATGATTCAAGAGACTCCCCAGGAGAGCGTCTGGCGCCCTTCTGAGAGATTCTCTTGCATCAGGGGTGTTACCCTGATGCAAGAGAATCCGTGCGTCGCGTCGAGATGGCCAGTTGCCATAGGATCTGTTGCACTAACGTGATGCGCAGCCCGAGCCGCCTCTCAGGGATGTGCCAGCCGTCTCCACAGAACCGCTCTGCGAGGGCTGTGTGCGCGGTCCCTTGCATCAGCGTCGTCACGGTGATGCAAGGGATGATGTAAGACCGTGGTCGTAGGACTTTCCGCGCAGGCCGGCCTGGGAGAACCAGCGTTGCGGCTAACGCGCCTTGCAGACCAGGCCGCCGCAGTGTAGAGTAGTCTGGCAGGCCTGTAGTGTTCCTCTCTTCCGGGGCCGTCATGGTGGCCCGCTCCGCAGTGACGCGCAGGCGTGGGAACCGGCAGTACCCTTGGTGTCCGTGGGAGGTAACCTGGAAGTGGGCGCAGTCATGGGGCGGCTCCCCTCTCGGGAGAAGCGCCTGGGGCAGCGGTTGATCGAGAGGGGGCTGGTGACTCCCGAGCAGCTTGACCACGGCCTGGCAGCTCAGCAGCGCTCCGGCTGCTTCCTTGGCGAGATGCTCGTTGGTCTGGGCTATGTCAAGCCAAAGGACCTGGGGCCCGTGTTGGCCCAGGCGCTCGGAGTGGTCTACGTTGACCCCAGGGAGGTCGAGGTGGCTGCGGAGATTGTGGACCTGATCCCGGAGAGCTTCATCCGCAAGCACCTAGTGGTTCCTCTGAAGGTGGAGGAGGGGCGGCTCCATGTCGCCATGGCCGATCCCCTCAACCTCTCTGTGCTGGACGACATCAAGCTGATTGCGGGCATGGCTGTCATCCCCATGCTGAGCATGGAGCGGGAGCTGCTGGCCGCCATCAACATGCACCTCGACTCGCGGCGGCATGCGGAGCAGGCGATCCGAGAGATTGACGCAGAGAAGGCGGGCGACGCAGATGCCTCCGCGGAACCGAGCACGGAGGAACTGTGGACTCTGGCCGCCGATGCCCCCGTGGTGCGGCTGGTGAACTCGGTCATCCACGGGGCCCTCAACCAGGGGGCCAGCGACATCCACCTGGAGCCGCAGCGTCATGAGATGCGGGTCCGTTACCGGCTGGATGGGCTGCTCTACGACCAGATGACCATCCCCAGGAACCATCAGGCCGCGGTCGTCTCCCGGGTCAAGATCATGGCGCGGATGAACATCGCCGAGCGTCGCCTCCCCCAGGACGGCCGGATCGCGCTGACCCACCACAGCCGGGAGTACGACCTGCGCGTCTCGACCATGCCCTCCATCTTCGGCGAGAAAGTCGTGATGCGGGTGCTGGAGAAGAGCTCCATGCGGATGAGCTTCGAGCAGCTCGGCTTCCTGCCGGAGCAGCAGGAGCTGTTCGAGTGGCTGCTCGCCCGGCCCTATGGGATGATCCTGGTCACTGGCCCGACGGGCTCCGGGAAGAGCACCACTCTCTACGCTGCCCTGGCCAGCGTCAACCACCCCACCCGGAATATCATCACCATCGAGGACCCGGTCGAGTACCAGCTCGCCGGGGTGACGCAGACGGAGGTGAACCCGAAGGTCGGGATCACCTTCGCCCGGGGGCTGCGCACCATGGTCCGCCAGGACCCGGATGTCATCATGGTGGGCGAAATCCGCGACCTGGAGACGGCGGAGATCGGAGTGCAGGCCGCCTTGACCGGTCACCTGGTGTTCAGCACCCTGCACACCAATGACGCGCCGGGCGCGCTGGTCCGCCTGGAGAACATGGGAGTCGAGCCGTTCCTCATCTCCTCCTCCCTGATCGGGGTCCTAGCCCAGCGTCTGGTTCGCCTCATCTGCTCAAGCTGCAAGGAGTATTACACGCCCTCTGCAGAGCTGCTCGCACGGCTTGCGGGCAACGGCGGCTCATGGCCGCCCGGGGCCAGATTCGCGCGCGGACTTGGCTGCCAGGAGTGCAATCGAATCGGCTACCGGGGGCGCACCGCGGTCTTCGAAGTGATGAAGATGTCCGACACTACTCGGGAGATGGTGCTCCAGCGCAAGTCCGCGGTGGCCCTGCGCGAGCAGGCGCGGCAGGAGGGGATGGGCACCATGAGAGAGAGCGCCCTGGAGAAGGCCCTCCAGGGGATCACCACCCCAGAGGAGATCTTGCGGGTGATCTACGTGGAGGAGGAGTCGTAGCAAGATGCCGGTCTACAAGTACGTGGCTCGCGACGTGCAGGGCCAACTGGTGACCGGCAGCGTCGCCGGCGCCGATGACGTCATGGTGCGCCGGGACCTGCGCGACAACGGCCTCTACGTCATCTCTCTCAGCGACCAGCGCGAGCGGGAGGGGCTGGCGGGCTGGTGGGCGCGGATGCGCGGCGTCAAGCTGGGGGATATGGTGATCTTCAGCCAGCAGCTCTCCACCATGGTCGGCGCCGGCCTGCCCATCATCGAGTGCCTCCATGAGCTGATAGATGAGACAGAGAATCTGGCCCTGCGGCGGGCGCTAGTGCAGATTGTGCGTGACATCCAGGCAGGGACGACGTTCAGCCAAGCTCTCAGCCGGCACCCGAGGATCTTCTCCGAGATGTTCGTCGCCCTGGTTCACGCCGGAGAGGTCGGGGGCGTGCTGGAGCACAGCCTGCAGAGCATCGCCGAGAGCCTGGACAAGGAGATGGAGCTGCGGGAGAAGGTCAAGTCGGCCTTCGTCTACCCAGTAGTGGTGCTCACCGTGGCCGCGGGCGTGGTCACCTTCATGCTGATGTTCATCATCCCGGTGTTCGAGAAGGTCTACTCGCAGTTCCACTCCCGCTTGCCAGCTCCGACCCTGGCGTTGATGGCGACGAGCCGCCTCATCAGCCACTATTGGTGGGTGGCGCTGGCCGGGATGGCGGGGATCGTCTGGGGGTTTCGCGCCTTCATCCGCACCGACAAAGGCCGCCGCATCTGGGACCGGGCGAAGCTGCGGCTGCCCCTGTTTGGCAAGCTGATCCGCAAGATCGTGGTGCTTCGCTTCGTGCGGACCCTGGGGGCCCTGGTGCAGGCCGGAGTGCCGCTGCTGAGTGCGCTCCAGACCGCCTCCCAAGTGGCGAACAACCTGGAGTTCACTCAGGCGATTGCGCAGGTTGCGGGCGAGGTGACCGAGGGCGCACCTCTCTCGGCGCCGCTGCGGGCCTGCGGGAAGTTCCCGAACCTGGTGCCGCGCCTGGTCCAGGTGGGAGAAGAGTCGGGGGCGCTCGACGATATGCTGTTCCGGATTGCCCACTTCTTCGACCGGGATGTCGAGCACACAGTCAGGCGTTTGACCACCCTGATGGAGCCGGTTCTCACCCTCATCCTAGGTGGCATCGTCGGCTCCATCGTGGTGTCGCTATACATGCCCATCTTCACCTTGGCCGCCGTCATCAAGCGCTAAAGGCCAACAGGCGGGCGGCTCGGGGCAGGAAGGAGGGGAGGTGCTGGCATTCGCCCGCGAGCCGAGGTGCAGGGGCAATGACGGGAAACGGACCAGGACAAGATAAGTCGTAAGGAGGAAGGTGCAGATGAAGGTGTTGCGCCCCAAGGGTGGCTTCACCCTGATCGAGCTGTTGGTGGTCATCCTGATCCTGGCGATCTTGATGGCCATTGCGCTGCCGCTCTACCTGCGAGCAGTGCGGGACTCACAGCGTCAGACCTGCCGCAGCAACATGCAGACCATCGCCAATGCTGCCCAGGCCTGGAAGGTGCGGAACCCGGCACACACCTATCCGCCGGACTACGCCACGTTGTTCACCGATCCCCTGGGCGGCGCCGCGACCCCCACGAACCTAGATCTGGTTCTGCCTGGACCCCAGTGTCCAGCAGACGCGGCAACTGGGGATGCAGACTACGTGATAACACCGAACCCCGACGAGACCATCACAATCACCTGCGCAGACGCCGCTTTCCACAACGACATCCCCGGAGCCCCGGGCCACGGGTTCATCCCGGGCGTAGATTCGCAGTAGGCCGTGCGCTGGCTAGCGCTGGGGGAGAGCTTCACCGGCTCTCCTCCAGCCGCACCCTCAGTTTGGCAAGGGACCTGGTCCGGCTTGGCCGCAGCGGACGCTCGCGTGAGCAGCGCGCCCCTGGGTGGACCGGAGGAGGCGAGCCATGGGAAGCTCTCATAAGACCCAACGCGGGATGGCATTCATCCTCGCGCTGGTCGGCGTTGTGGTGATCAGCATCCTGCTGGCGGGCATCCTCTTGCTGGTCGCGTCGCACTTGTCGCTCACGCATACGAACAGTTGCTACGCCAATGCGCTCAACCTGGCAGAGGCGGGGATCAACTGGGAGCTGAACAAGATCAGCCAGAACCCGGCCTGGGCCGACGCCACCCCGGTCACTCAGGTGTTCCCGGCCGGGTCCAACCGCTCTTTCCGGGTGCATATCGAGGCCTATCCCAGCGGCGGGACCTGGGTGCCGCCCGGCTCCTTCTGGGTCGTCTCCACGGGAACTGTGGATGGCGTCAGCCGCACCGTCCGCGTGGTGGCGCGGGGCTACGGGCTCCACGGCCTCTATGCGCTCTTCGGGATTGACACCTTGGCGGTGGGCGGGAATGCCGCGATCAACGGCGCCACCGGCACCAACGGCATCGTCAACGTCAACGGGAACCCGTCGTTCAACGGCAACTTCTGGTACTGCGGCTCAGCCACCGGCGATCCAGTGATGCCGATCCCCCCTGGGGAGACCTTCCACTCGCCCCTGGCCGTAGACTGGCCGACGGTAGACACACTCGCGAACCAGCGCGCCCTGGAAATGCACCAGGTCGTCGAGGCCGCCATGATGTACACCTACGATGAGGGAGTGGACTTCTTCAAGACCCATAACAACAATGGCAGCATCGTGGACATCGCAGGCGACCCTGTCTCCATCGTCGGGTACAAGCTGGATCAGGCAGCTTTCCAGCAGCTGCCGAAAGATCCGAACCCCTACCTCGAGGACGGGGTCACGCCGAACCCTCTCTACGGCAAGAACGTGATCGTGCTTGGCCCCGGAGACTACTACTTCGAGGCTATGGATGTACAAGGCAACAACGGTCTGAAGATTGACACAGCGGGTGGGGTAGTCAACATCTGGCTCGGCCCCGCCGACAGGGGTGGGGGCATGGATTTCGTCAACGGCGGATGCATGTTCTTCACCAGCCACGATACCAGCAGGTTCCATCTCTACCAGGGATCCAAGCGGACCCTGCAGCTCACCGGCACCATGGACTTCTATGGGAATGTCTATGCCTACAACGGCCCGGACAAGTTCGGGCAGTACTACGGCACCATCAACATCCTCGGGGACGGGAACATCTGGGGCTCGGTGATCGGGTACGACGTTGACAAGACAACCGGCAGCGCGGTGATCAACTTCCCCAGCGACGGGGGAATGGGGCCAGGGGGAGGCGGGCCGACCCCCGGCCCCGGTGAGCCGATCCTGTTCTACGGATTCGAGCAGTCCTGGGAGGAGGTGAACGCGGCGTGACCCGGCGCGGGCTCACCCTCATCGAAGTGCTGGTGGCCCTGCTGCTGCTTGCCGCGGCCCTGAGCGGCCTCATCGGACTGTGGGCCTTCGGCTTCAACACCACCCGCCACTCTCAGGACTGGGGTGTGGGCTACAGCATCGCCCGCCAGGAGGTGGAGCGGGCCAAGAACATCGGCTTCCTGCTCCTGCCCGAGGGTGGCTGGACGAGGGGCTATGACGGCCTCGGCGCGGTGACCACGGAGCCCAACCCGCACTTCACCGCCAGCACGACGATACACACTATCCCGGATGCCAACGGCGAGATCAACACCCGATGCCTGCGCACCCTCCACGTGCAAGTGAGGGCGCGGGAGGGGAGTGAGGTGGTCTTCGAGAGCACCACCTATCTCACTTGGGGTGGCATCTGAGCATGGTCGCGGTTGGGCGGCGAAGATACCAGAGGCCTGGCTCTCGCGGCCTGACTCTGATCGAGGTGTTGATCACCCTCGTGATATTGCTGCTGGTGGCCGCGGGGATCTCCCGGCTACTGGCGAGCTCCTGGGAGTCGCAACTGAGCATCACGGGCCAGAACGAAGCGCAGAAGTGGGCTCAGCGCGCCGTGGACACCGTGGTGGACAGCCTCCGAGGAGCCTCGTCAGTGACAGCGGGCGAGCCCGCCCGCGTCACCGCGAGCTTCACCAATGACAACACGATCACCTACTACCTTCATCAAGGTGAGCTGAGGCGGGATCGCTATGACCACACCACCGGGCAGACCACCAGTGGCGAGGTTGTCTGCCGCGGTGTCTCGGGTCTGACCTTGAGATACTACGTGCGCGCGGGCGACTCCCTGGTGGAGGCTGCGAGTCCTCTGCTCGCGCAGTCGCTGCGCGTGTCGGCGACTGTGAGGTCGGGCAAGGGCCAGGCCACCGAGACGTCCTTGGTCAGATTCCGCAACAAGCTGTAGCCAACACGGAGAGGGCTTAGAAGCTGTATCAGGGCTCCTCCCGGCGCCGCTCAGTAAGTCTGGTCGCAAGGGGTTCCGTGAATCATGGTTCGTCGCCATGATTCGCGAAACCCCATAGTAGGAGCGCATCATGGCAGTTGGGGTCGGTATCGGACTCGATATCAGCGAGGATCAGATCCGGGTCGTGCAGCTCCGGCGGACCGGCCGAGGCATCCAGCTCCAGGCCCTGGGTGCTCTCGCTCCTCCTTCCGGCGCGCTGAGCGGCGGCGTGGTGCATGATGCCCGGCTGCTGGCAGAGGGGCTGCGCCGGCTCTTCCGAGAGAGCCGGATCACTGGGTCCTATCCTCGGGTAGTGGTGGGCCTGCCCGGGCGCGTCGCCGCCTCCCGGGTGCTCGAGCTGCCCAGCATGAGCCCGGATGAGCTGCGCGCGGTGGTGGCGGGGGAGATGGAGCACTACCGGATGATCCCTGCGGGCCAGGGCACGTTCGACTTCGTCACCCTGGGCCAGGCCGCCACCAGCAACAGCCAGGTGCGGCTCCTGCTGATGGCTGCCGACAGCAGGATCGTGGATGGCTACCGAGAGGCGCTGCGCCAGGCGGGAGTGCACATGGCGGCACTCGAGCCAGTCGCCCTGGCAGCCTGCAGAGCCGCCTTCCCATCTGTGAAGAGCGGAGGCGTCGCCCTCATCCTGGTCGGCGCGCGCACCTCCGATCTCGCCATCTTCAGCAATGGCGTCCTGCGCTACTGCCGACAGATGGACACCGGCCTGCTGGACTTGGTGGCCGGCAGCCAGTCCAGCAGTCTCGATCTCCCAGAGACGGAGGAACGGGTAGAGGCGCCGCCGGAGGAGGTGGTGTCCCTCCCCTCCCTGGGCGGGGTGGCCGGGGGTGATCTCCAGTCGCTCGTCTACGAACTCCAGCGATCCCTGGATTTCTACCACCGGGAGGCGCCAGCAGCAGAACGCGTAGAACGGGTGGTGCTGGCCGCCGACACAGGGCGGCTGCGGGGCCTCGAGCGCTATCTCGAGCTCAACCTTGGTCTGCCGGTGGCCCTGTGCCGGCCGTTCGAGGGGGTCGGCCACAGCGATGCGCGGCTCAACCCGGAGCAGTTCTCTCGGGATGAGTCGGCCTACGCCGCGGCTGTGGGGCTGGCGCTGCGCGCCATCGAGGAGGTGCCGCAGGCCCCCCGCATGGACCTCTCGGACACCGGCCCCGAGAGCCGCCTCGCCAAGGTTGCTCCCCGCTGGCTGACCTGGGCGCTGGGCGTCTCCATCGTGTTGGTGGTGCTCAGCTCGCTGACCTGGTTCGTCGTCGGGCAAGCGGTCCAGAAGCGGCAGCAGATGCTGAGTGCTTCGAAGGCTGAACTCGCCCGGGTGACCCAGATCGAGAGCGAGCGCACCAGCGCGGCCCGGAGAGCGAGGGAGGCCCAGGCGATAGTGCAGCTGCGGGGCCTGCCATGGTCAGACATACTCCTCGAGGTCTCGGCCTTCATGCCCAAAGGCGCGTGGCTGACCAACCTGGGCACTAGCTCGGGAAACGTACTTCAGTTGGAGGGTCTGGCGCTCTCGGCCGACTCCGTGGCCACCCTGATGGACTCTTTGATCCGGTCCCCCCTGTTCTCACGGCCCCGTCTCGCCTATGTGCAGAAAGAGACCGTTGGCCGGCGGCCCTTGGTCAAGTACCAAATCCAGGTGGTGGTGAGCCAGTCGCCGGCCGGTTCGGATACGCCTGAGAGGGTCCCTTCGCCAGTCGCAGGAGGTCAGCAGTGAGTCTTGCATACCTGAGACCGCGCACGCAGATCCTGATCTCGGTGCTCGTGCCCGCGGGCGCGATAGCGCTGGGGTTATTCCTGCTGTGGCCTTCCCTATCCCGGCTTCGCCGGACGAACAGAGAGCTCGAGTCCACTCAGAAGGCGATCAAGCAGAAGCTGACCGTCATCTCCCAGGCGGAGGCCGCGGCTGCGGGCCGATCCCTGGCGCTCGCAGTGGCTCTCCCTGACGAGCACGAGCCGGTCAAGTTCCTGAGGCAACTGGCCGCGCTGGCTGCGGAGAGCAACGTGACGCTTGCAAGTGTGCGGGAGACGACGCCGCCTCCCCTGCCAGCGGCCACCTCGCCTGAGGGGTCGGGCGCATCCGGCTCGCCCACGGGGCCGCCCAGCAGCCCGGTGGCGACCGCAGCCTTGGGAGGCGAAAGGCCGGTGGTCCCGCCGACCACCGTGGTGGAGCTGACAAACGAGGTCTCAGCGGAGGGGGCCTTCGGGGATCTGCTCTCACTGCTGGCTCGCCTGGAAGGCTTCGAGCGGATTCTCAGCGTGAGCCAGTGCCGCACCAAGTCCGGCTCCGACTACCCGCGCCTCCAGACAGTGTTCACCCTGAGCCGCTTCGTGGGGAGGCCCGAGGCCCCTTCTCCGGGCCCAGGGGCGGAGGCGAGGCCAGCTACAGCAGCGCGTTGAGGCTCCACACGTGGTAGGCGTCTATGCTCGCCATGAGCACCAGGCCCGACCAGGCAATGGGCCGGGCGTGCCCCCGAGGGTAGAGGTAGAGGATCAGGCCTGCCACGGCCGCGGTGAGGAGAATCTTGGCGGGGACGAACAGGCCGACCTGGGCGAAGGCCGCGAGCAGCGGGTTGCCCTCTCGGACGCCAAGCGAAAACGCTGCCATCGAGAGCAGCAGGTCTGCCACGCCGAACACGACATAGAGAGCGGCGACGAATGCGCGACTCGGATTCGGTTCGAGAGGACGGACACGGAAGGCTCTCACCATGGCTGCAGGCCCTCTTACCGAGTCTCGTGAACCATGGTGAGAGACCATGATTCAAGAGACTCCCCAGGAGAGCGTCTGGCGCCCTTCTGGGAGGTTCTCTTGCATCAGGGGTCTTACCCTGATGCAAGAGAATCCGTAGGTTGTTCCATGTTCCGCTGCCCTTATTCCATCAGCGCAGCCAGGGTGAACGCTCGTCTGCGCGGTTGACTACCAGGCTCGTCAAGGGGAAGACCATGGTGAAGCTGCGGAGAGGCGACATCTGGAAGGCCGTCGCGCTGTGTGTGCTGATTGGCGCCGCCGCCTGGTTCATCATGCGGACGCTGCGCCAGGTGTCCCGCCCTCAGGCCGTGCCGGTCGCCGCGCCGCCGAGCCCCGGGCCCTCCCAAGCTGCCGCCACAAAGGAGATGTTCGCGCCCCGGACCCGAACCATCGCTGGCTTGGCCAGGGCCCGCTCTGCCCCCGATCCGTTCCACCCGCTGGTGTCAAATGAGGTGGTGTCAGTGCGGCAGTCGCGCCCCACGGATAAGCTCCCCTCCCCTCCACCCTCCTTGAGCCCTGAGCTCGCCGAGCTGCGGCTCACCGGGATCATCTCGGGGACCCGCCCCATGGCCGTGCTGAGGCAAGGCGACAAGAGGTACTTCCTGCGCTCCGGCGACGCTCTCCCAGGGGGCTGGAGGATCGTCCACATCGAGGCCCGCGGCGTCACCGTGGCCAAGGGGAATGAGCGAGTTCAGCTGCGCGTCTCAAAGGGAGGGACCGGCGCATAGGCGCATCGGGGGGCCCTGCTGAGCGCAGTCGAAGGGAACGCCCGCCCTAGGGCTCGCCGCGGCCGTGACCGCACACAGTGGGCACGCGCTCGGGTGTGTGGGAGCGGCTAAGCCCTCCGGGCCGCCGTGGTCCCTAGGCGAAGCCGGGATGTGGCTAGGTCGCCAGAGGCGACCGCCATGGCGGTGGCTAGGGCTTTGCCCGCCACGGCGGCCCTTGGGCCTAGCCGCCGCAGGCCTAGCCAGCGGCCCGCCTCCGGCGGGCCTAGCCACGGTCGCCGTCCCGACCTAGCCACCCGGTCCTCCGGGCGACACCTGTGGCAAGCAGTGGTCGCCTCGAGGACGAGGCTCCCACAGGCTGCTGCCCCACCCATGCCTGGCGGTCACACGCTCGTGTAGCAGTCCACTCTTGATGAGAAGCAAAGCGAAACTGCGGGATGATCAGACACAGAGGACACCGATAGAGAGTAGGTGATTCTCCTGCTGGCAGGCATTGTAAGCCCGCCAGGAGGATTCTCTCCAATCGTCCGCGTTCATCGGCGGCTGGAATCCCTCTCACCAAGAGTGACCTCTTACTTGGGCTGGCCTTACCTTGACTTTTGCAGGTCCGGGGGATAGAATCGCGGCGAAGCATCTCGCGTGAGAGAGAGGCCGGCCTGGCAGCAGGCGGCAAGGCGGCCTGTCCGTGACCTGCGGGCGGGCCGTTCGCGCGAGCAAGGCCGCGCTGGGGGCGCGGCCGGCGGCAGGTTAGGCGTGCCGCGGCTGGGCCGCGGCCCCAGGAAGGAAACAGCGTGTCTGGCAAGCGGGGCTCTGCAGTCCTTGTCATGATCATGCTCGCCGCGCTCCTGGCGCTGCTCGCGGCCGGCTGCGGCCGGGAGCGGAGGAGCCAGGTGGTGGCCACGGTTGACGGCCGCCCCATCACCCAGATGCAGCTCTATGAGGCGCTGGAGCAGTCTGATCCCGGGGCGGGACAGCGCGCGCTGGACGCGCTGGTAGTCCGGCAACTGGTCCGACAAGAGGCGGAGAAGCGCAATGTCAAGGTTGACCCGAAGGAGGTCCAGGCGCGGATCGGCGCGCTCCAGGACTATGTGCTGGCGAGCACGGGCAAGGACTTCAAGACCTGGCTCGCTGACACCGGGCAGACCGAGCAGGACCTGGCCAGCCGGATCAGCATTCAGATGCTGATGGCTAAGCTGGTGCTGACCGAGGAGGAGAGAAAGAAGTACTTCGAGCAGCATCAGGGCGAGCTCAAGAAGGACCTCCCTGACGCAAACGACTCGGTGATCTTCCGCCAGATCGTGATCGGCTCCAAGAGCGAGGCGGAGGCGGTGCGGAAGGAGTTGCAGCAGGCGGCCGGGAGCAAGGAGGGGGCCGCGAAGCAGTTCGCCAAGCTCGCCGAAGCCCGCTCGCTGGACCCCATGACCCGGGGCCGGGGAGGGATGGCTGGCTGGTTGGTTAAGGGCCAGAGCGCGCCCGAGGAGCGGGACCCTGAGCTCGAGAAGGTGCTCTTCTCGCTGAAGCCAGGTGAGATCAGCCAGCCGATGCAGGTGAAGGTGCGGCCCTCTCAGGCGGGGGCGGTGAGCCCCGAGCAGTTGCTGGAGCGCTGGCGGATCCTGATGGTGGAGAAGCGCTTCAGGCCGCGGCCCCTGAGCTTGGCGGCCGATGAAGATGTCATCGAGGACCTGATGCTGAAGGACCAGAGCATCCAGTTCCAGCTTCAGCAGTTCTTCGAGAACCTGCGCCGGAAGGCGAGGATAGAGATCATCTCGCCCAAGTACAAGCCGCTGGCGGAGGAGTACCGGCAGCGCCGAGAGATGCGGGCGCGGATGCAGCAGGCCCCCGCCGTGGCGGCGCCCGGCGCGCCGGCTCAACCCGCTCCTGCGGGCCCGAGAACGCCGGCGGCGGGGCCGGGAGGGCGGGCCGGCCGATAGCGGTTGGACGAAGAGCGCACCTTGATCGTCGCCGGGCCCATTCCAGGCGGCCCCGCCTCCCTCGGCCTGGGTAAGCTTCATAGCAGTCGAGGGAAGGGATCGAGTCTCTTGCCCATGGCTGACCAGACAGACATGGCTGCGCGCGGGCAGTTCTTCGAGCTGGTAGAGATCATGGCTCACCTGCGGAGCCCTCGCGGCTGCCCGTGGGACCGGGAGCAGGATCACCGTTCTCTCCGGCGCTGCCTGCTGGAGGAGGCCTATGAGGTCCTCGAAGCAGTTGACCGGGATGACCCGGAGGCGCTGCGCCAGGAACTGGGCGACCTGCTCTTGCAGGTGATCTTCCATGCGCAGCTCGCTGCCGAGGCGGGGCGATTCGACATCTGGCAGGTGATCCAGGCCCTGCGGGACAAGCTGGTGGAGCGACATCCGCACGTCTTCGGCGACAAGTCCATCGAGACCGCCGAGGGCGTGGTGGAGGAGTGGGACAGCCTGAAGCGGGAGCAGCGTCAGCAGAGCCATGTCGAGCAGATGGCGGAGGCGCCGAAGACACTGCCCGCGCTCGCTCGGGCCCAGATGGTGCTGCGCCGGGCGCTGCGCGCCGGGGCGGAACGCAGCCCTGACGAGGCGCGAGCAGTGATCCGGCAGGCCGCGGAGCAGGTGGAAAGGGGAGAGCCCGGCGCGGAGGAGAAGCTGGGAGAGCTGCTGCTGGCGGCGGTGGACCTCGCTCGCAGCGCCGGCCTGGACGCCGAGCAGGCGCTGCGGGAGAGAGTGAGCGAGTTCATTGGGGAGGTCTCGCGGCCCGCGAGGGAGGTCCCAGGGCATCGCGATAGATGCCGCAGAGACGCGGAGAACGCTGAGAGCTAGCAACCCCCAGGAGGCGCACCCCCGTGGCGACTGGTGTTGGCAAGTCTCTCTGCGTCCCCGGTGTCTCCGCGCTTGCGCGGTCTGACGGTGAGACCGAAAGGAGTGGTTGACAGTGGCGAAGCGAGTGTACCTCTTTCACGAGGGCAATAAGGACATGAAGGATCTGCTGGGTGGCAAGGGCGCCAACCTGGCGGAGATGAGCAATCTGGGCCTGCCCGTGCCCCCGGGCTTCATCATCACCACCGAGGCCTGCAACGAGTACCTGGAGCTCGGGCGCTTGCCCGCTGGGCTCTCCGAGGAGGTGCGCGCCGCGTTGAGGGAGGTGGAGCGCGAGACCGGAAAGGGCTTCGGCGATGCGAGCAACCCCCTGCTGGTGTCGGTGCGCTCTGGCGCGAAGATGTCCATGCCCGGCATGATGGAGACCGTCCTCAACCTGGGTCTGAATGACGAGACCCTGCAGAGCATCATCCGGCTCACCGGCAACGAGCGGTTCGCCTATGACTCCTACCGCCGGTTCATCATGATGTTCTCCTCGGTCGCGCTTCACCTGGCGCGGGCCAACTTCGAGAAGCTGATGGAGGCGATGAAGAAGAAGCGCGGCATCACTCAGGACACCGATCTCACGGCCGATGACCTCAAAGAGCTGGTGGCGCAGTTCAAGGCCTTCTTCAAGAAGCGGATGAAGCGGGACTTCCCCCAGGACCCCATGGAGCAGTTGCAGACCGCCATCATCGCCGTCTTCAACTCCTGGAACATCCCCCGTGCGGTGGCCTACCGCAACTTCTACAAGATCCCGCACGACCTGGGCACCGCGTGCAGTGTGCAGACCATGGTCTTCGGCAACATGGGCAATGACTCCGGCACGGGCGTGGCCTTTACCCGCGATGTCGCTAGCGGCGAGAAGGTGGTGTACGGCGAGTTTCTGATGAACGCCCAGGGTGAGGATGTGGTGGCGGGAGTGCGCACACCCATCAAGATCGCCGAACTGGAGAAGGAGAACGCGCGCATCTATCGCGAGTTCGTTGACCTAGCCACCAGGATCGAGCAGCACTACCGCGACGCCATGGACATCGAGTTCACCATCGAGCGGGGCAAGCTCTACATGCTCCAGTGCCGCGTGGGGAAGAGAACCGCGCGCGCCGCGGTGCGCATCGCCGTGGAGATGGTGGGCGAGGGCCTCATCACGAGGGAAGAGGCGCTGATGCGGGTAGAGCCGGATCAGATCAACCAGCTCCTGCTGCCGGGCTTCGATCCCAGGGAGAAGGAGAAGGCGATCCGGGACGGTCGGCTGCTCGCCAAGGGCCTGAACGCTTCCCCGGGCGCAGCCACTGGCGCGGCCGTCTTCGACGCCGACCGCGCCGATGAGCTGGGCTCGAAGGGCCAGGCGGTGGTGCTGGTGCGGCCCGAGACCACCCCGGATGACGTGCACGGGATGCTGGCCTCCAAGGGCATCCTGACCGCCCGGGGCGGCGCCACCAGCCACGCCGCGGTGGTTGCCCGGGGCCTGGGGCTGCCCTGCGTCGCGGGCTGTGAGGCGATCCGCGTGGACGAGGGGAAGCGCCTGTTGAGCGTGGACGGCAAGGTGGTCAAGGAGAACGAGCCGATCTCGGTTGACGGGAGCACCGGTGAGGTCTTTGCGGGCGTCATCCCGACCACCACGCCCGATCTCAGCAAGGAGAAAGAACTTCAGGCTCTGCTCTCCTGGGCCGATGAGATTCGGCGGCTCGAGGTGTGGGCCAATGCGGACTACCCCCGGGATGCCATGCGGGCGCGCAGTTTCGGCGCGCAGGGCATCGGCCTGTGCCGCACCGAGCACATGTTCATGGAGACCGAGCGCCTGCCCATCGTGCAGCGCATGATCTTGGCGAACAGCGTCGAGGAGCGCAAGGCCGCGCTCAAGGAACTGCTGCCGTTCCAGCGCAAGGACTTCGTGGGCATCCTCAAGGCGATGGACGGACTGCCTGTGGTAATTCGGCTGATTGACCCGCCGCTCCACGAGTTCCTCCCCTCGCACGACGAGCTGCTGGTCGAGGTGACGAAGCTGGAGGCGAAGTCGCCGCGCTCACCCAAGCTGAGGAAGCTGCGGGAAATGCTGCACGCGGTGGAGAGCATGCGGGAGATGAACCCGATGCTGGGCCTGCGGGGCTGCCGGCTGAGCATCGTCATGCCAGAGATCGTGGAGATGCAGACCCGCGCCATCATGGAGGCGGCCTGCCAGTGCAAGAAGCGGGGTGTGGAGGTGCACGTGAAGATCATGATCCCGCTGGTGGCGCACATCAACGAACTGAAGTTCATCAGGGATCGCTTGGAACCGGTGGCCCAGGAGGTGATGAAGCGCAAGCAGGTCGAGGTGGACTACAAGTTCGGGACCATGATCGAGATCCCCCGCGCCGCGCTCACTGCCGATGAGGTGGCGACGGAGGCGGAGTTCTTCTCCTTCGGCACGAACGACCTGACCCAGACGGCGTTCGGCTACTCCCGCGACGATGCGGAGGGCAAGTTCCTACTGAGGTTCGTGGAGGACAAGATCCTCCCGGAGAACCCGTTCCAGACGCTGGACCAGACGGGCGTCGGAAAGCTGATGGAGACCGCGGTGCAGCTCGGCCGGCAGACTCGGCCGGACGTCGAGCTGGGCATTTGCGGCGAGCACGGGGGGGACCCGCGGTCGGTGGAGTTTTGCCACCGGGTCGGGCTGGACTACGTGAGCTGCTCGCCCTTCCGGGTGCCCATCGCCCGCCTCGCCGCCGCCCAGGCGGTGGTGCAGGATAGGGTGGGGGTGAGCGACTCGCGGTAGGCAGCAGATCCACAGATACCCCAGATCGCGTAGACCCGTGGGCGCGAGTGGCTTTGCCCACGAATAGGTCAAGCGCCCATCCAGCTGCTATCCACCAGGGCACGGGAATGCCCCGGAAGACGCCAGCCAGCGCCTCCGGAGAGATCGAGTCCCAGTTCGCGGCATCAAACACGGGCCGCTTGCTGCTCATGTGAGCAAGCGCTCAGTTCCTCTGCTCGAGGTCGCATCCCTCCGGGTCGGACTCCCCGGCGGTTCACGCGGTCACGGCCTCCCGGGAGTTTCTGCGAAGTCACACAACCTTCT
>Ga0315307_1000043_pt1 | contig 51900 bp, 58 predicted proteins | sample TDP2_MG_FD_203079 | JGI IMG/M metagenome (GOLD analysis project Ga0315307, IMG submission 203079) | Freshwater sediment microbial communities from Lake Towuti, South Sulawesi, Indonesia - TDP2 | ecosystem: Environmental > Aquatic > Freshwater > Lake > Sediment | place: Indonesia: South Sulawesi...
TGCTGCCGCGAGAGCGTCGTGTACAATTCGTGAGATCGCGATCACAGTTACATCTGTTCCAGCTTTTTTGATGTCTGCCTTACCAAAGGGGATTGTGTACTCTTCTTCTGGAACAGGGCCTTTAAGCTTGAAATAGAGGTCACGGCATTCAATAAAAAGGGTTGGATCTTCTGCCCTTATTGCTGATTTTAGCAGCCCCTTCGCATCATAAGGCGTCGAAGGCAAAGCGAGAAAAATTCCAGGTATATTTATGAACCATGATGGGATGAACTGAGAATGCTGGGGGCCGTAGGCCCTACCCAGACTGTACTGGGTCCTAATTGTGAGAGGAAGCCTCAGTTGCCCTCCACTCATGAAGTATGCCTTTGCCATGTGATTTAGAATCTGTTCTGAACACAATGGCAGAAAGTCCACATACATTATTTCTGCAACCGGTCTGAGTCCCATAAGCGCCGCTCCTATGCCCACCCCAGCGATCGCCGTTTCTGAAATTGGCGCATCTATTACCCTTTCTGGACCAAATTCTTCAAGAAGCCCCAAAGTGACTTTGTTGATTCCACCGTACAGTCCGATGTCCTCACCGATGAGGAAGACCGCAGGATCTTTGAGCATCTCTTCTCTTAGCGCCTCTCTTAGCGCCTCAGCGTAAGTTAGCTCCCTCACGTTTTTCCTCCTCCAGCGTAGACATACTTCTCAAGCTCCTCAAAGGACAGAGTTGGGCTCTTCATAGCAAAATCAACCGCGCGCTCAATCTCTCCGTCGATCTCTTTCTCTATAGCCTCAATCTCGCTCTCAGTTGTTATACCCGCGCTTAGAAGTTTACTGCGAAACATGACTATGGGGTCTCTCTTCTTCCACGCCTCCACCTCATCTGGGGATCTGTACTTGAGCATGTCATGAACGCTGTGCCCCTTCACTCTGTAGGTTCTACATTCTATGAATGCTGGTTCCTTCTTCTCTCGCGCGTTTTCAACAGCTTTCAATGTGGCCTTGTACACGGCCAGTACATCGTTTCCGTCAGCTACAAAAGTAGGCAGATCGTAAGCGAAGGCCACTCTCTCAGCAATACTTCTAGCACCGACACTCTTACTGGCTTTCATAGATATAGCGTATTGGTTATTCTCACAGACAAAAATCACGGGCACCTTCAAGACGGACGCCATGTTGAGGGCCTCGTGGAACGCTCCCGTGTTCACGGCCCCGTCACCGAAGAAACAAACCACAATGTTGTCCTGTTTCTTATACTTTAGGGCAAGCCCGGCTCCCACTGCTATTGGAATTTGGCTACCGACAATTGCTGACGCGTATAGTCCGCCTTTTTTCATATAAATACCTACATGCATTGAGCCACCTAGCCCTTTGCACACTCCAGTAGCCTTACCAAAAAGTTCTGCCATAATTAAATCGGTGGGAATGCCTTTTGCAATCGCGTGGCCATGTCCTCTATGAGTGCTCAGTATCGCATCCTCAGTTTTTAGATCAGAAATCACACCTGTTGCTATCGCTTCTTCACCGAGATAGAGGTGAGCTGCTCCGATGAGCAAGCCTCGAACGATATGCAACTCCTCCACCTTCTCCTCGAAGCGTCGTATTCTGACAAGAGTCTCAAGCATCTGCAGAAGTTTTTTCTTGGAAAGGCCGAATTTTTGAAACTCAGCTGGTTCGATGCCTTCTAGTTCTGTCACCCTATCGTTAATGGGCATGGTTCTTCCCTACGGTTAGACAAATTGCTGGTTTAATATTGCTATGATCTTTATAATACATTCGCTAACCAGATACCGAGTAAAGAAGCATCAGAGGGGGTGCGCTTTGGTCCATTTTTCGTCAAAAGCCTTTTCTAAGGCCTCCTTTTCCTTCCGGTCTCTGACTTGAACAAGGGTGTGCCACTCTTTCTTTTCAGCACGCCATGCAGTCTTCCTTGTGATGACGACTCTATTGTTTAGGTTGTTAAGGTCGCACGATAGGAGACTGATGTTGCCTGCCGTTTTTTCCTCTACGGTCTTCCAAGTCCTTTGGAAGCGCTTGTTTTCACCTATCTCGTCTGGAATGAGAGCTTTGATCTTCACTTTAGGGTTGACTTTGAAGAGTACTTCGAACGCTTCCTTCTCAGTCGCCCAAGGATCAACGACCTTAATATAATGTTTTGCTTTGGAAACTATCGCGCCAATGATAGATGGAACAGCAGTGTAGTATTCCGACGCAAGAAGTCCTGGTTTTCCTACGACAGTAATCCCTTGATAATCTGGGTCACTTAGCTGTATTTTGAATTTCTTAGGATCCTTTTCCTGTATCCTTGTTTTCTCACAGAGATAGAAAATCAGATCCTGTATTACGCCCTTCACTTTCTGTAGCTTTTTGGCGTATGTTCCGCTTTTTTCCCTGATCTCCTTTATTGTTTTGTACCTGACAATTGGATACAGGAATGTTACGGCCAAAACAGCTATCAAGAACAGGGGATTGAAGATCAGCATCATAAGTATCTGAATCTTAAAAAGCATAGCTATAACGTAGGTCCCAAAATAGACATACATGACTGAGTCAGAGATCCTCTTAAGTATTCCCGAGGTCCTTGATAGGCGCCCTTGCTGAGCGTAAATCATCTCCACATCTTCACGGACTCTTTTCCAGCCTCTACTCAAGTATTCTAGGTCGGCCGATTTGACGGCTTCATCGATCTTCGTCGGATCTTTGAAATCGTGTCCTGCGTATCCTTCAAGCCAAGAGATTACTGAGACAATCTTATTTAGGTCCGCTTCAGAAACCATCTGATGAAAACCCCTTTATCCAATCTGCCCTTATTCTTTCTATACCTTATTGCATACCAACTACAAACTATAAATATACCTCGACGCATCCACCGTTAACTATAAAAGTGCTAATAATTGAAAGAGGACAAGAGATTGCGCGTGAGTAATGTCCTTTAGAGGAGGGGGTAAGCGTGCCAGAGATCGAGTTTGAAGGTGAAAAGTATAGGACAGATGAGGCGGGTTTCATACAGGATCCAGAAAAATGGTTTCCTAAGTTGGCGGAGTTTCTTGCAAAGAAAGAAGGCATAGGTGGGCTTACATCAGACCACTGGAAAGTGATCAACTGCATCAGGGACCATTACCTAAAGTTTGGAGTTGCGCCCCTAATAGAGAAATTACGCAAGGAAACAGGCTTTACGCTCAGACAAATACATAAACTCTTCCCACAAGGACCCGCAAAAAGCGCTTGCAAAATAGCAGGGCTTACGTATGAGCGCTGCACTGTAGCCTGTATGCCGTAATTAGAGGAGGATGAAGGATTGTATGTGGTTAATGTTGAAGACGTGACGGAATTTGATTTGGATAAGCTTGATAAGGGCTCACACCAACTCAAGGTGAAGTACCTGTTGCATGCGGGTGTGGGAGCATTAAGAATAGAATTCAGGCTTTTCACAATAGGCGTAGGAGGGTACAGCCCTCTGGAGAAGCATGGCCATGAGCATGAGATTTATATGCTCAGAGGTAAAGCCCTCTTCAAGGGTGGAGACAAGGAGGTCGTGTGTGGCCCAGGGGACATCGTATTCATACCATCCAACGAGATTCATCAGATAAAGAACGTGGGCGACGAACCGGTCCAGTTCCTCTGCACAAAAGAGACCCACGAACCTCCCGAACTCCTAAGACAACTAGAAAAGCAAAAATAGATAGATGCGTCTCTAAGCGTACCTATTCGCAGTCATTGAGGCGCGGGCACATATCCATAGTTATGCGCAGCTCGGGTTACAGATAACTGACATTTTTACACATCAGGTTTTTGCCCAAACTATATTCAATCGATATACATTGATGCTACGAACAATGGGACAAAAAATCTTGGATCGATCAACTATTAGTCTTTTTTCTCAATTTTAAGTCGATTCTCTCTCTGGCAGCGAAGTCTTCAAGAAAGCTTTTGAGAGTTTTGGTTCTACCTCTGATGTCATCTTGCTTAATCTTATCTAATCTTGTTTTTTCTTTGGCTTTGTTCAATGACGTTTCTAAATCTACTATGGGAAGAAGAGTTGAAGCAATGCAATAGAAGCTTTTGGACCTGCCATCGTCAAATTCTTTCAGCATTGTCTCAAGGAGTCTAATTCGCTTTCTCTGTTCTTCTATGAATTTCTCAATTCCATGTTTTCTTATAGAAATCAAGTTCGGATAGGCTTTTTTATGAGACAAAAATGAGTTGTACTCGCCACCACCTACTAGCCAAGGCTCAAACTTTGAGCATGAAAATTCTTCACATAGCGCACAAACTTCAAGATTCTTTTTCTTTACGCAGCAGGTTATGTAAGAGCAGGATGGGTGCTTATTGGAGAAATCGGGGCCACAACATCCAGGACACCTTGAAGTGCCCACCGTGTAGTATCTTGGGCACAATCCGCAATCAAGACCGCAGCAGCCGACGGTTGGATAAATCTTGATTGGATGACCACTCATTTCATCGCTCTTCCTTTACAGTTAGGCCCATTCCGATTTCGCGCACGCGATTTGATTCGTCAAGTGATTGGATATATGCCCCACTTCTTCGCTGCATCATACATCGCTACAATGTTTTCTGGTGGCACATCGGGTTGTATGTTGTGGACAGCGCACAGAACATAGCTCCCATTTGTTGCCAAGTCCCTGATTCTCCTCTTAACTTCCTCTTCGACATCCTTTGTTGTCCCATAAGGCAGTACTCTCTGGGTGTCTATCGCCCCCCAGAAACACAGCTCATCGCCAAACTTCTCCTTCAACATTTTCGTGTCCATATTCTCAGCCGAAACCTGAACAGGGTTAACTATATCAACTCCGATTTCAGCTAGGTCGTCAAAGAAGTAGGAGGCGCTACCGCAACAGTGATAAAAAATCTTCGCATCTGTTTTACTTTTTACAAATTGAAGCGCTCTTCTCTGCCTAGGCTTGATATACTTCCTATACATCTCCAACGAAAGCAATGGACCGCTTTGCATAGCTAAGTCATCGCTAAATCTCACGATGTCGATGTAGTCGCCTATCTCTGGAAGCACTTCGCTCTCAAACTTCAATCCACAGTCAGCTACTTTATCCATAACTCTACACACGAAGGTTGGGTCTCTTATCAAGTCGGTGAAAAACCTCTGGAACCCCGTTAGATACCATGATTTTTCAAAGAAGCTTCCTGAAGAGCTGTAGACAACAGCGTAGTCTGTCTCCTCATGCAGATACTTCACCCTCTTTCCCATGTATTCAATCGCTTTTTCAGCGCCTTCATGCGGGTCCGGCCAAGGATAATCATCGACCTCGTCAACCGACGCGTCTCTCAGAGGATGCCCGTCGCTCGGCATATCATAGTAGTAACCAGCCTTTACTCTTTTGACCCCCCAAGAATCAATATAGGAACCGTCTGGCAACGTCTTCTTCGGTGCCTTAGCGAGAGGGGAAGAACGAACGTGTCTCGTATCGACGTCAAATCTCTTAAGCACAGACTCATCAACCAACGCAATCTGCTGCATCATATCATACAAAACAGTCTCTGACTTGAAACCAAGGTGTCTCTTCAGGCCCTCATAAGCCCCTTTATGGATGCCAGCGACAGTGCCTCCCAAATCGACCGGAACCCTGTCCGGCTCCTCATGTTCAACAGCGGCTAAAACCCTTTCTCTATGATTCATGCTCAGCTCTCGCCACCTACTAGATCCTTTGCTTTCCTCACAGCATCCATAGCATCTTTGCCATAGGCATCAGCACCTATTCTTCTAGCGAAATCCTCTTCGATCGGCGCCCCTCCGATCAATATCTTCAGACCTTTTCTCAGGCCCTCTCTTTTCAGTTCATCAACAACTTCCTTCATTCCATCCATCGTGCTGGTTAGAAGGGCGGACATACCAACTATCTTCGGTTGCTCTTTTCTGATACTTTCAACAAACCTTTTCGCTGAGACATCAGCTCCCAAGTCAACAACCTCAAACCCAGCACTGGTCAACATGGTTTTAACAATATTCTTTCCTATATCATGTAGGTCTCCTTCAACAGTCCCCAAAACTACTTTTCCCATCCGCTGAACCCTTTCAGATCTCCTTAAAAAGGGGGTGATAATGGCCATCGCCCCTTTCATAATCTCACCAGCCATCATCAGTTCTGGCAGAAAAAATTCTCCCGCCTCATATCTCTCACCCACCATTCTCATGCCATCGGCTAAAGAGTCCACTATTTTAAGAGGCTCTGTCCCCTTCCTAAGGGCAGAATTCACATCTTCCTTGACTTTTTCAGAATCTAGACTCACTAAAGAGTCCCGAAGCCCACATATTCTCTCATCCACGTTCCGTCACCATTTCTACTTTCACGATCTTTGACCTCGGCAATGATTTATAGTGTCAATTATATACTAAAGATAGACCTTTCAATGGTGGCTTATTTTGAAGCTGATCGTGGGTGTAAGCGGAGCAAGCGGGGCCGTGTACGGTGTCAGACTACTCGAGGAATTAGAAGAGATGAAGATCGAAACTCACTTAATAGTTTCCCCCGCGGCTGAGCAAACAATCAAGATCGAGGTTGGGATGACAGTCAACCAGCTCGAGGATTTAGCAACCGTCCACTACGATATCAACGACCTGCAGGCCCCCATCGCGAGCGGTGACTTCAAAGCAGATGGAATGATCATTATACCGTGCTCCATGAAAACCCTCGCTGGAATAGCCAATGGGTACTCAGATAACCTCTTGTTGAGGGCTGCTGACGTAACATTGAAGGAAGGTCGAAAACTAGTTCTGGTTCCTAGGGAGACACCTCTGAGTCCCATTCACCTCGAGAACATGCTCAAGCTCTCCAAAATCGGCGTGGTCGTACTGGTGGCGGCCCCCGCCTTCTATCACAAACCGAAGGACATTAAAGATCTAGTCCATTACATCGTAGGAAAAGTCCTAGACTCATTCAACATTGCGCACAAACTGTACGACAAGTGGAGAGCCTAATTAGGTTTTCAAGGCTCTTTGTTTTCAAAGCAAGAAAGAGAAGGTATCCAATCTTATTCTGGCTCACGGACAAATAGTGCAATTAGAATCAGCGTTATAATCACCCCGATGGCTCCCGTCAATATCGGGGCTTTGAACCCCATTGCCTCATACAGCAAACCTCCGATGAATGGAGCCGGAAAACCAATCATAGTTCTGAAGGCGGACAGCTTACCTATCGATTCGGCTCTCTCTTCCCTACCCACACTGTTGGAAAGGAGAGTTCTTGAGGCTGGCACCCATGTCGAAGCAACCAGACCGTAGAGGAGCGCTGCGATCGCAAACGCCTCAAAACTGTTGAATGTTAGCCAGCCAATCATCATCGCGATTCCTATCATCTCTGAAACGATCAACGACTTTTTACACCCGTACTTCTCTATGAGCTTTCCTATGGGCAACTGAGAAGCGGCCCACATCAAGGATGTAAGGCTCGATAGGATTCCCAGTTGAAGATTCGAGAAATTGTACGTTCTCTTGAGAAGACCAAAAAGAATCGCTGCCCCGAGACCCCACGAGAAAGCGTCTGCAGCCATGCCTATGTAAAAGCCCCTCAATTCACTCGGTGGAATAAAAATCGTTCTTAAGGGAGTTTCCCTAACGTTTTTCTGCCTACTCTTCTCATACAATGTCTCCCTGAGAAAAAACACTAACAAACTCAGGCTTAAGCCCTCAAGAACTAAGCTCATCAGGAACAATATCTCGTAGCCAAAGAGATCAGCGATCCAACCCCCAACGGCACACGTTAAGGCGCTCGGAAATATAAAGGAAAACATGGTGACGCTATATGCAGTCCCTCTCTTCTCAACTTCCACGGATTCAGCCGTCAGGGCTGACGAGGCTGGAACGCTGAGCGCTGTCAGGCCGAGAGTGAGTGTTGCCGGAACTAGAAATCGCCAGTCCCAAGTATAACCCGCTAACGCATAGAACGCTAGGGTCGTTAAGGTTAGGATCCCACCGAGAACTATAAACAGTTTTCTACCAATCCTATCTGAAAGCCTTCCGGAAACTAGTTGAATGAGTCCAGTGATGATGCCGTCCCTTCCTCCAAGACCTTCGAGAAACCCTAAAAGAACCATCGAAACCCCCAGGCTCAGAGTGAAAGGTTGCCAAATAACATGTATCATACCCCAATATGCTCCGCCAATTGCGGAAGTTATGGACAAAACCCAGATGTTCTTATTAATGGTTGAAACTTTTCCAGCTCTACTCAAAAGCCTCGTCTCCATTGCATCACGCGCACAATTACCATTCCAATTTCCTTAACTTACTTGCACATGACTCCTTTTTTCCTTCTGACGTTCATTAGCGCCACTTCGTGCTTGCGCTTTTTAATAGAATTAAGTATTAAAAAACATTAGTCTTATATCGTATGGGATAGTCAAATGATCGATTCCTACAGTTTTGGAAAGATCTCCATAGATGGAAAGGAGTATAGAACCGATGTAATCGTCTTCCAAGACCGCGTTGAAGACGGATGGTGGAGGAAAGAGGGGCATCAGTTGCACATCGAAGACGTTGAGCACATTATTCAACAAAGGTTTGATGTGCTAGTGATCGGAACCGGAGCCCATGCCCTGATGAAGGTTCTACCTGAAACAAAAAGATTCTTTGAATCAAGAGGCGTCGAAGTGATCACAGAAAAGACCGCCGAGGCTTGCAAGATTTATAATAAGCTAAGCGAGTCCAAGAGTGTTATCGCTGCCCTCCACCTGACCTGTTAGATCAAATCTTCGATCACTTTAAATCTCTCTTAATGCGTTGGGTTATTGATGTTTGAGTATAACTGACTCTAAGAAACACTGTGAGATGACAGGAACGCAAATTTAAAAGTTTAAGAACAATCAAAAAGGTGAAGAGAAAGGATGTTAAGGAGTGGTAAAGATGAATGGAAAAGCTTCGGATATTTCAGGATTCCAACTTGGCTTAAACTCACTGTTGTCGCATCTATACTATTCCTGAGCGTGCTTTTCCTCATCAATTGGTGGGTACAAATAGACATCGCCCAGACAACGTACCTGCGCAAAGCAGGAGTAGACTGGTGGAACGACATATTCCTTCTTAAAGGAGACTTCATTTTTCTCTGTCTTCTCGTCCCGCTTCTCGCTATCGATCCAAGAATTAGGCACAGCAAGATCTTGGGTTTGATGAGGCAACTCACTTGGACTTTTGCCTGGGCAAGGTTGCGCGAGCGTTGGCATAAGGTTACTGAGGGACCAATATTTGACGACAGATTTTCATGGAGGACCGGACTTGCCTGGCAGGCCACTACGTATCTTTTCTTTTTCCTCCTATGCTGGATCACAGGGGCCTTTAACCTGGCTTTCTTATTTCACATGGCAAGAAGCGGAGTTGGAAATCTTGACCCAACCACCCTCCTAAGAATCTTCCTATTTCCAGTGAATCCTCCCGGGTCAGATGAACTCGTCGCCTTAACTCCCACTATTGAAACTTGGTATCAAATCATCATAACATGTCTGTCAATCATAATCTTCGTCTGGGTTGTTCGGCTGGTTTTAGGCGGGATAGGCAACCTAGTCGCAGGGGGCGTTGGAAGAGGGATGAGAAACTTCGTTGCTGCGGCATCCTTATTCGTCTCCTGGCTTCTTTTGAGAGCCCCATTCTCAGAGTTTGACATTACCTCACCGCACAGCTGGTACATTCTCCTAGCCTTAGAACTAACGGGAATTACAGCAACTACAATCCTGCATTTACATCGCGAAGAACTATTGTTTAACAGGAAACAGGTTATCACATATTCGGTCGTGTTCGGTATAGTTCTGATCGTTCTAGTAGCTAACATAGGGGCCATCCTGATTTACCGATTGCAATGGGATCGGTCTTGGCTTCAGTACGAGTGGTATCCAAAAACAGTGAAGGAGATCGAGTACACTAGGTGGGCGGCAGGTATAACGCAATGGCAACGCAAGTCTCTCTCAGAAGCCGGCGCAGAAAACAACACAGCCATACTATCGCGGGTTCGTCAGTGGGACTACGACGCTAGCCTAACGAAGATGCAAAGTCAGATCGGAGTAAACTGGTTGACTCTAGCAGACAGCGACATCATATACCTAAACAATCGAGAATACTGGGTCTGTCCAACGACGATAAACTATGAGATCGCAAGAGACTGGATCAGTCGACATTTTACCTATACTCACGCACCTCGCGTTGTCGTAATCGATAGCCATAATGGAAGTTTTGTTCAGCCTGAGTCCGCGTTCAACCTTTCTGAAATGCCCAAAATCTACTATGGGGAAGGACTTGACTTAGCTTATGTTCGAGTACCAGGGTTCACAGAAATCGGAAACACAACCTATCAAGGCGATTCAGACTACGTTCTAAGAGGTTGGATTCGAGCATGGTGGTTCTCACTACAGGGACAGTTTGGCTTCGTTTTCAACCCTCCGACGGATGAGGTCCAGATGCTTTGGAACAGGGATGTCATGAGCAGGGTTGAAAAAATGCTGATCAAAAACCTAAGAGTTGATGATGATGTTTACCTTGTAACAGACGGCGAAAGACTCTACTATTGCGTGCAAGTACTTGTTGACTATCCGCTTTCGAGTCAATTTGCTTTTGGCGATTACCTCAGATTCTTGGGCATGGTCCTCGTTGATGTTGAAAACGGCCAAATGAAAGGATACTCAGTCGAGGGGTCCGACGGCTTTCTACTAGACTTCTACAAAAGTTTCTATGGCTGGCAGCCTATGCCATCATGGTTGAAATCTCAGATTAGGGTGCCAGAGAGCCTTTATGAGAGACAGATGGAGATAGACTATCGCTATCACGTTCAGGACCCGACCATTTGGAGGAGTCGATCAGACGACTTTGAAAGACCATCTGAGACAGATGTGTACTATATTCTAACAACGATAAACGGGAGAACTTCGTTCGCAGCAGTTCAGGTTGTGGAGTTCAAGCAGGCAGCTGGCAAAAACCTAGCGGGTTTGTATATTTCCCCCTGCGGGGCCGATTATGGCTCGACATCGCTGTATAGGGTTCCATCTGAACAGAAAATCATCGGGCCATCTGTCGCCCTACAGGCTTTGGAAACAGATAATACTGTTCGATCCCGGTTAAGTCTTCTTCAGACTTACAGGTTTGGAAACATCCTTCTCTACAACATCCGTGGTAGACTTTACTATTTTACTCCGGTCTACACTGAGGTTGCCGTAGGGCAAGCCGTTATCGCCAAGATAGCCTTCATTTGCTGTGTCGACGCCTCAACAGGGGAAAATGTAGCCATGGGGGAGGATGCGTTTTCTGCCTACAATAGCCTTGTTCAAGCGCCTTCCGTTGGAGAGGAAGAGCGACTAGAAAAAATGGACAGCTTATTCACGAGTGTTGGGATAGACGTAAACAGTAAGGTAACGAGCATACATGGGAACATCGAAATCTGTGAGGGCATGTCCACGTATGTTACCGAAGATCAGTGGGGGAATGTTCAAGCGTCGATCCAAGCATTCGTTGAAGGTTTCTGCGTGCCAAATGGTGTAACCACTGTTTATCGATGGGCTACTATAGAAAATAGCATGAAATACGCAAACTACGGGTTTCTGGTGAACGACCGAGGCACGGTCACACTCCATTACGTCAGAATCGAATATGGCTAATCTACAACATTGCGCGACCGTTCTTACATCAGAGTGTTCTTACGCTCTGAACGACTTCTCTAAAGTTGAGTATGCGTTGGACCCCGCGTGACAGAGTATCTTAGCTTTATCAGTGTCCCAAAAACCATCCACGAACATACCATCATCAGCATAAGCCGTTGAGACCTCCCCAACAAAGACTGTGTGATCGCCCGCCGAAAACTTGTTTACAACACGGCATTCCAGATGTCCAACGCATTCCTCAATTATTGGGGCACTCACTGTCTTCGCTGGTTTAGCCGTCAACCCAGAGATCTCAAACTTGTCTAAATCCTTTCCAGACCTTCTACCGCATAGCTCAACTTGTCCTACTAAATCTTCAGTAGGGATGTTTACTACAAATTCGCCAGTCTCTTCTATTAATCTGTGGGAGTACCGCGTCTTGCCTATACTCATGGCGATCAAAGGCGGATTCTTGGAAACTGGAGTGATCCAAGCCACGCTCATGATGTTGGGTCTCCCGTTCTTCCCAACGGAGGTTATGAGAACGACTGGCCTTGGGTGTAGTAAACAATGAAACTCGCTCATAAAAGCCTTCTTAACCAACTCTTCTCCTCCTGAGCCTTCGCATTCATAAGGTTCTTTCTTTAGATGGTTAAATAAGCTCTCGCCTAATGGATGCCTATTAGAATCCTTCATTAACTATGCGAGCTCTGTATTTCTTAAGTAGCTCCTTTGCCCAATCGACCCTTATTCTTCGTTCTCGAACCATCTCGTCCGCTATCTTCTCGATTAGGGGTCCCGTAGCGCCAGCTGCTATGGCGATATTCCGTGCATGCAGTTCCATGTGTCCTCTCTGAATCCCTTCAGCGACGAGCGCACGCAAAGCAGCAAGATTTTGAGCCAGGCCGACAGCCGCTAAGACCTCTCCAAATTCGCTAGCGCTTTTGACATTCAGTATCTTCAAAGCTATCTTGGCTACCGGATGTGTTTGAGTAGCGCCACCGATGATCCCAACGGCCATAGGCAGCTCAATGGACCCCACCAGGTCTCCATTCTCATTCGTATTCCAGTCGGTCAGCGACGTATAGCGTCCTGTTCTAGCAGCGTAGGCATGTGCCCCTGCTTCCAGTGCTCTGTGGTCATTGCAAGTCGCGATCGCAACCGCAATTATCCCGTTCATGATGCCCTTATTGTGTGTGGCAGCTCGATATGGGTCCGAGGCGGCGAAGGCGTAGGCATCTATGATGCCATCAACGACCTCTCCCCCGCCGAGTTCCTCTTTATCGAATACAGCTGTGGCTCTAGCCAACCGTTTTGTCGCCAGATTTGAGACTATTCGGAGATAGACTCGTCCACCAGTGGCTTTCTCGATCATAGGTGCCACAGCCTCTGCCATCGTGTTCACTACATTGGCTCCCATAGCATCCTTCACATCTACGTAAAGCTCTGTGATAATCATGGGTCCCCTAGAAGTTTTCAAAACCTTAACGTCAAGATCCTTCGCCCCGCCTCCGAGCGAAACAAGCATCGGATCTTGTCCGTTCGCTTTCTCGAGAAGATCTTCCTTAATATCCAAAATGTTTGCCTTGGCCTTCTCTGCGTTACTTATTTTTACCGCTTGTATTTGTCCAATCATGATCGACTCGGTACTGCTTGCAGTAAATCCTCCCTTAGTTCGAGCTATTTTTGCGGCGTTGCTCGCTGCGGCTACTACAGAGGGCTCCTCGATTGCCATTGGGACTAGGTAGTCTTTTCCGTTAATGAGAAAGTTTGTAGCGATGCCCAATGGGACAGGAAAAACGCTGACCACATTTTCGATCATTCGGTCAGCGATGTTAAAGGGTAGAGAGCTTGAGGTCTTTAAGAGGGCAACCTCTTCAGCGGTGAGGTTTGCGTATTCTCTAATGACCTCCAGCCTCTTCTCCATAGACAACTTGTAGAAACCAGAGATCCTCGAAGTTTTTCCCATTTCCCTTTTAACCTCCTCAAACAACGTTCGATTCAAAGTGTAAACAACACATGAGATGTTGAACCTGACTTTTTTAGATTTTTGTATAAATGATTCTACTGAACCTTAAAGGCTCAGTCAACTACGGCATTCTTTGGATATATTATTTAGAAGAGATGTTCTCTTCCGTCTCCTTTGCTAGTTCAGCAAGCAACTCTTTCTGCTTTCTTGTTAAATGAGTTGGCGTTTCCACAATCACCCTCACAAACTCGTCTCCGCGTCCAAACCCGTGCAGATGCGGTATGCCTTTCCCCTTCAATCGGAACATTGTTCCGCTCTGGGTTCCAGATGGAATCTTCACCCTAGCTCCACTATCAAGCGTCGGCACCTCGATCTCTGCGCCCAGAGCGGCTTGAGAGAAACCTATTTTCGCCTCGCATACTATGTTGTCCCCGTCTCTTTCAAAAACAGGGTGTGGTTTAACATGAACCGTGACGTACAGGTCGCCAGGTGGGCCTCTCCTAATCCCAGCTTCGCCTTCACCCCTCAGTCTAAGTCTGTAACCACTGTCAATTCCCGGAGGGATTTTGACTATTATTTTACGAAGGCGCTTGGCCCTCCCTGTGCCATGGCAGTGTTCACATGGGTGATCGATAATCACTCCCGTTCCATGACACAAATCGCATGTTCGGATTTCTGTAAAATGCGTAAAACCGAAGGTTCGAGTTCGACGTACTTCGCCTATTCCATTGCATCTCGGGCACTTTCTTGGAGTCGTCCCTTGTTTCGCACCACTACCACCACAAATGGAACAGACTTCGGTTTGTGGTACGCTTATCTCAGCTTCTTGGCCAAAAGCGGCATCCTCCAATGTAACCATAAGATCATATTGCAGGTCTGCCCCCCTTTGAGGACCATATCTTTGCTGCCTGTATCTCTGGCGAAATCCGCCTCCGAAAAACATGTCGAAGATTCTGTCGAATCCTCCTGCTCCGAAGCCTAGGTCCCTGAATATTTCGTCGAAGTTGACGCCTCTGAAGATGTCGTCCCACGTGTATCTTTCGCTTATTCCTATGTGCCCAAATCTGTCGTATTGCATTCTCTTCTCGTCGTCTGAGAGAACAGCATATGCTTCTGAGATCTCTTTGAACTTTTCCGCTGCATCTGGCGACTTATTTCGGTCGGGGTGATATTTCAGTGCCAGTTCACGATAGGCTCTTTTGATCTCTTCATTAGACGCGTCACTGGACACCCCTAAGACTTCATAGTAGTCTCTTTTGTCCATTGGGCAACCTTCCCAAAGAATTGGGGGAAAGGGGGCATGTTTCTAATCTTTCTTTTCCTCATCGACAACCTTGTACTTCGCATCTACAACTTTATCCTTAGACTTCTTCGACTTGTCCTCTTCAGGCTTAGCCTCTTTGGCATGCTGCTTTTCTTCCGCGCGTTTCTGGGCCTCCTGCTGATATACGGCTGCTCCGACTTCCTGCAGAACTTTGGCTAGGTCCTCACTCTTGGTCTTTATTTCACCTACATCCTTGCCCTTCAACATATTCCTCAACTCACCAACAGCCTTATCTATCCTCTCCACCTGTTCACTGCCGAGTTTCCCAGCGAGATCCTTCTTCGTCTTCTCAGCAGTATAGACTAGGCTTTCAGCGTTGTTGCGTGCTTCGGCCTCCTCTTTTCTCTTTAGATCCTGTTCAGCAAACTGCTCTGCCTCCCTTATCATGCGCTCCTTCTCCTCTTCAGGAAGCTTTGTCGAAGCCGTTATCGTGATTTGTTGCTGGTTCCCGGTGGCTAGGTCCTTTGCAGTGACGTTCAGCATTCCGTTTGCGTCGATGTCGAAGGTCACTTCGATCTGTGGCACTCCCCTCGGAGCTGGAGGTATGCCTGTCAGATTGAACATACCAAGGGAAACGTTGTCTGGTGCCATCGGTCTCTCACCCTGCAACACATGTATCGTTACTGCAGTCTGAAAGTCCGAAGCAGTCGAAAAGACTTGACTCTTCTTGGTTGGGATCGTCGTGTTCCTCTCTATGAGCTTTGTGAATATGCTACCTAAGGTTTCAACCCCTAATGATAGAGGAGTCACGTCTAGGAGCAGAAGCTCCTCTTTCACTTCACCAGACAGAACTCCGGCTTGGATGGCAGCACCAACGGCGACGCACTCCATAGGGTCAACGCCGCGTTCGGCCGGCTTACCTATCAGATCCTCCACGAACTTTCTGACGAGGGGCATTCTAGTTTGGCCGCCGATTAGAATTATCTTGTCTATGTCCTTCGGTTCAAGCTTCGCGTCCGAGAGCGTTCGCATTATCGGCTTCTGAACATTCTCCACGATTGGCTTGACCAGATGTTCAAGCTCAGCCTTGGTCAACGTGTAGTGTAGGTGCTTTGGCCCACTCTTGTCAGACGTGATGAATGGGAGGTCTATGTCTGTTGTGACGAGAGTAGAGAGTTCTATCTTCGCCTTCTCAGCCGCTTCCTTGAGCCTAGCCATCGCCACCTTATCGTTTCTGAGGTCGATACCTGTCTGCTCCTGAAACACGTCTAGAAGGCGCTCAACAACCGCATTGTCTAGATCTGTTCCTCCTATTTTCGTGTCCCCGCTTGTTGCCAGAACTTGGAAAACACCACCACCGAAATCCATTAGCGTCGTGTCGTTTGTACCTCCTCCAAAGCTGAAGACCAAGATCTTCATCTCCTTCTCCAGCTTGTCGAGACCGTAAGAAAGTGAGGCCGCTGTTGGCTCGTTTATGATCCTCACTACTTCCAGACCCGCGATTTCGCCTGCATCCTTAGTCGCCTGCCTCTGGTTGTCATTAAAATGTGCTGGAACGGTTATCACCGCTTTCTTCAGCTTTTCCCCTAAGAACGTTTCTGCATCTCTCTTTATTTTTTGAAGTATGAAGGCTGAGATCTGCTGTGGCGTGTACTCTTTATCATGAACACGGACCTTGTAGTCTGTGCCCATCTTCCTCTTTATCTCAAGAATCGTGCCCTCAGGGTTTGTGATGAGCTGCCTCTTCGCTGGCTCGCCGACTAGTAACTGTCCATCCTTGGTAAACGCGACACACGAAGGGAACATCTTACCCGCTATAGTTGGTCCTTCGGCACTCGGTATTATTACCGGCCTTCCAGCCTCCATTATGGCCGCTGCCGAGTTGGTTGTTCCAAGATCTATCCCTAAGATTTTCTCTCTAACTTTACCCTTAGATCTACTGTTAGCCTCACTCATCATTTGTCTACCTTCTTCTGAGGTTCAGAACTTTGATGACTAGGCAAGACTGCAACCTTGACCATGCTAGGCCTGATGACTCTATCCCTCAGCATGAAGCCTTTTCTGACCTCTTCAACCACCGTGCCCTCGGCGTATTCTTTCGTCGGCACCTCGGACGCCGCTTCATGCTTGTTCGGGTCAAATGGCTTTCCAACAGCCTGTATCTCGGTCAAACCCTCGCGACCCAAGGTTGCACACATGTTTTTAAGCGCCATCTCCACGCCTTTAATGAGTGGACGTTTTTTCTTGGTTTTTCTACCAGCCTGAATAGCCAGCTCAAGCTCATCTATAACACTCAAAAGGTTTGCGATTAACCTTTCGTTGCTCATAAGGACAAGTTCACTCATCCTTTTTTCAGTTCTCTTCTGGTAGTTTTCGAGTTCTGCCTGAAGATACATCAGCCTATTTAGGTAGTCCTTAGACTTCTCCTGTTCTTTTCTTAACGCCTTCTCTAGCCTCTCCGTTTTGCCCTCTCTAGCCTTCTTCGTTGGGGCTTCGATGTCTTTCGGGCGATCGTCCACAGGCGCTAGAGCTCCCATAGTTTCCCAGCCCTTTTAGATTTAAAAACGCAAGAATTGATATAAATTTATCTCCAGGTATGCATCATCGCAAGCGATCAGAAAAAACGAGGTTTATAACATACCTATTTGATTAATAGACAGAGAAGGCGCTTAGGTATGGACTACACCCGTCAGCAATATGCTAGAGGCACACCGCCACCGAAGATCAGAATGTTCGAAATGGGAAACCCTAGTTTGGACTGTAATTATGTGATTTCCTTAGAAGCTAAGAGTGATTTTGAGATCAGCAGTGGTTCCCTAGAAAGCATAAGAATCAACGTAAACAGGGACCTAACTAACGACCTCTCCGAATCTAAGTATTACTTCAAAATCCCAGTTTACCCGCATGTTATTGTTAGAAAGGGTAAGTGGTTGGCCTTTGCTGGAGCAGACCGCATTTCTAAAGGCATGAGAAGATCGTTTGGAAAGCCAAAGTCTAGGGCGGCGAGCGTTAAGAAGGGGCAAACAATAGCCTTTGTCAAGGTCACGGGAAGAGACGATGTCGAAGTCGTGAGAAAGACGTTCAAAAAGGTACTCTCTAAAATTCCTGACGATTGCTACATAACGGTTGAAGCGCTTAAGTCAGAATCCACAACTTAATACACAATCGTGGTCGATCGCGATTCTCAGCTCTCAATTCCATCACACTCGTGCTATTTTACACATGCACTCTTGGTGCGTGTGCCCATAGGGGGAAGAAAACCATTATTCTTCTGAAAGTCAACCCAGAAAAACCCGATCAAAAGACCGTTGACTTGGCTGCGGGGGTCATCAAAGAAGGAGGCATAATAATATACCCGACAGATACGGTCTACGGGATTGGAACGAACGTCTTAAGACCACAAAGCGTTCTAAAAGTATTTGAAATAAAGAGTCGCCCGTTAACTGAGCCCATGCCGGTAGCAGTCTCGGGACTCGACATGGCCAATGAACTTGCTTTCATACCCAAAAACGCGAGGAAACTCATTGGAAGTTTTTGGCCTGGCGCGTTGACAGTCATTCTAAGAAAAAAGCCGACAGTCCCATTCGAGGCAACCGGTGGAGGCAACTATGTTGGATTAAGAGCTCCAAACCATGCCGTTCCTTTAGCAATTATCAAGAGATCCGGTCTTCCACTAATAGCAACAAGTGCCAACAAGCACGGCGGCCCCAGTCCAGTGACGGCCGGAGAAGCCTTAAAGCAGGTTGGTGAAAAAGTTGACCTCTGTCTAGACGCCGGTAGAACAGAAATTCAAAGACCGTCAACCGTGCTCGACTTAACAAAAAGTCCACCAGTCATACTCCGCATTGGGATTGTTTCAGTCGGAGCGATCCAAAAAATTTTTGGTGAGGTAAAGGTTCAGCCTATTCCTTAACTTTTCAATGACATCTGTCCTCTTTTCCAGTTCCATCTTCATTCTAGTAATTACATCGATAGGGGTTGGGTCTACACCGTAGAGTATAGCCAAGTAAACGCTGGCGAAGTCACCTGTATAAATGACGGAAAACATCCGCGCGAGCTTCGACCTCCCCCTTGCATATACTTCTGTAACCTTACCAGCCTTTTTCTCCAAAACCAACTTCTTGGTGACATCAATCCTCGCCTTAATTTCAGACGGCTCGTTTTTGTCCCTGATGAGGATTACTGTGAAATTTCTCGTTAACCTATCTGGTCCTGTCCAGCCAACGACCTCATTATGGTTCAATTCAGGAAATACTTCACATTTACTTGGGATTTTGCTGTTCTCGTTAAACTGGGTCTTTATCCTTTGAGCTACCCCTCTGTATATTCCGAACCCATAGATGATAGGCACGCTATCTTTAACATCTAAAGCTAGCCTCTTTGCCAAATTCCTACTGGTTGGAGACTCAGGTTTAACCTCACTCCTGACCTCCCTAAGAACCTCGATAGCTTCCTCAACCTCCTCACGTTCGGGTTCGATGATCCCTAGCTTTTTTAGAGCCATTAACAGAGGGAAGAATAGATATGGAAAGGCGCATCTCGGTTGAATTTTTTCTGGCAGTTTTACAAAGGGTATTTTCAGCCTTTCACTAAACTCTAGGAGAACTCCGTCTGAACTTACCGCCACAACCATACATTCTCTCTCAACAGCGTCCACAAATCCGCTGATGGCTTCCTCTGTGTTGCCAGAATAACTCAGAACAAAAACAAGTGTCTTTTCATTAGCATAGGCTGGAAGCTCATACTCTCCCCAAACCTCGATGGGGATGGGCGCAACGTCTCGAAGCCAGTCTTTCAGGACGATGCCACCGATAGCTGAGCCGCCCATACCAACAACTATGACGTTGTCTGGCTTTCCATAATGGATTTCCAGCTTTTCTCCTATCCTCAATTTTCTCGGTATCTTGAGCGTTTTACCTCTCTCAACAGCATCCTCGCAGTCTTCCGGGAACCTCTCTTGAACACCGCAGATTCCCGCTCTATCAATCCTTTTTATCCTCCACAGATCGTCAAGCTCAGACACAGTACTCGCCTTCTCTAAATCCATAAACTGTTTTTTCCCTAAAAGAAGGAAAGAATGAAACATCATCTCTTAAAGCAGAAGCGTACCTCATCGAACTCAGCACTCATCTCCGTGACATCTACAGCGACTTTTTCGGGTTTTTCGCGATCCTTTATGATCCGCTTGAAGAACTCAGCCACCCGTTCCATTTCTCTCTCCTTCATTCCAAACCGGGTTATTTCTTGCGTTCCAATCCTTATCCCTCTATCAACGATAATGTTGGCCCTTTCAAGTCTACCTGTGACGTCTTTGATCTCATCCGAACCATGAATGTCTAATAAAACTTGATGCGACTCAGTATATCCCTTATGTGAACACTTGACTGGAATCCCAAAATCTGCTAATCCCTTTGCAATTTTCTTCGAGTTTCTCACGATTTGTTTTGCATACTCTTCTCCAAAACTCAGCATTTCTGCGAGGGTTACTGCTATACCGGCTACTTTCTGCATATGATGGTTGTCGAACATAGGTAGACAAGCCCTTTCAATCTTCTCCCCGAATTCGCCTTTCCCAACTATTATTCCTCCCTGCGGACCTGGAAACGTTTTATGTGTGCTTCCCATCAATATGCTCGCTCCTTCCCCCAATGGGTCTTGGAAATACTTACCAGCGATTAAGCCTAGAACGTGCGATCCATCGTAAACAGCATCGGCCCCAACATCCGCTGCCGCCTCGCTCAGTTCTTTTACTGGTTCAGGGAAGAGTATGAAGCTCGCACCAAAAATGACGAGCCTAGGACGTACTTTCATAATCTGTTCATATGCCTCTTCGATTCTAATGTTCATCTCATATTCGTCAAATGGGAAGCATTCAATCTTGAGACCCAGCGTTTCGGCACACCCACCCTCACTAAAACCATAGTAGCCACCGTTCCTCCTATGTATCGAAATTATCCTATCGCCTGGTTTTGTCAAGGCTATTAGTGTCACCATGTCAGCCGTATTTCCAGACAACGGCCTCAAACAGGCAAAGCTTGCTTTGAAAACTTTTTCAGCAAGCCTCTGTCCTAAACTCTCGACATCATTCATAAACTTCGTTCCAAGATAGAAGGGCTCGTCTAAATCAAGGTATCGGTGCATGAAGTCTGAACTAGTAACCTCCCTGACAGTCGGGCTTGTAATATTTTCTGAAGGGATCAGGTTGAGACATTTTCCACGCCAAATTTGATGACCGCTCACCAACCTCATGATCTGTTCATCATAACCTTTCATTGAACCCTCTCCAACGCTGTTCTCAAATAGGAAGTCACGCTCTCTGCAAAACATAATAATATCGGTTGTCTTTTGATTATAAGTGTGGGGCGCTCAATTAAGAATAGGACATACGACCTAGCTGTCGCGGCATCTAAGTATGGAGTACCAATTATGGAAATTGCTGACGAAATGAGGGAGAGATGGAGTAAGACTAGAAGGGCTTTATTGGCTTTCTGTTCCCCAAGCGAGGGCTGAGGGAAATCTTAAAACACGAAAGACTTAACTTAAGGATGTCTTTGATTTCACGGTCAACACGGTCCCTCAACATGGAACCGAGACTATACGAACAGAAGAGGCCGTTTCAGCCTCCCTACCTGCAATAAACCTAATAATCTAGTTATTGTTTGAGTCTTTTGGGCGCGTAATAAAAAATGGGGGTTGAGAAAAGGTTTACCCCTCGATCGATGTCTCTGTGCTTCGTATGCCATCTATCGTGTTAATTGTCCTAGATGTCCCGATTACGGCCTTGAAGTCTGGCGCCTCAACAAACGCAACGACGTCGTATCTTCCGTAAACCGCAAAAGCCTTACGAACGTTTTCGACTTTCTTGACTTCATCGAGCACAGCCCTAATCTTACCAGCAGACGCCCTAATTAAGACGCATGAATTCACATCCTCATCCTCCTCACAGGCTTACCTCGACAAGAGTTTCTGTAGCCCTGACGCCTGGCAATCCATTGATTTTCAGCATGAGATTAGATAAGGCCATCATATCCGCCACTTCGATTTCTGCGACCACATCCCATCTTCCGCTGGCTGAGAACGCCACCACGACGCCTTCAAACCCCAGAATATCCCTTGCAACGTCTGAAAAAAGTCCAGGTTTGCAACATATCAAAATGCAGGCTGAAACCATCTCTTGATTTCCTCCCTACCATTAATTTACTTTGTTTGAAACTAATAAAGGATAGTTCAGAACATCTTGCGCGAGACCCTAACCAAGAAGGCTTTAAGTGAGTCTCACAAAGTTTATATAGGTCCAGCAAGCGCTATGAAATCAACTCCGCAGTAACATAGTACATAGGGTGTTTGAGATGGGGCACAGAAAAAAGCATGCGCCAAAGCGTGGCTCACTTGCCTACCTTCCTAGGGGGCGTGCTAAAAGACACTTCGGTAGGATAAGGTATTGGCCTGAGATTGAGGCAGATTCTCCGACCCTGTTGGGTTTTGCTGGCTATAAAGCCGGAATGACATACGCTTATATTGTCAGCGACCATCGTGGTTCCCCAACGTTTGGTCAGGAAGTGTTTACGCCAGTTTCCATAGTGGAAACTCCGCCCATGCTCGTTTGCGGTTTTAGAGCCTACACAAGAGGCATTGACGGTCTTAAGTCTCTGACGGAAGTTTGGGTGAAAAAACCTCCGAAAGACCTGAAAAAGATACTTACCCTCCCAGAGAAGTTCGATGTAGAAACAGGGCTAAACAAGATCGAGGGGTCATTGGGTGAGATCTCTGAGTTTAAAGCCATACTGTTAGCACAACCGGGGCAAGCAGGTGTTAAGCAGAAGAAAGGCGTGATTATGGAGGTTAAAGTTGACGGTGGAAAGATCGATGATCAGTTCAAGTACTTGAAAGAGGTTCTCGGCAAGAAGATCCCTGTCTCAAAAATCTTCAAGGAAGGACAGTTTGTGGACGTGATCACAGTGACGAAGGGCAAGGGCATTCAAGGCCCTGTTAAACGGTGGGGTGTCAAAATTCGCCAGAAAAAATCCAGGAAGACCGTCAGGGGTGTGGCCTGCCTCGGCCCATGGACGCCCCATTATGTTATGTATACCGTCCCCAGGGCCGGCCAGATGGGTTTTCATCAGAGAACGGAGAAAAACAAGAGGATCCTAAAAATTGGTTCAGAGGGCGGAGAGGTCACGCCCAAAGGCGGATTCGAACACTACGGGGTTATTAAGAGCGATTACATAATTCTAAGTGGAAGTGTTCCAGGTCCTGCAAAGCGTCTGATAAAGCTTAGATATCAAGTCAGACCTCCTTCTCACGTTCCTGAAAAACCACCGGAAGTCACCTACTTGAGCTCCTCACCCACCAAATAGGATGAGTGTTTTCCTTGAAAAAGGTTAACGTTTATACTCTGGGTGGCAAGGTCGTAGGGAAGACCGGCTTACCTGAGGTGTTCCAGACCCCCTTTAGGCCAGATGTTATACGGAGAGTGGTTGTATCTCTGCAATCGCATAGAATTCAGCCCCAGGCTCGTGACCTCATGGCTGGTAAGAGGACAACCGCTGAATCGTTCGGAGTCGGGAGGGGCATGTCCAGAATGCCAAGGGTCAAGGGCTCACGCTACAGGAAAGCTGGTCAAGGTGCATTCGCGCCCGGAACAGTCGGAGGAAGACGAGCTCATCCACCAAAGGTTGAGAAAAAGATCTATAAGCGAATCAATAAGAAGGAAAGGCAACTCGCAATACGGTCCGCAATTGCGGCAACGGCTGACAAAAGCTTAGTGGCCTCTCGCGGACACATCGTTGAAAAGGTTCGGGAGTTGCCCCTCGTTGTTACAGACCGGATTCAAAGAGTCAATGAAGCCGGTGGGGTTAAAACGGTTCTTGAGTCGCTAGGTGTCTGGCTGGACGTTGAAAGGGTTAAGTCGAGGCAGAAGATCCGGGCTGGGCGCGGAAAGATGAGAGGGAGGAGAACTAAGATAGGCGTTGGCCCGTTGATTGTGGTTTCGGAAGACGATGGCATCGGAAAAGCAGTAGGAAACCATCCTGGGGTCGACGTAGTTAAAGTTGAGGACCTGAATGCTGAGCTGCTAGCTCCGGGAGTCCACGCTGGCAGGCTAACCATTTGGGCCGAGTCTGCGATAAAAAAGTTGAACGACTTATTCACATGAGGGGTTTGAATGGTCAAATTAACTCCAAGGGAGATAATACTCTACCCAGTCATGACTGAGAAAGCCGTCTTTTTCATTGAAACGGAAAACAAGCTGTCTTTCATCGTTGATAGAAGGTCCACAAAGTCGGATGTCAAAGGAGCGATTGAAGAGTTATATGATGTGGTCGTCTCTGATGTTAACACTACGATCACACCTAAGGGTTTAAAAAAGGCTTACGTAAAACTTCACCCAGACTACAAGGCCTCAGACATCGCCATAAAACTTGGAATACTATAGGAGATTCAAGATTTGGGCAAAAAGATAAGGGTTCAGAGGAGGGGGCGAGGAAGCCCAACGTTCAGGGCAGCAGCTCACAAAAGGATCGCTCCTGCCAAATATCCGACGGAGATAGGCGATAAAGGGGCCCTCCTCTTAAAAGGTACAGTCAAGGAGTTAGTTCACGAGCCTGGCAGGGGTTCACCACTAGCAAAGATCGAGCTTCAGAGCGGCAGGGGGTTCTACACGCCTGCCTCAGAAGGGGTCTACGTAGGTCAAGAAATACACATCGGTTCAAAGGCACCTGTTGAGACTGGAAACGTTCTACCCTTAGGTCAAATACCATCCGGAACCACGGTATGTAACGTCGAGCTCAGAGCCGGTGACGGAGGCAGAATTGCAAAAGCCTCTGGAACATACGTAACCGTCGTTTCCCACAGCCCAAAGGGCACTGAAGTAAAGCTGCCTTCTGGAAGAAGTGTAGTCTTAATGGATTCTTGCAAAGCAATGATAGGCGTCGTTTCGGGAGCCGGCAGGATAGACAAACCGTTCTTGAAGGCTGGTAAAAAGGTGCACTGGATGAAGGCGAAGGGTCGCCAGTACCCGATTACAAAGGGTGTGGCCATGATAGCGGCTGTCCACCCACATGGAGGTGGAAGCCACAAGACCTCGTCGCTAAAACCCACGACAGTTTCTAGAAGGGCACCACCAGGCCAGAAGGTAGGAATAATCGCAGCTAAAAGAACAGGAAGAAAGAAGAGGAAGAGAACAAGGTAAATTCAACCAAACGATGCAGTGACCAATGGAAAATGCGCCCGCCTTCAGGGCACGATTTCTTGACCTCGTGGAGCAGCAACATTTTGCGCTCAACAGATAGCGCAGATCAAAAGACTTAATAAACAAGAGGTGCGCTAGAACTTAGGTAGAGGAAAACCGAGGCGTAGCCGTAATGCCGAGAGAGTTCACATATAGGGGACACACGGCAGAAGAACTGACAGGCATGTCAATGGATGACTTCATCCAGATCTTACCATCAAGGCAAAGGAGATCCCTAAAGAGAGGCTTAACAGAACCTCAAAGGACACTTATAGAAAGAATAAGAGAGGCAAAGAAGGCGGCAGAAAAAGGAGAGAAAACAACAGTGAAGACGCACTGCAGGAATATGGTTATAATTCCAGAGATGATAGGGCTAACAATCAATGTCCATAATGGAAAGGAGTTTGTACCAGTAGAGGTCACTCCAGAAAAAATAGGCCACTACTTAGGAGAATTTGCACCAACGAACAAGAAGGTCATCCACGGAACACCAGGAATCGGGGCGAGCCGAAGCTCAATGTATGTGCCGCTAAAATAGACAATTACCCTAGAGCTCTAAAGGCTCCGTCACGTAGGCGCCCATTACAAGTTTCTATTGTTTTTTCGTACATAAATCACATTCTAACTTCTGCTGCTTAAGAAAGACGCAAAAGGTTTAATACATCGATCTCCCTGTTTCTTTTTAAACCGTGCGTGATGAAGATTGCCGAAGTGGAAGTACTCTGTGATAGGCTTAGATCCAGATAAAACGGCCATGGCTAGCGGTCGAGATCTTAGAATATCACCAAAGGCAGCTAGGGAGATCTGTCAGGCGATCCGACGCATGAATTTGAATGATGCTAGAAACTACTTACAAGACGTCATTGATATGAAGAGGCCAATCGCGTACAGGCATTATAAAAAGAAGGTGTCCCATAGGAGGGGAATAGAAGGTTTCTATGCAGGTAGGTATCCCGTAAAGGCAGCAAGTGAAATGATTAAAGTTCTGGATAGTGTTGAGGCGAACGCGATTTTTAAGGGCCTAGACTTGGAATCGGTGAAAATCGTTCACGTTGCTGCTCAAAGGGCTAGAAAGATAAAGGGGTATATTCCTCGGGCGTTTGGTACGTCATCGCCGAAGAACAATCTCTTGTGCCATGTCGAGTTGGTGGTTGAGGAGGTGGAGTAAGCGCTTGACGGTGACTGAGCACTTTATAGAAGACGCGATTAGGAAAACGGCGATCGAAGAGTTCCTAAGCAGCAAATTGGAAAAAGTAGGGTTCGGTGGCGTTGACATAACGAGCACACCTCTTGGGACACGCGTCACTTTGCACGTCATGAAACCTGGATTGGTCATAGGGAGGAGGGGGGAAAACATCAGAGATTTGACGAAGACAATCGAGGAGAAGTTTGGTTTGCCAAACCCGCAGATAGCGGTGGTTGAAATAGAGGCCCCAGAACTCAACCCACATATCATGGCCTCGCGCATCGCCTCAGCGTTACAACGTGATATGCACTTCAGAAGGGTAGGATTCTGGACTGTGAATCAAATAATGAAGGCGGGAGCAATAGGGGTCGAAGTTGTAATCAGGGGAAAACTAAGGACGCAAAGGCACAGGTACGAAAAGTTCAAAGCAGGATATTTCCCGAAGTCTGGTGATGCAGCCATCAAAAACATTAAAAAGGCTGTGGTGCATGTTCAGTTAAAGCCGGGAATTACTGGAATCACGGTTTGTATTATCCCACCAGGGGCGAAGTTTCCAGATCAGGTAGAGATTAGACCAGTTGTGAAGGAACTAGGTGCCAAGGGAAGCGAAACCTTACGCGAAGAGGGTGAGACGACAAGCAAAGTAGAGGGAGAGGCCTGAAATGCCATTCATTAGACTACGGGAAATCCAAGAGATGAGCCCTGAAAAAAGAATGGAGAAGCTTGCGGAGTTCAGGACCGAGTTGAGCAGGCTTAAGGCCATGGTTAAGGCTGGAGGGGCTATTGAAAATCCATCGAGAATTAGGGAAATCAAGAGGGCCATAGCCCGAATCTTAACAGTCAGTAATGAAGAGAAAACTAGCCTTAAGGTATCTGAGAAGACTGGGTCCCACAGCAAGAAAGAACATGAGTCTGTGGATAGGATGGAGATAGCAAGGGAGAACTGACTTGCAAAGCATCAGCCTACCTTCAACGCCCACAAAGAGTGGTTGCAAAGATAGAAACTGTCCGTTCCATGGGACACTCTCCGTCAGAAAAAGGACCTTCAACGGGTTAGTTGTCAGCGATAGGATGAGGGGCACCGTTGTGGTTAGGAGAGATTATCATCACTATGTTTCCAAATACAAACGGTATGAAAGGCGACACAGCGGCATCGCCGCTCACAATCCGCCTTGCATAAATGCGAAGAAAGGAGACAAAGTTCAGATCGCTGAGTGCCGTCCGTTGAGCAAATCAGTATCTTTTGTTGTGATTGAAAAAGGTGAGGGTTAAGAATGCCTCGTCCTAAGACACGCGCTGTTTCTGCAAAAGGAATAATCGACTATCATCCTCACATTGCAAGGGGACTTCCAGTACGCGCAGTCATAAACTGTTCAGACAATTCTGGCGCGAAGGTTCTTAGAATAATTAGCGTGATAGGCTACAAGGGAAGACTCAGGAGGCTGCCATCGGCATGCGTTGGAGATATGGTACTTGTTTCTGTCAAGACGGGGAAACCAGATATGAGGAAAAAGGTTCTACCAGCAGTCATAATTAGACAGAAGAAGCCTTATAGAAGGAAGAGTGGAGAATGGATCCAGTTTGAAGATAACGCCGGGGTGGTTATGACACCTGAAGGAGAGCTAAAGGGGTCAGAAATCAAGGGACCAGTGTCCAAAGAGGCCGCTGAAAGGTGGCCAAGGATAGCAAGCGCTTCAAGCATTATATTGTAGGAATGATCATAGCGATGAAGGTCACGTCGAAAAAACCAAAGAAAAAGAGAAAGGCCCTTCACGAACCCCCGTCTCATCTAAGGCGCAAAAACTTTTCCGCAAAACTATCTCCTGAACTGAGAGAGAAACACGGCGCAAGGTCTGTTCCAGTAATAATGGGTGACACAATTACCATTGTGAGAGGGGATTTTACGGGGATGGAGGGCAAGGTGACAAGGCTGGATTCTAAGAACTATAGAATACATGTTGAGGGCGTCTCGAGGGAGAAAGTAGATGGCAGTACGATCCTTGTTCCTATTCATCCCTCAAAGGTTGAAATAAAGAGGTTGAAGTTAGATGACAAGTGGAGGAAGGAAATTCTGGATAGGAAGTTGAAATCTAGGTCAGTTGTTTTGAGGACGAAGGAGCGACGTGAAAAGTAGACTGAAAGCATGTTTTTGGGTAGGAGATGGGTGTGGGGAAAAAAGGCGGGTCCCATCATTTGAAAAGGATGGCGGCGCCATCCTATTGGCCTATTCATACGAAGGAGTTCAAGTGGGTTGTGAAGCCGAGGCCGGGGCCGCATCGATTAAGTCGGTGTTTACCGCTATTGCTGGTGTTGAGAGAAGTGCTTGGCCACGTCAAGACAAAAAGAGAAGCCAACGTTGTGCTTTCCAGTAAACAGGTCAAGGTTGATGGGAAGACTAGATGCGATAAGGGTTTCCCCGTTGGGCCTATGGACGTCGTTGAGATACCGGCAACAAGTGAAGCTTTCAGGGTTCTTCCAGCGACTGATGGGTTAGTTTTGCACAAGATAAAGAAAGGAGAGGAGAAATACAAGCTTTGTAAAATAGTAGGCAAAAAAACTGTGAAGAGAGGACATGTTCAGCTTAGTCTTCACGACGGGCGAAATATTCCAGTCAAATTGAATGATCCTAAAAGCCCACAAGAAGACGTTTTCGAAACGTCTGACGTCTTAAAAATCAGAATACCCGATGGAAAGGTTCTGGAGCACATCAAGTTTCGCAAAGGGGTGACTGCGATCGTAACTGCTGGTAAAAATGTAGGCAAGTGGGGTAGAGTCATAGGAATCAGGCGGGGCAAGGGAGGTCACCCAACAATCGCGAGGCTGGAGGATACCAAGGGAAACAAATTTCAAACTACTCTTAGCTACACATTTGCCGTGGGTGAGGAGAAATCCTTGATTTCGTTGCCAGAGGAGGGTTAGGGATGTCCCGATCAACGTCAGCAAGCAAGAGTTCATCAAACCAGATGCTTAGACCAAGAGTGGGGAAGGTCGTCGTAAATATCTCTGTGGGTGAGTCTGGTGAACTGCTGGAAAGAGCTATGAAGTTACTCGAAACTCTGACGGGACAGAAGCCGTGTAAAAGAGCAGCCAAAAAAACCATAAAAGATTGGGGGATAAGAAAGAGGGAGCCTATGGCGTGCATCGTCACGCTTAGAGGGCAAAGGGCGAAGGATTTTCTAAAGAGGGCTTTTGAGGCCTTAGGCAGCAAGCTATCTGCTTCAAATTTTGATCCCTATGGAAACTTTGCTTTCGGGATAAAAGAACACATTGAAATTCCCGGCGTGAAGTATGATCCCAAAATCGGGATCTTCGGCATGGATGTCTGCGTTTCTATGGATAAACCAGGGTACAGGGTGAAGAGGAAACACAGAGCCAGGTCCAATGTAGGAAAAAGACAGATACTTGCCCGAGAAGAGGCAATCAACCATGTCAAAGAGACGTTTAAACTGGAAATCTCATAGCTCCCCGCTTTCCAAATCAATCTCGCGATTCATGAAAAGTCATGGCTATTGGAAAGAAATCAGCGAGACAGTGCAATAGGCAAAAACGATCGCTATGATGCCTACTTTTTTGGAGGAGTTGTCGGAGTGGCAATCAGTTTACATTTTCGGATGCCTATGTGTCTTATTGGGAGAACCCTTTTTGCCTCATTATATATATCTGATGCCGTTTTTCCAAGAACCACTTCTTGAATAAACTGTTCAAAATCCAGACTCGTTGTCTTCTCTTCCAAGATCTTTTTCATCACTGCTCTAATAGCTGAGGTCTGCGAGGTTTTAACCCTAGAAATTGAGAATGCATCAACAAAGACGCGGAGTTTATAACCATCCTTTGTAGCTACATTAAAGACCCCGTCGATCCTAGTGCTTCCCCGTCTTACGAGACTTCTTAGGTAATCTTTGGAGTATTCGTGACCCTTAAATATGGTTTCAGCCTTGTTTCCCTCGAGCCCTGTAACTTGAAAGTACAGTTTGATGTGTTGTTGGGAGAAGTCGCCCGTGATTTCGTATAGTGTTTTTTCGACCACTCGTCCAATCGCACTTTTCGGATCGGCAGTTGGCACGACCCCAAGCTCGGTTCCACCGAAATACGATGGGCTGTAGATTATGTACCAGTCTTTCATTCTCCACTTATCTCGGACCTTTCCTACTCTTTTTGGCAAATAGTTCCCCCTACTCTTTAATTCAAACAAATATGATTGGTTTAAGTCTTTATCCCTTCTCGTTTTTTAAACATCTTAACTGCATTCTCAGCCACTTGGGTACAAAAGAGCAGGTCATCAACTGTCGATAGAAGTGTTTCAAGTCTTCTGTCGCATTCAATAAGCGAGGTAACCGCTTTTCCCTTACTAAATGTTTTGACACTTAACCCTGCAAGCGTCTCCGCATTATCTGGAGACACCGCCCCAGCTATCGCCCTCGCTTCCCTTTCGGTTTTATACTTAATCTTTATCACGGCTCTCATTTCGCATTCTTTCCCAGTTTCTTTTTAACAAATTCCTCAACAAGCGCCGCAAACTCAAACTCACTTCTGCTTGGTATCTGCGCCCCTGCTGCGACGTCGTGTCCCCCTCCCCTTCCAGAGAAATTCTCCGAGGCCTCCTGAAATATTGTACCTAGGTTAACGCCACTCTCGACAAGAGACGACGACGCTCTACCTGAAACCTTAACCATTCCATTAGACGTGCGTGCAAAAGCTACTATTGGCTTACTCGACTTTAAAACGCCCGTCGTAGCCAAGATTGAAGTGATGGGGCTTATCATTTTTTCGTCTATTGTCTTCCCTGATATAATGTAAATGTTGTCATGCTCTTGGATTGCTTCGGGTGTTTCGAGCAGCCAGTTGATTCCCTTTGCGATCGTTTGTCTATATAGCTTTAAGATTTCAAGAGCCTCACCCAATTCTTTTTCGCGGGCGCCCATACAGATAGATACGCCTAGGCCTGCCTTGTCCATTCTACCACAAGCGTTGAGGAGTGATGAAAACTCTCTGGCGTCTCTTAATGGCGTCCATCGATCTTCGTGAGTCAAAGTATATACTGCGCCAATGAGATTTGACGAGAGGTCACTTGAGAAACCTTTCGCTGCCAAAAATTTTGCTATCTCTAAAAAAAGCTTTTGCTTCTCTTGTATGCTAAGATCCGAGAGAGTTGTCCACCTGTCGTTTCGTTTTATTTTGATTCCTACGTTTACTAGAAATCCTAAGCACTTATCTTCCTCACCACTTAGACCGGGTATAAAGGGGTTTGTTGTGTAAGCCATGCCCTTGTGAATTGGCCTAGTTTCCCTACCATAAAATATCATATCTGAGTCTACTTTCAGGTAGGATGCTTCGGCAGCATCCTTCACTATGATATTGTTTAAACTAAACAGCTTTCTTTCCTTGTCTATGTCCTGTAGATCGCCAAGGGCGCCGACAATTGCAGTGCAAGCTAGGTCAACGTTTGACTTATCCAAGGCTTTTGCGGCTAAGTACGCGATTCCGGCTCCACTTATTTCTTTGGATCCGTCAAACCCTTGGAGATGCGGGTTAACGTGGACAAAGTCCTTTGTGGGCACTTTGATTGGCTGGTGGTGATCCAGTATGATGACGCGGTCAGAAAGTTTTTCTTTTAATAGATCAAGATATCCACTTCCTAGGTCTGAGAGAATCGTGAGAGATGAGTCTGAGCATAACTCTTCAGCTAAAGCCTCGTCAATCTGCTTTACAATCTGTATGTGAAATTCTGCGTCAAGCCTCGATAGCGTTCTTCCTAGGATGCCAGCTGAGGCTAGGCCATCTGCGTCTAGATGAGAAAAAACTTGGATGAAGCTTCCTTTTTCGACGCTTTCACGAATAATTCTTGCGGCTCTTTTGACGGTTTCAAAGAATTCTTTCGCGCGAGCGCGATCTGGGTTCAAACGACGCCACCAGGCTCATACTTCCATCCTTTAGGTAAGGCGTCTCTTTTTCTATAGTAATTTACCAAGCGCCTGATCTTCGATTCCACCAACTCTAACGCTCTTTTATTTACGCGATCCATTTTGTTCTTCTCCAAGTGCTCTTTGAGCCGAGTAGCCCTCTTGAGAAGGTTGCTTAGGTCTTCAGGGAGTTCCATTGCTGATTCTGCTTCTCTCATTATTCGTGTTACTTTTTTACCTGAGGCTGCCTTAACAAGGGGAACTCCATACTGATCTCGAAGAATGACTCCAATTTTGCTTGGGGTGTTCCCTTCCTTCGCAAGCTCAATAACCTGTGATTCTACCTCCTCAGGACTGAGTTTGAGCCAGAATGGGGGCCTCTTACTCACGGGTCTTATTGAATGTGACTTTCCTTTACGAGTCAACACTATCCTCTACTTAATCGTCAACAGCAACATTGTTAAGATAATGTTGCACTAGTAACTTATAATATGTTTTTGTCACCAAATTTGAGATACCATTTCGCAAACTTTTCTAAAGCTTCCGCTCTATGAGAGAGATTATTCTTCTCCTTCGTAGTCATTTCGGCGAATGTTCTACCATCCCCATTCATCGGTGCGAATATCGGGTCAAAACCGAAGCCACATGTTCCTCTTTCCCACTCAGGAATCCTTCCGGCCACCGCCCCTGAAAAACATTTTTTTAAACCGTTAGAAGCGTAGAAAGCGACGGACGACCTAAACTCCGAAAACCGGTCCTTCTCCCCCTCCAAGAGCTTCAGTACCCCCTTTGTTCCTATTGTTCTGTAAATGTAAGATGAAAATGGTCCTGGAAACCCCTTCAAAGCATCTATAAAGAGGCCAGCGTCTTCAACGAGAATCGGGAGGAAACCCATTTTGGATGCTTGCGTTACGGAAAACATTGCGATGTCCTCAACGCTATTGGCCTGAATCTCCGCGGTTTTTACGTTGACTCGAGTGACTCTTATCCCATATTTTGAGAGTATGTCGCTCGCTTCCTCATACTTGTGCAGATTACTAGTCGCAAAAAAGATTGTTTTTGGGTAACCGAGCTTTCGTTTATCGCCCATCGAGGTCCTCCAAAACTTTGAATTTTAGAAAAAGTTGTGAATTAAAGCCTTTCAGCTATGTAGCGCCCTCTCCTGCTTATTTCTTCGACTTTCTTAAATACCTCTTCGGCTACGTCTGCACCGATCTCCTCTGAGTATCCTTTTATCAAGGTATTGAAGCACTCCTCTGCACATAGATGATGTGCACCTTGCAAGGCCCTCTTCATCAGAAATAAGTCCACCCCGCGATCTTCAGTCTCTTTAGAATGTTCTCCTAACCCAAAATCTATGAAGAAGATTTTTCCGCTGTCGCAAACTATCATGTTTGATGTCGTTAAGTCCCCGTGGATTATGCCATTCTTATGCATTCTGCCTATCAATTCACCTACATGTAAACATAGTTTTTCTATGTCCCTAGGATCCAAGTTATCGAGGGCTTCCTTGACCCGCCGCCCTTTAATCTGCTGCATGATAATGGTCGTCGACGCTGTATCAACGGCGTAGATCACTGGAGTCGGAACGCCAGCGAGCTTGGCGTCATGTATTAGCTGCGATTCTCGAATAGTCCTTGAGCGACGTATCTCAAGATCTAGTTTTGAGATTCTGTATTTTTTTTGCGCCCTCTTCTTGAAGATGACGTCTAATCCGTGCCATTCCTCTAAATATAGATCTGCTTCAGCTCCCTTCCTGATCAGCATTCCTTATTCACTCGCGCCAAGGGATATCCACTTGATCGAGACGCCACTTTGGTTTCACAAAACTCCTTCCAACGTCGACTTGAACGCCGTGCTGGTACGCTAAGACTCCGGTCCATGCAATCTGCGCGCCGCAGTCACCGCTAAACCTCTTTGGTACGATGAATATTTTCGTATCGTGCTCTTGAGCGACCTCTTGGATCATGGATTGAAGTCTTTCGTTGGCCGCCACGCCGCCAGTCAAAAGAATCTCCTCCTTCTCAGTGTACGCTAGAGCTCTCTCGGTTGCCTCTGTCAGCATGGCAAAAGCCACTTCTTGTAATGAGTAGCATAGGTCTTCAATTCTCTCTCCCTCCTTGAGTTTCTTTACTGCAGCCGTCAGTAAGCCCGAATAGGAGACGTCGTTTCCCTTTACCACGTATGGGAGACCGATAAAGTTTCTTCCCTTCTTTGCCAAGCCTTCAACAGCAGGTCCCCCAGGAAAGTCAAGTTTCGCCTCGCGGGCGAAAACATCTAAAAGATTTCCGAGCGTTATGTCTTCCGTTTCTCCCAAAATTCTCCAACGCTTCATAGCGTACGTCGCAATTGTGGTATGGCCTCCGGAAACCAGAAGAACAAGAGGGTCCTCAGATCCAGTTGTGAGCCTACCTATTTCTATATGTGCAACCGCGTGATGAACAGGCACTATGGGTTTGTCTAACCATATTGACAGAGCTCTGGCGAGAGTGGCTCCTGTCCTCAGCGCCGGGCCTAAGCCAGGCCCGATCGAGAAAGCTATAGCATCGATGTCGTGCAGCTTGATCTCCGCTTTTTGGAGAGAAAGTCTCAAAACCTCTGCGGCTACATTGGAGTGGTGTTGAGCAGCCTTCCTAGGGTGAATACCTTCGCTTGGCAACGGCGTATACGTTGAGTTTATATCTGATAGGATTTCTCCTTCGGAGGATGCCAAGCTGACGCCGAATGTGTGCGCCGTGCTCTCGACGCCCAAACAGAGCACTTTCTTATTCAATGACGCCTCGCCCGTTTATGTTGTTGCCTATTATTCATACCCAAAGGCAACTGAAAAATGTTAATCAACGGGTCTAAGAAAAAAGGATTTATCTCTACATGCCCTTAATTCTCTTTGCATTTGGTCGACGATGACAGAAAAAGGGTGTGGTTGGACTTGAAACCGTTGCCTGAACAGCCAGAAATCAATTTGGGTACACTGGGCCACGTTGACAACGGTAAGTCGACCTTAGTTCAAGCTTTGACAGGCGTCTGGACCGGCAAGCATAGCGAGGAGTTAAGGAGAGGGATCACGATACGCGTGGGCTACGCAGACGCAGCATTTTACAGGTGCACAAAATGTGAATACTACTGCATACAGAGCGTTTGCCCTAAGTGCGGTGGTCCAACCAAGTTTCTGAGGGCCGTCAGTTTTGTGGACTGTCCTGGCCATCATAGTCTGATGGTTACGATGTTGTCTGGTGCTGCTGTCATGGATGGTGCTTTGCTCGTCATCGATGCCTCTAAAACTTGTCCTCAGCCTCAAGACCGTGAGCATTTAGCCGCCGCCGAGGTTGTTGGAATTGAGAAAATTTTGATCGTGCAGAACAAGATCGACCTCGTTAGTCAAGAGAGAGCCGTTGAAAACTTTGAGGAAATTAAGAAGTTTGTTAAAAATACTGTCGCAGAGAACGCCCCAATTGTTCCAGTTAGTGCGCAACACTCCTCAAACACTGATGTTTTAATACAGGAAATCGAGAGGAGTATTCCAACGCCGAAGCGGGATCTTAGGAAGCCTCCTAGAATGTGGGTTGTTAGATCCTTCGATGTTAATCGTCCCGGAGTGCTTGCTAATGAGATTGTAGGCGGGGTCATAGGGGGATCAGTCTTGCAAGGTGTTTTTGAGGTAGAAGGCGAAATCGAGATATCTCCCGGCGTGTCCGTTAGAGAGGAGGCGGAAACCCGATACGAGGCTCTGCAAACTGAGATCAAGAGCCTTGAGGCTGGCGGGAAACCCGTTAAGAAAGCTAAAAGTGGGGGGCTCGTCGGCTTAGGAACCAACCTGGACCCATCATTAACAAAGGCAGATGGGTTGGTTGGCAACCTCGTCGGGAAACCTGGTTCCTTGCCTCCAGCTTCTAATTCTTTGACACTTGGCACCGATCTTTTTGAAAAAGCTATCGGAACAGAGGAAATGGTCAAGGTGGATAAGATTAAGGCAAACGAGCCCCTCGTCCTTAACATTGGGACGTCTGTGACATCTGGAATTGTGAAGTCTGTAAGGGCACATGTTATAGATCTGTCGCTTAAAAGACCGGCTTGTGTCGAGCCCAAGGCTAGGGTGACGATCAGCCGTAGAATCGGAGAGGGTTGGAGGTTAATAGGTTATGGAGCAGTTGAGAGCTGAGCAAATAGATCTAGTCCCCGAAGCTTCCAATGTGTAGAGGGTCTCGTTTTGCCTGTTCGCGTGATTTTGGACTCGAACTTTTTGATGATTCCTATCCAATTTCATATTGATATTTTCAGGGGGATCGATGAACTCCTAAACCAGAAAGTTGAGCCGGTCATACTTTCCCCCGTCTATGGAGAAGTTCAGAGAATTGCTTGCGGGAGAGGCAAGTTGGCGAAAGAAGCAAGACTTGCTTTAAAAATAGCGGAAAAATCGGAGATCTTGGAGGTTAAACCTGGACCCGAGGAATCAGCTGATGATCTGATAGCTAGGTTGGCTAGGGAATGGGGGTGTATTGTAGCGACGAACGACAGGGAGCTGAGGAGGAGGCTACGGAGTTTGATGGTTCCCGTCATTTATCTCAGGCAAAAGTGCCGATTAGCGATTGAGGGATTAGAGATCGACTGATATGTTAGCGTCTGAATCTTAGAAAGAACCTACGAGCATGTTCATTTTGACCATTTGATTTTTGCTTGCGCTGCCGCTAATCTTGCAACAGGCACTCTGAAAGGTGAGCAACTCACGTAGTCTAATCCTTCCTGATGACAGAACTCTATCGAGTTTGGTTCTCCGCCGTGTTCTCCGCAGATACCCAGTTTCAGATCCTTCCTTGTCTTCTTGCCCAGTTCTATGGCTGTCTTGATCAGTTTTCCAACCCCAGAGCGGTCTACGACCTCAAAGGGGTTTACGTCGACTATCTTCTTGTTCAGATAGTCGTGTAGAAATTTGGCTTCGGCGTCATCACGACTATAGCCCCATGTTGTCTGGGTTAAGTCGTTTGTACCGAACGAGAAGAATTCGGCGTACTTTGCTATCTCATTCGCGGTGAGAGCGGCTCTCGGCACCTCTATCATCGTCCCGAACGAATATTTTGCAACTACTGCCGTCTTCCTCATCACGTCTTCAGCGACTTGCTCTAATTTTTCCCGTAGAAAGCGCAGTTCATTTGCTTCGCTAACCAGAGGTATCATAATCTCTAATTCAACGGACACCCCCTCTCTGCAAAGTTCGGTTGCGGCCTCGAAGATGGCTTGAGTCTGCATCTCGTAGATCTCAGGGTAGAAGATGCCCAGCCGACAGCCACGGTGTCCTAACATCGGATTGTGTTCTCTTAGGGATCGTACTCTTTTCAGAATCTTCTCCTTTTCTTCCAGAGTTTTTTTATCTGCTCCACTTAACCTTAGAGTGGTAACCTCGACCAGTAGGTCCTCAAATCTGGGCAGAAATTCATGCAAAGGCAAATCCAATAACCTAATGCAGACGGGAAAGCCGTCCATTACTCGGAGTACTTCTTTGAAGTCTCCCCTTTGCATCGGCAGAAGCTTCTGTAGCGCTTCTTTTCTTTCCCTCTCACTTGCGGCCAAGATCATGTCCTGCACAATCGGCAGTCTGTCTTGAGCATTAAACATTCGCTCCGTACGGCAGAGACCTATTCCTTGGGCTCCAAACTCCCTGGCCTTAGTTGCACCTTCCGGTGTATCGGTGTTTGCACGAACCTCTAGCGTTTTAACTTCATCAGCCCATTTTAATAGCTCAACGAGTTCTCCACTCAGTTCTGGCTCTACCGTTGGGATCTCACCAAGTATAACCCTGCCTGTGCCACCATCGAGAGTGATGACCTCTCCCTTCTTGATGACAAAGTCCTCGGTGTAAAATCTTTCATCGTCAAGGTCGATTCTGATGTCGCTACAACCGCAAACGCAGGGCTTGCCCATTCCTCTAGCGACCACGGCGGCATGAGATGTCATTCCTCCTCTGCTCGTTAGGGTTCCTTGGGCGGCCACCATTCCGTGGATGTCTTCTGGTGTGGTCTCTGGTCTAACCAAGATAACTTTCTCTCCTCTGTTTCCCAACTCTGCGGCTTCGTCAGTATCAAATATCACTCTACCGGAAGCAGCACCGGGTGAGGCTGGCAACCCTTCAGCGATGGTATTTGCTTTAGCTTTTGGGTCGATGCGTCGATGTAGCAATTGGTTTAGTTGGTCGGACTCCGCCCGCATGACCGCTTCTTCCCTCGCGATCAACCCTTCCTTGACCATGTCTACGGCGATTTTGACAGCGGCCTGTGCAGTTCTCTTTCCAGTTCTTGTCTGAAGCATGTAGAGCTTGCCTTTTTCGATGGTGAATTCAAAATCTTGAACGTCCTTGTATTGTTTTTCTAGGGTTTCGCCCACACGAGTGAGTTCTTTATAGGCGCTGGGTAAATCGTTTTGCAGCTGATCTATGTGTTTAGGTGTTCGAGAGCCAGAAACCACATCTTCACCCTGCGAGTTCAGGAGGTACTCACCGTACATTTTTCTCTCTCCAGTTGAGGGGTCTCTCGTGAAGCCTACACCAGAACCGGAGTCGGGTCCCATGTTTCCGAAGACCATCGTTTGAACATTGACCGCCGTACCCAAGTCCTCCGGAATCTTATTGATTTGCCTGTAGGTCTTGGCTCTTTTGCCATTCCATGATCTGAAGACAGCTCCTATAGCTGTTTTGAGCTGTGTGAACGGATTGTCTGGAAATTCTTTTCCGGTTTCTTTCCTCACAAGCTCTTTGAACTCGTCAACCATCTTTTTGAGTGTATGTGCGTCCAACTCTATAACTGAGCTCACTCCCGAACTCTCATTATGCCTCTCAATTCGTTCTTCAAACATACGGCCTGGGATTCCCAAAACTACTCTGCCGTACATTTGGACGAGTCTTCTGTACGCGTCGTAAGCGAATCTTTCATTTCCAGTCTGCTTAATGAGGCCTTTGACCGTTTCGTCATTCAAACCCAAGTTTAAGACGGTGTCCATCATCCCAGGCATTGAGACCGGTGCTCCTGATCTAACAGACACTAGAAGGGGATTGGAAGGGGCTCCAAACTTTTTGCCTGTCTTCCTTTCTATCTCCCTGATTTTTTGAAGCATTTCTTCATCGAGGTCGTCGATGGCCTTTTCACCTCTTTTCATATAGTCCCTACATACATCTGTGGTGATGATGAAGCCAGGTGGCACAGGCATTCCAATTCTCGTCATTTCAACTAATCCGGCGCCCTTACCGCCCAACAACGCCTCTGACTCAGATGACCCCTCTTCAAACGAATAGATCTTCATTGAAACCTCTCCAGATCTTCTTAAAGTATTGAAACTGCAACTTGAGTAATAGTGAAATGAAAAAGGAATTCTGGTTTTTATTCCTTTGCCTCTGTTACGCGAGATTAACGGTGAATTATGTAGAATTTATAGGTTGGAGATCATTTAAAATAGTGGAGGGCTGATTTGAGGCAATGCTGTGGTTGATCTCGTTACTGGCAGGCGTAACATCAATAGCCCTTGCGGTCTACTTGTTTCTCCATATAGGGAGACAGGAGAGTGGAAGCGAAAAGATGCAAGAGATCTCTGCGGCGATAAGAGAGGGGGCGATGGCCTTTTTGAAGCGAGAGTATTACACGCTGTCGGCCTTCGTTGCAGTTATGGGCCTTATCCTGTCGGTTTTCCTTAATTATAGCATGGCTTTAGCTTACGTTTTTGGTTCGACCTGCTCTGCCTTAGCTGGACTTTTGGGAATGGATGTGGCACTCAAGGCAAACGTGAAGACAGCGAATGCTGCAAGGAAGAGTTTGGTCGACGCGTTTCTGACGGCCTTTTATGGTGGGGCGGTAATGGGTCTGTCTGTCATTGGACTAGCGTTGACAGGAATAAGCATTCTTTATTATATTTACGGGGATCCTAACGTTATTCTTGGTTTTAGTCTCGGTGCAAGTTCCTTGGCCCTCTTCGCCAAAGCCGGTGGGGGCATCTACACTAAAACAGCCGATATAGGCGCTGACCTCGTTGGCAAAGTGGAGTTTGGCGTTCCTGAGGATGATCCGAGGAACCCTGCGGTTGTAGCCGATAACGTTGGCGACAACGTCGGTGACGTAGCTGGGACAGGTGCCGATCTATTCGACTCTTACGTTGCCAGTATAATCTCAGCGATGATACTTGGCTCCTCTTTGTATCGGGCAACTGCGCAGTGGGAGGTGTACACCATCCTGCCGATTTTGCTTGCGGCTGCAGGAATATTCGCATCTCTTGCTGGAACCCTTTTTGTGAGGGTGAAGGAGGGGGGTGATCCCGGTGCAGCGCTTAACAGGGGGACGTTCTTAACATGCCTTCTGTTCGTCTTTTTTTCGTTTCTCTTGATCCGCTTCCTAGATGTTGATCTTGGGGTCTTTTACGCGACGACGGCAGGATTAGCCGTCGGAGTATTCATTGGCATCACGACAGATTACTTTACGTCAATAAATAGGGGGCCCGTTAAGAAGACGGCTGAAGCGGCGAAGATGGGGGCTGCTTTGAACATTCTGTCGGGGTTCTCTTATGGCGTAATTAGCATTACACCAACCGTTATTGGCATATCCGTTGCAACCCTGACGGCTTGGTATTTTGCTGGATTGTACGGCATCAGCATGGCGGCAGTTGGAATGCTCTCCATAACAGGAATGGTCGTTTCAACAGACGCTTACGGTCCGATAGTTGACAACGCGAAAGGGATCGCTGAGCAGTCGAGCTTGGAACCGCACGTCATTAAAATTGGGGATAAGCTGGACGCGGCCGGCAACACCGCAAAGGCTATATCGAAGGGTTTTGCGATAGGCGCAGCGGCTTTAACCGTTCTCGCGTTGTTCGCGTCCTATTCAGAGATCGCTGAGGTCGAGATGGTTGGCCTCTCTCTGATGAGGCCAGATGTAATGGTTGGTGTTTTCATAGGTGCTGCTATGCCTCCTCTGCTCTCTGCCTTGTTGATATTATCTGTCGGACGAAATGCGTATAGAATAGTTGACGAGGTTAGAAGACAGTTCAGAGAAATTCCGGGTCTACTCCAAGGAAGGAGCAAGCCGGACTACACTCAGTGTGTCGACATTGCGACGAAGGGTGCCTTAAAGGAACTCAGCCTTCCCAGTGCTCTGTCAGTTATGATTCCCTTGGCCGTTGGATTCCTTCTCGGTAAACACGCCTTGGGGGGATTTCTTGCAGGTAGCATCGTAACGGGCATGATATTTGCAGTATTCATGGCCAACTCGGGTGGCGAATGGGATAACGCTAAGAAATACATTGAGGATGGAGCAATAGGTGGAAAAGGCTCAGACGTACACAAGGCTACTGTGATAGGTGACACGGTTGGGGACTCGTTTAAGGATACTGCTGGCCCATCTCTGAATACCCTGATATGTGTTATGTCTCTGACCGCCTCTGTCTTCGCACCACTAATCCTTGAGTATAGTTTGTTGAAGTGAGTCATGTAGAGCGCGCGAGAAGGGACCAAAAAGCTTCCCAAAGTTTCAAGGCAGCAAGCGAATAGTTTATCAAGAGGCTCTATGTACAAGTCAGTAAGTATACACAAAAAATAGTAATTTTTTCAACATTTTGTGGGTGAACTGGTCATGTTCAAACTCGTCACTCTTGAAGACACGATTAGGATCCCTCCTGAGAAGTTTGGTGAGGCTTCAGACGAGGTGGCGCGTGAGTTGTTAAAGGCAAGGTATGAGGGAGTTGTTGAAGGGAAACTTGGATATGTTATTGCGGTGACGAGCGTCAAGACAAGTAAGATAGGAAAGATAATTGCTGGAGACGGAGCCAGATATCATCCCGCATCTTTTTCCTTGCTCACATTCTACCCGCAGATTCAAGAGGTTGTTGAAGGAGAGATTGTCGAGTTGGCGGACTTCGGGGCATTTGTGCGTGTGGGGCCGATAGACGCCTTGCTTCATGTGTCGCAAATAATGGACGACTATATTTCTTATGATGAAAGGCAGTCGGTGATGATGGGAAAGGAAACGAGAAGAAAGCTGACTCAGGGAGACATGGTTCGTGCTAGGATCACTGCTGTCTCGTTCGCGGGTGGAGGGCTGTCTGGGAAGATAGGCTTGACGATGCGGCAACCGTTCCTTGGGAAGATCGAATGGATTAAGGAAGACTTGGAGAAGTTAAGAGGAGGAGAGAAGAGAAAAGAGGAAGGCGTCCCAGCTGAAACCGGGGGTTCTGCATGAGCGAGTTAGCTTGTAAGAACTGTCATCTGGTTGCCAATTCAAATAGGTGTCCAGAGTGTAAAACGATGAGTATGTCTGATGATTGGATAGGTATTTCAATAATCATAGACCCTGAGATGTCACAGATAGCCAAGAGGCTCGGGGTGAAGAAGCCAGGTCGATACGCCGTAAGGGTAAGGTGATCGTCTGCCTCTTGAAGACGCTTTACCTCACCTATGAACTACGTTCAAAGCTGAAGGCACCTCTCGGCACGCTTATAAGCGGGAAGCCAAATAAAGTCGCAGAGCGATTGGCTGGTATCATAAGCTGTGAAAAACCCAGAAAGATTTTTGCTGTTGGTGACACAGTGGCGTCAACTATGGTGAAACACGGCATAGATGCAAGCATCTACATCGTTGACAACAAGATCATGAGGAAGCGGATAGAACCAGTATCGGTTAGGGGAGATAATGAAATTTTCGTCAAGAATACCAGTGGAACGATAACTTCTGAAGCCTGGAAGGCTGTTGAAGAGGCCTCGGCAGCCTCTTCAACGACGAAGATCGTAGTCGAGGGGGAGGAGGATCTCCTCGTTCTGCCGGCTGTCATCTCTGCTCCGGATGGCTCGTTCGTATTATATGGGCAGCCTCACGAAGGCATAGTGTTGGTTAGGGTGACGAAGGAGAAAAGGGAGGAAATAAGAGATTTTATAGAAGCTATGAGTCCACATAAGGTTGAAGGAAGGGTAGATGGATGAAGCTGAGGAAAGAATCGGAAAGGTATAACCAGACTCTGAAGCGCAAGGAAGTGACTTTTGCCGTGGATCACCCGTCATCCGGAACCCCGCTACTATTTGAAATTAGAAAGGAGTTGGCTTCCATGAATAATGTGAAATTGGATAGTGTTTACATTTCAGAGGCGTACACACTAACAGGCACGAACCAGACCGTCGTGAGAGCTGAGATCTACGATAGCCCAGAGGGGGCGAAGCTGGCTGTCCCAAAATATATTCAAATGCGGAATCTGCCCCCTGGTGAGAAAGGTGAGGAAGCAAAGGCGACGGAGAAAAAGGTAAGTGAACCAGCGGAGAAGTGATAAAGACATGAGTGAGAAAAGGAGCGAAAGGAAGATTTTCGCATACTACGAAGTCAAAGAAGGAAAGTTGGTCAGAAAGTTAAAGAACTGTCCTCGTTGCGGAGTGTTTATGGCCTTTCATAAGAAATCGGTTCCGCGGTGGGTGTGCGGAAAGTGCTCGTACACAGAGTTCGTCACTGTTGCCGTCGAATCTGATGTACCTAAGAAGTAACTGAAGATGACTTGTTTTACGCGTGTGCTATTTTGCTTGTTCACACCTGTTGTCAAATATCACGTGTTTTCGAGTTTCTGGATCTATTTGGCTTATATTATGAGGTTTTACCGGGACTCGCTTTGACCTTCCTTGTCCTTTTCGCCCTTTTCTTTATTTTTTCGGAGATCTTCATATTGATTTGGATTATGTCGTCGGTTATTGTGGAGCCGCGAACCATTCTTCTCCTTCTCTCACCTTTTTTCTTGGGGTGGATGCCGACCTCCTTGCTTAGTATAATGGACGCTCTTACTCCCCCGTGAACACTCCTAATCATCGGCATTCCGTCTTTATCGCTTCCACCCGTTATTTCCAGCTTGGTCTTGGGCAAACCCACTACAGAACCGTCAACTGTGTCTCCGATCTTCATCCCAATCAAGGGCTGTGATTTTGCGCCGCTAACCTCTAGGGTTTTGCATTTCCCCGTTTCTGGGTCAGACACATTTACCTTGAATGTTGGCATTTTTCAAATCCTGCTTTGCGGAGTGTTATCAATACGTGAGGCTTTTCCTTATTAATGCTTTTCAGAGGCTCCAAACCGGGTTGTTTTTTCTCATTATTTGGATCAGCTCTTCCAACGTTTGCATTTCATCCGGAGACAAACTGCCTGTATGCTTCGTTAAAAGTTCCCTCGCATCTTGTTCAGGCACGCCGACATAGAGCGTTTCATTCTCCTCCACATGCCGATCGATCACAGCCTCCCTTACTGAGACAGCTACCTCCATTCCAACTGTGGCCTCAGGGATCGTTTCACCTTTGTCTTGTATCTGCATAATGTTCCCGACGATTCTGCCATCCGTCTTTATCAAGGTGTATCCTGGTCGGATTGCCCCACCTAAAACTTCGACCCCAAAGATTGCTGGTTTGCTCTTTCTGAAGACGAATCCTGGCAGAAACCTAATTTTTCCAGGTCTCACTAGAGCACTTAACTTCATCTCTTCTCTCGCCTTAGACTCCTTTTTCACCCACTCCGAGTAGTCTTCTACCAGTCTGTAAATGACGTTGTTTTGAAAGATCGGGACAGCGAGGTTTTTTGCTAGGTCTTGGGCATCCGGTAGCACCTTTACGTTAAAAGCCAATAGGGCACCCAGCGTCGGGGCTCCCCTCTTAACGATGGAAGCCTCCGTTACATCCCTTCTCGAAACGTCGCCTACATCGGCCAGCCTCACAGGGAACCCGTAGTTCTCGAGTTCCACAACCAGCGCTTCCAGCGATCCTAAGGTGTCCGTCTTCACCACGACGCCGTCTTTGTCCGTTGCTATTTTCAGTCTCTCAACATCCTCGGACACTGCTTGGACGACGCCATCTATGGGTTGAGTCGAGGCCACGGCATACACGGGGGCTCCTGCTATCGCGTCTTCGAGTGCTGGTGCAGCTATCTTAACTCCAGCAGCGGCGTTGACCTCCTTAACTGGTGTGAATTTCTCTCTAGGGTCTCTGATTTCGTCCAGGGGTTTTGGCAACAGAATAGATCTCACTTTGGTTACTACGGGATCTTCTCTTCCTCCGACGACGATTATGTCTCCTTCTCGGAGGACGCCGTCATAGATGATTGTGTTGATGGTCATTCCGAGTCCTGGTTCCTCCTTCATCTCGAGTACCGTTCCCTTAGCTGACCCAGTACTCACCTTTAGTTTTCCCTTCATGTATTGTTGTGTCAATCCGATTAAGACGGAGAGCAGTTCTTGTATTCCCTCTCCTGTCTTGGCGCTGACAGGGATTATGGCGACGGTTTTTGTGAAGTCCTTTATCTGATCGAATCTTTTTGCTTCGAATCCTAAGCGTGATAGGATGCCGGCGATTGCGTATAGGTGTTCTTCCAGTTGTTTCTGGACGCTTGGGTCCTGATTTTTGTAGGATTCTGAGAAGAGATAGTTAGCGTGCTTCATCCATCCTGGCACCAGGTCTATCTTGTTTGCTGCAACTATGAATGGGGTTCTTCTTCTTTTCAGTATCTCGAGGCTTTCGTATGTTTGAACCTCAAACCCTCTTATGATATCGACGACGAGGATCGCTATGTCTGCAGCTGATCCACCTCTTCTACGTAAATTGACGAACACGCTGTGACCCGGCGTATCTATTACAAGCAGGCCCGGGATTCTTACTCTTCCGCCAATCTTCTTTAGCATAGGCCCACAGATCTGCTTCAGTGTCTTGAGTGGGAAGAAGCTGGCGCCTATGTGCTGGGTCATTGAGCCCACCTCCCTCAGCGCGACCGCTGTCCCTCGGATTTTGTCTAGTAGGGTTGTCTTTCCAGAGTCGACATGGCCCAAAACGCATACGACTGGTTGGCGGATCCTTGTCGGCATTTTTGACCCGATCCTTATTTTTGCGCGTGAATAGTCATTCTCTAATATTTGGAGGGAGTAATTTAAACACCGTTCAAAGATGTGGAACGACGTTTTCCCAAGCACACCTCGATCGATTGTGCATACAACCCACATCGCGATTTTGCGTTTTTTCTCCAAAGAGATTTATAAATTGTTGGGATTTTCTAAGTAGATGTGGTTAGGGATCACTATGTTTGAGGAATATGATCGGATGGTTCGGTCGGTTTCGGTTCCCGAAGCTTTCAGGGGAAAAAGCGTTCTTTTAAAGGTGAGCTTAGGGAATGATGATGGATTCTTTTCAGGCATCCCTTTGATGGAGGCTTTGAGGAAAGTTGGGGCCGAGTGCTACATGATTGTGTCGTCTGAGGGCAGCAAGGTTGTTAAGACGCTGGACGCGTGTTGGGAGATCTTGGACGAGCAGAGCGATGCATCCAAGCGCTTTTTGTCTATGGTGAATGACGCCTTTGCCAAAAAGGGAGAGAAACCTTTCGTGGGATTCATTGGCAAGCCCGATGTCGTCTTGCAACATAGAAGCGGGGGGTTCTACGGAGCTGGGGAAAATGTTGACATGAGAGGCGTTGATGGATGGGTTGAAGGCGTAGACAAGAAGCCGATTGAGGATGCTTGTGTGAGAATGCTTGAAGGTGGTTTCAACATGAAGTCAGACGAGGATTTTGTTCAGCTGATTCCTACGCCCCTAATTAAGCCGAGGCTTCCGAAGAAGGGTTATTTGTCCTCTTACGTTGAGGCTGCTGTTCTGCAGAGTGTTGCCGAGTCTATCGGCAACGAGGTGACAAGCATCTTTTTGAACTTTAAGCCAGACCAAAATCTGCCGACCGATCCCCACTTTGAGTCACTGATCGTTTTTTGGGCTTTGAAACACGAGAAAGAGGTGGAGGGGTCCATATTTAAGGCATACTCTGATCTGTCAGCCGAGATGGGTTTGTCAGAATTTTGTGTTCCGCCTAGGGTTTGGTTTGGGTTTATAGGCGAAGGATACTTGGGAAAGGACGTGTTTGGTGAGGTTGTGGGCTACCCAACGCCTAACGGGAAGACCAGATGGCAGCACGGTTTCAAGCTGATCAGGAAGCATGATTGGTATTCCCAATCTAAGGAGGATGGGAGAGAGCCTTTGCTAAGGTTTGCGATAACAGAGACCATGCCAGTGGAGACTTTTTCCAGAACGATCAATGTGGATTACGGCGCTCTGAAGGAAAGATGCGCGAAGATACGCGATGCTATTGAGGGTGCTGAGGAGATTGTTGTTGAGGGAAGGGAAGTCAATGGCGTGCGGACAAGAATGTCCGTTGAGGTTGCAGGCAGGAGAGTGAGGGTGGACGATGGGATCGTCAATATGAAACCGGAGGCCAACTTCGGCAACTTCCCGGCTGGCGAGGTGTATATGACACCTGAGGCTGTCCACGGCGTCTTTGTGGCTGATGAGGTGGTTATTATCGACAGAAGCTACCTACTGAAGCATCCTCTTATCATTGAGCTGAGGGGAAACGAGTACGAGGTAGTTGACGGCTCGGAGAAGATATTGGCCGTCATCAGGAGGGAGAGGGAGAAGGCTTGGAAAGTGATCGAGACCTGGGAGGCTATGGGTGTTCCTAAGGACGTAGTGGAGTTGAATAGGAAGAACTTTTTGAATATAGGTGAATTCGCGGTAGGCTTGAATCCAAATGCGAGGGTGAGCAAGTATCTGATAGAGGTGGAGAAGATAAGTAGAACGGTGCATGTGGCGCTAGGGCAAGGCTACGACCCGGATAGACCGACCACATATCATTGGGACGCGGTCGCGGGATGGAATCAAGAACTGACCGTGACAGCAATCAAGAAAGGGAAAGGTATTCCAGTATTAGAAGATGGAAAATGGAAAATTTAACTTGATAAATTACAGGTTAATCTTTCTAGTAGGCGTGAGTTTACAGGAACTTATGGAACCACGTATCTGTAGTACAGTGTGTATCTTGCCGTTGGGCTTTTCCTTGTTATCTTGATTATATCACCTGGTTTTCCGTCTATGGCCTTCACCGCTGGGTCAGATGCCTTTATATGAGGCAGTTGATACGGCTTTACCCGGTACCTCTTCAGCACATCCTCGGCCTCCTCCTTCGGGAGCACCTCATGCTTTGGGACAAGTTCATGACTAAAAAGGTCGAATGGTTGTGACGTCTTTTCCGAGTTTTCTTCTGCTATTGCTTCTTTAGTCTCCTTTTTTCCTTTGTTTTTCGCCATTCTGCATCCTCCAGCCGGCTTTTGCTACGTTCCATCGATGCTTTAATGATTCGCCACCCCAGCGTTTGATAAGGAAGCGGGGGCGTCACACATACATTATTTCAAGTCAGCGAGATGTATTTATATTTAGATCATTGAGAGGAAAAAAGGAATTGGTGATGCGTCACAATGTTGGACAACGAGAAGATGAGGTCTTTAACTTGCGACGATTATTTTCTGGGCGGCTTCTCTTTGTGACAGAGAATTTGGTGGGTTAAATGAAAGTGGCTCTTCCTTATGGGAAGTCAACTTTGACAGTAGAAGTTCCAGACGAAAATCTGATGAGGATTGGATTTACGTCGGAGCTAAGGGTGGTAAAGAATGCGAGGGCTGAGATCACTGAGAGATTGAGGAAACCGATAGGCACGCGTCCCTTGTCTAGCCTGGTTGGTCGGGGCAAAAAGGTTGCCGTGATTGTGGACGATTACACAAGGCCGTGTCCTGACAACATCCTTCTTCCCGTGATTCTGGAGGAGTTGAGTAGGACTGGCGTGAGGAAGGAAGATGTAAAGATAATCAGCGCAACTGGGTTGCATCCTCCCCATCCTGATAAGCTTGAGGAGGTCGTCGGAAGGGAGGTGCTTGAGGAGTACGATGTCGTTTACCACGACGCCGAGGAACCAGAGATGACCTCATTCGGGAGGACATCTCGGGGGGTATCTGTAAGGGTTAATAGACTGGTCGGGGAGGCTGACTTCAAAATGTCCACTGGTCTTATCGAGCCACATTTCTTCGCTGGTTTCTCCGGGGGGAGGAAGAGCATAATGCCTGGTGTATCAGCTAAAGAGAGCATTTTCGGGAACCATGGCTACAGGATGATAGACGATCCGAGAGCTAGGGCGGGGATCTTGGAGGGAAATCCAGTACATGAAGACGCTGTGGAACACGCAAATAGAGCGGGTCTCAACCTCATAATCAATGTTATCCTGAATAGGGACAGGAGGATAGGAAAGATTGTGGTTGGAGAACCGACGAAAGCACACGAAATAGGGGTAGAAGTAGATAGGAAAATAGTGGGGGTTAGGTTTGAGCGGAAGGCAGACGTAACAATAACCACAAACAGTGGGTATCCCCTAGATCTGGACCTGTACCAAACCGTTAAAGGGATAGAAACGGCCTCAACAATCACGAGAAATGGCGGCTGCATAATAGTTGCGTCAGAATGTAGCAACGGTATTGGACCTGAGAAGTTTCGGAAGACGCACATCGAAGCCAGATCACCTGACGAGATACTGAGCAACATAAGAGAAGAGGGGCCCTTTGAGGCGCAGTGGCAGAACCAGATCTTAGCGAGGGTGCAGAAAAATCATAAAATATACCTGGTTTCAAGCATTCAGAACCGAGTTGTTGAGGAGTTTATGATAGAACCCGCAGACTCTGTCGAGTCCGCTTTGGACGAAGCACTAAGAGAGGCTGGGAGGACAGCAAAGATAGCGGTGCTTCCGGAAGGACCAGCAGCGTTGCCTATGCTAGTTGAGTCTTAGCACCATTGAAAGATAACCATAATAGCGCGCGAAGAGATTAATTTCCTTGAAAGCCGTCTCTGAATAGAAGTGATACCGCGTGGACAGAGATAGCGAAGAGATAAGTGGCAAGAGTCTTAGAAACATAATTGGGTTAGGATTCGTCAGCTTTTTCACCGATGTTTCAACGGAAATGTGTTTCAGCGTTCTGCCCGTATTTGTTTTGTGGGAGCTTGGGGCAACAAGAGCCATTTTCGGGCTCATCGAGGGGCTGGCTGAGGCGACCAGCTATGTCTTCCGAATGCTTTCTGGCGTCGTCTCGGATAAGCTGGGTAAGAGGAAGCCACTCGTTTTTGTCGGTTATGCCTTCTCCAGCGTTGTTAAGCCACTCTTATCGGTCGCTAGGACATGGGTGGACGCTTTGATCATAAGGTCCGGGGATCGAGTCGGCAAAGGTATAAGGGCGTCTCCTCGCGACGCCCTTCTCAGCGAGGTAGCCCCAGAGAGGCACATAGGCAAGGCCTTCGGCCTTCACAGGACTCTGGACCAGCTGGGAGCGATAGTGGGACCTGCGCTAGCCTTTTTGCTGATGCCCTTAATTGGGATGCGCGGCATCTTCAGCTTCTCATTCATTCCAGGCCTCGTGGCCCTGATCATCTTGATCTTCTTCGTGGAGGAGAAGAAGGGCAGGCGTCAAGAGGCCAGAAAAACCGGCAACGTGATGGGCGTCCTTCGAAAAGAGTTCCTTCTGCTACTTTTAGTCATAACAATCTTCTCGGTGGGCGCCTTTAACTTCTCCTTCATACTGCTGAGGGCCGGTGACTTGGGCATAACTGAGGCCTTCATCCCAATAATATACGCCATAATAAATATCACCCACACAGGAGTGGGCATTCCAGCGGGAGCACTTTCAGACAAAATAGGTAAGGAACGAGTAATGCTCATGGGCTACGCGACCTTCTTCCTCACTTCTCTGCTCTGTATGACGCTTGTGGGGGAGCCGTCCTACGCTTTGCTGATTGCGGCCGTCTATGGAATCTACCTTGGAATAGTCGAGACTGTTCAGAGGGCGTTGATACCTGAATACTCATCGATTGATGCGCGAGCAACAGCCTATGGAATATATTATTTTGTGGTTGGCCTATCCTTCTTAGCAGCAAACACCATAGTAGGAGCCCTGTGGGAGTACATAGGTGCACAAGTTGCCTTTACATACAGCTTGATTATGTCCGCGGCGGGAATTATCAGCATGGTTTCATTCCTCTATGTGCGCGATGGTGTTAGAAAAGTCTAAAGGAAGATGCAGGATACGAGTCCCTTTCTATTTACCTCTAGTATGAAAAGCTGGATCAAGATCTCTACTATAGGATTCTTCATGTCATATGCTATAACAACCGTTTTGGGGTTGGTCTTCCCTGGCCAGGTCGGCTGGTTCGCACAGGCATTTATCAATTTCTTGGGCGGAGCCAAAGGTGGTGTGTGGACAAGTGAGCAACTGTTCTGGTATGTGATCACTTGGAACACGGTAGTGGTTCTTATTATTCTAGGCATGGGGTTTCTGGCGCTATCCTTCACTTATCCTATTTCGTTCGGATTTTTTGTTGGATTATCAGCAGGAACTTGGTGCTATCGTCATGGTGTTCCGTTTAATCCTTGGGCGCTGATAATGGTTCCATGGGGGACCCATGGATGGATAGAAGTAGCCTACATGATATTGGCTAGTGGCAAAACCATGGAAATTGGGATGGAGATCTTCGGAATAAGAAACAAAAGAGATCTCGTAAAACACATGTTTTCTATGCCGCGCCCTATTCCGGGCTGGAAGCAAAGGGTCAAGCCACTATTGAAGCAAGTTGCCACACTCTATTTGTGCCTTATAACACCGGCAGTCGCTACAGGAGCATTCTTTGAGGCATATGTAACTGATCTTATTTTCCGTTGGTTCTATTCAACTTAGTCTGTTCAGCGCGGGTGAAAGTTGATTTTTTGTTCTAAAGAGTAGAATTATATATTCTTTAAACATATTTTAGTAGGGGAAATAAGGTTGGATATAGTCTCTCCGACGCCGATAATAGAATTTATTGTCATCGGAGCCGGTGTGTTGGGTTCCCTCTTTCTTCTATTTCTCCTAATTTTGGCTTTCCTTTCTAGAGGAGGCCAGACGATTTCGAGGAGGACAG
>Ga0315307_1000044_pt1 | contig 51723 bp, 39 predicted proteins | sample TDP2_MG_FD_203079 | JGI IMG/M metagenome (GOLD analysis project Ga0315307, IMG submission 203079) | Freshwater sediment microbial communities from Lake Towuti, South Sulawesi, Indonesia - TDP2 | ecosystem: Environmental > Aquatic > Freshwater > Lake > Sediment | place: Indonesia: South Sulawesi...
GTTCGCGCAATGAAGTAACATTGCGCGAACGTCTTTCTTCAGGCATTTCCTCGCTTTCTGATGAATGTCGCCCATTACTTCGTTGGGCGACATTCATTAGGGCGGGCATGTCTCCGCACGCCCGCCGTGAGCGTCACGGCTTGTCATCGTCAGCGTGACCCAGGGATTCTGTGGCCTGGAAGCGTGGGGCGGCCCGGCTTGCCGGGCCGCCCCGAATCGCAAGGAGCTGTCACCGTGCGGGTCACACGGTCTTGCCTTGCTCCCCTGATCTCGACCGGTGGCGCCAGGCGCTCTGGCGTCTCGCCCTGGAGGCGTCGAGGACCGCGCTCAGCTTGCCGGCCATGCTCAAGTACTTGCGGGCCTCTGCGTCAATGCGCTGGGCGAGCTGCTCCGCCGCGAGCGCGCGGCTCCCCCTGTCCGGGGGCGTCCTCGCATCGGCCAGCAGGGCCTCAAGCTCTGCTGTTTCCAGGTGTTGGGTTTGTGGGTAGGTGTCCATCGCCTTCATCACTGCCTCTCACTTCCGCCCACGTGACATAAGACGCATGATCGAGGCAAAAGGTTTCACCACCGCGTCGAAATTGCACAACTCAGTGGGCAGATGGTCATCAGTAGATACGGATGGGAGAGGAGAAGTGTTCGGCCGCGCAGCCTGTTCCGCGGGAGGCTGCCGAATCGGCGGTGGTGTCCTCTCTGTCTGCCGCGTGGTGCGGAGCGAGGGGAGAATGCTGACGGGCAAGGAACTACACGCCTCTGGCGCAGAGGCCATTCCACGGATTCTCTTGCATCAGGGTAAGATCCCTGATGCAAGAGAATCCCTCAGAAGGGCGCCAGACGCTCTCCGGGGGAGTCTCTTGAATCATGGTCTCTCACCATGATTCAAGAGACTCTGCAGATGAGGAGAGAGACGCGCGTGACCAGTGAGCTTCCTCGCTCCGAGTACCCTCGGCCCCAGTGGGTGAGGGCCGAATGGGCGAACCTGAATGGCGAGTGGGAGTTCCGCGAGGACCCCGGCCGATCCGGGGAAGAGGCCGGTTGGCCATCTGGCGAGCGGTTCCCCGGCAGGATCGTGGTTCCCTTCGCTCCGGAGTCGCGGCTGTCGGGGATCGGCAAGACCGACTTCATGCCCTGTGTGTGGTACCGGCGAACCTTCACCCTCCCGGAGGGCTGGGCCGGCAAGCGCGTCTGGCTTCACTTCGGCGCAGTTGACTATGAGGCCACAGCGTGGGTCAATGGGGCGCTCGCCGGCCGCCATCGCGGGGGGTACACGCCCTTCCGGTTGGAGATCACCCGTCATCTGTGCGAGGGCGAGAACGCGCTTGTGGTCCGCGCTCTCGACGATACCCGCAGCCCGCTCCAGCCCTCCGGCAAGCAGTCGCCGCGGCTGGAGTCGTATGGGTGCATGTACACCCGGACGACCGGAATCTGGCAGACCGTCTGGCTCGACGCCGCCCCCCAGGCCTATCTGGAGAAGGCCAGGTTCTGGCCGGACCTGGAGTCGGGGCGAGTGCTCCTGCACATCTGGGTCGGCGGGCCGGCGGCCGGGCTGGTGGTCCAGGCCACCGCGCGAGCGGAGTCCCACCAGGTGGCCGCGGCTCAGGCCCCGGCCTCGGCAGGGCTGGCTTCCCTCTGTCTGGAGATCAAGCAAGCGCGCGCCTGGTCGCCTAGCGACCCCTTCCTGTATGAGCTGGAGCTGACTCTGGTTGAGGGCGAGCAGATCGTAGACCGGGTGAAGAGCTACTTCGGGATGCGCACAGTGCATCTCGATCCCCCCGCCATCTGCCTGAACGGGCGGCCGCTCTTCCAGCGCCTCGTGCTCGACCAGGGCTACTATCCCGATGGCATCTACACTGCGCCCAGCGACGAGGTCCTGCGCTGGGATATCGAGATCTCGAAGGCAGCAGGCTTCAACGGGGCGCGGCTCCACCAGAAGGTGTTCGAGCCGCGCTTCCTCTACTGGGCTGACCGGCTCGGCTACCTGGTGTGGGGCGAGTTCCCCGACTGGGGGCTGGACTACTCACATCCCGAGGCCCTGGAGACGATGCTCCCCCAGTGGCTCGAAGTGCTCGACCGGGACTGCAACCATCCTGCGATTGTCGGCTGGTGCCCTTTCAACGAGACCAGTGCCAGGCAGAGGCCGGAGCTGCTGCGCCAGATCCATCGGGTGACGAAAGCAGTTGATCCCACCCGGCCGGCGATTGACACCAGCGGCTATGTGCACGTCGAGACCGATGTTGACGACTGCCACACCTATGAGCAGGACCCGCAGGTCTTCGGCTCACTGTTCGGCGCCTTCGCTGAAGGCGGCCCGCCGTGGCGGAGCAGTGAGCACGATGCCCCGCATCAGGGCCAGCCGTTCTTCGTGAGCGAGTATGGAGGCATCTGGTGGAACCCGGGGCAGAAGGATGACAAGGCCTGGGGCTATGGCGCCCGGCCTACGACTCAAGAGGAGTTCCTCGCCCGCTATCGGGCGCTCACAGAGGCCTTGCTCTTCCATCCCCGCATGTGCGGCTTCTGCTACACCCAGCTCTACGACATCGAGCAGGAAGTCAACGGCCTCTACACCTACGACCGCCGCCCCAAGTTCGATCCCACCCTGATCCGCGCGATCAATGAGCAGAAGGCGCGGGTGGAGGGGTAGTGAGCCGCGCTGCCCGAGGTCATGAGCTAGGCGGTGTTCTCTGCCATACTCGCTAGCCTACCGCAAATCTGCCCGAGGCTTGAGCAGTCCGTACCGCGCGCGAGGCATGCGCGGAAGCTGTCGTCCAGGCAAGCCTGGTTGCGCCGGGCCCGCTCTTCCGATACATCTTGCTGCTGCGCCCACCGCTTGACTTCGTCGCGAAGCTCGCCGCGAGTCTCTCTGATCACGCACTCCTCCATGTCTTTGTCGAAGGCGGCGTACTGGTCACAGATGCCAACGGGGTAGTCCTCCTGCGGTAAGCGCAACATGCTCAGCAGCTGACGGTTGAGCTTGGGGGCATTGGGATTCCCCTTGTCCGCGTCGAAGACGAGGTAGACTGGGATGGACAGACCGGTGAGAACAGCAAAGGCCGCAGGCATCGCGTTCTTGCTGTTGCAGCACAGGATGCAGACGTCTCTCGCGTCGAGATTGATGCCCTGGGCCTGAGCATAGGCGACAAGCAGGGCATGATCGTTCAGCCCCTCGACGAGACCTACCGCTTTCGCGAAGAAAGCCTCGTTGCCTTGCGGTGTCATGAGGCTCCGGAGGATAGCAGGCAGGGCAGCTTCGGGCAGCGGTTCGAGTCCAGCGGGACGGCACGCATTCAGCTTGCGAGCGACTTCCGCCAGGGTGCAGGCGTATACCCGCGTTTCCTTAGCGAGCTCAGGCTCATCTGCTACCTTGCGCAACACGCGGATTCGGTCAAACGCCTGCACACTGACGAAGAGCGGGGAGTGGGTGGAGTAGATGACCTGCGTGCGAGCAGCGACGCCCGGGATCCTCCCTTCAGCCAGCGCGTGAAGGACGCGCGCAAGGTTGCGCTGGCGGCTGGGGTGCTGGTACAACTCGGGTTCCTCAATGGCCAAGATGAGCCCCGGGAGTACCTCGCGCTCCGCCGGGCGCCCCTCCTCCATCTCCTCCTCTGTTGTTCGAGTGGGCCGAGCAGCTTCAAGGTGCTGCAGTAGCGTTAGGATGAATGCTCGCTGTGACCCGTGCCCTGTTCGGTCGACCCGAGCACGGAAGCCGTCCTCAATGAGCCATGGGAGGGCCGTTGGTAGGGGCACGTTCACCGTCTGCTCTTGCCACTCAAGCACCACGGCGGTATCGGGCGCAAAGTGCTGAAGCGTCGTCGTAAGGTTGGACTCAAGCTGCTTCAGTTCGGGTAGATTCTCGGGGTCCACAAGCTTCTCGTACCCCTCCTGCACAGAATCCCTGAAAGAGGCTATCTCCTGCCGCTGGCTGAGTGTGGCTCTGACGACTAAGTCCATCAAGAGCCCAAGGGCGGCCCCCCTGGTTTCGCTAGCTTCCTCTGATGCCTCACGCACCGCTCTCACCAGCACGAACCTTGTATCCCGTTCGAGTTCTGCCTCGCCGACCTCCCTGAAGCCAAAGAACTGGCCGTCGTCGCGCAGGCGCTGCAGGCGCTCCGGATGGGCCGCTTCCCAGGCGGCCAAAGCCTCCCTCGCCTGTGCCTCGCTACGACACGCAGGGAGTCCCCCGTACTCGGCCGTTTCCCTAAGTTCCCTGTAAAGTCTTAACTTCTCGGTTGCGGTCGCAGCGGAGTAGACTGGCTGGAAGTCCGCGTTCGCCAGTCGCGTACCGTAGTACCTCTGGCTGACTCGTGTGCGCGGGTACGTCACCACTTTCTCAACCGTAAGCTCTCCGCTCTCCAGGTAGGGCGCGAAGCGCTGTCTTTCCTGGGAGCTTAGCTCTGTGAAGGTCACCGTAATGGTGATGGGCTCGGCGGTGTTACGGCCGTAGAAGTCCTCCTCACTGTACTCCGCGGCCGGCGCATAGAAGACATCCAGGGCGTGCAAGAACGACGACTTGCCCGAACCGTTTGCGCCGACAAGCGCCGTCAGACAGCTGCAAGTCAGAGTGGCATCCCGAATGCACCGGAAGTTGCGAACGCGTACCGACCGGATGATCATGCGAAGCACCCCCTTTCGAGAAGAGCCCGCACGCGCTCAAGTCAGAAGAGGGACGGGCGGGAGACTCGACGCGGACCCCCTGCGAGCAGATTGTAGCCAAGAAAGGCTCCTCCCGCAAGGGCTTGCGGTCTGTGCAGCGCCGCTTGATCGGCCCCGGCAGGCAAATCACCGGGCGCGCGGAACTGTCCCACAGCGACGGGGAAGCTGTCAGCGATGAAGACTGAGATCCGGGTACTGCAAGCTGACCTGCCCCCAGGCCAAGATGCAGGTCCAGACCCGAGAGGGCTGCGGGTGAGGCGGCGCGCCAGTACTTGGCAGCGAGCACGAGATCGCGCCGCCCAAGCCTTGCCCGAACGGGCGTTCTATGGTACACTGTCGCTGTGAGGCGGGGGAGAGCGGGCGAGGGAAGCCACGCACAGGAACCTGGGGACGATGAGGGGCAAGCGGCACATGAGTCTCACTACAGGTGAGCGGACGGAGCAAGGGGCGGCGACTCGCCATGTCCTGCATCTGGGTGATGCCAGGGAACTGGACTGGGTGGCCGATGCCTCTGTCCACCTAGTGGTGACCTCCCCGCCATACTGGACCCTGAAGCAGTACAACGAGTGCCCAGGCCAGCTCGGCAGCATTGCCGACTACGAAGGTTTCCTCGACGAGCTTGACAAGGCCTGGGGACACTGCTACCGGGCGCTCGTGCCTGGGGGCCGGCTGGCATGTGTGATCGGCGACGTGTGCATAGCGCGTCGAAGGAACCGGGGCCGCCACATGGTCATGCCGCTGCACGCCGACATCTCGGTGCACTGCCGCCGGATCGGCTTCGACTATCTGACCCCGATCCTGTGGCACAAGATCGCCAACGCCAGCTATGAGGTGGAGAACGGCTCCTCCTTCCTCGGCAAGCCCTATGAGCCCAACGCGATCATCAAGAACGACACTGAGTATATCCTGATGCTGCGGAAGCCCGGGGGCTACCGGAAGCCGACTCAGGCCCAGCGGGAGAGCTCCAGACTTGCCAAGGAAGAGCATGCGAAGTGGTTCCAGTCAATCTGGAGAGATGTTCCGGGCGCTTCCACACGGGACCACCCCGCGCCCTTCCCGGTGCTGCTGGCCTATCGCTTGATCCGGATGTTCTCTTTCGTCGGGGATACGGTCCTCGACCCCTTTGTGGGTAAGGGAACGACCGTGGTAGCGGCCATGCAGGCCGAACGCAACAGCATAGGGAACGAGATTGATCCCGCCTACTTCCGCCTCGCAGAACGAGAGGTCGCAAAGGCCTCCCGCGCTTCCCTCTTCTCAGCGGCGCCTGAGGTCGTCATAGACGACGGCAGGGGAGCTAGCAGGGCTAGGCGAAGCGCTCCGCGTACGCCCGGCTGATGCGACCAAGGAAGGTCTCGTAGTGATCGGAGTCCCCCGGCTGCGGAGCCGGCGGAGCCTCCACGAGGGTGCAGTCGGTCTGGTTGTCGCAGTCCACCACTACGGTAGCGTAGGCGTCGAAGCCCACCTCTCCCGGGACATCTCGGATCGGCAGGCCTCGCAGGTGCCGGATCATGGCCTCCGCCGCATCGGGCTGCTTGTGATGCGATACGCGGACGGACTTGCGGCTGTTCTGCCGCAGGGGAGACACGAACATCGGCGCGATGTTTACGACCGTGATCCCGGTAGCGATAGCATCCTGCCTGCCCTGGTGAACTATCTCGTGCGACGAACTGAGTTCATCGTACACACGAGGCTTCGACTTGCCGTGTTCTGTCATCACTGACTTGGCTTCGCAGGATAGGTATACGTCGCTGAGGGCAGCTCTCAGCACGGGCTGAGGGGACGGGGTGCCAGCAGACAATTCCAGGGGCGGGCCCACTGCCAGGTCCAGAGTCTTGACCTTGCCAGTCGAAGGCCAGCGGTAGCGCACATCAATTGCACAGATCGCCCTGCCGCTTTCGGCGTGGGACCGAAGCACTGGGCAGGCCGCCATCAGGTCGCGCCAGATCTCCGTGCAGAGAGCGATCGAGTGGGCGTTGCTTCGAGGATGGTAGCGGTAGATGTGCCCGAAACGCGGGTCCACGTAACGGTTCTCGCTCACCCATTGGGCAAACCGTGCGGGCGCGCGCATGACGCTAGAGTATACATGACCCGCGTGGCGGTGTACAATCGCCCCGAACTCGGGCCTCTCGCCAGACTGTCCCGGGGCTGCCCCTGGCCGCAGGGGGGAGGGAGATGGCCGCGGCAGGCTCTGGGCCGGGTGCGTGGAACTTCGGGAAGGTGAGGGGAGAGGTGGCCCAATGGACAGCGACGTGCGAGTGGTGGAGGCGACGCCCTACTTCATCGAGGCGGTGGCGCGGACGCCGCTGAAGTTCGGCGGTGTGGTGATGGACCGGCTGGACTACGCCCAGGTGCGCGTGGAGGTGGAGACGCGGGCCGGCCGGCGGGGCGTGGGCTGGGGAGGGATGTTCCAGAGCGATGTGTGGGCCTTCCCTGATGACCGGGTTCCCCATCCCCAGCGGCAGGAGGCGATGCGGGAGGTGACCCGGCGCTACTGCAAGCTGGTCCAGGGCCTGGGCAAGTTCGGCCATCCCATCGGCCTCTACTTCGAAATGGAGGAAGGCCTGCGCGAGATGGCGCGCGCCATCAGCGCAGAGATGAGCTTTGCGGTGCCGCTGCCCTTCCTGGCGGCCCTGGTCTCGGCCTCCCCGGTGGACGCGGCGATCCACGATGCCTTCGGGATCGCCAACGGGATCTCGAGCTACGACGGCTACGGCGCGGAGTTCATGGACCACGATCTCGAGCGCTATCTGGGCCGGGAGTTCAAGGGCAAGTACGTGGCCGACTTCATCCGCAGGTCCTACCGGCCGCGGGTGCCGGTGTTCCATCTCGTGGGCGGGCTGGACAAGCTGCGGCGGAGCGAGCTGGATGCCTCCGATCCGAAGGATGGCTTGCCGAACTCGCTGGACGAATGGATCGAGCGGGACGGGCTGTTCTGCCTGAAGGTGAAGCTGCGGGGCATAGACCTCGACTGGGACATCGAGCGGATGCTGGAGGTGGCGCGGATCGCGCGGGAGGTGGGAGCGCGCGTTGGTGAGCGCAAGCTCTACTTCACCGCGGACACGAACGAGATGTGCGAGACGCCGCAGTACATGGTCGAGTTCCTGGAACGGGTCAGGGAACGGGACCCGCGGACCTTCGACGACATCCTCTATGTGGAGCAGCCGACGGAGCGCGACCTATCGGCCAGGCGGCTGGACATGCGGCCCATCGCCCGGCTCAAGCCGGTCCTGGTGGATGAGAGCTTGACAGGACTGGAAGACCTGCGGCTGGCCCTCGAGCTGGGCTGGTCAGGGCTGGCGCTCAAGGCCTGCAAATGCCAGTCGGCCGAACTGGTGATCGCCTCCGCGGCCGAGAAGAGGGGCATCCCCTACTCGATCCAGGACCTGACCAATCCTGCGCTGGCCCTGCTTCAGTCAGTCGGCATGGCGGCGCGGCTGAGCCCGATGATGGGAGTGGAGGCCAACTCCCACCAGTTCTACCCGGCCTTCTCGGAGCCGGAGGCGGCCGTGCACCCGGGCATCTTCCAGCGGCGGAACGGGGTGTTGGACACGAGCACTCTCCTGGGATCTGGGCTCGGCTTTCAGATGGGCAAGGTCCAGCGCTACCTTCCGGCTTCAGGCTAGCAGAGACCGCCACGAGGCGGCCGGTGTGCGCAGGGGAATCCCGGAGGCTGTGGAAACTGGGCCTAGCTGACTGGGAAGCTGTGGGGGATGTGGATGACAGAGGAAGGGCCTGAAGAGAAGAGCACGCAGGAGGAGCGGGGCGCGGGCCGCTATGAAGGCCTGGTGATGAACGTCGTTCCTTCCTCCGTGACCAAGGAGGGGAGCGAAGCCCCCAGACGCGCGGGCAACCTGTGGCTGCTGCTGATCGTGGTGTTGGCGGTGATTGCGGGGCTGGGCTACGGCGCGCGGCGGTTCTTCAATGTGGCGCCGGGGCGGGAGGCGCAGGACCGGCTCCAGGCGCGAGTGTCAGAACTGGAGGTGTTCCGGAAGGCCGTTGTGCTCAGCGCTACCTATGTGGCCGGAGACCGGCTGCGGGTCGAGTTCGCCTCCGCCGCGGGCACTGACCCGAGCACTCTCAGACAGGCGACCATCGCGGTGATGCGGGTCCTGATGCAGGAGCGCCCGGACCGGGACCTTTATATTGACGGATTCGCGGGTGACAAGCAGGTGGTCAAGGCGGAGTACCGCGCCAAGGGGAAGCTCCAGCTTGCCGGAGGCGGTGAGCAGGACGACATCCGGGTGCGGGTGAGCGGAGAGCCTGAAGGCGGCATCGGGGAGTTGGTCAAGCCCTCCCGGGCCGCCCCGCGATAAGGGTCGGCAAATGCGCGGGTGCTGCGCATTGCCCTGACGAAAGAGATGCGATAGGTCGCTAGCCTGTTCCTGAGCTCGCACACTGATTCTGCAGGGCCCGCCCCCCAGGCGGGCGCTGCCGCGTCTCCGGGTCGCTGGCTGCCCTGAGCCGGGCTGGTTTTGTGGAACAAGCCCGATGTCACGCAGACCAGCGGGTCTGCCGACGATCCCACAGGGGCAATGGAGCACTCGCCGGCGGCGCAGCCAGAGGAGGCTGCGCCCGACAACCGCCGTGGCCTCCTCGCGGTGGAGAGCCTGGCGCGGGCGGCGCGTCAGGTGTCCCTCTATGGCCCTGAGCACCCGGTGGCGGTGGTAGCGCTGCGGGATGCCTGCCAAAAGTGGGCGGGTGAAACGGAGGGGCTGGTCACCGAGGTGCGCGCGGAAGAGGGCAAGCTGCTCTGGAACCGGCAGGCCTTGCCGCAGGACCGGTCGGCCGTCTCCCGATTGCTGGAGGCGATGCAGACCCGGCTGATCGCCTCTATCACGGTCGAGGCCCAGGTCCAGGATGAGGAGCTCCGCAAGCTGATCTCGCTGTTGGCCGAGGACCCGCACCGCATCATCGCCGCGGGGGGCGCGATGCGGGTGTTCGGCCGGGGCGCCCCCAGCATCCACATCGAGGATGTGGATTTCGCCCGCCAGCTCCGCGAGTCCGAGGCGATCTGGCTGGAGGCCTGCAGCCGCCTCGACACCCCGCTCATTGAGCGGCTTCGGGAGACCTTCGAGAACTGCGTCCGGACGCTGAAGTTCCTCGGCGACCACACCACGATGAGTCGGATCCTGGTTTCGGCGGGGAGCGAGGGTAGTGAGGAGGGCGAGGTCATCATTGCCGAGGAGGCGCGGCTCTCGCCCGAGGACACTGTGGCGATGAAGCTCGCCTGCCTCATCCAGTCGGCGGGCGAACTCGCTTACTTCGCAGACGAGAGCTACTGGCAAGGGTGGCGCGACGGCATCAGGGTGCAACTGATTGCCCTCGGCTCCGAGTGGGTGGCAAGGGTGCTGCGGGCTCCCGCGGGGGTCGCCGTCGGCCACCCGGACATGCTCACTCTGGTCGCTCGCGAGATGGAGCCGATGCAGTGCGTCGCCGCGGTGCTCGACTACCCGGGCGCGATCCAGTCCGAGCGCTCGCGGGGTCTGGCGCTGGTGCTCTCCCGCGTCATGCCTGACGACGAGAGGCGGGAGGTGATCGAGCCCTTGCTCCACCAGGAGGCGAGAGCGCGAGGCATCAGCGATGAGGTCTACCAGAACGTCGTGGGGTTGCTGATCGCTGAGGCGGCGAAGCATGGGCGAGCGTCGCGCTCCGGGCCGGCGAAGCGGGATGGGCGGGACGGGCGCGGCCCCGGGGCCGGCGAGAGCCTGGAGGATCTGCTCCAGACGGCTGGCCCTGAGGGAGCGCGGCGCTCCCACGTCACCGTGCTGGCCGAACTGCTGGACGCCGACCTGGACCTGGACCACTATGGCAGGGTCCTGGCGGTGCTCTCTGAGAAGGTGCAGCAGTGGGCCGAACAGGGGGATCACGAGAGCTCACAGAGGGCGATGCAGGAACTGCGGCGGGCGGCCCACCGGGAGACCCAGGGAGACCCGGGGCGGCGCGCGATGGCCGCGGGCGCGCTGGCGCGGTGCGGCACGGCCGGGGTGGTCGCCGGGGTCCTGTCGGCGGTCGGCGAGGCGGCGAGCCAGACGCAGGCCGAGTTGATGATCCTGCTCGGAGGGCTGGGAGATGAAGGCATGGCGGCGCTGGTGGAGCTCGCGCTCCAGCCGGGCAGCCACCGCGCCAGCGACGCCGTGCGGATGATCCTGAGGCGAGGAAGCGCCGGCTTCTTCTGGCTCAGGCGGCTGCTCTCCGAGGCCCCTCTGGAGAGCCTGCGGATGGTCATCCCCGCGGTGCTCGGGACTGGCGACCCGCGCGTCATCGGGCAGTTGGCTGTCCTCGGGGAGCGCCCCGACATCGCGGCGCGTCTGGCGCTGATCCGGGCGATCACCGCAGGGAAATGCGAGCAGGCTGTGGGTGTGCTAACAGGGCTGCTGGATGACCCGGCCGGGGAGGTGAAGCTGGCCGCGGTGAAGGCGCTGGCGGATCTCCGCGCCGCCGAGGCAGTGCCGGCGCTGTGCGGGATCGTCAGCCAACGGCCCTCTCGCTCTCGAGGGGCGCACATCAGAGAGGCCGCCATGGCGGCCCTGGGGGCGATTGGCAGCGAGGCCTCGGTCCCCACCTTGGCCAAGGTGCTCGCCGGCCGGGAGTTCCTCTCCTTCATCCGGGGCGTCCGGCCGCAGCTCTCGGCCGCGGCGGCGCTGGCGAAGATCGGCGGCTATCAGGCCTTCAAGGCCTTGGAGCAAGGGGGACGGCTGCATTCCGGAGCAGTGCGAGACGCCTGTCGGATAGCCCTCAGCCGTCTCTCCCAGGCCACTGCCGGGTCACACCAGCCGTCGCCTCAGCGACCTGCTGAAGATGGGAGCCGCTGATGTCAGTTGAACTCGAGGCCCTCCCACTGGACGAGAGGCGTGCCCTCGCCGAGCGAGCGGCGATCGGCCTGGCTCGCGCCATGAAGAACGTGAGCTTCTACGAGGTCGGGCACCCGGTGGTGAGAGAGGTGCTTGCCTCGGTGCTTGCGGACTTGGATGAGCTCCTCGGCGAGGACGACGCCCTGACTATCAAGATGGTCAGCGGCTATGTGGTGGTGCAGAACACGCCGCTGCTCAGCAGGCATGCCTCCATCGGCAATCTCGTCGGCGCCTGCCACCGCCGGGGGGTGGAGGCGCTCTCTTTCGAGCGAGGTGTGACACTCGGGGAGGTGGAGCACTTGGTGGCGATGCTGGCGGCGGAGCCGGCGGCGGTGGAGGGGGCGGGCGGGCCTGCGCGCGCCCTGGCGGCGCAGGGAGTGGAGCGGATCTCGGTGGAGCGGCTGAGTTCCATCAGCAAGGTGGACTGGCGCTGGATCCACGCCAGCGCGCTAGATGTGCTGCGCAGCGCCGCGCGACAGGCGCGGGTGGGCCGGGGCATTGACGTCGCCGGGGTCAAGCTCAGCGTCCACGACATCGTGGACGATGTCCTGGGCCAGCGCTCCATCGTCTACAACCTCAGCTCGATGAAGGGCATGGACGAGTACACCTTCATCCACGCCCTCCATTTGTGCATCCTCTCCATCGAGCTGGGGCGCCAGATCGGCCTCTCCCGGACCCAGCTCGAGGAACTCGGGATCGCCACATTGCTCCACGACGTAGGCAAGATCTTCGTGCCCCTCGAGATCCTGCGGAAGCCGACCACGCTGACTGAGGCCGAGTTCGCCACCATGAGCCGACACCCCGCGCAGGGCGCGGCGGTGCTGGCGGGCGAGTCAGGTGTGCCGGAGGTGGCCACCGTGGTCGCCTTCGAGCATCACATGCATCTCGACCACAGCGGCTATCCCAAAGTGCGCCAGCCCCGGCCCCTCCATATGTACAGCCTGATGGCGAGCATCGTGGACGTCTACGATGCCCTGACCACCATGCGCCCCTACCGGCCCGCCTTGCCTCCCCATCGCGCCCTCGAAGTGATCCGCGAGCAGTACCAGGAGCGACTCGAGCCCCGGCTGCTCCGGCACTTCCTGCACATGCTGGGTCCGTATCCGTGGGGCACGCTCGTGCGCTTCTCGGAGTCCCGGTTCGCGGTGGTGACACGCCCGAACCTGGCGGCGCCCGACCACCCCTTCGCGCGGCTGGTGGAGATTATCTCCGGCCGGCCGGCGCTCGCGGAGGAAGAGTCGCCTCTGCATGGCCTAGCCGACCCGGGGCACTTCGAGATCGTTGATCCCCTCACCGTGGGCCTTGACCTGCCCGCGCTGCTCCATCGGGTGCAGCAGCCCAGCCTCGCCGACCTCCCCCAGCAGGCCGACGCGGAGACGGCCTGAGGCCGGCAGCTATCTTCCCGGCTGGAGTTTCTCCACCATCACGGAGGCGACCCAGAGGTCCTGCTTGCTCCCCTGGGCGTTGATGCGGAAGTCATACCCGTCCCTGTTGCCGAAGCTGACATCTCTCAACTCGAACCGGTAGCGATGCCAGCCCGGTCTGGCCTCCACCCACTGCCAGGGGGTGAAGCGGTAGCCGGTGGTGGAGTCATACATGATGTTGAAGCCCAGCATCCGCTCGCCCAGGTAGGCTCCCTGGCACTCCACGGTGATCGCCACCGGGGTCTTGCCCCGCGCCAGGTAGAGCCAGGAGTCGTCCACATCAAAGTAGATCCACGGGCTGCCCAGGCCCTCGCCAGGAAGGATTCGGGTGCGCAGGCAGACGCGGCCATCGCGCAGCTCCTCCTCAATCTTCCCGCCGATACGGCCCCGAAGGGAGCGGTTGTAGAGCCCAAGCTCGGGCTCATCCGGTGCGCCGTAGTCGGCCCGCACCGACACCCGGCTCGCCAGCTCCTGCCCAGGCCGCGCCGCCAGCACCGCGGCGCGGGTGGGCGGCCCGCGGTGGACGACCTCACGCAGGTCGAGACCTCGGATGAGAGCAGGCCGAGGCCCTAGACGCAGCTTCAGGCCATCCGCGTCAACGACGGCCGAGCCGGGCGAAGCGCCCAGAGCGCCCGCCTGCTTGACCGCCTCCCGGTCCGCGACCGGCGCCAGGTCGCTGGCCCGCAGGTCGGTCTGCTTCCCACTCCAGGCCGCTACCACAGGAACGCCACCATCCTCGAAGGACAGTGCCCATACCTCCGGGCCGAGCCGGAGGAAGCCGATATAGCGGAGGCGGACCAGGGGCTTCGCCCAGGAGGGCTCGATGGCTCGGGTCGGCAAGTAGACTCGTCTCACACCGAACGCCGAGGCGAGCAAGTACTGCTGCATCCAGTGCTCAGGCTTCGTGTCAGGGTCCCCGCCCAGCACCCAGACATCAGGGGAGACCGCAGGGCGTGGAGGTCGTCCTGTGGCCGGGGTGGGTGTCCCCTCCCCAGGGCCTCCCGAAGGGCGGCCGCTGGCGGCCCGCGGCGCGAGCACCTCTTGGGTCAACACGGCCCAGGCGAGCGCCGGCCCGGAGGCATCGGAGAGCGCGGCGGGGAGATAGAGGCCCAGGACATCGCACCAGGCCCGCAAGGAAGAGCTGCACACCCGATCCACCTCGGCAACATCGAGCTCCCCCGCCTCGGGGAGAATCACCCTCGCCTTCGGATCGAGGGCACGTATGATGCGCGCGGCGGAGGAGACCAGGCGGAGGTACTCGGAGCGCGCGCCACGGAAGTTGCGGGGATTGGGCTGCTCCCGGATCTGCCAGTAGCGCACCCGACCGCGGAAGTGTCGGGCCGACTGCCGCACATAGCGCTCCCACAGCGCAAGTGCACGGGGGACAGAGAAGCAGCGGTCCCTCGCGGGAACCTGCCAGGCGGGATGAACCGCCCAGGAGGCGCAGTTGCCCAACACCAGCACCACCTCGAGGCCCCGCGCCCGGGCAACCCTCACTACCGCGTCATCGGCCTTCCAGTTGAAGCGATTCGGCTGGCGCTCGACCCGATTCCAGTCCAGAAGCAGCCGCACACTGGTGGCGCCGCTCTCCGCCAGTCGGCTCACCTCGGCGGTCGCAGCCTTGAGTGGAAGCCTCCCCAGGTCCCCCCAACCTCCGAGCACGGGCGCGGGCTGCGCTTGCGCCTGGCCCGCCTGAGGCCGGGCCGCGACCGCGGCCCGCTCGCCCGCGGCCCCGGCCCACAACCGCCCGCTCACCCCCAGCAATGCCAGCGCGATCCAGGGGATGGCGCACCAGCCAGCCGCTCCGGGGCGGGCGCGCCTGGCATAGCGGAGCCCGCCTGAGGCGGGCCAGACAGCACAGACCTGCCGCCGAGCGCTCTTGGGCACCACTGCTCGACTACAGTGAGCCGAGAACCTCTACAGCTCTCAGGCTCATTGCCCCCCGACTTGCTCCGCGACGATCCGGGTCGCCTCTGGCATGGAGAGCCAGACCTGCTGCTCCACATAGGTCATCCATCGCAGGTAGCCGGCGAGGGACATGTAGTTGCTCTCCGCAGAGAACGGCTGCACACCCGCGACGTTCACGTAGCCGCCGCCTCCGCCCTCCTGGGCCGCGGCTGCCGGCAGGGCGGCCGACACCAGCGCGACGATCATCGTCACCAGGACACACCAAGCCACCTTCATCATCAAGCCTCCTTCGGAGTGTTGAGATAGGCAGACCTACGGGCGCCTGACTTCCCGCTGCCTGCCCGGGCTCCTGCCACAGCCGAGCCGCGACTGGAGGGCCGCCAGCACACGCGGTCATATCGAAACCCAGACCAGCCGCAATCGGGTCGTGGCGAGCGGGCTAGACCTTGGGGAAGCGCGCCCGGACAATGGTGCCGCCGCGCGTCTCCAGCTCGAGTGTGCCGCCCAGCTCCTCCACGAGGCCCTGCACGATCTTCAGGCCCAGCCCCGCCTTGGCCTCCTGCTCGTAGCCTTCCGGAAGGCCTGGCCCGTTGTCCTTGACCTGGAGCATCACCTGACCTCCGGCCTCCTGCAGGCTGATCGAGAGTCGGCCGTCCTCTCTCCCGGCCAGGGCGTGGCGAAGTGCATTGTCAATCAGCTCGGCCAGCACCAGGGCCACGTTGGTGGCCTTCTGGGAGGGAAGCATCACCCGGGCGCCAGTGACCTTGACCTCTGCAGAGCACTCGTCAGTGATGGACTGGCGAGTGAGCTGGGCGACTCGTTCCGCCACTTGCTTCATATCCACGAACTGCAGCTCCCGGGCGCGCAACAGCTCATGGACGACCGCGACACTCTGGATGCGAGCCATCCCGCGCTTGATGGCCGCCTCGGCCGACTTCTGCGGCCGGTCCAGCTCCATCCTGAGCAGCCCGGCGATTGCCTGTAGGGTATTGCGGATGCGATGGTTGATCTCGCTCATCATCGCGCCCAGGAAATCAGCGCGCTCCTGGGCCTCCCGGTAGAGGTTGGCGTTCTCGATCGCCACGGCCGCGCTGTTGGCGAGGGAGGTCAGCAACCGCCTATCGGCTTCGGTGAACTCCCGATCGCTCTTCCGGTAGAGGTTGATCACTCCCAGCGTCCGCCCTCGCGCCGCCAGGGGCGCAGCGATGGCCGTGCGGAGCCCCTCCTCTCGGGCTCGCTCCCGAAACTTGAACCTGCCGTCCCGGGAGATATCACTGCTGGTGAGGGCCATGCCGGTCTGGGCGGCTCGGCCCGCCAGCCCCTCGCCAGGCTTGATCCGCTCGTAGAGGGCGTCGCCTGGCCAAAAGCCGCGGGCCGCCTTGATCACCAACTCGCCGGCCTGCCTGTCCAGGAGCATCACCGAGCAGACGGGAGCGTCCAGCAGCTCCGAGGCCGAGTTGAGCACCGTGTCCAGGGTCTCAGTGAGGTCAAGTGAGGAGGCGAGCACCTGGGACACGTCGTAGAGCCTGGTGAGTCCTTCGAGGTGCCGCGCTTGCACTTGCGCCAGCGCCGCGGCCTGGAAGGCGAGCGCCGCCTGGTTTGCGTAGTTCGAGAGCAGGCCTATGTCGTGCGAGCCAAAAGCGCGCGGCTCATGATCGCCTACCACCAGCAGGCCACGGAAGCCTTGCTGAGCGCTCATCGGCACGCACAACAGCGCGCGAGCACCCAACCAGGCGACCAGCGCGTCCTCGGCCCGCCCCTCCCGGTCTGAGTCGGCAACGAGCTGCGGCAGTCCGGTCTGCAGCAGTTCGGCCCCGAGGTGGCCGGCGACTGGCAGGCTGGTCTTGCCCTCCGCCGCGAGGCCATGCTGGCCGCCAGGGATCAGTTCACACCGGCCCTCCGGGCCGGCCTCGAAGAGGGCCACCAGAGGGACGTCCAGCGCCTTGGCGGCCGCCTCAGCTACGGCGGCCGCGATCCTGGCGATGTCCCGAGTGGCGGAGATGCGGGTGCTCAGCCAGGTCAGGTCGGCCATCTCGAGGAGGCGGCGCTGCATACTCTCGAAGAGCTGCAGGTTCTCGATGGCGACTGCGGCCTGGCTAGCGAACGCCTGCATCATGCGCCGCGCTCCCGGGGAGAACGCCTGGGCCTGTCTGCTGAACGCCAGGATGGCGCCGAGGGCCTCACCGCGAATCGAGAGCGCCAGCCCAAGCGCGGAGCCGAAACGCGCCTCCTGCAAGGCCACCCACGCAGGCCCAGGGCCGCCGTCTCCCCACACAGTTTCTCCCCGGAGGTCTGTCCGCGTCAGCTCGGCGAGCTGGAGTGCCTCTGAGGCGACCTGCGCGTCCAGGGAGGCGGCGCCTGCCTGGGCTCGGAGGCGCAGTCCCCCGCCGTTCTCGGCGAGGAAGAACAGGCAGACATCGGCCCCGGTAGCGCGTCTTGCGAGTTGACAGCAAGTGGTGAGCAGTTCGTCGAGGCTCAGAGCGGAGGCCACCGCGACACCAAGCTCGCCCATGAAGCGGCTCTGCTCCTCGCCGATGCGGTGGGCCTCTCCTGCGACCTCCAACGAACGCAGCACCCCGGCGGCCTGCTTGATGAGCGCGACCAGCAGGTCAGTCCGTTGCTGCGTGAAGTTGCCATCGTGAACGCTGAGCGTGCCCAGCCACCTCCGACCCTCCCTCGCAGGGATCAGCACTGCTTGCCGGGCGCCGACCAGATCCAGGAAGGCCGCCTCCTCGGACCGCTCCCGGGACAGATGCACCACTGGCCCGGCGTCCCTGCGGCCCCTCAAGAGGCTGGCTCGAAACCGGAGAGTCGGCGTCTCTCCCGGGACCTGGCCCCCGCCGGCAACTCCAGCGGCTGCCAGGTCGCGGCCCGCCGGTTGCCACCAGAGTGCGCCGGCGGCATCGCAGACCCCCAGTGCCGCAGCCACCATGGCGCGAGCAAGGGCGAGAGAACTCTTCGCGCCTTCGGTCTCGGCAGCCGAGCCGCGTCGTGGGCTCCTGCTACTCACTGCGGACTTTTCCTCTCCAGGGGCCGCTCAAAGGTCCCACAGGTATCATACCGTGCCCCCGCCCAGCGTGTGGAGGCTCGCGATCTGGCAGGTTGGGATATGCAGACAAGAGGCTGGTTCTCGAACCTCATGGCACAACGTAGTCACGCAGGGCGGCCAGTCTCTTCGGGCCGATTCCGGAGACGTTCAGCAACTCGTCTACGCTCTCGAAGCCTCGTCTGGTTTCCTTCTGCTTGCGCTCGCGGTACTCGATGATGCGTTGTGCGTACACCGGGCCTATGCCGGGGAGTGAATCCAGTTCGGCCGCGGTGGCCGAGTTGAGGGAGATGAGTCTGGCGCGACCGGGCTTAGGCTGGGCCGACCTGCCTCCCACCTTCTCGGGCCGGCGGGCCGCCGCGGCTCCTTCTGGCACGACTTCAGGAGACAGACGACCGGTCTCCTCGCGGGGCCCGGCGATGCTCTGGCTCGGCGCCTCGTCGGCCGGGAGAGCAGGCGCGGTCCCGCGCTCTGGCGGAGCGGCCTGGACCAGGATCGGCTCATCGGCCTCGCCTCGCCCAGCCTGCACGCCGCGTTGGTAGACCAACAGGCCGCCGCCGGCCAGCAGTAGGGCGAGCAGCAGGTACAAGGCGACCCGTTCGGCGCGCGAGAGGTAGAACACCCGGCGCCCTCCTCCCGTCTGGCAGGAGCTTGCCCGCCCCTGGCGGGCTCGCCCCTGCCACTCCTCCTGTTCACGAGGTGACTATGTTGACCAGCCTGTCCCGGACCAGCACGACCTGCCGGACGGTCTTGCCCGCGAGGTGTGGCTGCACTCGCGGCGAGGAGAGGGCCTGCATCCGGAGTTTCTCCTCCGGCGTCCCCGGAGCCACCGTGAGCCGCTCGCGCAGCCGGCCATTCACCTGGACCACCACGGTGATCTGCTCCTCTCGCGCCGCCTCCTCGTCGCACTTGGGCCAGGTGGCGCGGTGGACGCTTCCCTCTCGCCCCAGCCTGTTCCAAAGCTCCTCTGCCAGGTGCGGCGCGAAGGGTGCCAGCAGTAGCGCCAGATGCTCGCAGGCCTCGGAGTAGGCGCACCGCACATCGGGCTGTTCGGCCTTTGGTCCCAGCTCGGTCATGGCGTTCACCAGCTCCATCATGGCGCTGATGGCAGTGTTGAAATGGAAGCGCTCGAGGTCGTCTGTGACCCGTCTGACTGTCTGGTGGACCTTGCGCCGCAGCGCGACTCCAGCCGGGCCTAGCTGGAGGGCGGGCGTTCCCACGCCCGCCCCGGCTGGCACAGCAATGCCAGCCCTGCAAAGGCCCTCCCTCCAGTCGGGATCGAAATGCTCGGCCCGACCCACCACGGCGCGCCAGGCGCGGTGGAGGAAGCGGGAGATGCCCTCGATGCCGCCCTCTTGCCAATCCGCCTCCGCTTCCGGAGGCCCCATGAAGAGCACATAGCCGCGCAGCGCGTCCGCGCCATAGCGGGGAATCACCTCGTCGGGCGAGACCCCTCCCCGGGACTTGCTCATCACCGCCCCATCCTGCAGCACCATGCCGTGGGCGAAGTAGCGCTGAAAGGGCTCGCCGACGTTGAGCAGCCCCAGGTCGCAGAGCACCTTGGCGAAGAACCGCGAGTAGAACAGGTGCAGCACCGCGTGCTCGATCCCGCCGAAGTACTGGTCCACCGGCATCCACGCCTCTGCCGCCTCGCGCCGGAAGGCGGCTAGATGGTTGTGCGGGTCGGTGTAGCGCAGGAAGTACCAGCAGGATTCGACCCACTGGGCCATGGTGTCGGTCTCGCGCCGCGCCTTGCCCGCGCACTGGGGGCAGGTGGTGTTGACGAAGGAATCCGCGGAGGGCAGCACCTCTCCGGTGGCGGTGAAAGGAAGGTCCGGGGGTAGCACCACCGGCAGGTCTGACTCCGGCACCGGGACCATGCCGCAGCCGTCACAGTAGATGATAGGAATGGGTGTGCCCCAGTAGCGCTGGCGGGACACCAGCCAGTCCCGCAGGCGGTAGTTGACGGTCCGCCGCCCAACGCCCCGCTGCTCCAGCCACTCGGCTATCTTGACCTTCGCCTCCTCGCTGGGCAGGCCGTCGAACTGGGCGGAGTTCACCTGCACCCCCGGCTCGACGTAGGCCGCGGGCATGGTGTCGGGGTCGAGTCGGTAGTCGAGGGGCTGGATCACCACGCGCGCGGGGAGGCCCTTGGCGCGAGCGAATTCCAGGTCGCGCTGATCGTGGGCGGGGACGGCCATGATGGCCCCGGTGCCGTATTCGAGCAGCACATAGTCGGCGACCCAGACCGGGATGTGCTCGCCATTGGCGGGGTTGACGGCCTCCACGCCGAGAGGCAATCCCTCGCGGGTCGCCTGGGAGATGCGCTCGACATTGGTGCGGGAGGCAACTCGTTCCCGGTAGGCGGTCACCGCCGCGCGCTGGCCCTCAGCGACGATGCGATCCACTAAGGGGTGCTCGGGCGCGAGCACGACATAGGTAACCCCGAAGATCGTGTCGACGCGGGTGGTGAAGACCCGGATCTTCTCCTCACCCTGAACCAGCTCCAGGTCAAACTCCACCCCCTCGCTCCGGCCGATCCAGTTGGCTTGCATGGTGCGGACCCGCTCCGGCCACTGGGTGAGCTCCTCCAGGTCATCCAGCAGCCGCTGCGCGTAGTCCGTGATCTTGAGGAACCACTGGACGCGGGGCTGCTTGCTCACCGGACCGTCACACCGCCAGCACCTGCCTCCCTGGGCCTCCTCGTCGGAGAGGACGAACTGGCAGTTGGCGCACCAGTTGACCGGGGCCTGGGCGCGGTAGGCAAGCCCGCGCTCCAGGAACTTCAGGAAGAACCACTGGTTCCAGCGGTAGTACTGGGGATCGCAGGTGACCACCTCCCGATCCCAGTCGTAGCTGTTGCCGAGTTGGCGCAACTGGCGGCGCATACGGTCAATGCACTCGTGGGTCCACTTCGCGGGGTGGGCGTTCCGCTTGACCGCGGCCTGCTCGGCGGGCTGACCGAAGGCGTCGAAGCCCATCGGATAGAGGACGTTGTACCCCCGCATTCGGTGATAGCGCGCCACCGCGTCGCCGATGGTGTAGTTGCGGACGTGCCCGATGTGGACGTCGCCGCTGGGGTAAGGGAACATCTCCAGGCAGTAGAACTTGGGCCGGGAGGGATCCTCGCGGCTGCGGTAGAGCTCTTGCTCGGCCCAGCGGGCCTGCCATTTGGGCTCGATCAGCTCGAAGTGGTAACGCTCTTCCGCCGGCACCAGCAAACAGCCTCCTCTCGCGACAGATGGCTATCTCCAGCCATCGCCCGGCGCTCAGTGTCTCAGGATCGCCCAGGCGGTAATCGCTGCCACCAGCACCCCCGCGAAGGCGAGGGCGCGCTTCTCATCTCGGCTGAAGGTGAAGTGCTGGCGGTTGACGCCCAGCACCGCGAGCGAGATGAACGGCACCCCCGGCAGACCAGGCGCCTGGGGCCAGATCAGGAAGGCCAGCGGCGCCACCAGCATCACCACCAGGGTGGCCCACATCGCCTTCGAGGCCTGCATCGAGTAGCGTGCGGCCACACTAAGGAATACCGCCAGAAACAGGAAGTCTCCTATCCCGACGGAGCTAAGCACCGGCAATGGCAGGACCGGCGGGGGCACCACCGGCGCTTGGGCGCTGAAGGCATGTACCACCTCCGGGGCCTTCTCCGTCATGTGGGCGACCACTCCCCAGAAGACGGTGACGATATCCGCGATGGAGGCCACCACCGCGACCGGCAGTAGCAGCTTCCCCTCGCGGATCACTCGGGATACTATACGGCCCAGGAACACCGCCCACAAGATGAGCGCGAGGTTGCCGACCAGCGGCTGCCCGGCGCTGATCGTGAGCAGGTCGGCAAGATGCCGCCCTCTCCCGGGGTTGCCCAGCAGGCGGGCCGCAACCACGAACAGGTCCGGTCGGGCGATGAGGAACAGCGCCACCATGCCGAACAACCAGGCGACCTCGGCCCCAGCGCTCAGGCGCAGGCGGGAGATGCTCAACACCACCAGCAGCGAGAGCGCCAGCGTGGCGATCATCACCAGCACCGCCAGGGCGGCCAGCCAGGGGAGTGGCAGCCTGAGGCCTGCCAGGCCCCGGCCGCCAACAGAGACCAACAGGTAGGCCGCCCCGTAAGCAACCACAGCCCGGACTGGCTGATGGGCCGACCAGCCTCCACTGGCCGTTGTGGCCGGGGAGGTCATCTCGCTCTCTGTGCTCACCTGCCGCTCCAGTGAGGTTCCTTTACCAGTCTCTCTCTGGCATCTCCTGCCTTCGGCGCCGCTCCCGCCGGTAGCGGATGTACCCCAGAATGAAGATCAACAGCATCAGCGCGAAAGGCACTGCCGGCGACCGCAGCAAGAGAGGCCAGCGCCACCGCCTGGCCACAGACAGCCGCCAGGCGGACTCGAGCTGTTGGCTGTTCCATCTGGTGGCCTGCTCGAGCGCTGACTCGAAGTCTCCCCTTTGGCGCAGCCGGGACAGCAGGGCGGCGATCACCGGCTCGCCGCGCTGGCTCACCAGGAAGTGGACCACCGAGGCAGCCTCGGCATAGGCCAATGGGTCGGGTCCGGCCTGGTCGCGCAGCCTCGCGTCCAGCTGAGAGAGCGGCAGCCACGCGCCCCGGCCTATCGCCTCCAGCGTGACCGGGTCAACCTGAGAGGCCTGCTCCCCCGCGGCATACTCGGCTATGCCCTCGTTCACCCATGCCGGAAGCGCTTCCAGCGCAGCGCCCAGGGCCCGGCCCACCAGCACGTGGGCTACCTCGTGTGGGACCACCTTCTCGATCGCAACCAGGCTTCCGGTGCCATCTATGTGGACCGCCCCGGCAGGGAAGGTAGCGAGCCCCACCACCCCGGCGCGGGCCGGGATGCCCGTGGCCGCAGCGAAGTCGCGCCGGTCCAGGTAGACGACTGCGGGCACTGGCGCGAGGCGGCCGGCCCCGACCAGGGGAGCGATCCGAGGCACTGCCCCATCTATCAACTCCGCCACGCGCGGCGCCAAGTCGCGCGCCGGGGCCTCCCCGCTCACCTGGGCGTATCGCGTCTCCTTCAAGAGCGGGGCGCCGAGGCCGACCGGCGAGCAAGGCAGGCCGAGGAGAGCCGCGGCCATCGCGACCCACCAGGCGCGCGTCCGAGAGCCTACCGCGGCTCTCTGGCCGGTTGTGTCAATAGGTGGACTCCCTCAGGCGGGCCGCGCCACCAGCCGCACCGGGTAGTTCGAGCCGCCCTGGGGCATGGTCTCGATGCGCACCTGACGGACTTCGCCGGGCGCGAGCGAGTAGCGGGCCACCAGGCCCTCAGAGGTGTTCCTCAGGAGCGCAGTCTCCACCGGCCGCCCGTCCACGAGCAGCGCGCCGCGGGCTGGCCCGCCGGCCGGCTCGAGCAGGAGGGCCACCAGCGCCGGCTCGGCCGTCGGGTTGGCCAGCTCCAGGCTGATCTCGTAGATCACGCCATAGCTGCCGGAGAGCAGGTCTCCCTCTACCAGGCCGGTCGCGGGGGTATCGCCGATAGTCACGAAGGCCCAGTCTCTGCCGACCTCGTAGCGCGCCTTCACCTCCCGCTGCGGCTGTGGGTAATGCCACTGGCCCAGGAGAGGAGACTCAGCATACTCGGTGATGGCTCGGGGCATTCGTTCCTCGACCGGGGGCGCCAGGTAGAGCCGGAGGCTGAGGTCGGCCGAAACCACCGGGCGCAGCTCCAGCACGCCGCTCGCCACCGCCTGCCGAGGCAGGCGCTGCGTCATCACCGGAACGGCCGTCCCTGGGGGCACTGGCACGAGCCAGCCGGCGCTCGTGGCGCGGTTGCTGAGATACTCCAGCGCTGCCCGATGCCCGACATAGCACTCGTCGTAGGAGGGCCCGGCCACCCCCGCAACCACGTGCACTGCCGCTGGCTGCTGCCCCAGGTTCCACAACTCGACCACCAGGTCAGAGGTGGAGCTGGAGGCGTTGACGTGATGGTAGAGCAGCCGCGCGGCCCGGGCATCGGGAATCTTGCCCTCAAACCAGAGTCCATATCCCGCCAGTCGCTCTGGGAAATTGCTCACCATCAGCAGTTCGGCCTGCCCTGGGGCCAGCGGCTCGTTGCGGACCGTCACCACAGGACGGGCGCGGTAGACCAGATACTCCGGGCCCGCGGCCGAGACCATCGCCGGGACCTCCGCGGATCTGCCGGGCCAGAGCACAGGCAAGTTTTCCACCGAAGGCGCCACGTTCACCCAGGCCGAAGGCTCTAGGCTCATGCTCGTCTTGATCGCCGCCCTGACAGCCTGTGCCACTATGTGACGAGGAGCAGGGGTGCCCGTCACTCCGGCCGTCACTGTCCCGGTGAGGTAGGCCGCGTACTTCGCCGCGCGCACCGGCACCGCCAGGGCATTCTCCCGGTCCTCTATCACCAGCTCGGTGCGGCCCTGCTGGCGGCCGACCAGGCGCAGCTCCCTGGCCGCCGGATCCCAGGCGGCGCTTACCAGGTCGGGCGCTCCCACGCGCACCACCAACTGCCCCGCGATGTTGCCCTTCACCAGGACCGAGCGGCTCTCGCCCACCGGCACCAGCACCGGGGCGACTGAGAGGTAGGGGCCTCCGAACAAGGCGCGCAGTCGCTGCGCCCAGGTGCGGGCGAGCTGCGCCCGGCTGGTTCCCTGCGCCGCCGCCAGGGCCCTGTCTACAGTGATGACGCGCTGCCCCCGAGCCATGATGGTGCGCGTCCTGCGCTCTGTCCAGATGCTGATCTCACTGGGTCGGAGGCCCTCCTCCGCGAGCGCGTTCAGCCTGGTCGCCACCTCCTGGGCGGCGGCGACCGACTTCCAGCCGCGGCCAGTGATGGACATCACCGGCCGCGACTGGGCATAGATCTGGGCCCCGATCAGCTTGCCCCGCTTCGACCTCACGGCAACCGCTCGGAAGCTGAGCGTGCAAGCTGCCTGCGAGTCGGGCATTGGGCCAATTGCGAGGATGATCGCTGCGCAGCACGTCCAGATCAGTTGCCGCATCGTTGTCTGTCTCCCCCGTATCCACCCCGTGCTGCTGTCGGCAACACAACGGCGGGGCTCGCCGCCTGCCCCGCCTCGGTCCTGCTCTCCTGGAGTCGAGGCACTACAGATTCTCTTGCATCAGGGGTCTTACCCTGATGCAAGAGAATCTCTCAGAAGGCCGCCAGACGCTGCCCTCGGGAGTCTCTTGAATCATGGTCTGTCACCATGATTCAAGAGACTCTGGAGATGCGCGCCGCCTGCGGCTCCTTCGCGAGCGGAAATCCCAACGCCTCGCGCTGCGCCAGGTAGGCTCTCGCCACCTGGCGCGCCAGGTGGCGCACTCGCCCGATGTAGCTGGCGCGCTCCCGCACACTGAGCGCCCCCCGCGCATCCAGGAGGTTGAACGCGTGCGAGCACTTCAGCGTCATCTCATAGGCCGGGAGGATGCAGCTCCGGGTGAGCACCGCCGGCCCTTCGCCCTCGGCCTGCTGGCCCGTGGGGCGGCTCAGCTCCACCAGCCGCTGCGCCTCCGCCTCGCACATCTCGAACACCCGCTTTACCATTTCCACATCGGCCGCCTCGTAGTTATAGCGCGACCACTCCGCCTCGGCCGTCTGGTAGAGATCGCCATACCTCACATTGGCGCCCCACGCAATGTCCTTGAAGTGCTGCACTCCCTGGATCGCCATGGCAAGCCGCTCTAGCCCATAGGTCAGCTCCACCGACACCGGAGACAGCTCGATGCCGCCGGCCTGCTGGAAGTAGGTGAACTGAGTGATCTCCAGCCCATCTAGCCAGACCTGCCAGCCGACCCCCGAGGCGCCCAGGGTGGGTGCCTCCCAATCATCCTCCATGAAACGGATGTCGTGGTGTTTGGGCTCGAAGCCCAGCGCGCGCAGGCTGTCCAGATAGACCGCCTGGATGTCGTCCGGGGAGGGCTTCAGGATCACCTGGTACTGGTAGTGGCGGTAGAAGCGGTAGGGATTCTCGCCATAGCGCCCGTCATCGGCGCGGCGGGAGGGCTGAACATAGGCGACGCGCCAGGGCTCCGGGCCCAGCACGCGCAAGAAGGTCGCCGGGCACATGGTGCCAGCGCCAACCTCTACATCGTATGGCTGCTCGATGACACAGTCCCGACTCGCCCAGAAGTTGCGCAGGGCGAGGATGATGTCCTGAAAAGTCACTCCACGTCCTCGGCGCTCGTCTCTTGCGTCTCTTCCGGCTCCCCGGGCTCTCCAGGCTCCTTCTCCAGCACGTCAACCCTGAGCTGACTGAGGAGCGCGGAGGCCAGCTCGGCGAGCAGCGCGCCGCCGAACCCTCTCGGCACCGGCAAATCGCGGATGGGCCGATCGCCCAGCTTGACGCGCAGGCCCTTCAACCTGCCCTCTCTCGCCAGGCCGATCGCTCGCCCGATCAGCTCTCCGCCCTCTTCCGCGGCCCTCTGCTCCGAGCGGCGGCGCTCGATGGCTGCCAGGGCCCGCAGGATATCACCGTCGCTCTCCTCCAGGCCCACGAGCACCTCGTCATAGGAGGCGTTGAGGCGCTTCCTGATCTCGTCTACCACGGCCATGTCGAACTTCTGCATCGCGTCACCTCGCTCCAGGCGGATTATAGCACAGCGCTGCGCGGCGGGACAACCAAGCTGACGCGCGGGGGTGTGACCGAACTGCGTTGGTCACACCCCTTGCATGGCGCCAGCGCGTGCAGCGGGTGTGCCCATGCAGCCGGGAGTGGAGCCAGGGACCAACTGAAAACGGTCACACCCACGCGCGGAGATGCCTCAACGCGGTGCAGGCTGCACCTGCGAGGTGGCGAAAGTACCTGCGGCAGAGGCGGGCACTCTGCGGCCAGGCTGGGTACACCGGAGGTGATCTCCGATGCGGAATCGGATCTGTGCTCAGGGGGCGTTCGGGGTGGGCGGGCGAGCCTGGCTGGTGCTCGCGTGGCTGCCGCTGCTCGCCTCCTGTCAGCAGGAGCGCCGGCCGGCCGTTCCCGCGGCCGCCCCGACCGGGTTCGCCGCCGAGCGGCAGGCGATGGTCGGTCAGCAGCTCCGGGCGCGGGGCATCAAGGACAACCGCGTGCTGGGTGCCATGGCCACCGTGCCCCGAGAGGAGTTCGTGCCCGCTGACCAGCGGCCCTTCGCCTACGAGGATCGTCCCTTGCCGATCGGGCTCGGGCAGACCATCTCGCAGCCCTACATCGTGGCTCTGATGACTGAGCTGCTGGAGCTGAAGCCGAAGCACAAGGTGCTGGAAATCGGCACCGGCTCCGGCTACCAGGCGGCGATCCTGGCGAAGCTCACCTCCAATGTCTACACCATCGAGATCCTGCCGGAACTGGCCGAGAGGGCCAGGCAAACCCTGGCTCGGCTCGGCTTCGGCGGGGTGAAGGTCAAGACCGGAGACGGCTATCAAGGCTGGGCCGAATACGCTCCCTTCGATGCCATCATCGTCACCTGCGCGCCGGAGGCCGTGCCCAAGCCCCTCGCCGAGCAGCTCCGGGAGGGGGGCCGCATGGCGATCCCGGTGGGCCCTGAGCACGGGCCGCAGACCCTCTACCTGCTCAGGAAGCACGAGGGCAAGCTGGAGTCAACCGCAGTGATCCCGGTGGCGTTCGTGCCGATGGTGCACTGAGCGGCCGACCCAGCGGGCTCCGCGCTTCTGCTGAGCGCGGAGCCCAGCAAGGCTACCCGCGGCGCGGTCACGCTTGACCGGCAGGCCAATCGGTGGTACTCTGCTCGGCCAAGAGGACCGCGGAAAGGGCGGTCTGGCGTGCGGGAGAGTCGGCGGGCTCTAGCTCTAAGGCCCAGGGCGACGGGCGGGCCGGTCTTTGTGGTACCGGCATGTGCTTCGGCTGCCCTATCGTGGCAGCGCGCCCGGGGGCATTCGGCGTTCGGTGCTCGCCCCCAGTCAGTAAGGCGCTCTGCGTAAGCGAGCGCCTTCTTGCTTGGCCGGTTGGCATCGTACGATGCTGGAAGGGAGGTGGTGAGACAGGTTGCGCGGGCTGTACTGGCTCCGTGAAGGTCGCCGTCCTGAGATGCTCGGCGGCCTGGTGTCTATGGACCGAAGGAGGTAGAGACTATCATGTTAGTGCGACGACGAGGCTTCACCTTGATCGAGTTGCTGGTGGTGATCGCGATCATCGCGATCCTGGCGGCGATGCTGTTCCCGGTGTTTGCGCGGGCCCGTGAGTCGGCCCGCAAGATCCAGTGCCTGTCGAACGTCAAGAATATCGCCACGGCCTTCCAGATGTATCTTACCGACTACGACAGGCTGCCGCCGTCGGAACACGCAGCGGACTCGGAGGAGTATTTCAGCACTGAGCCCGGGAAGGGGGGCGGCGGCGACCATCCCGACTGCAACCACAAGACTCACGCCAACCCGTACCTGCGCTGGCCGGTGATTCTGGAGGAGTATGTGAGGAACCGCGACGTCTGGCGGTGCCCAAGCGCCACGTTGGCCAAGGGCGTGACTGTGGTCGTAACTGCACTGCCCAACTGGGTCCAGTACTGGAAAGACCACGATGGTATGTGGGGCCGGGAGTCGGACTGCAATGGCGGCGGCCCCTGTGGCGTGGCCTGGCCCCCGGGCTGGGGCGGCAGCATCACTGACTCAATCGAGCAGGGAAGATGCGCAAGCCCGGAGACCAGCAGCGCCTTCGAGCAGAGCGTCGGCACAACGACCAGCAACGCAGACATGAAAACCTCCCAGATCGCCGACCCTTCGTGGTTTGCCCTCTGCGGCGACACGGGTGGGCAGGTGGAGCTATGGAGCGCGGTGTTCCTGGCCTTTCCCGAGCAGTGCGCGGCCCTCGGCTGCGGTGACTGGCCCCCGTTCGGCGGCGGGGCGTGCTGCGCGGGCGACTGGGAGGGCTGTGGCACCGATGACTGGTGTTCGTTCATTGACTGGCAGTTGAAGCTGAAGTTCTTCGAGGACGCTAATGTCCGCAAGCAGTTCGCCCGCCACCTGGGGGGCAGCAATGTCGGGTTCGCGGACGGGCATGCCGCCTGGATGTCAGGCGACTCCATCCTAGCCGAGTCGCCCTATGTGAACTTCACCACCTGTGACTGCCGATGCGACAACGGTCATCTGAGAGGTGTCGGGGGGTACTGCCGGTACTGAGGAGGCTCAGCGAGCGTGACAGCCTGACCGTTGCGGGCGGAGTCCGCCTGAGGCGGGCTCCGCCCCGCTTTGCGGCGGCCTATCCAATCCCATAGATGCGCTTCGGGTTATCATGGAAGGTCTGCCTTACCAGGGACAGCGCGGTCCCCTCGGCGCACAGCTCCCGACCCACCCGGTCCAGCAGCACCTCAGCCAAGATCCGCTTCACCAGCTTGAGCTTCGGATAGCACCACTCCGCGTGGTAGGCGTCGGAGAAGAAGGCGACGATCTTGCTGCTCGGCACGATGTCCAGGCGTGTCTCGATGCTCTTGCGGAGGTAGAAGGGATAGAGCGTGTGCCACCAGTAGCCGGCCACGCTGATGTTGGGGACATGCTTGGCGAGGATCGCCAGGTCCTGTGTGTACAGATCAGAGGCCGATGAGCAGTTGAAGTGGAAATCCTCGAACTCGCTCGCCAGCCGGCCCAGGCCGCCCGGGAACTCGGGGCTCCAGTGGGTGAGGGAGCGGTGGGGCGGCAGCACCTCGGCCCCTGCAATGACCTGGATGGTGCGCAGGGGGCCAGTGCGCAGTCCTTCGAGGAAGCTGCGCGCTCCGTGCCAGGCGAAGGCGCTCAGGTCCTGCGGGCTGAGAGGTAGGTCATCGGCCGCGCGCTCCATCGCCGCGGTGACCTGCCGCTCGGTATGGCCGGCGTAGCTGAACTGCGGCAGCAGCCAGAGGCCAGCGAAGTGGATGGGTCGGCGGCTGTAGTCCTGCCCCAGCGCGTACATCCCGTCCCCGTAATCCTCCGCCCGCCGCAGCTCCCGGCCCAGGCGCGCGGCGATGCTGTGGAGCGAGTCCCGCGGCCCCTGCTTGCCGCTGATCAGGTTGGTTGGGACCCCCTCCAGGCCTTTGCCGATGGTGCCATCGCAGGGCGCTTGCTCGTAGCCCCCGACAGTCAGGCTCTTCACAATATGACACCGGTCTCGGAGCACCTGTGAGCGCCAGGCCGGGTCGGCCGCGCGCTCGGCCACCCGGGCGAACACCTCCTCCGCGTTCCTCTCGGTCAGCTCCCCGCCGGGCACCTGGTACAGGTCCTCAAGGATGGTGCGCAGCAGCCAGCCGCAGGTGGTGTTGTGGATGTGAGGCAGGTAAGGCAGGGCCGCCTTGACCCGGTCGAGCGGCGCCATCCCCGGATCGGCCAGCTCCTGCGGCAGGCCGGCGCGGCTGGCCGCGTTGGCCGGCATTCCCGACGAGACCAGCTCGATCCAGACATGATGGTAGAGGACGAGATCGGCGAGGCTGTCGGCCTGCGGTCTGTCCGGCCGGAGATGGGTGTGCGGGTCCACCACCGGGACCGCCTCCAGCTCCGCCTTCAGCCTCTGCGCGAAGGTGGGCATTCGCAGCTCCCCGGGATAGAGGATAGAGGGCAGAGTTCGCTCTGGCGGAGGGGGCTCCTGCGGGATCGTCGGGAATCGCGCGGGAGCATTTGGTTATTGCGCGGATTGCTGTGTGGTGGGAGGAACATCCTGTGGGAGCCCGGTCCTCCGGGCGACCTCCTGTCCCAATCGCCTCGCGGACGAGGCTCCCACAGCGGCGACCTCCTCACACGCCCGACAGTGAAATGAGCCTGGACAATCGCGGCAGGGGGCTTGACAGCTCTCGGCCGTTGCGTACAATGGTCCTACTAAGAATAGCTTAGTAGGAGAGCTCTGGAGCAGGAATCATGGCAAGGCGGTTGGAGCGGAGGTTGGGCGAGCTGGAGCTGCGCATCCTGAATGTGCTCTGGGCGCGGGGGCCGTCCACGGTGCGGGAGGTGCTGGAGGCGCTAGAGCTGGACCCCAGGCCGGCCTACACGACGGTGTTGACGGTGATGCGGCTGATGCACGAGAAGGGCTACCTGGACCGGCGGGAGCGTGGGCGGGCCCATGTCTACCAGGCTCGGCTGCGGGAGCGGCCGGTGAAGCGAGGGCTGCTCCGCAACCTGATCGAGAGCGCCTTCCGGGGATCGGCCGAGGCGCTGGTGGTGCGCCTGCTGGAGGACGAGAAGCTGTCTCGCAGGGAACTGGAGCAAGTGAGGAAGCTGATTGTGGAGCGGGCGAGAGGAGGGTGAGATGAGCGCGTTCGGGGCCGCGGTGGATGCGTGGGGGCCGCTGGCCTGGGGCGTCACCTGGCAACTCGGGGCGCTGGCGCTGGTGGCCTGGCTTGCCGAACGCGTGCTCCGGGTGCGTGACGCGCGGGTGCGGCATGGGCTGTGGTGGTTCGTGCTGCTGGCGCCCCTGGTGCTGACGCCAGGCCGGCTGGCGCTCCAGGAGCGGCAGATGGCGGTAAGAGTGGCGCTGCCCAGGCCCGTGGCTCGAGCGGCGGCCGAGCTTCCGGTCGCATTGGCCTTGCAGCCGGCAAGCACGTCCAGTCGTGCTAGCGAGGAGATGGGCCTGGCGGCAGAAGCGCGTCGTCGCTGGCGCCCGGATCTCCGACCAGTGGATACTGCTGCCCTGGCCTGGCTGCTCGGGTGTGCGGCGCTCGGGGTGCGGCTGCTGGTTGGCCGCCGGCGTCTGGCGCGGATGCTGGCCGCAAGCCGTTCGGTGGAACATGTTGGGGCTCTGGGACTGCTTGCCTCGCTCTGTGCCGCCGCGCGCGTGCGCCGCGCGGTAGGGCTGCGTAGCACGAGAACCGGCTCGCCTGTGGTGTGCGGCCTGCGAAGGCCGGTGGTAGTGGTGCCGCGGTGCTGGGTGGTAGCCCTGGCACCCGCGGAGCTGCGGGCGCTACTGGCCCATGAGGTCGCACATGTGAAGAGACGGGACTTCCTGGCGAATCTGGTGCAGCGGCTGATCGAGATTCCGCTCTTCTTCCATCCGGGCGCATGGTTGGCAAGTCGGCGAATTGCACTGGCGCGAGAGGAACTGTGCGACTCGTGGGCGCTGAGTCTGGGAACGGATGCAGCCAGCTATGCTCGTTCGCTCGCGGCGGCGGCCGAGCTGACGCGGGGGTCATTCGCACCGGTATCGCTGGGAATCGCCGAGGGCCGCTCTGCATTGCTGCGGAGGGTGGAGACGATCATGAGGATGGAAAACATGAAACGTGTCAGCCGGCCGTTGGTGGTTGCGGTGATGGCGGTCGGACTGGTTTCGGCGATTGCATTCGCGGCAGTGCAGATGCGGGAACAGTCGCAATCTGGTGTCGCCAACACGGACCGCACAACAGTGCAGCAACTGCTGTCGGAGATGAGGAATCTTGCGATTGCGATGCAGATGTATGTCCAGGACTCAGGCGACGTCTTCCCGCCCACGGATGACATCGAAACGATTCAGGTCGCACTCGCACCTTACATGGGGAAGGGATCGCAGCAGATCTTCACGCGCAAACTGCGCTATCTGATGCCGGCCGGCATTAACCTTTCCCAGATGGAAGATCCTGCGAGCACGCCGATGGCGGTTGCCGATGACGATCCCGAAAACGCAGTGGTCGGCTATGCCGATGGTCATGTGGCCAAGGTCCCGAAGGGGACAAACATTGCTCCGGTCAAGCCAAGCCCGGTGCCCTTGGTTCGCACCGTCATTTTCTCCGGCCGGGTTGTCGATGAGCGAGGCCGGCCGATCGCAGGAGCGGACGTGTGGCTCGAGGTGGGTTCCGGCGCAGCAAACGCGACATACCCTGGGCCTATGCGGTTGTTCCTCAGCAGGTCGCTCGGAACCACTGGCAAAGACGGCCGCTTTCGGTCCAGCGTTGAGATCAAGCCGAACCTCCGGTATCAGCACGTTGGCGAGTCGTGGGAGTGCGCCATCATCGCCCACCACGCGCAGCACGGCGCTGCCTGGGCAAGGGTGCAAGGGCCAAAGGAGACCATTGCAGTGAACTTGGTGATGGAGAGGGGCGGGGACCTCCGGGGACAAGTGGTTGACCCCGATGGTCGGGCGATCCCGGACGCCTCGATTCAGATCAGGGAAATAACCCTGGGGACCTACCCGAAGGCGGACGTGCTCTGGATCGGCGGACCGGAAGGCCCGGCGTGGGCTCGCGTTCGTTCGGACGCGCGCGGCGGATTCAGCTTCAAGGGCCTCCCGGCAAAAGCGAACGTGCACCTCACCGCGAGCCCGAACCGAGAGGAGAGGCGAACAGAGGAGTGGCGGCCGCCGGACGTGATCGTCGACCTGGCCACGCAGCGCGGCGTGTTGCCTCTTCGGTTCAACCACCCGCCCGTGATCGAAGGCGCGCTGCTTCTCCCCAATGGAAAGCCGGCCGAAGGCATACGGGTAAGCATCTCGACCGAATGGAAGATCACCGAGAACCGGTACGGGACATCGAGCGATACTGTAGAGACGGACAAGCAGGGACACTTTACCTTCAGCCTGTATCGTCCGGCGACGTGCGTCGTGACAGTGCTAGACAAGGGGTACTATGCGGTTCTAGTCAAGGACCTACGGGTCACAGGGTACGGGCAGAAAGTGGTGCTTCCGGCGAAGACACTGCAGCAGGGAGGAACCGTCGAGGGGAGGGTGTTGGATGCAGATACGGGGGCACCTGTAAAGGGCTTGCCGGTTTTCTGCCGACCCTCCCCTGATCTGGATAGCTTGGGAGGAAGGGGTACCACCGAAACGGCCTCGACCACAGATGCGGAGGGCCACTATCACCTTGTGGCCCCTCCCGGCAAGGCCAATCTCGATCTCAGCCTGGAAGGCGAGTACATGTGGAACTGCCGTCCAGTGCGAGGCACCTACGAGGGCAAGTCTGGCCTGCTGATCGTGGAGGATAGGAGCCGACCGACTTCCCGGATGCTCGACATCGGGACCGGTGCGAAGCTGGAGGGAGTGGACCTCTTCGTCCGTAGCGGACAGGTCATCACTGGCGTGGTGCTGGGGCCAGGCGGAAAGCCGCAACCGGGGGTGCGAATGAACGGCACACTGGACCATGGGGTAGTGCACGCGGACGGCCCTGCATCGCCTACCTTCAGCAGCCCAACCACAGACCCAGAGGGAGGATTCGCGTTGCATGCTCTCCCGGAGATTCCGATCGTCGTCTCGGCATTCGACCTGAATCGAGGCCTCGCGCGAGCGGTCAGCATAATCCCGACACAGGCGCACTCAGCCCACCTTACTTTGCAGTTGCTTCCCCTGGCCCGCGTGACAGGGAGAGTGCTCATGCCTGACAAGCGGGCCGCCGCGCACGTGCAGGTGGACGTGAGCACAATAGGGGCCATACCGCGACCGGAGACAGATGCCCAAGGTCGGTTCAACATCCTGAGAGGGGTGCGAGGCGCCCCGTTCACGGTGTGTGCGTACGTCTTTACGTCGCCGGAGGAGCGTCGCCGTGGCCGGCCAGGGCTGGAGTTCGTAGGCCACAGCCAGCCCATGGAGGTGCCGGAGGGCGCGAAGAGCTTGGATGTCGGCGACATCGTGCTGGAGAGCTACACTGACACGCTCCGACGGGAGCGGCAGAACAGCGGGTAGCGATAGCGCCACTACGAGCGTGCTGACGCGACGGCTCTCGCAGGTAAACAGGATGCTGAGGGAAAGGTCTGCATCGGGGGGCGGCGTCGTGGTCGTCTGCCGAGCCCTTGCATCGCATAAGCACTTTGGCTAAGATGCAGGGCAGGTGCCAACTAGCTCATGTTGTGATCCCGCACAGGATCTGCGTTCATCTGCGGTTCCCGCAGTGCGGTGCTGGCTTCGCGGCATTCCAGGCTGCCAGCCCTGTGATCGCAGCCCCACGCTTGCGAAGCTGACGCATGACTGAGTCTGCGGCTCGACCGATTGGCGGTAGGCGAGCAGGCGGCCCTCCGTGATGGGGAGGATCCGCAGGAGCGCGTAGATGGCGGGAAAGCCGCAGACGTTGTAGCGATCCTGCACCTCGGCAAGCGCCTGGTAGAGGCCCTGGGCATCGCCAACTTGGGCCCTCTCGAGCAGCGCCATGTCGTGTCGCCGCGTCAGCTCAAGATGAGCCTGCGTGACTGCGCGCTGGCCGAAGCGGGCCCCGATGTGGCTGAGATCGGCCGAGGCGATGATGCCGATACGGCGCGGGTCCGCGGCCAGGAGATCCCGCAGCGAGTCCAGGAAACGGCTCGCCGGCTCAAGTGTCGCGGGGTCGGCCAGGGCCTCTCCTGCCCGATGGTAGCCGCCACAGAGCACCGGCACGATTCCCGGCACTTCGGCCTGATCGCGGTAGAGGAAGTGCAGCAGCGCGGCCTGGAACTCGATGGAGTGCTCGTCGCGGTGGAGGAACTCATCGGCGAACAAGTCGAAGGGCGCCACCTCGGCCAGTCGGTCCACAATGTGGGGATCTGTCTCCAGCGCGCCAAACGGTGTCTCGAAGGCCTTGCGGGTCAGCGCAAAGGGAGCAGTTCCATTGCTGTGGGCGATGCCCAAGATCACCACCACGTCGGGCCGCTGTGTGCGGACGAGCAGACCATAGGCGGCCGCGTAGCACTCGCTCGCCGCCTTCATGTCATAGTGGGGCGCAACCAGGGCCGGGCGCTGCGCGTCGAGGGTGAAGTCGGCTGGCGCACTGGCCTGGGCCAGCCGTGCCTCCCAGGCCAGCGTGAAGGTGCCCGCGGCCTCTTCGTAAGACTGTCCGGCGTGTGCGGCCGGGCGGGTCGCTCGCGCCCGGAACTCGGCCTCGATCCTGGCCCTGGCCTCGCGGTAGCGGTCGCTCTCCAAGAGCAGCGCCTCGTCGAGCCGCTTCAGCAGATCGTTGATGCGCTCCGTGGTGAGTAGCGTGCCGAAGCGGCGGACATAGCTGAGCTGCGCCTCACGCACGGTGCGGGTCCCATCGAGCTGGCCAAGCAGGAACGCGATGTCGGCCGGCACCGCCATCTCGGCCGACGACAGCCGCTGCGGGTCGCGCAGCAGGAAGGCCTGCCGCCCTCCCGCGCGAACCGGCACCAGGTCGAGGGGTCTGAGCTTGGGTCGTTCCTCTGACATCGTGAATGGCGCACACGCGCCAGGGCAGATATACGGGATGGGCGGGAGGACTTCCTGGCGGCGCGCCGGCTCCGAACCCAGCCACTCCGGGCGGTCACACGCCCGAGGTGCCGTTCGTTGACACTCGTTCAGGGGTGTGCTATCGTCCTCTCGAAGCCGGCGTAGCTCAGCGGCAGAGCAGCGGTTTCGTAAACCGCCGGTCGTCGGTTCGAGTCCGACCGCCGGCTGTCCTATGAAGCTGTATCGGAACTCCTCCCGGCGCGGCTCAGAGCCGCCACATTGGCTCTGATACAGCACGCAGCCGGGTTCTGTCACGGGCTCTATGGTACCCGAGGCCCAGGTGAGGAGGCGCTGTTGCTGGTCTGGCGCGCCGGGGCCGCCGGGCAAGGAGGAGGCAAGGCGCGGTATGAGAGAGGGGCACAACCCGGCAAGCGCGGGGAGCGCGCGGCGCCTGGGTATCCCGCTGATTGACCTGCGGCCGCAGCACCGCGGCCTGCAGCCAAGGATCATGGCCGCGCTCCGCCAGGTCTTCGACAGCTCCGTCTTCGTGATCGGGCCCAACGTGCTCGCCTTCGAAGAGGAGATGGCCCGCTTCTGCGGGGTGAAGCACGCCGTCGGGGTGGCCTCGGGCACCGATGCCTTGACGCTCTCGCTGGCAGCCCTCGGCATCAAGCCTGGCGATGAGGTGCTGGTTCCCTCCTTCACCTACGCCGCCACCGCGGCGGCGGTCTGCCATTTGGGCGCTCGGCCGGTGTTCGTGGACTCGCTCCCGGAGGGCTACAACCTTGATCCTGCAGACGCGGCGCGCCGCGTCACTAGACGCACCCGGGCGATGATCCCGGTGCACTTGTACGGCGAAGCCGCGCCCATGGATGAGATCATGGCGCTGGCCCAGGCGCATGGTCTGTACGTTGTAGAGGATGTGGCTCAAGCGCTTGGTGGGCAATGGAACGGGGTGATGCTCGGTTCCCTGGGAAACGCCGGCTGCTTCAGCTTCTATCCGACCAAGAACCTGGCCGGGTGCGGCGACGGTGGAATGGTGATCACCAATGACGAGGCCCTCGCCGCCCAGGTCCGGCTGCTGCGGCAGCAGGCCGATGCTTCCGTGCTCGGGGGGAGGAAGTACTACCACCCGACCGTCGGGTTCAACAGCCGCCTCGATGAGGTGCAGGGCGCGATCCTGCGGGTGAAGCTGCCTCACCTGGAGGGCTGGAACCGGCTGCGAATGCAGCACGCCGAGCGCTATCGCTGGCTGCTGAGGGACTCGGGCCTGGGGCTGCCGGCGACCAGCAAGGACGGCTCGCACGTCTACTGCCTGTACACCGTGCGATGCCCGCGGCGGGACGAGCTGCGCAGCCACCTGCTGGAGCGCGGGATCGGGAACGAAATCTATTACCCCATGCCGCTGCACCTCCAGGAAGCCTACCGAGGCCTTGGTTACCAGGAGGGCGATCTGCCGATAGCCGAGCAACTCGCCAGGGAAGTGCTGTCTATTCCGATCTACCCAGAGCTGACGGACGAGCAGATAGACCGGGTGGCGGCCTCGATCCTGGAGTTCGTTAGCGAACAGGCGGCCGTGGGCCGGGAGAAGAGGGCTCACTGATGAGCTATGATGTCAAGGACCTGGGGCTGGCCGCGGTGGGAGGGCCGCGCATCGAATACGCCGATCAGCAGATGCCCGTGCTCCGCGGACTGCGAGAGCGCTTCCAGAAGGAGCGCCCGCTGGGCGGGGCTCGCCTCGGCGCCTGCCTGCACGTCACGACCGAGACGGCGAACCTGATGCGCACCCTCACGGCGGCAGGCGCGGAGGTGGCGCTCTGCGCCTCCAATCCGCTGAGCACACAGGACGATGTCGCCGCCTGGCTGGCGGCCGAGCTGAAGATCCCCGTGTTCGCCATTCGCGGCGAGGACAACGAGACCTACTACCGCCACATCGAGTCGGTGATCGCCACCAGGCCCCGGATCACCATGGATGATGGCTGCGACTTGGTCTTCACCATTCATGACAAGCATCCCGAGATGCTGCCGGGGATGCTTGGCGGGTTAGAGGAGACCACCACCGGTGTCATCCGGCTGCGCGCCATGGAACGCCGGGGCGCGCTGGGCTATCCCGTGATCGCGGTCAACAACGCGAGCACCAAGCACCTGTTCGACAACCGCTACGGCACAGGCCAGAGCACCGTTGACGGCATCATCCGGGCGACGAACCTGCTGATGGCTGGCCGCAAATTCGTGGTATGCGGCTACGGCTGGTGCGGGCGGGGGGTGGCGATGCGCGCCAGGGGGATGGGCGCGATCGTGGCGGTGTGCGAGGTCAACGCGCTGCGGGCGCTGGAGGCCGCGATGGACGGCTATCTGGTGATGCCGCTGATGGAGGCGGCGCGGTGGGGGGAGGTGTTCGTGACCCTCAGCGGCAACATCGGCGTGCTCCGCAGAGAGCACTTCCAGGTGATGAAGGACGGCGCGGTGGTCTGCAACTCCGGGCACTTCGACGTCGAGGTTGACATACCGGCCCTGAGGGCGATGTCGAACTCGGTGCGCCGGGTGCGGCCCATGGCCGACGAGTTCACCCTCCAGGACGGCCGTCGAATCTACCTGCTCGGTGAGGGGCGCTTGGTCAACCTCGCCGCGGCCGAGGGCCATCCCGCCAGCGTGATGGACATGAGCTTCGCGAACCAGGCGCTCTGTGCAGTCCACCTGGCCAGGCAAGGGGAGACGCTGGAGAAGCGAGTGTACGATGTGCCCGCGGAGACTGACGCAGAAGTGGCGCGGTTGAAGCTCGCCTCCATGGGGATCGCCATAGACACGCTCACTCCCCAGCAGGAGAGCTACCTGGCCGATTACCAGGCCGGCACCTGAGGTCGCTCCCGATGGGGGGGGCAAAGCTGATGTACGCGCTGGACGCGGCAACCGGGCAGCTCCGGCCCTCTGGGGCGGCCCTCGCTGCCCTGCTCGCCTTCGCTATCTCCTTTGCTACGCCCTATCTCACCGGCTCGCGGCTCCGGCGGCTGGCGACAGAGGGACTCCCTCCAGGTGTGCGGCCGCGGCGACAGTGGGTGCTCTCCGGCTTGAGCGTTACCTGCGCCTTCGCACTGCCACTGCTGCTTGCAGGCGGTCCGGTCCCGGAGGTGCGGGCGGTGGCGCTGCTGGCGCTGCTGGCCGGGTTCACTGGCCTGGTCAGCGATGTCATCGGCCTACCCCGCCCAGTCCAGCTCCTCCTCGCGGTAGGCATTGCCGGGGTGGCCGTGACGGGTGGCATCCGGATGGAGGAGGTCAAGCCGCCCTTCACGAGCCGGATGGTCAGCCTCGGGGTGTGGTCGGCCCCCGCGAGCATGGTTTGGCTGCTGGCGGTCGCCTACGCTATCGTGCTTTGTCGAAGGCTGCCCAGGCTGACGGCCGGGCTCGTGGCGATCATCTCGCTGAGCTTCGCAGTGGCTGCCCTGCTGGTAGGGCCATCGCGATCAGCGCCGGCGGCCGGGGTGCTGGGTCTGACGCTCTCCGCGGCCGCCGCGGGGGCCGCGCGGCGGGGCTACCCAGCTCTGGGCAGTGGCGCGCACTGGGCGATGGGTTTCGCGCTGGGCGGGACCACCATCATCGGGCTGCTGAAGAACACCGCGTTCCTAGTGATTGCGCTGCCGCTCCTGGCCCTGGCCGTCCCGGTCGGGGAGACCGCCTACGCTTTCGTGTACGGCGCGGGGCGGGAGCAGCGGAGGCTGGCCGTGGGCCTCCGCCGCGAGCTGCTTCACGAGGCCTTGATCCGCACCGGCTTGAGCCCGCGCCGCGCCGTGCTGCTCCTCCAGGCGGCCACCGCCTACCTGTGTCTGGTGGCCCTGCTGCTCGCCCTACTGGTCAGGGCTTCCTTCCTTATCAAGCTAGCGCTGCTCGCGGCGGCGCTTGCTCTGGGCTTCGTCGTGTTCTTCCTCCTCGCTCGCATCCTCTCGGAGCCGAGGGAGACGGGTGAAGAGCGGGTGGACATGCTCGGGGTGCCGATCGCGCGCATTGACATGGAGGGCGCGCTGGAGCGAGTGGCCGGGTTCATCGCGGAGCGCTCTCCCCACATGATCGTCACCTCTGATACGCCGGGGATTGTGCGCGCCCACGATGACCCCGAATACCAGGAGATCGTGCGGAGCGCGGCGATGGTGACCGCGGACGGCCGCGGCGTGGTGTGGATGGCCCGGGTGCTCGGGCTGCCGGTGACCGAGCGGGTGGCCGGGGCGGATCTCGTGGAGCGAATCTGCGAGGTGGCGGCGCAGCGGGGCTACCGCGTCTATCTGATCGGCGCCCGGCCGGGCGTAGCGGAGGAGGCGGCGGGAGCGCTGCAAGCTCGCTATCCCGGCCTGCGCGTGGTCGGCACCCAGCACGGGTACTTCACCCCCGAGGAGGAGCCCGAGATCGTCCGCGCCATTGCGGCCGCGGGGCCGGACATCCTGTTCGTGGCCTTCGGCGCGCCCAAGCAAGAGCGGTGGATCCGGCAGCATCAGGCTCAGATCAACGTCCCGGTGGCGATCGGGGTCGGCGGCACGTTCGACCTGCTCGCCGGCCGGGTGAAGCGCGCCCCGGCGTGGATGCAGCGCGCGGGCCTGGAGTGGCTCTGGCGTCTGCTGCGGGAGCCTCGCCGCCTTCCGCGGATGTGGGCCTTGCCGAAGCTGCTGTGGATCACACTGAGGGAGGCGCTGAGGAGAAGGTCCGTGTAGCGCGGCCACGCGCAGCTCGCCGGAGGCGAGCAAGCATCGCCGCCGACTTGAGGTCACAGCTCCACCAACTTCACCTTGAGCAACCTCTCCATCTGCCTGAGCGCGAAGTCGTGGTCTTCCTTCGTGGCTGCGGCCACCGCGTTCCCCGCCACTAGGACCTGGTAGGCCAACTGCGTCGCGTCCACCGCGGTGTGGTAGACACAGATGTCGGTGAGGATGCCGGTGAGCAGGAGCCGCCGGATGTGCCGCTCACGCAGCACCAGGTCCAGCTCTGTCCCGAAGAACCCGGAGAAGCGCCGCTTCTCCACCACCGGATCCTCCGGGCCCGGCTTCAGCTCCTCGATCACCTGCGCGCCCTCGGTGCCCCGGACCGCATGGCCGGGCCAGGCGCGGAACTCCAGGTCATCGGGCCGGTGCGAATCGCAGAGGTAGAGGACCAGCGAACCGGCCTGGCGCGCCGCCTCGATGCCCCGCCTGATAACCGGAACAAGCGCTTCTGCGCCCTCCACGCGCAGGGGCGCGCTTGGCCGAACGAAGTCATTAAGCATGTCCACTATCACCAGGGCAGTCGACTTGTCGAACAGCTCATCTGCCATGTGCATCTCCTCCAACTGACTGACTGTTCTCGCAGTGCTAGCGCCCCCCTCTTGCGCGGACGTGACAGCGAGAGAAGGATTGGCGTCGAGCCTGACGAAGGTCCCCCTCGAGTGCGGCGAGATGATGCGGGTGCGGGAGAGGGCGATCGTGCCGCCGAGGGTCGCGGTCGAGCTGGCCGCGGCGACCATGTTCGCGGCCTTGACCGCGGTGGGCGCGCGGCTGTCGTTCCACCTGCCAGGCACGCCTGTGCCGGTGACCGGCCAGGTCTTCTGCGTGCTCTTGGCCGGGGGCGTGCTGGGGGCGCGCCTGGGACTCGTCAGCCAAGTGGAGTACCTCGCCGCCGGCGCGGTCGGGGTTCCCGTATTCGCGCACGGGGGCGGGCCGGCGGCACTGCTCGGGCCGACGGGCGGCTATCTGGTGGGGTTTCCGCTGGCGGCCCTGGCGGTCGGCGCGATCACCGCGCGGCTGCGAGTGCGGACCGGGCCGCTGCTCGGCTGTCTGTGCGGTGTGGTGGTGATCTACCTGTTCGGCGCGGCCTGGTTCGCTATCTGGCGGATGGCTGTGGGCCTGAGCGCGGGATTGGCTCCTGTCCTCGCGCAGTCGGTCTACCCCTTCATCGCCGTGGACGCGGTGAAGGCGGCCGCGGCGGCCGGGGCGGCGCCGGCGCTGCGGCGTTGCCTGGCCCTGACTTGACTTCGCGGGCCGCCGTTCGCGCATCATTCGCTGCACTGAGCGACGCGCGCGGCAGGTAGCTGTGTGCGCTCTACCCAAGGTCGGCGGATTCGTGTAGAATCCCACACACTTGATCCAGATCCAGGGGAGTTGGTTCACCATGATGCGGATCGCAGCCGTAGGCTTCCTGCTTTGCTGTGGGGCTCTGGTGTGGGCCGGCTCACAGCCTCAGGAGGAGATGAAGCCCATGTCCGCGGCCGAGGCCGAGCGCCGGACAGGAGAGACGCGCGACGCGGTCGTTGACTTGGTCTGGGAGCACATTGACACCCATTGGCATGTTGGTGAGTGGGAGGACTGCATCCGGCTGTGCCGCCAATGCATTGAGCTGGACTCGCACTTCACCGAGGCCTACACCTCGGGGGCGTGGCTGCTCTCCAACTTGAACCGCGACGGCGAGGCGATCGCCATGTACCGGGCGGGCATCGCCGCCAACCCCGACCAGAACGACATCTACCAGCAGTTCGGGCTGTTCTACCACCGGAGGCACAAGTACGACGAGGCGGTGGAGCAGTTCCGCAAGGCCGTGGAGCACGACGCCCCCCGAGCCTGGCAGCACATGCTGCCGGGAACGCTGGAGCTGGCCGGGCGCAGGCAGGAGGCGCTGGCGGAATGGCGCGCGCTCCTGAAGCGGTTCCCCGACGACCCGGTGGCCAAGCGTCACATTGAGGGGCTGGAGCAAGAGCTGAAGCCCAAGGAGCAGTACGACTGAGCGGCCCCGCGCTTGCGGCCTGCGATTCGAGTGCGCAAAGGGAGAGGACGAGTTGCCACACATCGCGATTCTGGGGGGTGGGCCTGCGGGCTATGTGGCGGCGATCCGCGCCCGCCAGCTTGGGGGTGAGGTGACGCTGGTCGAGATGGATGAGCTGGGAGGCACCTGCACTAACCGCGGCTGCATCCCGAGCAAAGCGATGCTGCGCTCCGCGGAGATGGCGCGCGAGGCACAGGAGCTGGACCAGTACGGCGTAGAGGCAGAGTTCAAGCAGGTCAACTGGCCCAAGATCATCCAGCGCAAGAACCAGGTGGTGACTCAGCTTCGCAAGGGGGTCGAATTCCTGATGAAGGAGCGCGGCGTCCGGGTGATCCGAGGGAAGGGCCGCCTGGCGGAGCCGCTGGTGGTTGAGGTCGAGGCAGATGGGAGGCGCGAGATCGTGCGGGCCGACCGCGTGCTGCTCGCGGTGGGCTCGATACCGGCCCGCTTGCCCCTGCCCGGGTTCGATCTCCCCGGGGTGATGACCAGCGATCAGATCCTCGATATCGAGAAGATCCCGGAGAGCATCGTCATCATCGGCGCAGGTCCGATTGGAGTGGAGTTCGCTGATGTGTTCAACTCGGTGGGGTCCAAAGTGACCCTGATCGAGCTGCTCCCTCGGCTCGTGCCGCTGGAGGATGAAGAGATCTCGGCCGAGCTGGCGAGGGCCTTTCGCCGGCGGCGGATCGACGCGTTCGTCAACGCCACAGTGTCGGCCGTGGAGGCGCGGGATGGGCAGAGAGCGGTGCTGTTCGAGCACGAAGGCCGGCAGCGGGAGGTGGTTGCAGAGGTGGTGCTCTCCGCGGTTGGGCGGTGGCCGAACACCCAGGGGATCGGCCTGCCCGAGGCCGGCGTCGAGATGGACCGCCGCGCGATCAAGGCCAACGGGAAGATGGAGACGAGCGCCCCGGGTGTCTATGCCGCCGGCGACGCGATCGGCGGCATCTTGCTGGCGCATGTGGCCTTCCAGGAAGGCAAGGTGGCCGTCGCCAACGCGCTGGGCCAGAGCAAAGAGATGGACTACCGGGCGATCCCCTCAGTCACCTACACTCACCCCGAGATCGGCTCGGCCGGCCTGACCGAGGCCAAAGCGAAGGAGCAGGGCATTGACGTCAAGGTCGGCCGCTTTCACTTCCGCGCCGCGGGCCGGGCCGTCGCGGAGGGACAGCGCGAGGGCCTGGCCAAGATCGTCACGGACGCGGCCACGGGGAAGGTGATCGGCGGTCACGTGATCGGGCCCCGCGCCACCGACCTGATCCACGAGGTGGTGCTGGCCCTGCAGCTTGGCGCGAGCGCAGAGGAGCTGGCCGAGATGGTGCACGCCCATCCCACGCTCAGCGAGCCGGTGCACGAGGCCGCCGAGGACAGCCTGGGGATGGCGATCCACAAGTAGTCCGAAGGCTGGGCACCACGAACCACAGCCGGTTGGGGAGCTGGGCACATGGAAGAGGTCTTGCAGTTGCTGGCCGAAGACGCGCGCTTGACTCCGGCGCAGATCGCGGAGCGAGTCGGCCGAGCCGAAGAGGAGGTGGTTGCCGCCATCAAGAAGCTGGAGGCGGCGGGCGTCATCCGGCGCTACAAGACGGTGGTTGATTGGGACAAGGCCGGCATCGAGCATGTCTACGGGTTCATCGAGGTTCGGGTCTCGCCGCAGCGTGGGGTGGGCTTCGACGCAGTGGCGGAGCGGATTATGGCCTTCCCGGAGGTGCACTCTCTCTACTTGATGTCCGGGACCTACGACCTGCTGGTGGTGGTGCAGGGAAGGAGCATGCGCGAGGTGGCTTTCTTCGTCGCCGAGAAGCTGGCGCCGCTCGAGCATGTGCTGAGCACGGCCACCCATTTCGTGCTCAAGAAGTACAAGGTTGACGGGGACGTGCTGGCCGAGCGCGCCGAGGTCGAGCGCCTGCCAGTGACGCCGTGACCAGAGTCTTGCCCGGCCCTGGCATGCTCACCTTCGTCTCCGTTCCTCACGCAGTCCCCTGAGGCAAGTGATGGCCAAGACCCGCTCCCGCATCTCGCGACGCCTGGAGAGCCTACCCCCTTCTGGCATCCGCCGCTTCTTCGAGCTGGTGGAGAGGATGCCCGATGTCATCTCGCTCGGCATTGGTGAACCCGACTTCGTGACCCCCTGGCGGATTAGAGAAGCCGGCATCGTGTCCCTTGAGCGCGGCCACACGCAGTACACGCCCAATGCTGGCATCCAGGAGCTGCGGGTCGAGGTGGCGCGCTACCTGGAGCGCCGCTTCGGGCTCGCCTACCACCCCGATGGGGAGGTGATGATCACCGTGGGGGGCAGCGAGGCGATTGACATCGCGCTCCGGACCATCCTGGACCCGAACGATGGCGTGCTCATTCCGCAGCCGTGCTTCGTGGCCTACCCGCCGTGCGCGATCATGGCCGGCGGCCGGGCCATCGCCGTCCCCACCTCGGTCGCGCACAGCTTCCAGGTGCAGGTCGAGGACCTCGCCGCGGCCTGCGATGAGGGCGTGCGCGCAATGGTGATCTCCTATCCCAGCAACCCAACCGGCGCGGTGCTTGCCCCGGCCAACGCCCAGGCGATCGTGGACTTCGCCGCGGAGAGGGACTTGCTGGTCATCTCCGATGAGGTCTATGCAGAGCTGACCTACGATGGTGAGCACGTCTCCATCGCTGGCGCGCCCGGCGCGAGAGACCGGACCATCTTGGTGGGAGGGTTCTCCAAGGCCTGGGCGATGACTGGCTGGCGGCTCGGGTTTGCCGCAGGGCCGGCCGATCTCCTCGGGGCGATGGTCAAGCTGCATTCCTACTCGGTGATGTGCTCTCCCATCACCGCGCAGGAGGCCGCGGTGGAGGCCCTCAAGGCGTGCGACAACGAGGTGGAGCGGATGCGCTGGGAGTACAACCAGCGCCGCCGAGTGATCGTCAACCGCCTCAACGCGATGGGCCTGGATTGCTTCGAGCCCAAGGGCGCGTTCTACGCATTCCCCTCCATCACCCGCACCGGGATGACATCGGAGCAGTTCGCCGAGCGGCTGCTCGCCGAGGAGAAGGTGGCGGTGGTGCCGGGCACCGCCTTCGGGGCCTGCGGGGAGGGGTTCGTTCGGTGCTCTTACGCCACCTCATTGGCGCTGATCGAGGAGGCGATGAAGCGCATGGCGGCGTTCTTGGCGCGAGTGAGCGCCTGAGGTCGGGTCAGCCGTCATTCCGAGCGAAGCAGAGGATTGCGGCGCGGCTGCGCCAAGCGGGCGAGGCCTTGCCTCCCCGCCGGCAGAGAGCATGGAGATCGTCGTCGCGGAGAACGCGGGGTTCTGCTTCGGGGTGAAGCGGGCGCTTGAGCTGGTGGCGAAGGCGGCCGGCGACCAGTCGCGGTCAGTGGCCACACTCGGGGCGCTCATTCACAACCCGCAGGAGATCGCGCGTCTGGAGGCGCGGGGCATCCATCACGTCCACTCCTTGGATGAGGTCCCGACAGGAGCAGTGGCGCTCTCGGCTCACGGCGTAGACCCTGGGGTAGAGGAGGAGGCGCGCCGCCGCGGCCTGGAGGTGATTGACGCCACCTGCCCCTTCGTGAAGAGAGCCCATTGTCATATCTCCGCTCTCGCCGAGGCCGGCTACGCGGTCGTCATCCTCGGTGATCCCGGCCACCGGGAGGTGGAGGGCCTCGCGGCCAGAGCCGCAGGGCGGGCCGACATCGTGAGCGCCGCCGACCAGGCGGCGGCGCTGCCGCTCCGGGAGAGATACGGCTTGGTGGTGCAAACGACCCAGCGCCCCGAGGCGCTCCGAGCAGTGGCCGGAGCGCTGGCCGAGCGCTGCCGCGAGCTGCGGGTCTTCAACACCATCTGCGAGGCCACCATAAAGCGCCAGGAGAGCGCCCGGGCGCTGGCGCAGCAGGCGGAGGTGATGATCGTCGTCGGCGGACGCAACAGCGCCAACACCGCGCGGCTGCGCGAGATCTGCGAGTCGGCCGGCGCGCGGACCTACCACATCGAGACCGCTGACGAGCTTGAGGCAGACTGGCTCGCAGGCGCGGACCGCGTCGGGGTGACGGCTGGCGCCTCCACGCCCGAATGGATCATCGGCGAGGTGGTGGCCCGGCTGCGCGACTTGGCGGCCGAGGCCGGCCGTCAATGAGGAGGCCGCGTCCTCCCCGCGTCCACCAGGCCCGGCCCGGCAGCCCCGCGGAGAGGGCGGGCATCAAGCCCGGCGAGCGGCTGCTGCAGGCCAACGGCCGCGCGCCGCGGGACTACATCGAGTACCGCTATCTCACAGCCGAGCCGCGGGTCGCCCTGATGGTCGAGGACGGCGCAGGCCGGCGCCGCCGCGTGCTCATCGAGAAGCGGCTCGACGAGGACCTGGGGCTGCGCTTTACCCAGGATGTCTTCGATGGCATCCGCAGGTGCACCAACCGCTGCTGCTTCTGCTTCCTCGCCCAGTTGCCCAAGGGCCTCCGGCCCACCCTCTACTTGCGGGATGACGACTACCGGCTCTCCTTCTTGCACGGCAACTTCGTGACCCTCACGAATCCCACCCCTGCCGACCGCGCCCGCATCGCGCGGCTCCACCTGTCACCTCTCTACGTGTCGGTCCATGCCACCGAGCCGCAGGTCAGGAAGACGCTGTTCGGCCGGCCCACCCGCGACCCGCTGGCTGAGATGAAGTGGCTGACTGCCAGAGGCATCGAGTTCCACACCCAGATCGTGGTCTGCCCCGGCGTGAACGACGGGGTCCATCTGGAGCAGACCGTCCATGACCTCGCCGCGCTCCATCCAGGGGTGCGCTCCATCGGGGTGGTTCCGGTAGGGCTCACCAGGCACCGGCGCGGCCTCCCGAAGCTACAGCCCCTGGGACCTGGGCTCGCGGAGGAGATCCTCGGCCAGGTGCGCCGGTGGCAGCGGCAGTTGCGGCGGCGGCTCGGCAGCCGCCTAGTGTTCGCCGCCGACGAGCTCTATCTCGCGGCAGGCTCGGCCCTGCCCGGCCGCCGGTGCTATGAAGGCTTCTGGCAGCTTGGCAACGGCATCGGCGGGGCGCGGCTCTTCCTGGATGAGCTGAACCATCTTCCCAGGCTGGACGTGCGAGGGCCTCTCGCAGTAACCTTGGTGACAGGCAAGGGCGCGGCCGGACTGGTGGGGCTGCTCGCCCGGAAGCTGGACATGAGCCCGAACGTGCAGGCCGAGGTGTGCGTTGTCTCGAATCGTCTTTTCGGGAGCTCGGTGACCACGGCAGGCCTGCTCGCTGGCCGCGACATCGCCAGGGCGCTTCAGCGAAGCCGGTCGGGCGAGGTGGTGATCGTGCCTGCCTCCGCGATCAGGGAAGGGGAGGGCTTCCTGGACGGTATGCGCATGGAGGAGCTTGCGCGGCAGGTCAGCGTGCCTGTGCTCGCGGCCGGAACGCCGCGGGAGGCGGTGCGGGTGCTGGAGCAGTTCGACCGGGACAGGAGTCGCACGTGAGCCCGGCGCGAGACCGCGGCATTATGGCGATCGTGGGCCGGCCGAATGTGGGCAAGTCCACGCTGTTCAACCGCCTGGCCGGCCGGCGCATCGCTATTGAGGAGGCCACTCCCGGCATCACCCGGGATCGCATCTACGCCGACTGCGAGTGGCAGGGGAAGCGCTTCACGCTGATTGACACCGGTGGCCTTCAGGTGGCAGGCGACGCGCTCCACGCAGAGGTGGTGCGCCAGGTGGAGTTCGCCATCGAGGAGGCCGATGTGATCGTCTTTGTGGTGGATGCCCGCGAGGGCCTCACGCCACTGGACCGGGACATCGCACAGATGCTGCGCAAGACTGGCAAGCCCGTCGTCGCGGCGGTGAACAAGGTGGACAGCCAGAGGTGGGAGGAGGGCATCCCCGACTTCTTCGGGCTCGCGGTCGGCGAGGTCGTTGGCGTCTCCGCCGCGCACGGGCTGCGGACTGACGATCTGCTGGACATGGTCGCGGAGCATCTCCCGGAGACTGAGCCGCCGCCCGAGGACGAAGACATCATCAGGATCGCTATCGTGGGCCGGCCGAATGTGGGCAAGTCCTCGCTGCTGAATGCCATCCTGGGGGAGGCCCGCGCGGTCGTGGACGCCGCCCCCGGGACTACACGCGATGCCATTGACACTCCCTATGAGTGGCAGGGCCGTTCCCTCATCTTGATCGACACCGCGGGGGTGCGCCGGAAGAGCCGGGTGCAGGAGTCGTTCGAGTATTACAGCGTGCTGCGCGCCTTTGGCGCGATCGAGCGGAGCGACGTGGCGCTCACGCTGATTGACGCAGAGGCCGGGTTGACAGACCAAGACAAGCGGATCGCGGGCCGGGCGCACGAGGAGGGGAAGGCTCAGGTGCTGGTGGTCAGCAAGTGGGACCTCCGCGCGCCCCCGGGAACGGATGAACGCGCCGACCGCCTGCTCATGCAGGACTTCACCCGCCAGGTGCACGCCTGGCTGCCGGTGATCTCCTATGCTCCCGTTGCGTTTGTCTCCTCGCTCGAGCACCGCGGCCTCGAGGCCCTGCTCGACACCGCCATCACCAGCGCCGAGCAGCATGCCTTCCGTTTCCAGACCTCGGCCCTCAACCGCATCTTCGAGGAGGCGACGTGGGAGCGGCCGCTCTCTCACCGCGGCAAGCGGCTCAGGATCTATTACGTCACCCAGGTGGGCGTCCGGCCGCCCACCATCGCGCTGTTCGTGAACGATCCCGACACCGTCCACTTCTCCCACCTGGCCTACCTCGAGAACCAGATCAGGGCGCGGGTGCCGCTGGAAGGAACTCCCCTCCGCCTCCTGGTACGGAAGGCACACCGGGAGAGGCGGTCGGCCGGTCAGGCCGGAGGACGAGACCGTCGGACCAGGGGGTAGCCCGTGGGGCTCGCGCTGCTGCTCATCGGGGCCTATCTGGTAGGAAGCGTGCCCTTCGGCGTGGTCGTGGGCCGGGCCTGGCGGGGGGTGGATGTCCGCAAGTACGGCAGCGGCAACATCGGCTTCACCAATGTGCTGCGCGTGCTCGGCTGGGGGCCGGCCTCGGTGGTCCTGGCGGGCGATGCCCTCAAGGGCCTGCTGCCGGTGCTGGTCGGCCGGGCGATGCTGCGCCGATGGGGCCTGCCAGAGGTGGACCTCTGGCTGCTGGCAGTGGCCCTCGCTGCCATCCTCGGCCACACCTTCCCCGTGTTCCTTGGGTTCAGGGGCGGCCGCGCGGTGACCACTACCGGCGGGACCCTGCTGGGCCTAGCCTGGCCGGCGGCCCTGATCGGCCTGGCCGTCTGGCTGATCGTCGTCGGCTTGACCCGCTATGTCTCCCTCGGCTCGATGGCCGCCGCGGTCTCGGTCCCGATCTACATGGCCCTGGCAGGGAGGCGCTGGGAGTGGCTGGTGTTCTGGTGCGCGGTGGCGGCGCTGGTCATCCTCCGCCACCTCCCCAATATCAAGCGCCTGCGTGCCGGCACTGAAGCGAAGCTCGGGCAGCGCGTCGGCCCCCAGACGTCGCGGCCCACGCGGCCAGCCGGCAGTCCCGACAACCCGTGACCGCCGACTTGTGGGGCGGGAGAAGACGAGCGGGTCGTCGCCTTCCCGGGAGTCCCCGGCGCGCGAAGGGACGTCAGGCCGACCCCCGATGGTCACACACGATCTGGTTGGCCCGCTCGCCCGCCAAGAGCGCGTGGGCTTGCTGCATCCGCTCGCGGATAGGCACGCCCCAGGGACAGATGGCCTTGCACTTCCCGACTGCCGAGCTCTCTCCGCGAGCGAGAGGCTGGCAGGTTGAGCAGGTCGCTGCCGATTCCCTCGCGGGAAGGCGCCGGTAGAGCGCGGCTGCTCGCTCGTGCTGGCCATATCCCTGGTGGTAGAGCCAGTAGCGCATGACCTCCGCGACTCTCACTCCGGCCGGGCACTGCCTGGTGCATCTCCCGCATAGGTGGCACGAGCCGACCGCGATGCTGGCCACTGCCTCCTCGAACTCCTCCACCTCAGGTTCGCTGGCGGCCGTGCTCGCAGCGCGGACGTCCTCCTCGAGCTCCTCGAACGTGGGCATCTCCACGATCACGGCCGACACATGCGGGCTCCTCAGCGCCCACTGGATCGCTCTCTGGTAGACATTCCCGCACAGCCCCTTCAGCGCCTCCGGCTCCGGGGCCGCGTGCACGGGCTGGAGCGCCTTCATGGTGATCACCCCCAGGCCGGCCTGGGCTGCCTCCTGGAGCACCGGGGTGACGGTCTCGCTGATGAGCGGGTTGTGGGGAATGAGGAGAGCGTTGAAGCGGCCGGTCTTGATCGCCGCCCGCGCCACTTCGAGGTGGTTGTCGTGCAGGCTCACTCCGTTGAACCGCGCTTTGCCCGCCTCTCGGGCTCGCGTGAACGCCTCCCACAGCTCGTCGCTGGTGACCTGCTCTGGCTTCTCCGCGCCGTGGACCTGGATGAGGTCAACGTGCTCCATGTTCAGCCGCTTGAGGCTCCCATCGAGCGAGGCGAGTAGGCTGTCCGCGGGCCTCGTCCCGTTGGTGTGCCACTTGGTGGCGATGATCACCTCCTCCCGGCGGCAGGCGAAGGCCTCCCCCAGAGCTATCTCTGCGTTCCCGTTCTCGTAGCATTCCGCGGTGTCGAAGAAGTTGACTCCCATGTCGAGCGCGCGCTGCACCACCGCCACATTGAGGGAGATAGAAGTGCCCATGCCGAGCTGAGAGACCTGGAGCCCGGTGCGGCCCAGCACGCGTCTCTTCAATTCGGGCAGCGCTGCCTTGTTGGGGGCAGAGGCGGCCAGCGCCCGCAGACCGGAGGCGGCTCCCACTGCCGCGGCCATCGCGCCCCGCAGGAACTCGCGGCGAGTAAGACCATGCCTGCTCTTACGCCCAGCCAACTCCCTGTCTCCTCATCGAGGTGAAGAATGACCTACCGCGTTTCCCGCATCACGGTAACGACAGTCATGCACGGGACCACCCACAGAGCCTCCGCAGAGCGTCTCTGTTCGAACGGCTGGTGCATCCCTGGGAGGCGGCTCGGGCTGCCCATTGGGCTAGTGCAAGACATTGCTCTACGGATTCTCTTGCATCAGGGTAAGACCCCTGATGCAAGAGGATCTCTCAGAAGGGCGCCAGACGCTCTCCTGGCGAGTCTCTTGAATCATGGTCTCTCACCATGATTCACGAGACTCGGTAGGAG
>Ga0315307_1000045_pt1 | contig 50290 bp, 49 predicted proteins | sample TDP2_MG_FD_203079 | JGI IMG/M metagenome (GOLD analysis project Ga0315307, IMG submission 203079) | Freshwater sediment microbial communities from Lake Towuti, South Sulawesi, Indonesia - TDP2 | ecosystem: Environmental > Aquatic > Freshwater > Lake > Sediment | place: Indonesia: South Sulawesi...
CCGTGGAGTAGGTCGCCTCGCCTGCGATGAATATGTAGGTGAAGCTGAACCTCTTCGTCCTCGTCCCGTCGGGCGCGGTCTCCTCATCGATGGAGACGTTCTCGACGCGTTCATGGTATACGCCCGATAGCTCCGCGAGCGTGTCGGTTACGAAGGCGGAGAAGAAGGGCTCCTCCTTGACGTGCACCCTGATGGGCATCCCGAAGACCCTTGGGCCATAGGCCCGGAAGATGTCCTTCTCCCTCTCCCGGCGTTCCTCTTCCTGCATTCGGGTCTTGCGGACGAGCGAGGGCGTCGCCAAGACTGCGGCCTTGAGCGCCGGCTGGATCGTGGATGATACCGCGGCGGCGATCGCGATGAGCACGCCGATGACGCTCCAGTACCATTCCAGCTTCTCCCTGACGCCCACTTGGCCCGCTAAGCCCAGGAAGGTTATCATGCGGTAGGAGCCTAGGCCGAGGAAGTAGCCTAGGCCTCCTCCCACGAGGGCCATCACGATCGATTCAGCCAAGAAGAGCCCGGCGATATGCCCCGGGTTCAAGCCCAGCATCGCGAGGAGATAGACCTCCCTTGTCCTCTCGTACATCAGGGTGACCATGACCATCGCCACGTTCAAGACGACGATGGCGAACGGGATGATGAACTGCTCGAATCCACGGATTTCGAGGGTGCTCCCCGTGTAGAACCTCGTGACCTGGTTGGGTTGATAAGCCCAGGCAGAGTATCCTCTCAAGGCCATCCGGTTCGCGAAGTCGATGAGGTCACTTCCAGGCCCCGAGACGAAGGTAAAGAGCCTGGATACCCCGACGAAGCCACCGATCTGGGAGGCGTCAAGCCAGTGCATCAGGATCGTCTCGGTCGCGTTCGTCGCAATTACGTCCGTTCCCCTGTACTTATTGGGGATGAACGCCCATCCATTCACGTCTTGGAGGCTGAAGAAGCCTTCGTCTAGGTAAGCGACGAGCGTGAAGCTGCCCAGAGGGGTCGCTATGCCCGCGCTCAGGTTGGCGACCTGAACGGTGCCGCCTATGCTCACGCCCAGTCTATCCGCCAGCTGGCGGGAGAATACGACTCCGTTGGTGGTGTTGTCCATCAGCTGGCCTCCCACCATGAACCTGTCGATGTGGGTTATCCTGTTCTCGAGGCTGGGGAGAACGCCTATCACGCCGTAGACGTAGACCTCCTCGCCGCCCTCCGTCTTCATCGAGAGTACGGGCAAAGGTCGGGGAACGTTCTCCACTTTGGGGGCGTATGCGGTCGCCCCGTAGTCCCTCAGGGCGTCTGCCTCCAGCCGCGTGAGGAACTCCGAGGGGTACATCAGCCTCTCTTGATCGGCCGGGATCTTCTGCAGGAGCACGCCGGGCGTCTCCACCTGGGCGGCGGTAGGCCCGATCTTCACGATCCCATATATGGTTGAGAACGAGGTTAGCGCAGTGAAACCCAGGACAAGGATGGTCATCGACGCGATGGAGAAGAGGCTTCGCAGTCTTCGCCTCTTGACGTTACGCTTTCCCATGGAGAAGATCACGGAGAGGATGCTCCGGAGCGAGCTTCGGCCCTCCACGACGGGTTCCCTGTAGATCCTTGGGAAGACGAAGAAGATGATCAGCACGGCGGCTATCGCCAAGGCCATGTTAGCCGAGGCGAGCAGGGGCCCTGGGAAGGTCAGGTACTGGCGTTCGCCGAGAACAAACGGGTTCCACAGGGAGAGCGTGATGTCCTTTCTGAAGACCACCATGAAGCCAGGGTAGACGTAGACGAGGCCCGTGGCTAACAGAGGATAGAGCACGAAGGAAGCTAGGAGCTTCCGCCTATCGCTCTCAAAGGCGAAGAAGGCAAGGATGACCGTGAAGATGGCGAGGAAGAAGGGGAAGAAGAAGGAGTGCGACTCCGCTAGCAGGTACATGTCCCCTATTCGTCTCTCCAAGACCTGGACGCCATAGTAGGCGGCGTCGAGGAAGACGAAACGAACCTGCCTCAACTCCGTCTCATCCGGGTTCGGGTTACCAGGCGGAAGGCTCAGCTCACTGTCCTCGATCCTCTTCGAGATCGCTGCGAGGTCCTGTCGTTCAGCTCCCACGAAGAAGCCGAGGCTCTCAGCCGTAGCCAGCTCGTTCTCCACCGAGCCCGTCACGGTCTTCAGGACCTCCACATTGAAGCGGGCGCAGAAGGCGCCGAGACTCGAGGTCGCGAACTGGCCTTGGCTCAGGTCAAAGGGTCGTCCTGCCTGGTCCACCGCGAACGCGATCGTCTCAAGCTTCATCGTCCTTTCGTTGAAGAACTGCGCCCTTGTCACTATGTAGACCGGGAGGCCCGCGGGGACGACCACCAGACTCCTGTTGAAGAGGTACTCGGGGAGGAACCGCACGTCAGGCTCGTGGGTCTGTTCGATGTCTAAGGGATAGGGCGGGTCTCCGAAGATGAGGATGGAGCCCGGGCTGAGATCCGGCCTCATCTGGCTCGATGCGTTCACGACCTCGAAGGTATACCACATGGGTACCTCCCGGCTCAGAATATACCATATGTCGCCCGAGAGGTAGACCGTGGCGCCCGGGTAGAGCGTGAAGGACACCTCTCGTGAGTCCCGGATCCTGCCCGTCCTGTTGTAGATATCGCTCGGGTAGACGGCGGGGATGAAGTCGAAGAGGCCTTCAGAGTCCTGATGTAGGGCATAGACCACGTATTCATGAGGCGTGAAGCCCACGCTTTTTGGGAACTCACCCGAGTAGAAGCCATTCTGATCCGTGACTAGGACCGCTTGGCTGAAGGTGCTCCAGTCGAGAACCACCACCTTTGCCCCAGCGACCGGCAGCCCCTCTGCTGAGGTGACGTAGCCTTGGATCGTGAGCATAGGCTGAGCCGCAGCGCCCTCAAAGGAGAGGAGAAGCAAAAGCAGGATGCCCGCCGAGAGAAGCACTTGCAGCAGGCGATGCACTCTAGCAGGCACGGTTCCCATCACGCTCGCACTAGCGCATTCTGGCGTATATAAAAAGGGTTATCGAGGGCTCTGTCAAGTTGCTGTCGGATTCTCCGCCTGTAAAGTTTCGTCGGCTGGGGTTCTTGACTCTCCGTAACCTGTAGAGAATCCCATCCCACCCCCTAGCTAGGACCACTTCCACCCCATCTTCCTCCTTTTCATTGAACCAGTACATGATCTCTATCTCTTTGAAACCGCTGAATCGCGGATAGCAGACATGGTTCGTATCCATATAACTTTTCACATCTTCTCCGCAGTAAGGGCACCTTTTCCCCATGTTACTTTCCCCCTGCCAGCTTTGCCTTGCGTCTAGAGATTTGGTCAGCCTCAGATCGCAATTTCTGATATTCCCCCGATACAATTGCTAACTCTCTCTTCAGCTTAGTGTTCTCTTCCCTACATTCCCCAAGTTCTCTCATGAGAGCAGCGCGGCAGTCATCAAGGAAGAGGCCTTCTTTGATGACTCCGCATGTTCTCGCGTACTCTATCCAGTACAAACACTCCTTTGCCGCCTCGAACTTAGACTCCATGGACTCATTTCTCTTGTTCTCATATTGGAGTATCGAGTCGGCTAGTCCTGTAGGAAGATTCTTCATACGATTAACATCCCTCGCAAGAACTTGTATCTTCATAGCTTTCTCATTGTCAATCTGAATGATAAGGGCATGGAGTTGTCTGATGAAATCTTCGACTTGCCCTATCGTCGCATTTTGACTATCACGTTTACTTGACACTTTTCCCCACCTTGTGCGGCACATGTTCAGAAGCGATTCTTTCGGCCTCCTCCGCCAAGCTCTTCTTCTTTCGGACTAGGACGACTCTTTCGCCGTCCATGATATCCATTCTCCATTCCAGCTTATCGCCCGGCTCAAGCTGAAGGAAAGCTACGATCCCCTCTGGAACCGTAGCCCTCAAGGACATCGTTCCGGTCTTGGCGATCCCAACTGTGCTAGATAGGCTCATGCTCCCTACCTCTGGCAGACATATCTACCGTCAGGATGTATTTAAGGCTATCGTCTGTTGTGCCACCCCATTGACCGATAGGCTTATATACCAGTAGGGCGTCATATAGGACGGTAGATGTGTATGGCGATGCAAGGGCGGGAGCAAAGAGGTCTGGAGATCGCCACTGCGGCAAACCAAGTCAGGCGAATCGACGACACCACATACACAGTCAAGTCGCAGACGGGGAACGGGGAATATGCGGTTTCAAGGGCCGATGCAGGCTGGATATGTGCGTGCCCCGACTTCACATACCGAGGCGTCAAGTGCAAACACATCTACGCCGTAGAGTTCTCAAGCAGGCTGAGGCGCGAGGCTGAAATCCGAAGAGTAGAGCCCATAACGGATCTCACCAACTGCATCTTCTGCGATTCCGGCGATATAGTGAGAGATGGAGTAAGACGAAACAAGTACGGAGACGTTCAGAAGTTCCACTGCAAGGCCTGCGGCCACTACTTCACATTCAACATAGGGTTTGAGAGGATGAAGCACAATCCGCAATCCATAACCGCAGCCATGCAACTCTACTTCAGCGGCGAATCTCTGAGGCACACTCAGGAATCCTTGAAGCTAATCGGAGTAAGCGTAAGCCACCAGACGGTCTACAACTGGATAAGAAAGTACATCAGGTTGATGGAAGAGTACGTGGTGAAGCTGAAGCTCAACGTTTCAGACACTTGGAGAGCCGATGAGCTATGGGTCAAGGTCAAGGGAGATATGAAGTACGTCTTCGCCCTGATGGACGACGAGACGAGGTTCTGGATAGCCCAAGAGGTAGCCGACACTAAGCACGCCTACGACGCAAGGCGCTTGTTCAAGAAGGCTAAGGAAGCGATGGGAAAGAAGCCCAAGGTCCTCATAACCGACGGTTTACCGGCCTACCACGAAGCCCACCTCAAGGAGTTCTGGACGAGTAGGAAAGCAACTAGAACCGAACACATCAGCCACATCAGGATCAAGGGAGACAAGAACAACAACAAGATGGAGCGGATGAACGGCGAAGTAAGGGATAGGGAGAAGGTCATGCGTGGTCTCAAGAGGGAGGACACACCCATTCTGAGAGGCTACCAGCTATTCCACAACTATGTGAGGCCTCACGAGGCCCTAGAGGGTAGGACGCCCGCTGAGGCTTGCGGCCTAGAGGTTCGGGGAGAGAACAGGTGGATGACCCTGATACAGAACGCGGCACATCAGACGAAAGTTTACAGGCAACCGAGTCAGACAGCAACTTGACAGAGCCTTATCGAGGATCCATGGGCTAAAGGCTCCCCAAGGAGTCTGCCCCAGTAGCATCTGGGTCCTCGGCTAGGTGGCAATCAGACTCTTGGCGATCCCAACGTAGGCCTCGGCGGGGTTCACGCCCGAGGCGTTTCTCGTGTTCACGGCGAAGTCGAAGCGCGAGTTCGCCTCATGCCAGACGATGCGAGAGCGATCCAGGGTCTCCCTGATCTTCTCTGCGAGCTCTCGGTAGCCCGGGGATGCCTTGTAGTCCTGGAAGCGACGTTCCAGCTCCTCCTTCCAGGTCGTGTAACGCTTCGTCTCGTTCTCCGCTACGAACTGCCTGATCTCGTCGAAGAGCCCCGCTGTGTTCCTTGCAAGGTGCTCAACAACGTGGGTGCTCTCTTTGTCGTCGAGCAGCGGCATCGCGTCCAAAGCCACTATGGAGGCGTCCTCCTCCCTCTGCAGGGAGGCGGCGGCCTTGCATGCATCAACCGTGATCCCAAGGAACTCTCCCAGGTCTACGCCCACGGGGAGGCCGCCTAGATGCGTGTTCGTCCTGAACTCCGCGCTGCTCCTCGAGACCCGCGCTATGCAGCAAAGGAACCTGGGAGCCTCCGCGGGCCTCTTCCAGCAGAGAATCCTAAGGTCGAAGCCAGGCTTGTCGACGAACTCCTGAGCGAGGAGGCCGGTAGGGTTTATCAATGTGGGCTGAGCCTCCTCCACCGCTCTGACCAGCTCCGCGCGGTCACGCACCAGGATGACACCCTTTCCCCAGCTGCCCTGGGTGGGCTTGACGACGAGTGGATAGCCGAGGGCCTCCTCGATCTTCCCCAAGGCCTTTTCCCGCCAGCCTGTCCTCGCGTCTTCGCCGGCCAAGGCGGAGTCCGCGAAGGGAACGAAGACGCACTCAGGCATGTCAAGCCCGTGCCTCGCCCAGAGGTCGAGCGTCTCGGTCTTGCTTGCGCAGAGGGCCTCCACCCCGTGCGGGTTGACCACCCGTTTGCCAAGCTGCTTCTCGAGGATCCATGCGGCGCGAAGCGCCCTCGTCTTGCTCTCGCACCTGTTTATGGCCACGTGGAAGAACCCCTGTCCCTCTCCGCCAAGCGAGGCCGGCGACGGATCCTTCAGGAAAAGCTGAAGCAGCTCAAGCCCGTGCTTCTTCGCGGTGAGGAGGATCTCCGACTCGTCAGGCGTCAGCCTGTCGTAGATCAACGCGGCACCGCTCGACTGATCGGTCAATCCCGTTCCTGACCTTCTCGCGAAGCACGCAGGCCGCTTTTAACGGTTTCCCAGACCCCTAGGTGCGTCCAGCCAGTGGCCACGGGACAAGCGGATGGCCTGGAAGAAGGTGAGCCTCTCTATGTCTCTGGTCTTCTTCCTCGGCCAAACCGAATCGTATTAATACCGTGGCCTGTGCCTCCGTAGATCGGTGTGATTCTTGGTCTCTGCATGCGTCCTCATCAGGACTACACATGGCAGATACACCGAGGTGGTGAAGGGGCTGAAGCAGTTCAAGGAGGTTGAGAAGGTGTTCCCGGTCTTGGGCAGGTGGGATGCAGTCGCGAGTGTCGAGGCTGAGAGCTATCAGGCCCTGGGAACCTTGGTGATCCGAATGGGCAGGCTCTCCGGGGTTGTCTTCACGGAAACCTTGGTCGGGGTCGAGACCTAGGAGGGGTGAAGACGCGTGGTGAACGCCTGCATCCTGATAAAGGCCAGCCCGACCAGGCATCAGGAGATCATCGACGCCGTCAGGAAGATGCGGGGAGTGCGGAAGGTCTACTTGGTCTTCGGCAGGTTCGACATCGTCTCCTTCGTCGAGGCGGAGAACAACGAACGGGTTGCCCGCATCTCTGATGAGATAGGCGAGCTCGACGGGGTGAGAAGCACAGAAACCCTGGTCGAGGCCTAACTGAGCCCAGCCAGAAGACCACTTGGTCGGGGTCACAGGAAGCCCGTTGCTCGAAGCTGGTCTGGGGTTATCGCCCCAGAGTGGAGGGCTGTCGCCACCAGGGCGCCGTCTGCGCCTAGGGCTCTCAGCCTCTCCAGGTCCTGGAGATCCCTGACCCCGCCGCCCACGAGGACCGACAGCTCAGTTCGATCGTGAATCTCCCTGACAAGCTCAAAGTCAGGGCCGAGGTTGGAGCCTACCCTAGCCAGGTCGAGGACGATGGCCTCGATGACACCGCATTCCTGGAAGTACAGAGCGGCGTCCACGGCCTGCATCTGCACGAGCTCCTGGCTTTTCGAGAGCAGCTGCCGGTTCATAAGGTCAAGGCTGATGACTACTCGGTTTCCTAGATGCCGGACGAGAGAGACGACCAGATCTGGGCTGGTCAAGGTCTCTGTTCCAATGATCACTCTCGAAACCCCGGAGTCTAGCAGCGGCATCGCGGCCGCCGGGCTGTCTATCCCCGCGTCTACCATCAGGGAGAGCCTGCGGCCCCTGGTCATGCCACCGTAAAGCCTCAGGTCGGGCTTGCGCTCCATGATCGCGTCTAGGTCAGCGACGTAGAGCTCCCTGAAGCCCAGTTGCTCAAAGGCTTGGGCTACCTCGATCGGGTCGCAGCCTCTGCATAGGCGGCTTTGGAGGGGCTGGTATTCAGCCCTGCGTCCTAGGCGTGCATGAACCACTATGCCACGTCGGAGATCGATGACGGGGATAACCTTCATATCGCCACCTGCGAGCTTAGCGTCGGCAACACACTTGAAGATTCTCCTCTACGAGGCAGCAACCGCAGGTGACCTCCAAGCGTTCACGGGAGCCTCGCAGAGCATCCTATGCGAGGGCTACGCCATGGCTGAGGCTCTTGCCTCAGATCTTCAAGCCGCCGGACACAAGGTCACAGTCCTGGTCGGCGGGGAGAGTGCCCCGGCTCCCTCGTGCCTCGACGCCGGCGGGGTCAACCATGTCGAGACTAGCACAGATCCAAAGCGTGTTCTCGGGCGAGAGGCAGCTCTTCATGACGCGACCTACGTGATCGCCCCGGAGTCCGGGGGAATGCTCGCCGAGCTTGTAGGGATGGTCGAAGAGCTGTGCGGCCCAGAGGCCTCTCTGAACCATTCCTCCTCGACGGTTAGGAGAGCCTCCGATAAGCTTCTGATACACGAGAGGCTGAGGTCAAGGGGGATGGCCGTCCCGAGAACCCATGCCTTGAGTTCCCCGGGCTTGGGCGATTCGGCGTTGGAGCACATAGCCCTGGGTTTCCCGCTCGTTCTCAAGCCGTCCAGCGGCGCAGGCTGTGAAGGCCTAACAATGGTCTTTGACGAGAACGACCTAGAGGAGGGGGTGAGAAGGCGCGCTCAAGGTGAAGCGGTGTCTCTCTTGGTCCAGGAGTATGTACGAGGTGTCCCCGCGAGCGTCTCGTTGCTCTGTTCCTCAACCGCCGTACGGCCCCTCTCCTTGAACAGACAGATCCTCCGCTTGGATAGACAGCCCGGCCGCTCCGAGTACCTGGGAGGCGTTGTTCCACTAGACCATGCCGCTCGTCCTCAGGCCTTTCAGGCAGCCTGCGAGGCGGCGAAGGTGCTCGGTCTTCGGCGAGGATACGCCGGGATCGACATGGTTCTTGCTCCTGACGGCCCTGTGATCGTGGACGTCAACCCGAGGCTTACCACGTCCTACCTAGGCCTAAGGAGGACCTCCTCGGTGAACGTGGCGGAATGGCTCGTGAAATCCTGCCTGGGGGACGAGCTTCCCGCCGCGGTCGAACAGCACGGATACTCCATCTTTTTGAAGGTTACATGCTGTCCCGCTGGTCCAGAGGGCCTCAACCCGCCGTTTCTGGGGCCGCGAGAGGCTTCCTGCGCCCTGGCAGTTGCCCACGGTGGCACTCTTACGGAGGCTGCTGTTGATCTCAGGGACGTGAGGTCGAGGCTAACCGCGCCTGCAACAGGAGGTGGTCTCCTCGGCTAGGGTTATTGGCTGGGACATCGGGGGAGCCAACGTTAAGGCTGCCTGTGCGGCGGGCGATGGAGGCGTTCTGACGAGGTTGACCACGGTAAGCAGGTATCTTCCCCTGTGGCGGGTTGGAAAGGAAGCGTTGGAGCCGGCGCTCCTGCAGCTTCGCGCGGAAGTCGCCGGAGAAGAGCCCATCGACCTTGCAGCCGTAGCCATAACCGCCGAGCTTTCAGACGTGTACGCTACGAAGAGGGAGGGCATCAACCATGTCCTTAACTGCATCGAGGCAGCGCATGCTGGAAGGCCGGTTCTCGTCCTGGGAGTCGATGGGTCACCGCGGACGGTCTCTGAGGCACGGTCAAAGCCCCTTGAGGTGGCGGCTGCAAACTGGCCTGCCACCGGTTGGCTTGCTTCGCGCTTCTTGAAGACCTGCTTGGTCGTCGACGTGGGCAGCACGACGACGAGCATCATCCCGGTCGTGAACGGCCGCTTGGCCGCCAGGGGCAGGACTGACTTGGAGAAGCTGAGCTGCGGGGAACTCGTCTACACAGGAGCTCTCAGGACCAACCTGGCTGCCGTCCTGAGAAGAGCCCACGTTCACTGCCAGGAGACCCGTGTCTCCTCGGAGTTCTTCGCGCTCTCGGCGGATGCCCACCTTGTCTTAGGACACATCCCTGAGCATGACTACACCACGGAGACCGCAGATGGAAGAGGCCGCTCCGTTCTGGAAGCCCGAGCACGTCTCGCCCGCTTGGTATGCGCTGACCACGAGATGCTGACTGAGGAGGAGATCACAGAGCTTGCTGAGGAGGCTTACGAGGCGCAGCTCCAGGAGATACGCGGCGGCCTAGAACAGGTCGCACGCGACCAAGGCCTCAGCAGGGAGAGCACGCCGATCGTCGTGGCAGGCATCGGGCGTAGCTTCCTAGCCGAAGAGGCTGCTCGCCTCGCGGGCTTTGAAGCCATCATCGACCTGGAGGATCTCACTGGGCTACCGGGTGCGGCTAGGCTTGCCCCGGCCGTTGGGCTCAGCCTGATGGCTCTCTCTCGCGTGATGGGGACAGAGCTACGATGGACGCGGTCGTCAAGGTAGGCGGCAGCCTCCTAGCGGAACCGGAGGCCTTGAAAGCCCTCTGCAGGACGCTAGATGCGGCAAGCAGGCAGTGGCGCATAGCGGTGGTGGCGGGAGGCGGCTCCTTCGCGGACGAAGTCCGGCTTCAGGATAGGCGTTTCGGGCTTTCGCCGCAAACCGCCCATCAGATGGCGATCCTCGCCATGGACCAGTACGGCTTGCTCCTCGCTGAGCTGCTTGAGAACGGCGCGTCCGTAAGATCTCTAAGAGGAGCCGTGGCGCTCGCTCGCAAGGGGAAGCTGCCCGTGATCCTGCCCTCCAGCTTCCTCTTGAAGCCCAATCCCCTCGATGCCACATGGGACGTGACGTCAGACACGATAGCGGCCTACCTCGCGGCGAGGCTGAGGGCCCAGAGGCTCATACTCGTAACCGACGTGGACGGGCTCTTCACCGCTGACCCCAAGAGGAACCCAAGGGCGAGGCTCATCCCAACCGTCAGTCTCCTTGAGCTCTCGCAGCTACCCGAGAGGACGTGTGTGGACAGGGCGCTTCCCTCGCAGCTGCGAAGGCAGCGGGTGGACACGTGGATAGTGAGCGGCCTGCACCCGGAGAGGCTCCTTCAACTGCTGCGAGGCGTGCCCACGGTCTCAACTAGGCTGTTTCCCTGATCCTCAGGTAAGCCTCTGAAGCGCCTCTTTGAAGCGGGATACGAGGCGGCCGTCAAGCCTGCCGCCGACCCAGTCTCTTGAGTTGCAGACCGCCCGCCTGATCCCGAGGATGTCCGCCTCCAGAGCTGCGACCCTGGCGATGTCGCTCTCTTCGAGGCCGCCTGCCAAAGCGACCTTCAGGCCTAGGCCGTGGGCTTCCCGGATAAGCGACCTCAACTCCTCCTCGCCGCAGTAGCCGAAGAGCTTACCAGAGCCCTTAGTCTTCAGGTCGATCAGTATGCCGTAGCATCCGGCTTTTGCGGCGGCTGAGGGCAGGAGAACCGGGGGAAGAGACCCGAAGGCCCGGTGGTCTCCGTAGCCCGCTGCGACCGCCCTCTTCCCATGCCTGTAGCCCTCTAGGGCTTCAACGATGGCAGCTAGGAGCTTGACCGCCTCATCCATGGTGGAGACGCCGAGGAGCCCGGCCTTCACGTAATCAGCCCCGGCGACGGCGGCTCCGAGCGCGGCGAGAGAGGCGGTTCCAGGTAGGTTCGGCAGGTCACCTATGGTGGCACTGAGCTCATAGCGGGGAGGGAGGACCGCGGAGACCTCCCTGATGACCTGCGGAGGCTGTGCTCCCAGCGCTCCCTCTGAGGGGTTCTTCACGTCGATGATGTCCGCTCCGCCTCTCACAGCCTCTTGGGCCTCAAGACGGTCTACCACGCTCACGAGAAGGCGCATCTCCGCTTCCAGGGGTCTGTGGAGATGCATGAGCTGATAAAGGCTTTGGGCCGAGGCGTTCGGCTTAAGCCTTAAGTAGCGAGCCACAGCGGATAGGGCCCATCCGAATCCAGGCATAGGCTGCTTCCCGAAGGGCTTGACATCGACGTGAAAGGCCATGAGCCACATGAGAGACGTGCGGCACGTGGGCCTGATAGGCTGCGGGGCCATCGGCACCGTGATCGCTAAGGCGATAGACGATGGAACGGCGGGAGCCTTCACGCTTGAGGGCGTCTACGACATTATTCGAGCAAAAGCCGAAAGCCTTGCAGCTCAGCTCTCGCGGCGACCGCACGTAGCATCCTCAGCAGAAGAGCTGATCCGTCTGCCGGGGCTAGGCCTCATCGTGGAGGCGGCCTCCCAGCAGGCGGTGAGGGAACTCGCGGCCAAGGTTCTTGCGGCGCGTAGAGACCTGATGATAATGAGCGTGGGTGCCCTCGTGGACTCTGAGCTGTTAATGACGCTTGAGAGGACAGCCCTTAAGGCCAATGGGCGGATCTACGTGCCCTCCGGCGCCATAGCGGGTCTTGACGCGGTCAAGGCGGCGAGCCTCGCTTCCATCAGCGAGGTGACGCTGACCTCAAGGAAGTCTCCCAAGGCCCTGAAAGGCTCGCCGTTCCTCGACTCCCTAGCTGCAACGCTGAGCGGCTTGACAGAGCCCAAGGTCATCTATGAGGGCCCAGCCAAGGAAGCGTGCAGGCTCTTCCCGGCGAACGTTAACGTGGCTGGGGCGCTAAGCCTAGCCTCCCTGGGCCCAGACAAGGTTAAGGTCAGGGTCATCGCGGACCCGAGGGTGCACAAGAACGTCCATGAAGTCACGGTGCGAGGTGCGTTCGGGGAGTTGCACGCTCGAACCGCGAACGTGCCCTCGCCGCATAACCCTGCGACCAGCTACTTGGCGGCGCTCTCGGCCATAGCGATACTCAGGAGGATCTCTTCTCCGCTCGTGGTCGGCACCTAGCCGCGGGCTATGTCCTCCTGATCTCGACCCCGCTTGCTAGGACCCGAACCTCAACCTCGTCCCCGATGTCGGGCTTGGGCTCCAGCCTGTCCCATTCCTCCCTCGTCAACCAAAGCGTCATGCGGGGCACGCGGATCTTCCCGCGAGGCCCGAAGGGCATCGACCGGACAACCTGTTGAACGATAGGCGCCACCTCCCGTGCGATCTCGCTCTCCTCTCCCCTGGAAAGGATCATAGGCGGGGGCATAGACTTCTCCTGGGCGAGTTCCAGCTTGACTCCCTCTCCCTCCACGGGGTCTTGTATCAAGGCCTTGCTCACTAGAGTAGCCCTGAAGACGACCTCAGCCACGCACGTTCACCGCAACACCCTAGGTCTGCGTGCCTTAGTATTTAAAGCCCCACGAGCGCCGAGAACCGTGCAGGGCTTGGCTAGAGCACGTACGCCCTCACCCGAGTGCTCTCCTGTGGATCCCTCCCGGCCTTCCGCCTTTCCACCGTGGCCGCGAATCGCTCCACGTCGGGGAAGGACTTCTCATAGATGTGCGCGCTGTTGGAGAAGTCCAAGTACGCGCCCACGCGGCATCCGAGTTCCTTGCTCAGCCGACTCTGAAGCTCCGTCAAGGCGAGCATGTTCAGGTGCGCGGCCCGGAAGAGGTCCCTGCTTCTCCACTCCGTCTCAAGAACTAGGGATTGGGCATAGATCTTAAGCCACAGCCTCTGGAGGCAGGGCGGAGACTCGGTGAAGAGGTCCTTCGCCGGCTGCCACGTGATGGCTTGAGCTCTCCTCGTGTAGGGGGCCGATTGCAGCTTCCTCCGAACCTCCCTGATCTGATCGAGGACCTTCCCGTCTATCCGGTAGGAGTAGAGCCTCTCGTGATAGGTGTAGGGAAGCTTCCCCTCCTCAACGTGGCGGTCTAAGGTGCCTTCGAGGACCTCCTCCACGTAGCTTCTCGTCCCCGTGACGGCGATGACGTCGCCTCTGTGAACGCGGGGCTCCGCGAAGGGCTCTTCCACCACCATGAGCAGCGTCGTTTCCTTCGCCTTCTCACCATACTCCGTGGGAACCTCGATGCCCGAGGACCAGACCTCAAGGACGGCCCTCTCCCAGGTCTCAGCGAGGCTCCTGCCGGTGACCATGACGACAGGCGGCCTTAGCATGGGTTCCTGACCACCAGAGCCCTGCTCCTCTTCTGCCTTGAAGTGCCTCTACGCGTAAAACGGTTGCGCAACCGCGTGTCCAGCACTCTTACACCGACACGCTCGTCCTAGGCCAACTTCCCTGAAAGCATCAGGTCGACGGCTTGCTTGAACCCTTTACCGTTTCTCCCGGGCATGACGTACGTCGCAACCCTCTTCAAGGGTGGGTCTGCGTTCCCCACAGCTATGGAGATCCCTGCGGCCTCGAAGAGCGGGACATCTGTCTCGCTGTCCCCTATGGCCACGATGTTCCTCGGGTCTAGAGACATCATCTGAGCGGCGGTGCGGAGGCCTAACGCCTTATCCACGCTCCTGTCGACGATATGGTAGGCGAACCCACTGTCCCACAGGGCTAGAGAAGGAAAGGATGCTAGGATCGTCTCGACCTCGCGTCGCGGGATCGTCCGCCTGAGCGCCACATCGACGTAGCGGTAGGGGTTCGACCTCGCCTCCACGACCCTATCGCCAAACCTTTGCCTGAGGGCTTCCAAGGCCGCTAAGGGCCCCGTCCTCTCCCCCAGGATGCGGGTCTCCTCCCTGTGATCCACTATGCCCCCGCCTTCGCAGATCAAGGCGCCGCTGCAACCGATGTACGTTTGCAGAGCGGTCATGACCAAAAGGGCGTTACCCGAGGCCAATACGACGGGCAGCTTCGCCTTCTCAAGAGCCCGGATCGACCTGATCGCGGGGCAGGAAAGCCGATCGGCCTTGTCGGTTATCGTCCCGTCGATGTCGGTCGCCACGGCTGCGATCTTCAATCGTTTCACCTGCCAGCCGACTAGGAAGCAAACAGGCCGCTTGTGGTCACGACGCTATTTAAGGGGAAAGGTAACGGCTTTCTGTTCGTCCCCAGCCTGTCGACTGACGTGGAGATGCCTTCATATCCTGGCCAATGGCCCTATCGCGCACGTGTGGCGGCGGTCCAACTGGAAGCTGAGAGAGTTCAGGTCATCCTGAGGCTCCTGACCGAGACCTTCGGAGAGGTCAGACTTCGTCACCCACAGCTTCAGCCGTTCGAGCTGCTAGTGGGCACAATCCTTTCACAACACACGAACGACAGGAACTCAGACCGGGCCTTCGACAGGCTTTCACAAACCTACGCGATCATCCCCCAGGCGTTGGCGATCGCAGACGAGTCGAAGGTGCGGGATGCTATCCAAGTGGCGGGTCTCCAGAGGCATAAGGCGAGGACGATCATAGCCGTGGCGAAGGCTGTTCTCGAGCAGTTCTCAGGGGACCTAGGAAGAGCGCTTGCGCTCGGGCCGGACCTGGCTAGGGAGGCTCTAATGGGCCTTCCGGGAGTCGGGCCGAAGACGGCCGACGTGGTTCTCCTCTTCAGCAGAACGGCCTACACCTTTCCGATCGACACGCATATCGCCAGGGTCTCGAAAAGGTTGGGGTTCGTGCCGAAGAAGAGCGGATATGAGCAGATGCGGGAGAGGCTGCAGGGCCTCTTCCGGCCTGAAGCGTATCTGCAGGCTCATCTTCTCTTGATCCAGCTCGGCCGTAGCTACTGCACGGCGCTGAGACCCCGCCATGACGAGTGCCCCGTCCGCGACTACTGCCCGAAGCTGATGGATTGCCCTTGAGGTATGGAGAACCGGGGTTCCACGCGGCTCCCTCGAAGAGCCGACTCTCGTCCTTGATGTGGGGCGGACTCCCGGTCTGGTTCCACTCCCTAGTGCGGCTTCTTGGGAGGGTCTCCTTCGAGCCCGTCTTGAAGAGACTCCCTATCCCTAGGCCTGTAGCATGTGAACGCTCTCACGGCCGAACGTGATGGCCACGACCTCGCCCTCGCGGTAGAGTGGCTTCCCCGTAGGGTTGTACACGTCAACCCTCAGGCGCCCTCCCTCGACGAGGTCGGATTCGACCTCGAATCGCATGAGACTTCCATGATATGTGAAGCCCCTCATCCTGCCCTTGAAGAGGTTCGGGCCTCGAAGCCCCTCGTGAGGCGGCGCAAGCGTGAGGGCTTCTGGCCTGATGGCTAGGTAGACGTCATGACCTTCCGGCGTCTTGCCGTCGGCGTAGGCTTCGATAAGACTTCCATCCGACGCCCTTAGAAGGGCTAGGTTTCGCCCGAGGTCGATCTTCTCCAGCCGTGCCTTGATTAGGTTCACTACGCCCATGAAGTCCGCCGCGAAGAGGCTGGCAGGCCGCTCATAGACCTCTCGAGGTGGTCCTACCTGCTCGATGTGACCACTCCTCATGATCGCCAGGCGGTCTGAGATGGTAAGGGCCTCCTCCTGGTCGTGCGTCACGTAGATCGTCGTGATCCCAAGCCTCTTCTGGATGCGCCTGATCTCGTTTCGCATCTCGACGCGGAGTTTCGCATCCAGGTTGCTTAGGGGCTCGTCGAGAAGGAGCACGTCAGGCTCTATGACAAGGGCCCTTGCCAGGGCTGCCCTTTGCTGCTGTCCCCCGCTGAGCTGGCTTGGGAACCTTTTCTCAAGCCCCTCCAGCTTGGCGAGTTTCAGGGCTTCCTCCACGCGTTTACGAGCCTCCCTCTCAGGAACCTTCCTGCACCTCAGGCCGTAGGCGACGTTCTCCTCGATCGTCATGTGTGGAAAGAGGGCGTAGGTCTGGAAGACCATGCCTGTGTTTCTTCGATTCGGTGGAACCCTGTTCATCAGGCGGCCGTTGAAGTGGATCTCGCCCTCGTCGGGCTCGTAGAAGCCTGCTATGAGCCGGAGGGTCGTGGTCTTTCCGCAGCCCGAGGGCCCTAGGAACGTGTAGAACTCCCCTTCGTTGACGCTGAGGCTGACGTTGTCCACTGCTACGACGTTCGCGAAGCGCTTCGAGACGCCCTTCAGCGTTACGGAGACCATGTCCCGAGCCTCCTAGGCCCTGAGCACCAAGCCCATGCTCCTGCCCAAGATCCGGCTGGCAACTGCTAGGCATGCGGCTGTTACAGCGATCAGCAGGACACCCGCTGCTGAGGCCACCATGAGGCCGTTCGCTGGGTTCTGCGTGTACTCATAAAGCGCCCTCGTCAAGGGGAAGTACCTCATCTGGCCCACGATGATGAGGGTTGACGAGACCTCGATCATCGCGTTCACGAAAGCCATGAGGCCCCCGGCGATGAGGCCTGGCGCAACGAGGGGAAGCGTTATCTTCCAGATCGTCCTCGTAGTCGAGGCCCCTAGGTTCCTTGAAGCCTCCTCCAGCGAGACGTCCATCTGCTGGAGCGAGGCGTGCGTAGCCCTCACGGTGTAAGGGAGCCTCCGGACGGTGTACGAGAGGATGAGAGCCGGCACTGGGGAGAGTCGCAGCGGGTCAAGGGGCGTGAACTGCCAAGCCCTCAGGTATCCGAGGCCGAGGACGATCCCCGGAACCGCGAAGGGCAGGATCGTCAAGCCCTCGAGGAGGCTCTTCCCCACGAAGCTCTTCCTGACGACGAGGTAGGCGATCAGAAGGCCGAAGGCCACGTCGAAGAGCGCGGCCGCCGAGCTGTAGAAGAGGCTGTTCTGAACGTAGAGGGGCGAGTCTAGGAGGACCTCGCGATAGTTGGCAAGCGTATAACCGGTCGGGCCGACGTAAATGGACCAGGTCTCGACGATGGAAGCTAGGAATATACCAACGTCGGGAAGGAAGGCGATGCATAGAACGGTGATGAGGAAGGCGTAGGCGAGGATCTTGGTCCAGCCTCCCATCCTCCTTGTCCTGCTTAGGGTGCCCGCTCGGAACATCGAGGCATATTCCCTCAGGCCCACGTACCTTCGGACGAGGAGCAGGGCTACGATGGAAACCGCTTGGAGGATGATCGAGATCACGTAGCCCTGGAGGTCTGTGTAGGTAGCCTGGATGCGGAAGAAGGCCTGGACGGCCAAGAGCCTCGAGGCCTCGCCTCCAAGCATGAGCGGCGTCCCGAGGTCTGAGAGGGACCATATGAAGACGAGGATGGCCCCTGCCATGTAGCCGGGCCTCACCAAGGGAAAGATGACGGTTCGGAAGACGCGGAAACGGCCAGCCCCCAGGTTCTCCGCCGACTCCTCCATAGAGGGATCGAGCCTTGAGAGGGCCGCTGAAACCGTGAGGAATACGATCGGGAAGAGGTGGATCGTCTCGATGAACACGACCCCTGTGAGGCTGTAGAGCCAGTCTGGTGGCTGGTCGACCCAGTGAAGCAGACGGTAGAGGAGGAGGTTGTTGATGATCCCGCCCCTCCCGAAGATGAGTTGAAGCCCTAGGGCTCCCACAAAGGGCGGCGCGATGAGGGGGACCGAGGCTAGAATCTGGAAGAGGCTCTTGCCTCTGAACTCGTATCGGGTCAGAAGGTAAGCCATGGGAATCCCGAGAATGGTGGTGCCGACGACCGAGGCTAGGGCAACTAGGATGCTGTTCAGAAGGGCTTCCCTCAGGAGACCATACCCCAAGAACACCTGGAAGTTAACGAGCGAGAAGCTTCCTTGGAAGGTGAAGGCTTCGTAGACCACGAGGACAATGGGGTAGAGGATCGTTAGGCCCAGGAAAGACGTGAGGAGAAGAGAGGCTATCAGGGCGCCCCGATCGGTTCCCCTAAGCCTTCTCTCAAGACCATTCAGCCAGAGTCTTAAGAGCCATCTCCTCCATGTGGTGCGCGAAGGCCTGGAGTAATAAAGGTTAATATGGACCATGGCCCGCTACTGATGCCGAGGCGAACTCCTTGAAACGCCTCGCTGCGCTTCTCATCGTGGCAATCATGTTTGTGGCTACCCTCAGCGTAGCCGCAGCTCCGAAGCCCGCGAAGGCTTCGCCCTACAAACTCTCGATCCTCACAGCCCATGTTTCCGGCATCTACAGCGGTTACGTGAAAGCGTTCGTGTCTTGGGCTCAGTCCCAGGGCTGGGAGATAACAGAGGCGGATGTCAACGTCGAGTCCCTGCCAGGCGAGGTCTGCCTCCAAAGGCTTCAAGCCGCCTGGCCTAACCCGACATGGGATGTCTGGTGGGGTGGGGGCGTCGCCCTCTTCCTCGTCGGCAAGAGCCAAGGCCTCCTGGACTACTACAACCTTACCGCCTGGAGCCAGTACAACGAGAATGCGAGTGGCCTGATCCCGGATCAGCTCTACGGCTACTTGCTGAAGGACCTTGAGGGCTTCTGGTTCGGCTCAGCCATCTCAGGCTTCGGCATCATGGTCAATAAGGAGTACCTGGCAGAGAAGAGGCTTACAAAGCCGATTCAGTGGGAGGACCTTACTAGCCCCATCTACAAGGGGCACATCGTCATCTCCACACCCGCCCGGTCGAGTAGCACGCATCAGATCTTCGAGATTCTGCTCCAGGGCTTGGGCTGGGAGAGAGGCTGGCTGATCAGTTCAGAGATTGTCGCAAACGTAGGCTTCTTCACCGAGAGGAGTTCCCACGTTCCGGCGAGGGTCTCGACGGGCGAGTACGGTATAGGCGCTGTGATCGACTTCTACGGCCTTGGCGCCGTCCTCGCCGGGCACCCCGTCGAGTTCGCGTACCCGCCGGGTGAGACGATCTTCAACCCAGACTCTATCGCCCTGGTCAAGAATGCCCCGAGCAAACTCTGGGGCGAACGCTTCATCAGCTACGTCCTCAGCAATCAGGGGCAGGCCCTCTGGCTAGCGCCAGAGGTTACCGAGCACAGGTTGCCAGTGAGGCCGGATGCCTACACGGTCTATCCACTTCCGGAGGGCTTCTTCAACCCCTTCACGACGACCGTCGAGGTCAAGTGGACGGTGGACTTCGAGAAGCAGGCAACAAGGGACGCTATCGTCAACGACCTCTTCGACAGCCAGATCTTCGACAGGCATAGGGAGCTCCTAGACGCGTGGAACATCCTCACGGCCGTGAACGCGAGCATAAACGAGGCGGAGGCCGAGGGCTTCAACGTAACGGACGCCAGGCAGAAGTGGCGTGAGGCCGAGGCCATACTGGGCTCGATGCCCGTGACCGAGGCCTGGGCCGCGGAGAACGGGAGGAACTACGCCACCGACGCCAGCCTCAGGGCCAGCCTGAAGGCGGCGTGGGACACGTTCGCAGTTGGCAAGTATAGGAACGCCACCTTGATGGCTCAGGAGGCCGAGGAAATCCTCAAGACGAGCAGGGCTGCAACGCTTACGGCGCTCCAAGCACAAGTGGCCCAGCTGCAGACAAGAGTCAACGACCTTCAAGCTACGGCCACAAGCAACCTCTACCTAGGCCTCGGAGCAGGCCTTATCCTCGGTCTCGTCGTAGGCGTAGCCGTCACCTGGGTCGCCAGAAAGCCCAAGGCAACCTAAGCCCGGCAGCCTCGCCCCCATCCTTTCTCCGCTCCAGCATTAGCGACTTCCTTGTGGGAGACATGCAGTGGGCTCCACCTAAGGGGAGTTGCTCGACCCTGAGCGACTTCGCGGTCTGAGTGCCTCCGCGTTTCACTTGAGTCAGGCTAGAGCGCGCATTCGCTTGGTGTAGATTGAAGCACGCAAGCATCATAAAAGGCCTTGGAGAATCATGCCTGTTGGGCGCTGGAGACGAGAATGTGTCTGCGGCAGCCTTCTCGGGAACGATGATGACGGTACGAGCGGGCATGGCTGAAGGCGTGTCTCGTCACTTGGAAGGGAAGGCCAGTCATCTTCCTCCGCTCATCGGTCTCCGCAAATGCTAATAAGGAGCTTGTGTGGCGTGCTGGGCGCGGGGAGCTGGGTGGACCCGGCTGAGAGGGTGGCTTGAGAGCCACCGACCCTTTGAACCTGATCCAGGTAATGCTGGCGAAGGGAAAGAGAGGTTCTCTCACCGAGTTGACCCACCTCCTAGAGGTGGGCAGGGACGAAGCCGAGGATGCTGAGTGGTCGTCGGTCTAGCCGACGCAGGGATCGTTCTCCGGGAGCGCGAATTGCCGAGAACTCTTCCGGCTCGAACGCAGGGACGGAGGTGACCTATTGATGGCCGTTGGGCTATTAACCTTCAGGCAGAAGGCCCTCGTGCTTGTGCTTGTCCTCATCACCATAGGGGCGGCCTCCAGCCTCTACCTGGCCTGGCTGCAGCCAAGGCTTGAGAACACCCTCATTGTCTATGGGCCGCAGGGCATCAGCAGCTTCGCAGAGGAGGCTGTGAGGGTCTTCTCGCAGAAGTATCCTGACGTGAACGCTACCTTCGTCAACTATGGTCTAGGCTCGGTCGCGATCGCAAACAAGCTGATCTCCGAGAAGGACTCGCCTATCGCGGACGTCATCATGGGTCTTCCGGAGTTCTACGCCAGGCCCGTCCTCGAGGCCGGCGTCCTCGAGAAGTATGAGCCGCCGAACCTCGGCGAGATACCTCAGGAGAAGATTTGGGACCAATCCCGGACCATTCTCCCGATGGACGAAGGGTACATCGTCATCGTCTACAACGAAACCATCCTAACCGGGAAAGGCCTGCCCATCCCCTCGACCCTAGACGATCTCTTGGACCCAAGGTATAAGGGCCTCGTCGTATACCCGAACCCAGTGACGAGCGGGACAGGCCTCTCCTTCCTGAACTGGGTCATGAGCGCGAAGACGGAAGAAGCCGGCTGGCAGTACTTGATGAGGCTCAAGGAGAACGTGCTTGCGTACCCGCGCGGCTGGACGGCAGCCATGGACATGTTCATCAGGGGGGAGGCTGCCATAGGGATAATGTTCAACACCGACACGGTCTACAGCCCCGCTCCCAACCTGAACAGCACGATGGTGGAGGGGTTCGCCTACCAGGAGGGCATCGCGCTTGTCAAGGGAGCACCTCATAAGGAGGCGGCTAAGAAGTTCATCGAGTTCATGCTGAGCGAGGACGGCCAGTCCCTGGCGGCGCCCTACGGCTACGTCTACCCGGTTCGCGGAGACGTGACGCCCACAGGCGATCTGGCAAGGGCCCGCAAGCCTTCACATGTCATCACGTTCGACCTGAGCTTGGGCGGAAAGGCTGATGAGTGGAGGCAGAGGTGGCAGAGGGAGATCCTGGGCGGCTAGAGTCAGCCTCGTGGAGGCGCTCTCCGTCTCAGTACTGGGCCTCCTCTTCCTCGCCCCCCTGGTGAGCATAGCCCAAGGCGCGTCCCTGGAGAGCCTCGCTGAGCTTCTGACGGACCCATACCTTCTCCGGGTGATAGCGAACACCTTCCTTCAAGCGGTTCTCTCGACGGTGCCCGCCGTCCTCGCCGCCCTGCCGTTAGCCTACTTCTTCGCCCGCTATGAGTTCCGCCTTTCAAGCCTCGCCAGGGCTGTCCTCCTGGCGCCCTTCTTCGCGCCTGCCTTCGCCGCAGCTCAGGCTTTCCTCATCATGTATGGGAAGACGGGCGTCATCAACACCTTGCTCATGCAGGTCTTCGGCCTCGCTGAGCCTCCCGTAAGCCTCCTCTACAGCCTGCAAGCCGTTGTGCTCGCCCACGTCTTCTACTACGTGCCCTTGGCCTTCACAGCTCTCGAAGCGGGCTTCGCGAGCATAGACCAAGACCTCATCGATGCTGCCAGGTCCCTGGGTGCCTCCGAGTGGCGGATCCTCCGGAAGGTCATGTTCCCCCAGCTTGCGCCGTCTCTCGCAGCGTCGGGAACGCTCATCTTCGTCTTCAGCTTCCTGACCTTCGCCACGCCGCTCCTGATAGGCGGGAGCTTCACGACGTTGGAAGTCGAGACGTACTTCTACTGGAGCAGGTTTGGGGGATGGACGACGGCGAAGACCCTCTCAACGCTTCAGCTTGGGTTGAACCTCATCTTCGTTCTGGCCATCTTCCTCGCTAGGGAACGCGTCTTGCAGCCCCGGATGCTGGCTAAGGCCGGAGGCCTTGCCCGGAACCGCTTAAGCCTCCTATGCGGGAGCCTCGCGGTCAAGGCCTTGACGCTCTACGCCCTACTCCTCATAGCGTTCGAGGCCTTACCGATCTACTTCATCTTCGCCTCAGGCTTCTCCCAGGGCTTCTACCTCATCTTCCCCCTGGGAGCCTCGATCGAGAACTTCCAGAGGCTCTTCAGCTTCACCTTCGGAGCCCGGGTCACCGTGTTGGACTCCATGGGCCAGAGCATCGCCATCGCCGCCTTGGCTGCGCTCCTATCGGTTTCAGCGTCGCTCCTCACCGCCTACAGCATCGCCTACTCGAAAGGCCGAGCGCGTTCGCTCCTGAGCGCAGCCACGGTCGCCCCACTCGCCGTTTCGAGAATAGCCCTGGCCATGGGCCTCTACACCATCTATGGCGCCGGCGTCCTTCGCCTCTACGGTTCATGGGAACTCCTCGCCCTCAGCCACCTCGTCGTCATCTATCCCCTGACGACGAGGCTGATCGAGTCCGCCCTGATCAGGGTTGACCCCGACCTCATCGACGCCGCCTCCACGGCGGGGGCTTCGAGGCTCTACACGTTCCTCAGGGTTGAGCTTCCCCTGATAGGGCCGTCGCTCGCGGCCGCGTCCTTGATAGCCTTCGCCTCCTCCATAGGCGAGTTCACCTTTGCGCTCTTCTTCGCGACCGGAGGCCTGCAGACGATGCCCGTCTCCGTCGAGAGGCTGCTCGACTCAAGGCAGCTAGGCCCTGCCTCCGCCATGACGTCCCTCATCCTCGCAGTGATCTTCGTCTCCGCCCTGGCCGCTAACCTCCTTGCCAAGAGGAGCCTCGGAGGCCTCACCTATGGAGCTTAGAGTCGAGGGTCTCGTCAAACGGTACGGGGCCACGAAGGCCTTAGACGGTGTAACCTTCACGGCCGAGTCTGGCAGGATACTGGCCATCCTGGGTCCCAGCGGCTCCGGCAAGACGACCTTGCTCAAGGTGGTCGCCGGCCTCGTCGCGCCTGACGCCGGGAGAGTCTACTTCGACGATAGAGACGTGACCGGGCTTCCACCTCAGAAGAGGAAGGTCGGCTACGTCTTCCAGAGCCTCGCCCTCTTCCCCCACATGAGGGTGAAAGACAACATCGCCTTTCCCCTCGAAGCGCGGGGGCGCAGCCACGGGGAGACCGAGGCGACGGTCCGGAAGGTGGTGGACCTGACGAGCCTCCAAGGCCTGGAGGATAGGTATCCCCGCGAGCTGAGCGGCGGCCAGCAGCAGCGCGTCGCCTTAGCGCGAGCGATCGCCGCTGAAGCTGAGCTCCTGCTCCTCGATGAACCTCTGGCCTCGCTTGACACGCCCCTCCGGGCAAGCCTCCTGGCCGAGATCAAGCGCGTACAGGAGGAGACGGGCATGACGACGCTCTACGTCACCCACGATCAGGGCGAGGCCCTCTCCGTAGGGCGTAGGCTCATGGTCATCTTCGACGGGAAGATCGAGGCCCTGGGGGAACCGTTCCAGGTCTACGTTCAACCGCCGACAAGCCGAGTCGCCAGCTTCCTGGGCTTCACGAACCGCCTTAAGGCTAGGGTGTTGAAGGAGGGCCCTGACCACGTCGAGGCCGAAGCCTGCCAGGGCTTCTTGACTTTCCCTCGGGGCACCGTCCGGACTGTGGGGAAGGAGCTCCAGATACTCTTCCGACCAGACGGCGCTGAGCTGACCCTCAAGCGGGAAACACCCGGCCAGCTTGAAGGCGTCCTGAGGAGCCTCGTCTTTGAAGGAAGAAGGCTCAGAGCCAGGGTGATGACGGACCAGGGCGAGGTGGAGGTGACGGTTGCCCGCCCGGAATCCTACCCTGAGCTCCTGGGCCTCGTGGGCAAAAAGGCGTACGTTCTGTTAAGGGTAGAAGAAGCTCTCGTCGTCTGAACCGATCCCTAGGAAGACACTAGGCTCTCTGGCTTCCGCTCTTCCATCGCTCGCATTTCGATGACGAGATCGGTCTCCGGGTTCCGGAGCCCCATGAGGATGCAGAGCCTAAACGCGAACTGGCCAGCATAAACCAGGGGGCTGTTGGTCGAGAAAGGGTCACGCCTGTCGGTTAGCCAGACAGACATATTAGGAGGCGGCTACGTGCCGGTCAACTATGAGAATAACGGACCTGGAGATCTTCCCCTTACACGTGCCGTACGTTCCCGCGGTTCAAGAGTACAGGCCTGAGGGCATGTGGCCTACCATCGTCAGGGTTCACACGGATGAGGGCATCACAGGGCTCGGCGGGGGCGCGCATGAGCATAGGCTGGCGCCCCGGAAGGTGCTGGAGGAGAAGTTCTCGAAGCTGAAGGGAAGGAGCCTCGGGGAGTTGAACCCTCGCGAGGTGACCTATCCCTTTGACGTCGCCCTCTACGACATCCTTGGAAAGGCGTTGAACGTTCCGGTTTCCTGGCTTCTCGGCGGCCAGGTCAGGGATAAGGTCCCGGTAGCGCATTGGGTCGTGGAATCAGCGACGCCTGAGGACACGGCGGCGGAGGCCGTCGTCGCTGTCAAGCTGGGGTGCAAGACGATCAAGTTCCATACGAACCCTACGAGGGAGACAACGGTCGAGAGGGTGAAGGCGATCCATGAAGCCGTAGGCGACAGGATCGCCATACGGATCGACCGCGGGTACCCCTGGGACCTGACCATGGCGGTCAGGATCGCGAGGCAGATCGCCGACTATAGCATCGAATGCCTAGAGGATCCCCTTGGGAAGACTTGGAACAACCCCTGGGATGTCGAACGCCACCTGGTCCTGAAGAATAAGACAGACATACCCCTGGCTTGGCATACAGAGGAACCCCGGGCCTTCCTCATCGCCGCCAAGACCGGTGCAGTCGACCGTTTCAACGCCGGTGGTCTCGGAGCGTTGGAGGAGCCCGGCTATACAGAGGGAGCAGTTGCGCGATGCCTCCGGGCCACAGCTGTCGCCGAGGAGGCTGGGATGACCGGGTGGGTAGACCCACTGGGTGTCGCCTCTGGGGTTCAACACGTCTTCGGCCTGCACCTCGCTTCGGTCGTCAGGAACGCGACGATGCCGGCTGACACCTTCTACATGCTGGAAGACGACCTGATAAGGGAGCCGTTCTGCGAGATTCACGACGGCTACACCGAGGTGCCGAAGGGGCCAGGACTGGGCATCGAGCTGGATGAAAAGGCCGTAAGCGAATACCTGGTCAGATGAGCGACTATTGTAGTCGCCACGCCTTTTCCTGGACTCGACCGTTAGCCTGCCAGGGGCTCCTCTGAGGCGGATGGGCTCACGGCAAAGCATGGTGAGCGACCACAGGAAGATAGGCGCCGGTGCGGCCCAGGGCAGCCTTGCCAAGCTTCTTAAGGGCGATAGGGCAGTAGGGGCATGTAAGCGCGGAGGAGATGGATGAAGCCTACCCTCCTGTGCATGGTCAAGACAAACCTCCACGACCATGTACTGTACAGGATGAGGCTCGACGAGCTCGGGGCACTGGCACGGGCTGCCGGTTACCAGCCGCTAGGCGAGGTTGTCCAAGTCCTGCAGAAGGAGGGGACGAGCTACGCCTTCGGGAAGGGTAAGACAAACGAGCTTCAGGCCTTGGTCAAGGATAAGGGCGCCAGTTCAGTCATCTTTTACAACGTGCTCTCGAGCAGCCAGAAGTACAACCTCGAAAGGCTGCTTGGGGTAGCAGCGATCGACCGATACGACCTGACGCTTGAGATCTTCGAGGCGGCTGCGAACGACGAACTGGCCAAGCTCCAGATCCGTTGGGCAAGGTTGGCGAAGGACCTGCCCTACCGGCGCAGAACCGCCTCGACGAAGTTCAAGGTCGGGAGGGAGAGGCCCAGCTTCATGAGCCTAGGTGAGTACGCCTACCACGGCCACCTGAAGGCCCTGACTCATGAGATGAAGCTCGTCGAAGGGAGGATCGAGAAGCAGCGCGCGCTGAGGGCTGTTCAACGCGAGAGGAGGAAGAGGCTGGGAGCCCCGACGGTCTGCATAACCGGCTACTACAGCGCCGGCAAGACCTCGCTCTTCAACGCCTTGACGAGACTAGACAGACCAGTGGGTAAGAGGCCCTTCACCACGCTTACGAGCAAGTACTACTTGGTGACGCGGCTGGACCGTGGCTTCCTAGTCGTGGACACAATCGGGTTCGTCCACGACCTCGACCCGAGGCTGATCGAAGCCTTCCGGCTGACGCTTGAGGACGTGACGGCCGCAGACCTCGTCCTGCTAGTCTTGGACGTCTCAGACCCGGAGCTTGTCATGAGAGTCCGGTTCAAGTCGTGCCTCCAGATCGTTCGAGGTCTCGGGGCTCCCCTTGAGAGGATGATCCTCGTCCTGAACAAGGTTGACCTGTTGAGCCTGAAGGAGATCGAGGACAAGCTGAGGGTGATCGACGCGTACAGGGAGAGCATGCCCTACGTCCTCATCTCCGCGAAGGAAGGACTGAACCTCGACGATCTGATGAAGACGGTCGAGGAGAAACTGTGGCAGAGAGCCGAGCTGCCCGCCGAGCCTAGGGCTCTCGCCCCCGCAGGCTGACGAACAGAACGCGTCAGATCGATCCCCTGGGAAGCTAAGGCTATCGAGGCGCAGACCCAGGCTTTTATCAAGGCTCCGTCTCTGAGATGGCTGGGATGTCGTGATGAGCTACCTGGAGCTCTACGTTTCACCGCCATGCTGCTTCTCAGGTTTCGAGACGGAGTTTACCAAGGCGAGGTTCGTCGTTCTCGGCGTTCCCTTTGACGGCACGAGTACCTTCCGGGCGGGCTCAAGGTTCGCCCCGCAGGCCATCAGGGAGGCGTCCCTGAACGTCGAGACCCATAGCTTCCGCACAGGCTTGGACGTGGAGGATCTCCTGATATGCGACCGCGGTGACCTGGCGGTGCTCACTGACGCCGATGAGACGTTGGGAAGAATCGAACGCGTCACCCGAGAGCTTAGCTCGAAGCAGAAGATACCCGTGCTCCTAGGCGGAGAGCATACAATAGCGCTCGGAGCCGTACGGGCCTTCGACGCCTCGGTCGGGGTTGTCAGCTTCGACGCCCACATGGACCTCAGAGACGAGTATATGGGCGCAAGAATCTCGCACGCCACCGTCATGCGGCGAGTCGCCGAGAACATCGGGTCCAGCCATGTGGTTGAGGTTGGGGTCCGCGCGGCGTGCAAGGAGGAGCTGGAGTTTGCGGAACGAGAAGGCCTCACGTACTTCACAAGTGGCATGGTGCAAGCGAACGGTTCTGACGTGATTGCTGGGCTTAGGAAGCTTGTGGGCTCTTGGGAAAGGGTTTATCTCTCAATAGACATAGACGTGCTCGACCCCGCCTACGCTCCGGGCGTCGGCAACCCTGAGCCCGAGGGCCTCTCAACCACGGATCTCCTCGACCTGATCGCGGAGGTCTGCGACCGCAGGGCCCAGGCCATCGACCTGAGTGAGGTCGCGCCGCACTATGACACGGGCCAGACCGCCGTCCAGGCCTCGAAGGTGCTCTTCGAAGCCCTCTGCTGCCTCCAATCGAGCCTCGCTGGCGCAAGGAAGCTCTGAGGCCGTTCGTCTACCTGCCGCATCTCTGCAGTCACGCATATCTGGGCTCGTGATGCTACACAGCCATGGCTTGGCTGAACGCGTTCAGCCCTTGGCCTTCCAACCGGCGCGGGGAAATGGGGTGTGAAGATGTGGCTTCTCTACGCTGTTAGGCTTGGCTTTCCACTGGTTCTCCTCAGCTACTGCTCTTGGAGCGACCTCAAGACGCGGGAGGTGACCAACAAGGTCTGGGTCATAGGCTTTCCAGTGGGCGCTGCTTTGACGATCACCAGCTTTCTGTTAGGGGAAGGAGTCAGTTCGCTCACCCTGGCCCTCGCCTCGATCCTGTTGACGACCGTGCTCGCGTTGGGCTTGTTCTACCTCGGGCTTTTCGGCGGCGCCGACGCGAAGGCGTTCATCTTCATCGCGCTCTCCCTGCCCCTGCACCCCTATATGCCGGAGGGACAGACCTCCCTCTCCTCGACGCTGGTGCTCTTCCCGCTCTCCGTCTTCAACAACTCCGTCATATTCTCCCTAGGCATCGTCGCCCTGATCTTGTTACGGAACCTAGTCTCGACGGTGGCTGGAAGACCGGTGTTGAAGGGTGTCGATACGCGCAGCCCGCTGGGTAGGGCTCTGCTGTTCGCGACCAGCTACAGGACGACGCTGCAGTCCCTTCGCGAGAAAATCTACCTTTACCCTGCTGAGCTACCCGTGGAATCTGAGGGGTCCGTCTCCCGGAGGCCTCGATACTTCACCGACGCGGAGCTTAACAAGGCTGAGCTAATGCCTGAGATCGAGAAGCACGTCGGCCTGTACGACGATGGCATCTTGGCAACTCCGACGATCCCGATGGTCGTCTTCATAACCCTCGGGTTTGTCGCGTCGATCTTCTTCGACCTCGCCCTCTTGCTCGCCATGACGCTCCTCAGAGCCCTCTAAGCCGTCGCTCCGAGTTCTCGCCTCGCGGCCAGGCTGAGGGCTACGCTCCTGTGAACGGATAAATCCCGCCAGGCAGGAATGCTGTGGACGATCTCAAGGGTGATAGTTCCTGGGCAAGATCTCGAAGGGCAAGGCCTGCGATGTAGTAGGCTGTGGGACCCCGGCCGAGAGGTCTGTCCCGGAGGACCGCGCTGCCAGGGCAGGCCTCAAGCTCAACGCAAAGCGGAGAGTCTACCTCTGCTCCCAGCATTACAAGGAGATGAAGAAGAAGCTCAGGAAGGACGCGATGTTCGAGAAATGGAGGCACATGGGCTGAGCTCGCTGGGCAAACGCCCTGCGCGTGGCCTCGGGGCCTACATGAACGGGTAGACGCACCCCTTGTCTGCCTGCTCGCAGAACTGGTACCATAGGGCTAGGGGGCCGCGCTTGTAGTTGTACCGGGGCTCCGGCGGCCTCCATCGCTCCAGCCGACGCCTGATCTCCTTATCCGTGAGCTTCACCTCCAGGCGCCTCCGTTTGACGTCAAGCTCGATGGAGTCACCGTCCTGGACGGCCGCCAAGGGGCCGCCGACGTACGCCTCAGGCGAGACATGGAGCACGATCGTCTCCGAGGTTGTGCCGCTCATGCGGGAATCGGTCACCCTGACGATGTCCCTTACGCCCTTCTTCGCCAGCCTGGTCGGGATGGGAAGGGAGCCGGTCTCTGGCATCACGTTGCCCTTCGGCCCCTCATACCTGAGGACGAGCACGTGCTCAGGCGTGGCGTCGAGGTCCTCGTTCAGAAGGGCCTTGTACGCCTCAGGGCTTGAGTTGAAGACGAGGGCGGGGCCCTCATGGTCAAGGAGCGACTTGTTCCTGGCGCCCACCTGCTTGATGACGGCGCCGTCTGGCGCCAGGTTCCCTTTGAGGATCGCAAGGCCGCCTTCGGGGAAGATCGGTTTCTCCAGGGGATATATCACGTCCCGGTCCTTCACCTCGGCCCTGGCTATGTTCTCGCCGACCGTCTTTCCTGTGACGGTTAAGGCGTCTAGGTAGAGCAGGGAGCCTATCTCCTTCATCACGGCCGGAATGCCTCCTGCCCTGTTCAGATCGACCGCCGCGTAGCGGCCGCTAGGCTTCACGTTCACTATGTAAGGCGTCTCGCGGCTGAGCTCGTCGAACCGCTCTAGGGAAAGCCCTAGGTCGAGCATCCTCGCGAGGGCGATGAGGTGTATGACGAGGTTCGTGGAGCCGCCGATCGCCATGAGCACCCTGACCGCGTTCTCCAAGGCCTTCGATGTCATTATGTCCCGTGGCTTGATGTCCTCCTTCAGGAGCTGCATCACGGCTCGGCCGCTCTCCTCAGCCAAGGCTGGAAGCCGCGCTGTCACCGCGGGGACGGACGCTGCGCCGGGCAGGGCCATCCCTAGGGCTTCAGCTATCGACTGGTCCGTGTTCGCCGTACCCATAGGACCGCATGCCCCGGAGCAGGGGAGAACGCATTCCAGGAACTCCGACCATTCCTCGTCGCTTATCAACCCCGCCCTCCGTTCAGGGTCGAAGCGTTGCCAATCCGAGCAGCAGACCACGTCCTCGCCACGCCACCGGCCGGGCAGCATTGCGCCTCCGAGGACGAAGACCGACGGTATGTTCACCCGTGCCGCGGCCATGAGCATCGCCGGGACGTCCTTGTCGCAGGTACAGATGAAGACCGCTGCGTCAGCCGGTTCTGAGAGGAAGACGGACTCCGTCTCCATCGCGAGGAGGTTACGGTTGGGCAGCGTCTGGCCGGGGCAGAGGGAAAGCGTGTTATACTCCAGCGGGAACCCGCCTGCAGACCAGACGCCCCGTTTCACGGCCTCGCTCACATACCTCAGATGGTTATGTCCCGGGTTCCATTCACTCCACGTGTTCACAATCTGCACGATGGGATGCTCCAAGTCGTGGTCTGTGAAGCCCCCGGTCTTGATGAGGCCTCGGAGAATCCAACCCATATCCCGGCTTCGATGCCGCAGATCCCTCAAGCTCCTCGACCCCTCCGCCTCGAAGACCCCGCTGAAGGACAGAGGTCGTTGAGCCAGACGGTTAAAAGGCTTCCGTTGGAGGCTCATCGCGCAGCTGTGTCCAAGCGACCACCTAGTAGTATGGTGTTCGCGATGGGAACGATTTCATAGCGCCTTTCCCCATGCCTTAGGGTGGTTTCATGCCACCAGAGGAGCGCCTGGGAGGCCCCGATTCAACGGATTCGTAGCGCGGAAAGGCTCTGATTGAAAGCCTAGTCTGGTGAGTACGAGTAAGTGGGGCCGGCCGGATTTGAACCGGCGATCACGTGGGCTCTCGGCGTTTGAGCGCGCCCAAGCCACGTAGCCTGTCTCGTCCGCTTGCCTAGACCTAGCTAGCCGACGGCCCCTGTTAAGGCTGGGGGCTCTCGGGCGATATAAGTTTCGCCTGAGGGCCTAAGCGGCGTCCTTATAAATGCCCCTGAGCGATAACTCTCAGCGAGGTAAGGTGTCTTCACTTGAGGATCAAGTACCTAAGCCACGCTGGATTCGAGCTGAAGAACCGGAAGACGATACTGATAGACCCCTACTTCACGGGGAACCGTTTGGCCCAGGCGTACTCCGGGAGGCCTGACTTTGTCCTGGTGACGCATGAGCACTACGACCACGCGGACCTGGACTTCCTGTCGCGGCTGGGGAGCCGCGTGATCTGCACGCCTGTAGCTCAGATCGAGGGCGCCGAGACGATGCGGGTCGGCGAGAAGAGGAGCCTCGACGGCGTCACCGTGGAGATGTTCAGAGCCAGCCATCACCAGAGCCGGTATCCCGCGGGTTACATCGTAGAGTTCGATGGAAAGCGCATCGCCCACCTGGGCGACATGTACCTTGACGGCGTGAAGCCGCTTGGAAGCATAGATGTCTTGCTCATACCTATTGGGGGCGCCGCTACGATGACCATAGACGAGGCGGTAAGGGCCTTGGCGGTCATCAAGCCCAAACTTGCGGTCCCGATGCATTACGGTACTTTCCCCCAGATCGAGGCTGACCCGGCTGAGTTCAAGGCGAAGGCGGAGAAGGCAGGCTTCAAGGTCAAGGTGCTGGACATAGGCGAGGAACTGGAGCTCTAGCCTAGAGCAGGCGCCTCGGTGTGGCCTCGGCTTGACGATAGAGATCGACGACGCCGGGTGGGGAGACCTCGTCGGCGGCTGCTTCATCGTACTCCGGCGCGTCGAGACAGGCCAATCCTACGCGGGCGAGATACCCGTGGAGCTCTTCCAAGAACAGGCGTTCAGGGAGAAGCAGTACCTAACGCGCGCATGGGAGATCGTCTCAGAAGGGCTTGAGGCGCTCGAAGTCGACCTCGTCGAGCCCATCCGGGTCTGCACGGGCTATGTCCTATCGACGGTTAGGAGACATCTCATCACCAAGGGATACTCGGTCACGCCGACGAGGATCGTGGGCGAGACGCAGGAACTAGCCGAACAGACGTATGTGCGATCTCTTCGGAAGCTTGGGATAACGGAGTTGACCACGAGCGCGGGGGGAGGCCGCTTCCGGCCGCTCCTCGAATGGGTTCAGAAGGACCTCAATCAGCGGGAACGCTTCGTTAAGACAGGGTGGAGGAGCTGGAAGACCACGTGGCGTAAAGCAGCCAAAGGAGGCCCATGAGCGCCGGCAGTCAGGTAGCCTCGTGGGCTTCTGGACTCCATCGTTACGCAGGGCCTGCGACTGCTGGGAACTCGAGGCTCACGGAGTGAGCTACTCCACTAGGTAGATTCCTTCGCCTAACTGCGTCGCCCGTGCACGGGCCTCTTCAGGCGGCTCGCCGAAGGTTATGCTGTGGACCTGGTGCATCGCGAGCAGGTCTTCTCTAAAGGGCTCTAGGCTGGCGGGCGCGTAGAGGTCTACGGGAAGCCCCTGGTTGAGGGGCACCCCCCTCAGCTTCTTCAGCTTCCAGACCGCGGCGTTGAACGCCGAGAACTCCTCCTTGCGTGCCGCGAGGTCGCTCTCCCACTCAGCCTTGGGCTTAGGGAAGGCTTCTAGGTGAATGCTTCGCTTCCCGTAGAGCTCAAGCCAGATCGCGTCCGTGACGAAGGGACATATCGGGGCGAGCAGTCTGAGGGTGTTCTCCAGGCAGGTGTGGAGGGCGTACCAGGCGCCGCGCTGGAGCGTTTCAGGGAACCTACCGTCCTTGTTGTAGGCTCGGGGCTTCACCGCCTCGACGTAATGGTCTGCGAAGAGGTTCCAGGCGAAGGTCCTCACCGCGTTTGAGGGAACGTAAGGGTCTAAGGCATCATACTCCTCAGAGCATCTTCGGGTCAGGTTGTTGAGCTCTCCGAGGATAAGCCGGTCTAGAGGCGTGAGCTCGTAGCCCTCGGTCATGTTGGGGAAGGCGGAGATGAACCTTGAGATGTTCCAGAGCTTCGTGACGAAGAGCGCGCCCGTCTCCACATGCTTCTCGGAGAAACGGTAATCTGAACCGAGCCTAGCCTCGGACGCCGCCCAGAACCTGAAGGCGTCAGCTCCATACTTCGCGAGGACTGGCTCGACATCGATGATGTTCCCGCGAGACTTGTGCATCGCCTCGCCCTTCTCGTCCAGACCCATCCCGGAGATTCTTACGCGAGCGAACGCGGGCTTGCCCAAGAGTTGGTAGGTTCTGAGAAGCGAGTAGTACAGCCAAGTCCTGACAATCTCATATCCCTGAGGGCGGAGGCTGCAGGGAAACGCTCTCTCGAAAAGCTCAAGGTTCCGCCTATAGCCGAGTATGAAGAGCTGACTTATGCTCGAGTCCATCCAGGTGTCGAAGGTTCGTTCTTCTCCTACGAATTCCGTAGAGCCGCAGGCGCATATCCCGTCAGGCGGGGGTTCTCTCCAAGGCTGGTAATACCGGCCTTCAGGCGGGAGGAAAGGCCTGCCGCACTTCTTGCAGTACCAGAGTGGGACCTCCGTGCCGTAGAAGCGCCTCCTAGTGATCGGCCAGTCCGTCGATACGTTGTCTATCCAGTTCAGGAGTATCTGCTTGTGTTGAGGAGGATGGAAAGCTATGGTGTCAACCAGCTTTCTGAGCTCAGGCAGGAAATCGACCTGCTTCAGGTAGTACTCGCGGACCGATACGAACTCTACTGGGTTCCCAGACCTCCAGCAGACAGGCGTTCTGTGGGCGATGCGTTCTTGCCTGCTGACGAGGCCCTGGCGGCTCAGGTCCTCGACGATGCGCCTACGGGCCTCGTCGATGGGAAGACCCGCGTAGGGACCCGCGGGGGCTAGCATCCGCCCATCCGTTCCTATCGCGGTCACGGGCTCCAAGTCTAGCTCTCGAAAGAGCCTTACGTCTGAGTAGTCACCGAAGGAGCACATCATCACGAGCCCGGTGCCAAACTCAGGTCTCGCGTATGGATGAGCCCTGATCGGCACCTCCCTCTCATAGAGCGGAGTGATAGCCGTGAGGCCTTCAAGGCTCTGGTAGCGGTCGTCTTGGGGGTTGAAGAGGACCATGGCGCAGGCACAGAGCAGCTCCGGGCGGGTGGTCGCGACCGGGATCTCCTGTCCGGTTTCTTTCACCCTGAACTTCACGTAGACGAGGTCGGTCACGAGCTCCTTGTACTCAGTCTCCGCGTCAGCGATCGCGGTGCCGCAAACAGGGCACCAGTTGGTGGGTCTCTCGTCCTCGTAGACAAGACCTCGCCTCCAAAGCTCAATGAAGGAGGCTTGGGTGACGCTTCTGTACTCAGCGCTGTCGGTCTGGTAATAGCCTCTGAGGTTGCAGCTCATGCCCATCCATCTGGAGATCTTGAGGAGGTCCGCCTCCGCCGCGTCCACGAAAGCCTTGCAGAGCGCCAGAAAGGTGTCCCTCGGGGTTCCCTGGACCGTTATGTGGTGAGCCTTCTCTACCTGGACCTCCACGGGCAACCCGTTTCGGTCTACGCCGAAGGCGAAGAGAACCTCGTGACCACGCATTCTGAAGAACCTAGCAATCACGTCGATCAGGGCATAGTGGCCTGCTTGGGCCACACCCCATTTTCCTGAAGCATAGGGAGGAGGCGTGTCGATCGAGAAGATGGGCTTGCCGGAATCCTTATCGAAGCGGTAGATACCCTGGCTTTCCCAAGCTCCGAGTAGCTCCCGCTCTCGCGTCGGGGTCCACCGCTTTGCCTCGATCTTCGGCCTGAACATCTCTCCGCTCATCACGCGTGTTACTCCCGAACGGGCGAGGCCAGGTTCCAACATCTCCCGTTGGCTGGTTTAATAAGGGTTCGGCTCTTGATCTCAGAAGCGGGAGGCGGCGACCGTCCAAGGACCCCTGAGTCGGCCCCCTCCTGCTGGATCAGCGGAGACGTGAGACGACCTTGGGGGAACAGACCCGTCTGCTCGCAGACATACCCCAGAGCTGTGCCTTCTGCAGGATAGCCCGTGGAGAGACCCAGAGCTACAAGGTCTTTGAGGACGAGCTGAGTCTGGCCTTTCTCGACCGTCGCCCCTTGTTCCCGGGCCACTGCCTTCTGGTCCCTAAGGAGCATTACCCGACGCTCGGTGACCTGCCCGCGAGGCTCATCGGTCCACTCTTCGCGAACGCCCAGTTGCTAGCGCGTTCTGTGGAGAAGGCCTTGGACGCCGACGGCTCGTTCGTTGCCATCAACAACCGCGTCAGTCAGAGCGTCCCGCACCTGCACATCCACGTTGTGCCTCGTCGCCGGAACGACGGCCTGAAGGGCTTCTTCTGGCCTAGGCAGACCTACAAGGATGAGGACGAGATCCTGAGCGTCCAGAAAGCCCTCCGGCAGGCGATCAGCGAGCTTGCCGCACAGCTGGAGGGAAGCTCGTAGGCAGAAGAGAGTTGAAGCCTCCGGGTAGCTCGCTGATCTCAGCCTGGGGGTCTAGTCCTCTGGGAGGCCATCGATGTTCCAGACCTGGGCATCGTGAGGGACGGCCACGCCGACGCAGAAGACGTTCAACGGCTGGTCCGGGAGCGCGTTGCCGCATCGGTGAGCTACCTCGGGCGGCATGTAGACGGCGTCGAGCGGCGCGAACGGCTGCTCCTCGCCCGCGACCTTGACGGTGCCGAGGCCGGAATCCAGCATGTAGATGCTCTCGGAGTTATGCCTATGATAGCTCAAGACGCCCGGCACGGTCATCATCGTGGCGAAGAGGAAGAAACGCATCATATCCCTTGAGAAAACAGGGTATGTTAAGCAGGTGCCATCGTGTCCCGGCCTCGGGGCTGCGCTCATCCAGTTTCGGACGACAACCTCTGCCTCAGCCGGTTCGTGCTCCTCCGCCCTAATGGCCTCGACCCTCGACGCGTCGAGAGGTACGGCGACAAGGTACTGCGCCAGGAGCAGAGGCTGTCCTTCTGTGAGCGGCTCAAGGGAGTAAGGCGTCCCGGGCGGAAGATAGACCGCGTCTCGCGAGCCTAGATCGTGAGCCGAGCCGCCTGCGTTCAGTCGCCCCCTGCCTTGGAGAACGTAGAGGATCTCCTCGGCGTTCTCACGATGATAGGGCAGCTTCCCGCCGGCTGGGATCGTGAGGAAGCTAACGGACTCCACGTATTGCATAACCTTGAGGCCGCCCTTCTCCGAGAGCCTGTCTCGTCGCCTGAGGAGGCCTCTCACGTAGCAGGTGTCCCAGTAGGCGAGACTCGGCTCAGCCGAGGCGAAACCCGCCTTGAACATGCGGACAACCTCACCTCGCTCTTCAGCCATGGATCAACCAAGCGTTCGGCGATCTACCTGACCTAGGAGCCGCCCTCCGGGCCGGTCAGCTCGAAGAGCGCGACCTCGCCTGCCTTGTCCACCTGGCTTCCTTCGAGCAGGTGTCCTCCGTAAGAGTGCAGCTTACTGTCGGAGACATCGATGTGCGCGTGTAGAACGAAGCCATTCGCTCGCTTGGAGATGTTCCCCACGCATGAGAGTATCTCCAGGGGCTCCGTGATCGTGACGGGCTTCATGACGGGCGAGTAGAACCCCATGCTTACCTGCTTGAGCGTGCCTATGATGAGGAAGACACCCCAGCTTACGCTGGCCTTGCTCGCGATCTCCTTCACGCCCGCGATCAGGTCGTCGCCGGGTGAAAGCCGGCCAAAGATGATCCGTCCAGCCTTTCCCTCTTGAACCTCAACCATGCTCTTTCCCCTTGTTCCGCGTGTACTGAGCCCCTTCCTCACTTAAGTCCTCGTGATCCCCTGTGACTTGGCCTCTTGGGCCTCCAAGCCTTCCACGTGCCTCATCCCAGGAGGATGAGCGCCATCCTGTAGTAAGGCTGGTCCTTCGAGGCGAGAATGTTCATCTCATGCCCCGCGTTCCTCGCCGTGCTGAAGACGTCTATGCCGCAGGCCTCCATGGAGGGCCTCGACTCCTGGGGCTTGAGGCATACTCCCTCCTTCACGTTGCATTGCTCGCAGAGCTTGCATGAGCCCGCTGTCAGGCCGAGCGCCGCGTAGTAGCCTCTTAGAAAGGCTGCTCTCTCAAGGCCGAGCACAAGGTCATGCAGCTTCCCGTTGGGCTTAACTCGTATCAGCAGCGCATGCTTGTATCCGCGGAGGAGCGCCCGTGTCTCCGCAGGCTGCGGCGAGTAAGGCGGGCACATCAGCGACCTGCCGTAGCTGTCGCATCCGAACCTGCACTTCCACCTCACCCACTCCTGAACGGCGATCTGCCTCGCTTGGATCGCCTTCGCGTCCACAGCCCCCATCTCCACCGCGAGTTCACAGAGCTCTATCAGGTTCCCAGGATTCCTCGTCACCTCAGATTCCCTCAGCGAAGCTTGATGGCGGAAAGCCTGTGACAAGTCCGGCTGATAAGACTTGCCCATTCACGGGTGAGGCAAGCTCAGTCGGTGCTCGGCGGCCGTAGGCAGACTTCTGGAAGATCGTCCATCGACGGATAAGGGCAGGGAGCCAGCTGGAGCGCGAGTCCTCCGGTGGCCCGCGAAGCTCGTTTGAGAAGCATCCGCCTCAATCCCATGGTGTCCATTCGTGATAGCTAGGTAGGCTCTGAGGGCATCAAGACGCTGGCTCTGTAGCGGAGGCAGTGTTTCCGACAGGGAGCCTAAGAATCAGGCATCAGCAGGAGAGACCATGAGATGCAGACGAGCGTGGACTCCCTGCCCGCGTCCGGCAAGGCGCGAGGAAGACCTATGTAAGATGCCAGGTTCCCTTCGGGAAGGCGCAAAACCACCCTTACGGTTGTGATCGTGGCGGGCCTGGCTGCAAGGAGGGAAGAACGAATACGGGTGGCGTTGTGCATGAGACCAAGCTAGGATGAAAGGAGGGTCTCCTAAGTTCTGGGATGATCGGTGACCTCCTTAAGGGTAAGAGCTTTCTCTCATCTCGGGACAATCGGCGGCGTATTGCCGACGCATGTCGTGGGCTTCGCGCACACGGTGATGAGAGTGATGGGATGCAAACGGGATGACTCAGAAGGACGCAAAGACTGGGCAAGTCTCGCACATGGACCCACTGGCTTTTCGATCCCCGGGTCCCGGCCATTAGCGGGAGGCGGCAACGAGTGATGTCTAGGCGAAAGCGAGGACGACTGGAGATCGTGGCGGAACTCCTAGCCCTAGCCCAGGAGCCACGGACCAAGAGCGACCTCATGTACGAGGCCCGTCTTGACTTCAGAGGCCTAAAGCGCAACCTTGAGTTCCTGACCGGCATAGGTTTCCTCGAAGAAAACCAGCGGGTGTTCAAAACCACTGAGAAGGGGCTGGTTTTTCTCCGGCGTTACGATGAACTAGCCAAGCTACTGGCAAAGGAGTGTACACGACCATCCTGAGCTAACTCAGGCACATCTCGGTGTAGACTGCAGTCTTGGCCCAGCTCTCATTCGGATTCTGAGGGAGCAGTCTGACAGGAAATGGACAGTAGTAAGCAGCTTCCTCCCAAGCGAGTCGAACGCAGCAGCCACCTTGCGTAGAGAATGCGATCCCTCCCGCCAGACGGGAGTACGCCTGTGGCCTTCTGACCGTGGAAGCCTGTCGTCCGGAGAGGGAGGCCGAGGGCCTCCGCGTCCTCTGCAACACAGGGTGAGATCAAGCTCTCAGGTTCAATCGGACAGTGTGATGGGGTGGTCGTTCAACGGCCGGCGTGTGCTTCGTAGCTTTCCAGTACCAGGTTGGCCGCGAGCTCGAAGGTTGAGAGGCCCGTGTTCAGGACCATATGGTAGTTTGTCGGGGAGAGCCAGTCCTTATTGAAGAACCTCTCGGCTAGCCCCTTCCTTTCATGGTCGCTATGGCGTATCTCAGCCTTCGCCTCGTCGAGGGTGACATGCCTGCGCTCCATGATGTGCTTGGCCCTCGTCTCCTCGGGGGAGACGAGCAGCACCTTGAAGAAGGACTCATCGTCCAGAAGCATGAAGCCTGACCTGCCCTCGACGATGACCTTCTCGTTCTCATCCGCTATCTCCTGTAGCTGGCTCTGTATCAACCGGTCGATGTCCACCTCGCCTGAGGCGATGCGGCGTTGCAGCTCCATGAACGTCCTCGTTGTCCCGGTGGCGATCCCCCGGATCGCGGTCTCAGAGTTCACAACGGCGGCGCCTGTCTTAGCCGCCAGGATCTGGGCGACCTCGGTGCACCCTGCGCCCAACTGGCCGCACAACGCGATCTTCAAGGACGACCCGTCGAGACCGGGGAGGAGGGGAACTTAAGCCTTTCACGATCTCCATGCTTCACCCCTGCGCTGCTCCAGCACGCTTAAGTGACTCCCCTTGGCTCTAGCAGCGCCCGCTCCACCCTTGACGTGCAGAGGCCAGACCGATGGGGCTGAATCTCCTCGCGTTCGGCAGGAACATGCTGCTCCTCTGGCTTCTCATGCTGCTTAGCTCGTTAGCCACCAACCTGATATCGCCTCTCTGGCCGATCTACATCCGAAGCCTCGGAGCCTCCATGACTGAACTCGGCTTTGTCTTTGGCCTCTCGAACGCCGTGGGCGCGCTTCTCCAGGTTCCCAGCGGGCTTCTCTCTGACCGGTATGGGCGCAGGAAGCTCCACGCCGTCGGAACCCTCATGGCGGTCTTCCCGCCTATCCTCTACACCTTCGCGAGGGACTGGTCTGAGCTTATCCCATGGGTTCTCCTCTCGGGCGCCGCGATCGGGCTGTACGCGCCCTTGAGGTTCTCGATCGTCGCCGATCAGACGACTGCCGGGCAACGAGCGAAGGCCTACAGTTGGGTGAACGTCGCTTTCCTGATTGGGCCGACCATCGGTCCCTCGCTCGGAGGCCTGATAGCCGACCTCTACGGTCTCGAGGCATCATTCCTCACCACCGCCATACTCCTAGCCGCGGGCTTCGCGCTCACGCTCGCGATCAGGGAGACGCGTGGCGTGAGTGGCGCCTCTCACCTAGGATCTCGCGGCCTCAGCCTGTGGTCTCGCCTTGCCTCTGTCCCGCTGCTTGCGGTCTTCGCGGTGAACGCGATTCAAGGCGTGGCGATCGGCCTGTTCAGCCCGGTCACGCCCATCTTCGTTACGACGCGTTTCCCCGTGGACCTGACCTTCGTGGGCCTTCTCTACGCAGTGGGATTCGGTCTCTCGTCACTGCTAGGGCAGCTTCCGGGAGCAAGCTTAGCTGACAGGTGGAATCGGAGGTCGCTAATACTCATGAGCATACTGGGGTCCGCTCCGTTCTTCGCCCTCTTCTCCTCGTCAGGAACCCTCTTTGAGCTGATGCTCTACATGTCCCTGGCGAACGGCATCCTCAGCTTGTCCTGGCCTGCTCTTCAAGCGCTCACGATCGATGTCACGTCCCCCGAGAGCTGGGGATTCGTGAACGGTCTCACGGCAAGCGGCTTCTGGGCGGGGATGACGGTCGGCTCGACTCTCAGCGGCATCACGTGGGACACGCTAGGGATGAACGCAGCCTACTACGGCTCCGCGCTGGCAATCCTAGGCTCGGCCTTGCCCGCCCTGCTTCTCACGCACGGGCCCGCAGGCAGAGTCGCTAGACCGAGCCCCGGGCTGCCACGGTTAGACTAACCTGCCCGAGACGAGCTTGTGATGCTCAAGTTCCAGCAGTTGCCTCTTCAAGGCGAGACCGCCTCCGAAGCCCCCGAGACTCCCATCGGCGTTAATGACACGGTGGCAGGGCACTATCAGCGGGATCGGGTTGCTTCCCACCGCCTGACCGACCGCCCTGTAGCCCTGGCTTCTGCCAACTGCTTGGGCTAGCTCCTTGTAGCTCCGAGTCTCACCGTACGGTATCTTCCTCAACGCCTCCCAAACGGATCGTTGAAAGACCGTTCCCTCCAGCCAGTCAATGGGCTCCATGAAGTCAACCCTACGCCCGGAGAAGTAGGCGTCAAGCTCAGCCTTCAGCTCGAGGAAGAAGGCGTCATCTCGGAGAGCATCGGAGCCCGAGACCCTTCTCAGCGTGGATCTGAAGTCCGCTTCCATGCCCGAGAGGGCCGCGGAGCAGAGGCCGTTCTCCGTTGAGGCAACGTAGATGACGCCCAAAGGCGAGCTGTACGGGAAGTACCTTACGTTCACCACACTCCCTCCCCGGTAGACTCCTTCTCGTCGGTTAAAGGCCTATTCGACCGCGACCGTACCTCCCGTAGTGTATGAGATCCCGGAGCGGCATTCGCCAAGTGGCGGGAGGCCGACCGGCCGGTACCCCAACCGGCACTATGGCAACGGCCCGAACATGTGGCGGCAGTCCTAGAACACTTGCGACCGCCTGGTCGTCAAAGCCGCCCACCCAGCATGCACCTAGGCCGAGGCCATGTACGGCGAGGAGGAGATTCTGCGTGGCGGCTGCTGCGTCAAGAAGACAGTAGAATCGACGGCCTCTCTCACCGTATCTGGCGGCGGAGCGCTGTGTGTTCGCGCAGACGACGACCACCACAGGCGCCTGTGCAACGAAGGCATCGGCGAGAGCCAACTCCACCAGCTGCCTTTTCGTAGAGGCCTCCTCAACAATAACGAAGTCCCAGGGCTGGCAGTTCCCGGCTGAGGGCGCCCAGAGGGCGGCCTCCAACGCGGTCATGAGCTTCTCCCTCGGCACAGGGTCAGGCTTGAAGCTGCGAATGCTCCTCCGTTCCTTGACCGCCTCAAACAGGTCCACGTCAATCCTCACCGTCGTAGGACTGGAACTCGGAGAAAACCGTTCCGGAGAGGACACCTACGAGCAGGCAAACGTTAAGAGGTGCTTCCCAAGGATTCCGACGGTTGGTGGACCGATTGGCTGACACCATCTCCATGGAAGAGTTCAAGCGGATCGACCTTCGTGTCGGAAAGGTCATGGCGGCGGAGCCCATACCGGGGAGGTCCAGGATTCTGAAGCTGAAGGTTGACCTTGGCGCCGAGGTGAGGCAGATGATCGCGGGAGGAGCAGAGTTCTACCCGCCTAGCTATTTCGTCGGCCGGCAGGTGGTCGTTGCCACGAACCTGGCTCCTAAGCTCATAGCCGGGGTTCAGTCACAGGGCATGATCTTGGCGGCCGTCCAAGGCGAAAGGCCCGTCTGGCTGACCGTCGAGGAGGATGTCCCGCCTGGCACGAAGGTCATCTAGGGGCAAGACCACAGGAAACCCGGCTGAGCCTTGTGAGATCCCTCTGTCTACTCGATGCGTTGGGCGCGCCAAGCGTTGAAGGGGCAGGATCTCCAGCAGTAGTAGCTGCCTCTCTGCGTGCAGGACCTACACTCCGCGTTCTGGAAGAGCCTCAGTCCCCGCCGGCGGCGAGGCCTAACCTGGGCTTCGGCCAAGAGGAAGCCTCCGCTCGGCTAAGGTTCATGCCTGCTGCCATCTAAGCCTTTCCGAGACGCAGAGCCCGATGGGCCGGAGTAGGGCAGGTAGGCGTCACGGCTTGAGCAGGCCGTAGCCCTTCAGGACCGCTCTCAGCTTCTGCCTGCTTGTCTCGTCCATCGTGAGGACGGGCTTCCTGCACGGTCCGGCTGGGAGCCCAACCATCTCCATGGCCTCCTTGATGACCGCGGGGAAGGTCCCCAGCTCGAAGGCAAGTCTGAGCGGCGCAAGCCTGTACTGGGCCTCAAGCGCGGCCTTATGGTCGCCCTTGATGAAGGCCTCGTAGATGTCCACGATGAGGCGTGGGACCACGTTCCCGCAGGCGGCTATGGCGCCCTTTCCGCCGTACAAGAGAGTCGCGTAGATCAAGGTGTCCCTTCCCGCGAGGACGGAGAACGCCGGTCCCCCGCTTCTTATGAACTCCATCGTGGTCGTCAGGTCGCCGCTGCTGTCCTTTATGCCGACCACGTTGCTGCACTCCTGAACGAGCTTCTCGACTGCTTCCGGGGGAACACGCACACCTGTCCTAGGCGGGTTATTGTAGAGTACGACGGGTATATCGGCCTTCTCCGCAACCTGCCTATAATGCTCTACGAGCTCGTGGCCTTTGGGCGAGATGAAGTAGGGCGTAATGATGGAGGCGGCGTCACACCCCACGTCCTTCGCGAGCCTGGCGAGTTCGACCGTCTCGCGTGTTGACTCTGCGCCTGCGCCGGCGTAGACGGGAACCTTGCCGTTCGCCTCGTCGACCACGGTCTTCCAGACCTGTTCCTTCTCGTCCTTCGAGAGCGCCCAGAACTCTCCTTGGCTGCCGACGGGGAAGAGGCCGTGCACTCCCGCATCGAGCAGGAACCGGGCCACAACCCTCAAGCCCTCCAAGTCGAGCTCCTCGTTCTTGTCGAGCGGGGTAACCATGGCCGGGATGATGCCTCTAGGCTGCAGAACCATGCCTTGATAGCCCTCCGGTGAGCTGTGAGTCTCCCCCCAAGCCTTATAACCGTATCCGAGGCGAGGCCGATGCCCTTTTATCCGGTGATTAGCCTTCACCAGCTTGTGATCAGCCTTGGATCTGACAGCGCTCAAGGAAAGGCTTCACGGTGCCCTCGCCTTTCCAATAACACCCTTCAAGGCCGAGACGTGGATGGAACTCGACGAGGAGGGTCTGAGGACCAATATCAGGTTCCTCGCCAAGAGCGGTGTCCAGAAGGTCGTTCCGTGCGCCGGTACGGGTGAGCTACCGTCGCTCACGGAGGACGAGCATAGGAGAGCCGTCAGGACGGTCACCGAGGCAGCGGGTCCAGGAGTCTTGGTTGCGCCCGGCATTCCGGGCTCGACAAAGCCCGCGGTCGAGGCGGCGCGGTTCATCGAGGCCATAGGCTTGGAGACCGTCCTTGCCTTTCCTCCCAGCGGGCCCGAGGGAGGCGTTCAACTCCACTATGAGACCCTAGCCCACAACCTTCACGTTGCTCTGATACTGTACAACACCCAGGGGTGGACTCCCCGCTTCACCGCCCAGCTTGCGACCATCCCCGGGGTTGTGGCCGTGAAGGATGAGATGAGCGAGCTACGGACCTTCGCCCGAACCGCCCGCCTGGTCGGGGACCGTGTGGTCCTTATCGGCGGCGTCGACCATGCTGCCGCCGTGGCTCCCCAGTACTTCGCGGTGGGGATGAAGGCCTTCACGTGTGGTTTGATCAACTTCGCACCGAAGTACGAGCTGGAGATCTACAAGGCCGCGGTTCGAAGAGACTACGAGAGAGTCATTGAGCTTCAGGAGACCTTGGCGCCGCTTGCCGAGTTTCGCTCAAGGGTGGGCGGGGTGAGCGTGGTGAAGGCCGCCATGGACATGGTGGGGCTGGCCGGCGGGCCTCCGAGGCCGCCACAGGTTCAGCTCACCGAGGAGCAACAGAGGGAGTTGAAGGCGCTCCTAGGCGACCTAGGCCTGCAGGTCTAGGCCTTAGCCGAAGACCGAGAGATGATGGATGGGCGCGAAAGTGACTGTCCTAGCGGTCGGGGCCTTGGAGACCAACTGCCACATCGTGAAGAGCGCAGAGACGGAGGAGGCAGCCCTAATCGATCCTGGCGCTGAAGCCGACAGGATCCTTAACGCCCTAGATGCCGGAAGCCTCAAGGCGGTCTGCATCGTCAACACCCATGCTCACTTCGACCACATAGGCGCGGATGAGACGGTGAGAGCCCGAACCGGGGCGCCGATCCTGCTCCACAGCCGGGAGCCCATCTCAGCGTTCAGACCTGATCGTCTTCTCGAGGATGGGGACCATGTCACGTTTGGGGCGTCTCAGCTCCAGGTGATGCATACGCCCGGGCATACCCCCGGCAGCATCTGCCTAGTCGGGGAAGGACTGCTCTTCAGCGGGGACACGCTCTTCGCCGGAGACGTGGGCCGAACCGACCTGCCCGGCGGGGACGAAGAGGCTCTGCTCCGTTCGCTGCGAAGGCTGCTCGCGCTCGATGACTCGATTGTGGTACATCCGGGGCATGGGCCTAGCTCCACGATGGGCAGGGAGAAACGCTTCAACCCCTATCTCCGCGAGGCTGCTCTGGCAGGTAGGGGACCGTAGGCCCGGGGAGCCGATTCTGTTAGGAAAGCCTTTTGGACCAGCAGCGCGCCAGATGCCGTGTAAGCGGGCCTCCCTCGGGGATAACATCCCATGACGTTAAGGGTCTTCAACACCTTGACGCGGAAGCTGGAGCTGTTCAAGCCGCTAACTGAAGGACGCGTCAACATGTATGTCTGCGGGCCGACCGTCTATGATTGGGCCCACCTCGGCCATGCAAGAACCTACGTGGCCTTCGACATCATCATCCGCTGGCTAGAGTATAGAGGGTTCAAGGTGTTCTACGTCCAGAACATCACCGACGTGGGGCATCTCACAGAGGAGACGGCCGAGGATAAGATCGTGAAGGGCGCTAGGGAGAAGGGCATGGAGCCCATGGCCCTCGTCGAGACCTACATGCGGGAGTACTTCCGCGACATGAGCCTCCTCGGCGTCCGGGAGCCCGATATCTCTCCGAGGGCCACCGGCCACCTGATCGAGATGATCGAGGCGATCGAACGGCTCATAGCCAAGGGCTACGCGTATGAGGTAAAGGGGGACGTCTTCTTCGACGTCTCAAAGGTCAAGGACTACGGGAGGCTTTCAGGGTTCAACCGGGAACAGATGCTAGCAGGCTCAAGGTTCGAGGTAAGCCGGAAGAAGAGGGCGGCCGAGGACTTCGCGCTCTGGAAGAAGGCGCGGAAGGGCAGCCCTCTGAGATGGAAGAGCCCCTGGACAGAGGGCTTCCCCGGATGGCATATTGAGTGCTCCGTGATGTCGATGAAGTACCTCGGGCCTCGCTTCGACATTCACGGCGGCGGCCAAGACCTAGTCTTTCCTCACCACGAGAATGAGATCGCCCAGTCCGAGGCTCTGACGGGCAGAAGGCCGTTCGTGAAGTACTGGCTGCACACAGGCCCATTGACGATCAACGGCCAGAAGATGGCTAAGTCGCTCGGCAACTACGTGACCGTCAAGGACGCCTTGAAGAATCACGACCCGGAGGCCCTGAGGCTCTTCACAGCCTCCGCGCACTACAGGAGCGAGATAGACTACTCAGAACGGAGGATCGAGGAAGCCCAGGCGAGCCTTGGAAGGCTGTACAACACGCTCCGCAAGCTGGAAGACGCAGCGAAGACGGCGGGCGAGATGGCCGCGGGAGCAGACGACGCGCAGCTCTCAAGCCTGCTCCAGCAGAGAGCCAAGGCCTTCGAGGACGCCATGGACGAGGACTTCAACACCCCACAGGCCATAGCCGCGCTCTTCGAGCTCTCACGGGACATGAACAGGCTTCTCACCGAACACCGACAACTGGGCAGCGTCGCGCTTCACGAGGCCTCAGAGACCTTGCGCAGGCTCGGAAGCATCCTGGGGATACTGGAGAGAGAAAGAGCCGCGGCCACGGCCGCTGAGGAGAGAATGGTCGACGAGCTGGTGAACATGCTGATGCAAGTACGGGACGAGGCCCGAAGAAGCTCAGATTGGAAACTCGCAGACCGGATAAGGGACAGGCTTGGCTCGTTAGGCATAAGGATCGAGGACTGGCCTGAGGGCTCAACCTGGCGACGTGTCTAGGCCAGCTGTCAGGAGAAGATTCTGGCCACCTTACGCAGGGCCGGGTACCGGCCGTCCCCATCCTCGCTGAGGAATATGAGGACTGAGACCAGGCCCGCGCCAGCGATGGGCGTGAGGAAGTACAGCTCAGCGCCGACCGAGGTCTGCAGGAACGCGTACGCTTGCATCGTGACGGGCCACGATTGGAGGGCCCGGGTCATCTGGGACGAGAGCCATCTCATCTGTGAATCCAAGAGGATAAGGGCGACGCAGAAGGCGAAGGTGTTAAGCCAGAGCCTCAAGATGGGGCTTCTGGGCCTGAGCCTATCCTTGAGGATAAGGTATGTGAGCCCTGCGAAGACGACGGCGTAGAGCCCAACGACGATCGCATGGAGCAGAGACGCGGCGAAAGACAGCCCAAGCGTGCCCGCCGCTTTCTCGCTGAGCGTCGATATGGCCGCGGTCACAGACGCCCCGAGCCCTACCCCGCCCGCCTCGACCACAGCCTCGCTCCGCGACAAGACGGCTCCCGCACCGGGACGCTGCCACTCAGTAAAAGCATTAGCCCATCACCTAGCGCCTAGCACGTAGCCTAAACCATCACCGGAAATGACGAGTTCTAGGCAAATCCTCGCGGGAACGCACCCTTTTCGACACATTCGCTTCAAGATCGTAGATGTGTCTCTGCTTGGGCCTGCGCGAGAGCATGGACGTGGCAACCACATGGAAGGAGCCTATCCTCATATAGCCATTCGCGGAGAGCGCGCGTCACGAGAGCTGGGGCCTCAGTCCTCAACGCCTTGCCTCTTTACAAGTATCCTTATCTTGGCAGCAGGTAATAGCAGCTGATGTGGACCTGGATGTGAGGGCGGCCCGCCTTGATCCTGCTGGTTGACAACAGTCCGCTGGGCCCTTACCGTTACTCCATGAGGAGGTTCCGCCAGCTCCTCCAGCAGCTCTCCGGGGACGAGGTGAAGGCCGTGAGCTTCGCTCAGCTGGCCTATCGGAAGGGCGCTCAAGAGGCCTTAGAGGCCAAGGCGCTTGTCCTGGGGGGCTTCGGCGGATGGATACCGCGCAGACACTACCGGCTAGTCTACAGGCCAGAGCTCAGGCTGATCCACAGGTTGCAGAAGCCGACCCTGGGCATATGCGGCGGCCACCAGCTCCTAGCCGTGGCCTTCGGCGGCGAGGTTGAAGGGCTCGGCCGCAGGGTTAGAGGCTTCAAGCCCATCGAGATCCTTGAACGAGACCCAGTGTTAGAAGGCCTCCCCGACACGGTGCTCGTCCGGCAGCACCACCACGATCACGTCAGTCGGCTCCCCGAGGGCTTCAAGCTCCTCGCCTCCTCGTCGACGACAAAAGTGGAGGCGATGAAGAAGATCGATGCGCCCTTATACGGCCTGCAGTTCCACCCTGAGAGGTATGATAAGGCTCACCCTCACGGCAGCATCATCCTATCGAACTTCCTTCGCGTAGCGAATGCGTAGACCGAAACCCAGCCACACCTACGAAGAGAAACCGTAGCTGGTCGCTCGGTAACCCGCCGTTCAGCTCAGCACGACGGTTACTCGGCTGGAAGGAATATCACAAAAAGCTCCAGAGGGCTCACGTGCAGGCACGGCCTTCCCGCAAAGGCCCCTCCACGAACGACACGTGTCTTCGTCGGCTAAAGGGAGGTAGGAGGGGTCTTCGCCCCGGGGCCAGGCGCCTTGCGGAAGGAAAGTGAGGCAACCGTTCCGCGAGGCAACTGCAACGGCCGGGCGGCCCTTGGAGCCCGGGACGCTCCTAGTATCTTCTCCGGGGCCTGTATCCCCTTCTGCCCCTTCCTCCATATCTCCCTCTCTCTTCACCTCTTTCGCCTCTGTAGAGGGGTTGGAAGACGGGGTATCGTCTCTCCTGCTCGAACTGTCGCTCGGACAAGTTGTTGGCCGTGTTGACCTGTTCGATCGCGGTCTCAGCTTTCTCGAAGCTGCCGAAACGCCCTATGTTCAGGCGCATCGAGCCCCTGAAGAGCGAGACGTACCCGTTCTTAACGGCTATGGTATCGCCTTCCTCGACCCGATCGATGTTCTCATCCCAGAGGGACATGAGGACCACGCCCGTCTCGTCTCCGACGAGGACATCGCTGACCCTGTGAAGGCTTCCATCCGTCCTAGAGACCGTCTCCCTGGGCGCGCCCTTGTTGACGACCTTGACTATGGCGTTAACCTGCCTTGAGCGAGGCTCAAGCTTCTCGACCTTCACCAATTCGCCTGATGGTTGTTCTCCTGTGGCCATTGTTACACCTCCTTGGCGGCCATCTGGTCTGCGTACATGACGCCTCCAACTTAAGCCTTGTGCGGCAGGGAGCGGTCGCCGGGCGAGGGCCTCGGCGGACGCTGGGCTAATAAAGGAGGGTTGATGCGCTTAGGGAGAAGGCTGGTTTGAGCAGCTTGAGGATCGGCCTCTGTACGATAGCCTTTCGCGACCGGAGACTCCCGGAGGTCCTAGAGCTGGCTCACAGCATCGGCTACGAGGGCGTCGAGCTGTGGGGCCGGGAGCCACACATCTGCGAAGCCTTCGACGCCAGAAGAGTGGCGGAGGCGAGGGCCCAGATTCGCGCCAGCGGGCTTGAGCTTGTCAGCTACTCTCCGTACGTGTACTTCTCCAGCCTCAAGGAGGATGGAGCCCAGCAGGAGTTCAGGACCGCGCTCGGCTTCTTACGAGTAGCGCAAGGGTTGGGCTCGCCGAGGATGCGAGTCTACGCGGGAAGGAAAGCCTCCGGAGAGGCGACGGCTCAGGATTGGGAGTACTGCACGAGAGGATTGCGGGCGTTAGCGAAGGCCGCGGAGGCCTCGGAGGTGACTCTGTGCGTTGAAACCCATGGGGGAACGCTCGCGGATACGGCAGAGACAACTGCCCGAGTGCTCTCGGCTGTGGACTCGCCCAGCTTGCGCGTGCTGTTCGACCCTGTGAACCTCTGGCCTGAGGATTCTGCGGCCTCTGCTCGAGCGCTCCGCTCCCACATAGAGCTGGTTCATCTCAAGAACAGGCCTGATAGGGCTGGCAGTCTGCCCTTGCTGGACGAGGGAACGGTTGATTTCAGGGAGGCCCTCGTTTGGCTTAAGGAATCCGGCTATGAGGGCTTCGTTGACGTCGAGTTCGTCAGCCAGCTTAGCCCCGAGGCAGCGGCCGCTCATGACTACGCGTTCCTCAAGCGCGTGGCAGCCTCGGCCGAGGCGAGGGATCTGCCGTCAACGGGATGAAATATGGCTGAGACCACGAGCGTGCCGGTTACCAAGATCAACCTGAGGCTTGGTGTAAGAGCCATCTTCGACGAGGAGGTGGCGGTAGAGGCGCCCATAAACCTCTACGCGAACCGCGAGCACGTGGTCACGCTCATGGCCACGCCGGCCCAGCTCAGGGAGCTGGCTCTGGGCTACTTCCTAGACGAAGGCCTGGTCAGGAACCCCAGCGATATCCGTGAGGTGCTGGTCTATGGCCATGACGTACGGGTCACCGTTCAGTCAGACATCGGGCTCAGGATAAAGGCGGC